>Ga0066648_10001895_pt1 | contig 10802 bp, 13 predicted proteins | sample CryGeyCG12114_NA_FD_59537 | JGI IMG/M metagenome (GOLD analysis project Ga0066648, IMG submission 59537) | Groundwater microbial communities from aquifer - Crystal Geyser CG19_WC_8/21/14_NA | ecosystem: Environmental > Aquatic > Deep subsurface > Groundwater | place: USA: Utah: Grand County... | reverse complement strand
GTGGCGCTCTTTGTTTCCAATGTCCTTTCCGCCTGTGCGTTTAAGGCGCGCGATGTACTCCAAAGCTGCTTCCGCGACGGTACGATGAGTCTTCCGTCCCGCCGGCAGGTCTAGGCGGTCAGCGCGAGCATCGGTCCGCAGCTTCTCTATGTGCCTTTCCGCTTGCTCGCGCGTCACTCCCTCACTCTCGCGCCCCACCACCCGATGTATGCGCTGTCCGTCCACCATGATGTTGATGCGGTACGTCAGATCGCCCTTGGCGGTTCGTTCGACGCTGATTCCATGCTCGTTGAGCTTCTCTCCGGGCCTTAGCCCCTTGAGCGCAGGACGCGTGATAATACCAAACTTAAGTGCCATTCTAATAGCCCGATCTAATAACAAGTGCGGTGCTAACGTGCTTCAAGAAGCTAATTAAGTCGCTACCTACAAGCCGTTGTGGACCAGTCGTGCGCCGCTCTACAGCGCCTTCATCGACGGCGAATCAACCCCGTCGTGCATAAAAGTGAAGGCAACTATGGAAAACGTCAACGTGTCCGTCACCCCCGACGGAAGACTCTCGCGCACGGATGCCGCAAAGTTTCTTGGGCTATCCTCAAAGACACTTGCAAATTGGCTTTCGCGGGGACTCGGGCCCAAAAGCATCCGCGTAGGTGGACGCAGGTTCTACTTTCTCGATGACCTCATGGGGTTCATCACGGAATCTACGCACCGGACAATGTGAGGGGTGGGCGCAACTTATGGCCCAAATCCGGCTTGCGGGATATCCTACAGGGCCGATCCGATAGTTTTGCTATGCAACTAGCTTGCAGCGTTCCCCGGTGCTCTACGGAGCTTAGCACGGCGCTCTCGATGCACACAGGTAAAGTGCGAGGCTAGATTTCTGCGCTGGCGTTTGTCGTCATCGAGCCTAGCCAACTGCCAATATCGGCGTTCGGCCCTAGAGCTAGCGCATGCGCAGTCTGCCTCTAACGTTTAGACGATCCGGCGCCTAAACATGCCGCAGCGTTCGATTAACGCCGAAAATGAAATACACCTAAACATCGCATATAGTTGCCTTAACTTACGCATTCCCCCTGCGCAAACCGTAACTCTATATAGCTTCTCCTTCCTTCTCTTTTCTTCTCTTCCTTCTTCCTTCTTCTTCCTTCTCCTTTTCCTCTTTCCTTTAAAGAAAGACCAATGAAGTATTCTAACATTAAGCGTTATGCCTCTATTGAGGAGGGCCTTCCTCAATCCGATGTGTCTACCGATGAATGGAAAGGCGAAGGATCATACCTTCGGCTGATCAATGATGCAGGGGAAGGCGAAGCCGCAGAATTCATCAATGATCTAGCCGGTGTCATCATACGTGGAACGGATAGAAAGAACCGCCCCGGTAAGCCGTTCAAAAGAGCCTTGGGCGCCCTTGTTGCCGACCTGTTGCGGATCGAAGCAAGCTCAAGCTTAAGCTATGGCTACCATGGCATGAGTCCCGAAGCTTTCCGCCTTCTACAAGTCGGTTACCGTCCGTTTTCCGACGTAGTAGATGGCATGGTGGAGTTCGGCTATGTCGCGAAAAAGGGTGGGTTCAAGGAACATACCGGCAAGGGCGCAAAGGCCGAAGCCACCAAGTTCAAGGCTACCGGTAAGCTGCTCGTACATGCCGCCAGCTATGGAATTGTACCGGCCGAGTGGAAGTCGCACTTTCCACGCCTGCCGCGACCTGCGGCCATACCGCACCCAATCGTTCTTAAGGCCGAGTCCTCGTACTATGGGAAAGGTAAGAGGATGGCCGTCGATAAGGGCTTGTCCGCCGTCCAGAGGCTCGCAGCGCAGGTGAACGATATCAACGCCTTTCTTCACCAGCAGGTGATCGAGCCGGATAACCACTATGCGTTTCACCGCATCTTCGCTCACGGCGACCGGAAGGCCTATGGGTGGGATCAAGGCGGGCGGTTATACTCGATGGGCGAAGACAACTACCAGCAGATGAAAGAGGTAGAGAGAAAGCTCATTACAATCAACGGCAAAGCGACGATTGAGCTAGATATCAAAGCGAGCTATTTGACCATTCTACATGCCCTTGCGGACATTCCGCTGCCGAATCATCCAGACCCTTACATCATTCCGGGCTTCCCAAGACCGGTAATCAAGTCGTTCGTGACGATGACCCTCGGCTATGACAAGTTTCACGCGGATTGGTCGGACGCGACTGTGAAGACCTTCGCAAAAAAGAACGATGGAGCCGACCTGCGACAGTACGCGTTCAGAGACGTTAAAGCGGCGGTCTTGCGGGAGTTGCCGCTTCTTCAAAACTGGCCAGAGAGCAAGGTGCGTTGGGGTGACTTACAGTTCATTGAAAGCGAAGCAGTAATCGAAGCTGTCCACACGCTCGCGGTAAAGCATGGCGTTGTCGCACTGCCGGTCCATGACTCCATCATTGTTCCGGCTTCCGCTCAAGCTCTCGCGACCTCGCTACTATCTACCTCGTTTATGAAGCACGTAGGGGCTAAACCGACGCTTGAGGCAAAAAGCTGAACAAGGCTGCTGTGAGCGGCTCGCGCGCATCGCGCCGCTGTTGCCGTCATTAGGGGCCTTTGAAACGTGCCGATAGAGCCCTGAAACGCACCCTGCTTGCGCGAGCCGTTGCAGTCCCTAGGATGACAACTCCCACCTTTGAGCTTTGCAATCATGCTGAACACTCTCTCTGCCGCCGTTGAAAGGCCATGGGTATCCCTTTTGGTAGGGACGGCGCTGGCCATCTACGGCATCATTATTTCTCTACGTTCAGCGGTGCGCAGAAGGTTAAGCTACGTTATCGCGGATAGCGTTATCCTTGGCGTGAACAATCCAACATGGCATAATGAGCTTGAAATCAAGTACCGAGGCGTAACGGTTCAACAATTAACTGCTTGTCGAATAGGCATCTGGAACTCTGGAAACACTACCATTCACGGCAGCCAGATTGTTGAGGCTGATGCGTTGCGAGTACAGGTAACGTCCAGCGATACACTACTAGTCACTTCTTTAGTGGGAGTTTCAAGAGAAATCCTGAATGTGTCGGTTTGTCCAGTTGATGATACATCGGCCAAAATATCCTTCGACTATCTCGACCCGGGCGACGGTTTCGTAATCCACACGGCGCAATCAGCGTCGCAAGGGAAAACCGCCATTTCCGGGAGCATTAGGGAATTGTCGCAAGGCGCAACGCCTTGGTCATCCCGAATTGTTGGAGGAAAATGGTCTGTTGTCTTCGAACTTGGGATCGGACCACTTGCATCAACGTTGATAATGGCCCTGTCTTCGCTGTTGCGAAAAGCTTTAGGTCTTGTCGAAAACTCTCGCGCAAGCCTTACATTATCGGTGGTCACTTTGATTCTTGTAATAGTTTCCCTTACCGCTTCGGGAGCGTTGTGGAAACAGTTTAGGCTGGCCAAGGCTAGACGGATACCTAAGGTCGTGCGGGACGACCCCAGCATAGATGCGCATATAAAGTTGGGGCTAGTTTAGGACATGCGCGGGCCATGACAGTTCCTGCTTTTTAGGATTTAGCAGCATTCCTAGCGGCAACGGTCGCAGCGAACTTCGCGCGGCGCTCATCCGTCCAGCCCGGCTTCTTAGGGGCACTCGGGTCCCGCTGCTTTCGAGTGGTAGGCACCTTCACCTTAGCCGTTGCCCCAGCCCCGTCATTTGGGTCCGCTAGCTCCGCATCAAATTCCCCCGCCTCAACAGCATCCTTCATGCGGTCAAGAAACTCGGGGAAGCGCTCGGAAGGGACATAGACGGTGGGCTGGCCATTGATTGGAAAAGACGCGCCGCCGCGCAACTTAGGGGTGAACGCCACAACCGCATTGCTGACGCGGAACCACTTCGGTCCCTTCGCAGGTTCGGTTTGGAGAAATTGAGTGCGAGTCCGCTCAATGGCTTTCAACACCGGGGCGCGTAGCTTAGTCGGGTCGGGCTTGGAGCTGTGGAATACGTCTGCGAGCTTATCGTCGATCAAGCCGAATAAGTCGGTGAGAGCCATGCGCACATTCCTTCTATGTCGCCGGGGTACATAGAGGACACGGCATTGCAATCAACCTGCGGGTTAAAGCTAAAGCAGTGCTGCCGATGGACGGGTACGGGCGATCCGCTTCCCGTTATCCCATTGGGGGCTTGTAGATCGCCTGTCCGTGTTGAAGCTGCCAGCACGACAGGTCACCGCTCTCACCCGCCAGCGTAGCCAAGGCACGCCCGTAATGATCGTCGCCAAGGCGAGTGATATGGATTGTGCCGCTTAGGGCATCATCAAGGCTGGACGTTGACGCATAAGGATCGCCGGGGGCACAGTTCCGACCCGGGGCGACAATGACCCGGCAGTTCGGGTGCATCTTCGCCGAGCAAGCGGATGCGCTCCCCATTGCACCTGATGGTGTCGCCATCGGTGACAGTGCAGCCGCTAACCCATCACCGTAGGTCAGGTGCAGTATGCCGCCGCCGTTCCTTGGCCCTGTAATGCGCCCCTAAGCGGATAGGGACAGCGCGGGACGGTTGAAGCTCATTGCACCAGCTAGCGGCAGAACGGTGAATGTCTGCTTTCGCCTAATTGCGGATAGTCGCCGTCCGCAGCCTCTTGATCCGTGTTCCCGCTCCGTTCCACCGATGGTGGTGGAGATTCGGACCATGATCATCACCCCTGACAGCATCGAACGCGCCCTCGATACGGCTCCCGGATGGGCCAAGGTTGCTCTTACTGTTCCGCAAGAGCGCCTTCGCGACGATGCGCGCCGCGAGGTAGCGCAGCACGTCTACAGCGCCCTGTTCCAAGGCGTCAGCACCGACAGCGGGGCGCAGTTGCCCCTGCCTCTGTAAGGCGGGCAGCTATTCGACGCCAAGCCGTCCATGGGCATTGTGCTTGTGTGAGGATCGCGGAAAATCTGGCGCTAATGGCTGAATGGATAGGAGCGGCCCTAAACAATTTCATCTAAGACTTCGGTGTCATAGTGCGGCTACGCACCGAACGTCCGAGTCAACCAGCCTTGCCGAGCAGGTTCGAAGCTGCTGTCGGGCAGCGACGCGAACGTGGATGCTGCCTCACCTTCTGCGGCAGATGATCGCATGGCAAGGATTGTACGGAAGCGTCCATACCACTCATCCAGCTTTTGGGCGCTTAGAGCCAACATGCCGCTGTTAGGGTCAGCACCAGCCGCGCTTGAGAAGAAGGCAACCTCAAAGCAGGGCTTCACCAAATCGTTGACGTAGATTTTCAGCGCTAGCTTGGTCACCTTGGACACGCTTCTGCCAACTGACTTGGTGCTGCCTCCTAGGAGCAATCCCATCGGGCCTAGAAGCGCCACGCCAGCGGCAGCACCAACCAAGCCTACGCTACCCTTGGTGGTCGTCACCATGGTGCCGTCCCGTTCAACATCAACGGCAATGAGTTGATCGAAACTAAATACGCGCGGTGGCACGCCGACGCCTGCGATAGCGAACCGGTTTGTCGTCGGATCAATGGCAAGGCCGAGGCCACCGAACTCACCATCGAAGCGAATAGCGGGCGTAAACCCTTCGATGGACGACAGGGTAGCTACCTTAGCCTTCTGTACGGAATTGCCCTGTGCGCCGACCAGCACGCCAATGGCGATCAAGCCTATGATGATGAACACCAGAATCGCCATACCGTCCCTCTGCGCCTGTCGAACCCGCAGTTCACACGGTTTTTGTGTAGAGCGCAAGGCAACCGACAGGCCGCCAGATGGCGGTCCTCACAACGGCAACAGCGAAGGGCTTCGGCGATGATCGCTATCGGGCGTTGATCGGTACGCTGGTGGAGGCAAGGAAGGCTCTAGGGCTTAGTCAGCAGAGCCTCGCCGGCCTGCTTGGCCGCCACCAGCAATTCGTATCGCGTTACGAGTTGGGCGAACGCAGGTTAGATGCTGTCGAACTCGTAGACGTTGCCCGTACACTGCGACTGGACGCCGCCGCCTTGATAGCAGCGGTTCCTTGAGCCTCTAACAGGTCGCCCTCTTTTCAACCCGCTGAATAGCAGCCCGCGACACCCTGTATTCCTTTGATAAGGACGCCCAAGAACGCCCCGGCAGCACGCGCAGCGGTGACTGCCTTTTGCTGGTCGCGAGTAAGCGCCTGTGGGCGTCCTAGAGCCTTCCCTGCCGCCTTGGCCCTTGCCAGCCCGGATCGGTCGGTTCGATTAAAAGGTTGAGTTTGGATCGATGATCGATTGTTTGCGCCTTCAATCGGAGCTGTTACATAAGTGGCAACGCACGTAGCGACTCGCGTAACAGGTGGATTATGGCGGCTGGTAAGCATGTAGCGTACTATCGGGTGAGCACGGCCAAGCAGGGGCGCTCCGGCCTTGGCCTCGATGCGCAGCGCAAGGCAGTGACTGATTACCTGAACGGCGGCGCATGGGAGCTAACCGGCGAATTCGTGGAAGTTGAGTCGGGCAAGCTAGATAGCCGACCGAAGCTGGAACAGGCCCTCGCCATGTGCGAGCTAACCGGCGCAACGCTGGTTGTGGCCAAGCTTGACAGGCTAAGCCGGAATGTCGCGTTCCTGGCAACGCTACAGGACAGCGGCGCTCGCTTCGTTGCCGCCGATATGCCCGAAGCCAACGAGCTTACAATTCATATCATGGCGGCGGTGGCGCAGGCGGAACGCAAGGCAATCTCCCGTCGCACCGTAGAGGCTTTGGCAGCGGCAAAGGCCCGAGGGGTTCGCCTTGGTGGCGCCCGGGGGAATGCCCACGATCTGGCCAAGGGTCCGGCGATTAGCGCCGCCGTGCGGAGCAAGTCCGCCGGTGACCGCGCAGCAAAGGTTCGGCGACAGATTGAGCATATCAGGGCGTCAGGGGCTATATCGCTTCGTCAAATCGCCGAGGGCTTGAACGGTGCGGGCATCACCACCCCAAGGGGTGGAACATGGCAGGCGGCGCAGGTGAAGCGCGTCTTAGAGCGGGGCTAGAGGCCCGCCTCACCCCAGCGCCATATCGAAGACCTCGCTCGGAACAGCTAAGCCCCACCGGCCACCGTGACCTAATTTTCGGTACAGCCTGTACCTGCGGCTCGAAACGGACCGTTTTCGGCACATGCACCGCCACCGTTGCTTGGCCACGCTCTTCGGGATAGGCAAGGGCCATGCAACTCGATCAATCATCGATGGACGTTTCCACACTCGTTGCAAAGGTAAGCAGCGGCGAGATCGACTTGCAGCCGGACTTTCAGCGAGGGCAAGTCTGGCCTGATTCTAAGAAAAAACGGCTCATCGATACCATTCTCCGCCGATGGTATGTTCCGGCAATCCACATTGTCGTGAATGACGACCTCGACCAGGAAGAGGTGCTCGACGGGCAGCAACGTCTCCGCACAATACTTGAGTTCATGGATGATCGATTTACGGTCGATGGAAGTATCCAGCCTCGGGACGAGGGCATCGTTGCTCTTAACGGCCTTACGTTTTCTAGACTGCCAGATGGGATTAGGTCTAGGTTCCGCCGTTTCACGGTAACTACCATTCGCCTCCGGGACTATGAACCAGAAGAACCAGGAGAGTTATTCTTTCGGTTGAACCAGCTTACTGCTTTGACAGCCGCAGAGCAGCGGAACGCCTTAGTGGGGGAGCCGCGCAACCAGATTCGCCGTTTAGCTGGGCATCTTGCAAGCAGATTCTCTGACGTTCCTCTGGGGTTTTCAAATGCCCGGATGAACTTCGATGACGTCTTATCACGGCTGGCGTTCTCTTTGGAGGTAGGAAGCCTGTCAGAAAAGGTGACTGCAACTAGGCTTGAGCGCCGGTATAGAAGCGGCGCCCCTTTCCCTACCTCGGTAATCAATCTGATCGAGGCTTCTATCGAGCGACTGTCCCTCGTTTTTCACGCAGAGTGGCCGTGGAAGCAAAACAAGGCGACCTTGTTCTCATGGTTCTATTTCCTCATCGATAACAGATGGGCTAGATCTAACCATAATAACGAATTCCTTGTCACTTTTTTCAACTCATTCGAGGCTTTGCGCGCAGATACTCTGTTGAGCATCAATTATGCGACTGACCCGAGTATATCCAATGAAGTTCATGTACTTGCCCACCAACCGGCGGCGCGGACAGCTATTCGTATTTTCAACGACCGGTCTTCATCCCGCGTAAATGACGTAAGCTCCGTAATTTTGAGGGACGTATGTTTAAATTTAGCGTCCATGATAATCATTCCAGACACTGTTCGTGAACACGCTAATTACCGGTCTAGGTTCCATGCTCTTAGCTTAATTGCATCGGAGATTGAACTGAGCGGTGATGACCTTGATTTTGGGCAGCAGGCAATGCTTGAGTCACGGATGATTGCGATCTGGGAACGCTACAGTGAAGCTCGCTAAGATAGCTGACTACAGACGCGCACTAGATAACCGGAAAAGGAATAGTGTTCCCTGCTTGACAGCATTCGAGTTCAGCAACCTCCCAGGGTTCGCTGATTCGAAAATCACTGCCAACGCAACGTTTGCGGCGATCTGCGGCGGGACCGGTGTCGGTAAAACCACACTTCTTGAATTGATGTATTCTGCTCTCACCGGTCAGACCGTCGAGAAAGATCATTCGGCCAGGCTAGGTCTTTCTAAAGCTCAAATCAAGTTTGGCCATCCCAATGGGGACTTAGACCATAGCATTGATGTGAGCACCCTTAATCACGAACATGTAATGGAACCCGAAAACGCCGTTTTTATTGGCCTACCGGAACGCACGGCCTATATCCAACGAGCATTCGCGGATACGGAAGTTGAGATCCTCAAAGAAGGAGTCGCAAGCTACCCACTTGATGACAAGCTACTCGCGCTCGCTGCCCTGATCTGCCGTAAAGAATACAAGTCAATTCTGGTTTACGAAACTGAAGTAGCCCAGGATAAGGTGGTCCCGTTCTTTGTCGTTGAAGTTGGAACCACTTGCTATGACAGCCGCTCTATGGCCACCGGAGAGCTTTCCGTTTTGTATTTGGCTTGGGCACTGCACTATAGCTCGCCTCTTAGTATTCTCTTCATCGAAGAACCGGAAGCCTACCTTCCACCGCTAAGTCATGGCTTCGTGTTCGCGCTGCTTTCATATATGGCGGTAACGAGGCATTTAAGCTTCTTCTTCACCACACACTCGACGGAGATTGCCTCAAGTCTACCTGCTGGTAACCTGATATGCATCAGGACGGAAGGTGGCCTGTCCGTAGCATCTTCAAGCTCCGACGCGAAAATGCGCGTTCTTTCCCGATTAGGGCTTGCCCCTCAAAGATTAGCAGTCCTGTTTGTTGAGGACGATCTCGCCATCTACGTTCTGAAAGAAATACTTGCTATATACGAATTCAACGTGGCCGCGTCCGTCGAAGTTGTGCAAACGGAAGGTGCGGGGAGCACCAAGAAAGCACTCGAGGCGATACCAGCACAAATTGCGTCGGTACTGTTTCTTGCGGCGCTAGACGGCGACATTGCCGAAGAAGCGGAAGCCTGGGATTGCAAAGATAGTCTGACCTTTTTGCCTTTCAAGCTCGCAATGGAACGCGAGTCCCTGGCGGCGATTGAGGCTAAACCAAAGGTATTTTGCAGCATGACAGGTCGGTCTATGGACTCAATCCAAGACACGTTGGCTGCAAGTGCGGGCGCAGAGTACCATGACCGCTTCACAAGCATGGCGAACGATTTGTCAATGCAACGTGGCGAAGTGGCGTTACACGCTTTCGGGCTATGGCTTACGTTGAGGGGCAACCGTGCAGCAACGTCGGCGTTCGTTAACGATCTTGCGAGCAAGCTAGGCATTGCGCTGCCGTCGAGGATAGGCCGGACATAGCTACCCATCGCGGTGGCCGCGTCTGCTCGTGTAATTCCGGTGTAATCCGTCCGGGAAAACGCGGGTAAACGCGTGTAGTGGCAGATTGGCTGCGCAGCGCTACCCGCTTGAAAAACAGCGCCTTAGGTGCATAAGGGGCGTTGCGGGAAGCCGAACCAGATGGACTGTAAATCTGCCCGTGCAAGCGTACGCTGGTTCGAATCCAGCCCCTTCCACCATATCATCGCCGGAGCGCGTTATGGACCTGATGCCGCCGCCTGGCGCACGCGTGATCCCACTGGGCCAACCGATCGATGAGGCCGAGGCACTGTTCGAAGGGGCGCTGGACGAGGCGCGGCGGTTTGTGGCCGACCTGACGCCCGCGCAGCGTGACGCGGTGGCGATCTGGACGCCGGGCCATGTGTTCACGGCAGCCGAGCTTGCCGCCGAGACACCCGGCCACGAGCACGACCCGCGCTGAACGTGGGCAACGGGAATCCGGCATGAGCGTGGCATTTCGGCGCGAAAGCGACGAGGAACACAAGGAACCGCGGTTTGAGCTGCCGATTCCCCCTGGCCGTAACCTGGTGACGCGGCGCGGCCTTGCGCTGATCGAAGCCAAGGTGGCCGAGCTGGAAGCGGCAATCGCGGCAGCAGGCGACGACGCGATCCGCGAGGAACTGCGGCGCCAGTTGCGCTACTGGCAGACGCGGCGCGTCACTGCCGAGCTGGCGCCGCCGCCGCCGGCGGGGGAAGTGGCGATCGGCTCGCGCGTGGTGATCCGCCTCAACGGCACCCGGCGAACCATCGAGATCGTCGGCGGCGACGAGGGCGATCCGGCGGCAGGGCGCGTGCCCTTCTCCGCACCGCTGGCGCAGGCGGTGCTGGGCGCGGAAGCCGGCGACGTGGTCGATTTCAACGGCCTTGCCGATGGCGTGGAGGTGGTCGAAACCGGCCCGATTGAAGACGCGGAGAAGCAGTAATGGCCGAAAAGTTCGAACGGCATCGCCAGCCCTGGACACAGGACG
>Ga0066648_10001894_pt1 | contig 10804 bp, 13 predicted proteins | sample CryGeyCG12114_NA_FD_59537 | JGI IMG/M metagenome (GOLD analysis project Ga0066648, IMG submission 59537) | Groundwater microbial communities from aquifer - Crystal Geyser CG19_WC_8/21/14_NA | ecosystem: Environmental > Aquatic > Deep subsurface > Groundwater | place: USA: Utah: Grand County... | reverse complement strand
GGAATATGTTTTGGTTGTTTCGGTCTGTTGTAGTTTCGACGATGGGTAGAGTACTTTCGTGATGTGGTAAGGCTGTGTTGGTAGGGGCTCGAAGGCACAGGTAGAACAAGATCCATGGACATAGATGGTACAGCCTCCATTGCTCTTGTCGAGAACTCTTTGTCAACAGTTATTTCGGAAATTGGCTAAAAGGCGAGAAAGATATGGAACAAGGAAAATCGTTGTACATTGTCTCGTACAAGGAGGAGCGTGCGTCTTTTGTTGTAAACTACATCACTGGCCTAGATTTTGACATGCGAGCCAAGGAGAGTGAAGAAATGGAGATCCAAGAAAGAAACGCTGGGCTGTGATAGCACGGCATACCTCGAGGTAGAGATGCAAGTCCTGACCATGGCAGACCGACTGAACAATGCCGTTGTGGTCGAATGTTGACGAGGTCCGTGCATACTGGAGATGATTGCGAGTGCAAAGGACTTGTGGAATTTATATTTGTTCATTGGCTTTTCATGATACCGCAATGTTAACATGCGTACTTGATATGAGGTATTTGTGCCTGCAGTATGGAAACTTGATAAGTGGTAGCGCTCCGTCCCGTCCAGCCTCTGACAAGCAATCAGAGCCGCGATCTGTTTGGTTCAGATGCTGCATCAGCTCCTATCGTCTCCGCTCGAAATCACAGAAGCTGGCGATTGACATACCTACTTCTTCTGCTCGTATTTCTCACCAATGCCCTTTTGCACGGCAGGTCTTTGAGCAATTCTGTCGATCCACTTCAACAACGCCGGGAAAGCCTCCATCTCCTTCTTTGTAAAACCACTCTTCTCCCAATTCTTCACCCATGGCCATGTCTTGATATCTGCCACGCTGTATTCTCCTTTACCATTTCCGGCCAAATAGTCTCTTGGTTCGCCGGTGTATTTGCCCGACAGACGGATCTCGAGAACACCGAAAACGCGCAGGGTCTCGTTTCGGAAGCGATTGATGGCATCTGTATTGGAAAAGAGTTCAGTATCTTGTGCAAAGGGATAAGAACCAGAAAGACTAACACTCGATCTTCTCCGGGGCGGCTCTGGTGAAATGGTTGACCTGTCCTTGGTATGGTGCACCACTGCCGTGCCAAAAGAACACCCATTGCAAGCACTCATTCCTCTCCAGCTCATCTTTGAAACCGAATTTGTCCTCTTTATCTGCGAACTTCAACAAGTACAGCATCTCAGCTGAGGTCTCGTGGACAGGGAATGGTGGATTCCGGCTGTTGTCGATCAGGAGCGGAATGCGGCCGTTGGGATCGAGGCGCAGGAACCATTCCTTCTTCTGCTCATTGGTCATAATGTTAATGACAGTAGTGGTCCATGTCGTGCCATATGTCTCAGCGAGTTCTTCGAGAAGGATCTGAACTGCTTGACCATTAGGAGTGCTCTGGGTGACGAGATGAAGGCCTTTGGCCTCCTTGACGTCTTTGGGCGTCTCGTCAATATAAAGCTTGTCGGCCATGTTGAGATATTGTGAGGTTTAGCAAAGTATGTGGATATAGATGTAAGTTAACGGGAGGATGTTTAGTCTACAGAGGTGAATTCGAAAGCATTCAGAACACTGGCAGTTGTGGTGCCATGTATTTTGAGTTCGAGTAGTGACGGACTCAAGCACGTCACATCATTTGTCATCAAGACGTGACTTCTCCATGATCTGGAGTAGGGCAGTACTTGTAGGGGTACGAGTACCTGCTCAAGCTTGTACAGCTGTGTCGGTCTCGGTGTTTGTCATGACTTTTCCACTGACACTGGCGCTGGGAATGCTGGATCGAAAGATGAGGGGTAACTCAGCCTGAGGCGGGACCACAAGCCCGAGCCCAAGCAGTTGCAGGCACACCACCTGCAAGCAGCTTGAACGACCCCACGCTGACGCAAGGAATCAGGCAAGCTCACCTACTTGTACAGTACCTACATAGGTACACCAGGCTGAACTCCGAGTCCCGAGCTTGCACCCAGGGGAGCTATTCGCGCGGACTTGGACTTCGTTGTGCCATTGACTGGAAAGATGTCTGAATAATTCTCGAGCCTCCGTGAGACGGTGAAGCGATCAGCTTCTCATACATCGTTGGTCGAGGCGCATCGGTGGTCGAAGCGGTTTCCCGTGCAGCATGTCGCGCATTTCGAGGCATCCTTCCCTTCGATCGTCCATTACGGCCCTGGGCCAGCACCTCAGCCCATCAGTTGTCCTCCATCTCCAGGCAGCCACCTTGTCTGCGCAAAGCTTAAACACCTCTTGATCCCCTGCAGCCATTTTCGCGTCCCTTCGTCGCTCATGATATGAGCTTGCTTGTCTGTCTCGTGTAACTTCTCCCGCGCGCTTCTTTCGTGTATACCAACCATAGTGACGCCAATTGGCCAGGCCGCCTTGCCGATACTCAAGCGTAGGTATCCATCGTTCGCGTCTACATACCGTCTCTTTTGCGCGTTGCGCACGATTTCGACGATAGGTTCCAGGAGTTTGTCCTTGGCGAGATCTTGTGCTTCGAAGCGTCGGAACAAGGGTGTGAGATCACGCAGCACCAAGGTGTGGTTGTTGGATGCTTGAATGCCCGAATTCGACTCCTTGACTTCGGTGGAGCGCTGGGAGAGTGCAATGGCCCATTCTCGTAGGACAAGTGTGAACCAGCTAGCCAGTTGTCTGTATACCATCCCCTCCCCTTCTGATTCCGGTATGGGCATTTCGTCAGGCTCTGGAATTCGCATGTCCTTCTCCTCCACCAGCTGCACTGTCGTCGGTATAGGACCCTTACTCATCTTCGGCGCGAGTGCTTTCGCTACCAGGGCCTTGTGCCGCTTAAGCCGATCCCTGTGACTTTCGCCGAATATTATCGCTGGTTCACTCATCTCGCGCAACTTGAGTTGTAGCTCGTCATCCGCTATGTCCTCGTTCGCCGGTACAGGACTCTCTCCTTCTCCATTCTCGATCGCGGGTAGATCTGGCAAACCCAACCGTTTCCTCCTCGCACGCTCTTCTTCGCGATCGCTTTCTTCTCGCCGTGCCCTGCTCTCCTCTGCCAGACGCTGAAGCTTCGCCTCCCTAGCTGCCTTCTCTTCCGTGGCGTCCTCTTCCAGTTTGCGCTTTTTACGGGCACGTTCCTCTCGTTCACGAGAGATTGCTTCCTGTTCAGACAGGTATGTGGCTTGCCGTTGGGCTTCGATTTCAGCTCGCCGAAGGTACTTCGGTGTGTTGGTGGCAGTGGAAGAGGTTGTGTGAGTTGAACCAGGAGAGGGCGTGCCCTTGGCTTTGGAGATCTGCGCAGCCATGAGAGACTTGAAATCCATCTTGGTGGTGGCGGCTATGGACGGCCGTGACGGGGCACGTATAACGGAGCAATGGATCAAGAGGGATTAGACGAGCAATCGTTGATGAGAGCGCATGAGACTCCAGAGGACAAAGCAAAATGTGCAAAGCGAGCAAACCTGGAAAGGCGGACGGTCCGGCGTATCAGTGGGTACTACTGCTGTGTAGATCTAGCTCTGTCTTTATTATTCCCGAGCGGAGGTTCGATCACTTCATTGACAGCGCCGACCCTCCGAACAACACCGGGAAGCTTGTGATGGATAGGGTTGAGATGACAGAGCCAGCACGATGTGCGCACATGGTGCCTGTGCCCAATTGCAGTCGACCATCACCGTTGCGAATTTGCGACACACGATCTGACCACTGCGCCCCTCCCCACCATCGACGGCTGATGCCTCGAATACGCGTCATCGATACACAACTTCATCGGACAGTCTTTCACCAATCGACGTTCAACCATGGTGCCAGGTGGTTTTGTCATTGTCGAACCGCAGTCTCGCGATACGGGCGTAAACGATCTAGCGTCTATACGCTGTGCTTTTGCGAGCTGCGAGCGCATGATCCGAACTACGTCTCCGTCGATGGCGAAGCATATGCAATAATAGCATATCGGGCATACATTTCATCCTCGTCCCAGTGTATTTAACTTCTGTGCTTTCGCTGCTATCGAAACGCCATGAAACTCCTCTAGCGTCTTACCCCAGCTGACTCCATTATACCCGCCTTACATCTTCAGTGTCTTGTCCAAAGCTTGACTCCCGCAAGCACTCGCTCCTCAACGCTTGTTAGGTCCCCAGCAAAGGCAACGAAGAAGGCATAGCAAAGCATTGCTTTACCTCAATCTGTTTCGAGTACCTTGCCATTAACATACTTCGACATGGTAGCAAAGTCGAACAACATGAACAGCTTTCGCGACTTCCTTGCGGTCAGTCCTCATACAGTCTTCCTTTGATGTCGTCATATCACAACCACAAGTCTAGATGAGAGCTTCCAGCATCATGTACTGACTACTTCTCAGGTTCTTGCTACAGTCCGCGGGGACCTCGCCAGCATCACAGCACCACCATTCATCCTTGCTCCACAATCTCTGGTCGAATTTCCTGCCTACTGGGCAGAACGTCCGACTCTTTTTGCTGCCGCCTCTCTCGAAGCGCGCCCAGACCGTCGCATGCTCATGGTCTTGAGACTCTTCCTTGCCAGTCTCCAACGACAATACTATGTTGGTCGTACAGTGAAAGAAGGGGTAAAGAAGCCATTTAATCCGATCCTGGGAGAGCTGTTCCTCGCCTCTTTCAAAGATCCAAACACAAACTCCACGGTCAATGTGATCAGTGAACAAGTCAGCCACCATCCGCCGACCACGGCATGCTACCTTTCAGATGATAAACATGGCGTCAAGGTAAATCATTATGTCTTCCATCTGCAACCTGGCTAATTTTCTCAGGCCGAAGCATATGCCACTCAATCCACCACCCTTTCTGGAACCTCCATTCTCGTGAAACAAAGCGGCCACGCCCTTGTCACCTTGAGCCACCACAAGAACGAAACCTACCTCGTCCCCCTTCCCGATATGCGAATTTATGGCCTCCTCTCCAGCGCACCCTACCCAGAAATAAACGGCACCTACACCATCCCCAGCAGCTCCGGCTACTGCGCTAGCATAACCTTTTCCTCTGGCTCGAAGTGGTCACCCTTCTCCTCCTCACAACGCAATCAATTCACCGCCTCCGTCTATCATACCTCGTCGCCTGCCAAAATTCTCTATACATCGAAAGGCAGTTGGAGCGACACCTTCACCATGTCCGATTCCAGAGGCACCATCATCGAGACCTACTCCTGCAGTGATCCGAAAACATCACCGGTCGTACCGACAATAACCCCGCTAGCATCTCAGAGCCCATGGGAATCACGACGTGCCTGGTCAGCCGTCATCTCGGCCCTACGGAAAAACGACTTCCCCCTCCTCGTGTCCGAGAAGTCCAAACTCGAAAAAGCCCAACGAGAGATGCGAAAACGCGAGAGGTCCGAAGGCCGCACATGGAACCCGGCGTACTTCAAGACCTGTGATCTATCACTCAACGACAAACAATTTGCAGCGCTCGCCAACCACCTCAGCGAGACCGAAGTACGCAGGCTGATCGGCACGAACGGGTGCTGGAGGCTCGACAAGGCGAGGTCGCCAAAGCAAAAGTCGAGTTGGCCACAGACGCCGTACGGATGAATAACGTGGGAAAGGGGAAGAGCGGTTCATTTTGTTATTGACAACGAGCAATTATTACCCTCTTAGCGATCGCGGGCCAGCGAAGGAGTTCAGGGTACACATGAGGTGAAAATGAATGTGGTGACGGGGGCACTTTTCCCCCCTCCCACACCAGTGATCCACCGGAATACAATGGATTCAAATACATGATATTTACGGGAGAGTAAATACAGGCTCGCGTGCAGCGCACGCTTTTTGTTTAGTAAACAGAAACTCAGGGCATAGCGCGCGGTGTTCATTGAATTATTGTATTATTACTTGCTATTTCCTCACCGGATCCTTAGAGATGTACGGGTAGGGGAGCCTAGGGTAACATACAAGTACCCCGTTCGTAATCGAGGATGTTAGAGTAACGACGCGTTGCTGTCAAACTGGCGTACAGAATTTGAGACAAGCTACCTACCTGCTGTAGGTAATCATGAGTTACTTGCGTCTAGAAACCATTCGGGAGAGTAGTTATCACGGCAGAGGAAGCGGCGTGGCGGTTCCAGCACTCGGCTACGCCTCCACCTCCAACTCGGGCGTTTCTCCAATTTGCATGTACTCCAACATTTGGGGATATCTTCCCCCGGCCAGTTCCGCACTGTTACACGCGTCTCTGATCTCCTTGTCCTCTTCGTCGCTGAGCACAACCTCCATCGCGCCCACGTTCTCCTTGACACGGTCGATGCTCCTCGTGCCAGGGATCGGGATGACACCCTCCCACTGCCTCAACAGCCACGCCAGGACGAGTTGGCCCGAGCTCACGCCTTTCTTGTCCGCGATGGCTGTGATCTTGTTGACCAAGTCGAGGTTTTTAGAAAAGTTCTCCGGCAGGAAACGGGGCATCATGGCGCGCCAGTCGCCTTTGACATCGTCGGCGGATTTGATGGAGCCGGTCAAGAAACCACGACCGAGTGGGGAGTAGGCCACAATGGCGATGCCGAGTTCTTTACAGGTAGATAGGACGTTGGTCGTTTCCGACTCGATCTCCAGTGCCCAGGGCGAGTACTCAATTTGTACGGCGGCGAGGGGGTGCACGGCGTGCGCGCGGCGAATGGTCCTTGCGGAGACTTCTGAGAGGCCTAGGTGCCGAATTTTACCTTGTCTGGTGGTTGTCAGTCATACGTATGAGTAGGAAGGACTGGTGTACCTCTTCAACTCTGCCATTGCTTCTATCGTCTTCTCGACGGGCGTTTTTCCGTCAACACGGTGACAGTAGTATATGTCGACGTAGTCAGTCTTGAGTTTGTTGATGCTTCTGTCAAAAGCTTCCTTGACGTATTCTGGATCGCTTCTCGTCGTCATGGTTTCGCCTACAGCACAGCCGAATTTGGTGCCGAAGAAGACATCCTTTCGTTTCTCCGGGTTAGCAGTGAACCACTTCCCGACAAGCTCTTCCGTGTCTCCATAGATGTCTGCGTCGTCCCAGTTTGTCTCTCCGAGCTCGTAGAGCTTGTCCAGATAGGCCAGACGGGTTGCGTCATCTCCTGCGTGACCGTAAGAGTGACCCAGGGACGCGAGGCCGGCGCCTATGGCAGTCACTTGAGGCCCGTTCTTGCCGAGTTTGCGCGTTGGTAGAGTCATTGTTGAGTAGAGCCGTGGTTAGCGATTGTAAAGCTTGACGTACTGTGGTGCAAATTCGCGGTCTTGGTGATTGAAACAACGTCCGATCAAGAGGAGATAAAACAGCTTTATAACCTGGAGGCTGACATTGTAACCTAGCCGGCGTCGGCCAAACTCCACTACTGTAGACTTCTGCTGTTTAGTGCAGCATGGACGACAAGTTATCGGATTGCTGGCATCCAAAGACGGAATGGTTCGCCAAGTCTCGGCCAGATTGCCTCCCGTTCCACGATTCGCTTCTCCGCACCAATTCGTCCGCTTGCATTGATATTACCGACCTAACTCACGCCTTCTGCGAGTTAGTTTAGGAATATTAGTCGACGAACCCAATTACGATGACCTCACCAACGGCGCGAGTTGGTGTTGGTGTTTTCGTGATGAATAGTCGGGGATGCTTTCTCATGGGCAAGCGCAAGGGAAGCCATGGTGCTGGTACTTGGGCTCTGCCTGGAGGTCATCTCGAATTTGAAGAGAGTTTCGAAGAATGTGCCAGACGCGAAGTACTTGAGGAAACCGGCCTCAATGTCGATTCTCTCCGTTTTCTAACGGCTACCAATGATGTGATGCAAGCCGAGAGGAAGCACTACATCACGATTTTCATGGTGTGTTGCGTCGCAAACGATGACGCCGAGCCCCAAATTTTGGAACCCGACAAGTGTGAGAGTTGGGAATGGGTAGTCTGGGAGAGTATGATGATGTGGGCACGCAACCAGCTCGCCTCGAATTCTGTAAGCTCGACAGCGTCCGGTGATGAGGGTGAGCAGCGCCAATTGTTTCTGCCCTTATTGAGCCTAGTGCAACAGCGTCCAGGTGTCGTACCACTTGTTAGACCTTGAGGTAAAATCAACATAGATCAAACCACAGCGGACTTTTCAAGTTAGATCCGCGTGGAGACTGGCTTGATCAACTCATGTGATGGCATGTCACAAACAAATGGCTTCTTCTGTCCTTGATTGTGCTGGGAAAACGTCTGTGTTTTCATAACGACACTGAGAACTGCCAAAGACTCCCAGGAGATCCCTTGGCCACGGTTGACACAGTAGACGAAAGTGGTACAGTTAATAGTTGATAGACGGGCTCGATCATTTGAAGCAGCACGTTAGCAGGCGTACAGCTGCATCATAGCGCCAGAAGCCCCACTTGCTTCTGCTTGACATGACCGCGTCCTGTTCAGTCAATGAACGATCTCAACTTGTATACTGGGCCAGACGGAGCATCGATCTTCGGCTCTAGGAGCATAGGCCTGTTCGACACAGTGCTTGTGTCCATGAAAGGAGGCCGATCCGAAGTTGTGGCTGGTGGGGGAGCTATATAAGGGATTGGTGGTAGTGCCGGGTTTGATATTGATTGAGACGGTCCTTGAGCTGGGTCTTTGCCTTCTCTGGCAGCTCGGTGAATGTCAATCACTGGTGGAACGTAGCAAGGGTTTGGCCTGAACCTCCTGGTGGTGACGGTGGAGTCGAGAGCTTGATCTCGTTTGCGTATATACTCCTGAGCGGACCAGGAGTTTGGGTAGTGATGCGGATTTGGCACTCTGGGAGGGTTGTGTTTGGCGGCCTCTGCGAAAGCACGTTGATATGCGGCTTCGCCATACTCATCGTCGTCGGCGGTGGAAGGCTTGGTGTCCGCAGTCTCTGGACGATAACCTCTGGCCTGCCAGGCCGCTGACAAGCTCCGGCTTAGATTGGGAGATTGAGTTTGGCGTTTTGGCGCCGACATTAGGGCAGCAACGTAGATCGGTGGGCCGTGTGGTTGTGGGTGTCGGTGAGATTGACGTGCGACAAATCGAATATTGCTCGTGTGCGCAGTCTGTCCGCGTTGTGTTGTGTCTTGTTGCTCTTTTGATACCACTGCTGGCACTACTGGGGGCAGTGGCGATGTGTCGGGGTCCGAGGTCTACCTGAACGGCTACTAGTATTCGACAGGACTGTTATGGAGGAAGATCAGCGTCGAGTTGGAATGGCTTCAGTGGCTCTGGGTGGGTGGATCGATGCCTAGCGTGTCCACTGTATGAGTAGGTTACTACTCATAGGTGCAGTGGCCCAAGTTGAAGTTCATGGCGGACCCGGGCGTAGTCAGGCACTCCAGGTGTGCAGGCTTCAAGTTGTCAGTCTAAGTCAGACTCTCGAGCACCCAGGTAAGTTCGAGTACGCCCGTGCGAGCGGATTAGAGGACTGCTAGGCGACGACTCGGACTTGGACTCGCAGAGCAGCGTGGGTAGCTACGCATGAGTAGTATGAGTAACTTGTACTCGCAGTACCTAACTTAGATAGTGGAGTATCTAAGTTAGTGTAGTGTCCTCGGGCTGTGATAGAGTTGACATTAACGTTAAGTTAGAGGGCTTAAGGGCCGACTGAGCGGGTCAGGGTTGCACGCGCCTACGTAATAAGAAGCGCTTCCAGACGGCCACTGACTGCAGGTGCAAGTGCAGGTGCAGGTGGCAGATGCACTCCAACACCTCAAGGGAAGGCACCAGGTAACTTACTGCCAGCGTAGTACCGACCAACCTACCGACCTACCGATCTACCGACGTATGTACCACAGTACTCGCTCACTACTGCTTACCTACTCATAGTTCTAGAGCGAGAGTTCCGAGTCCATGGCTTGAGCCTTACGAGTACTCGATGCCAGGGCGTGGAACCACTAGTTACTGCTTGGCAGTCATTGGGAGCTGAAAGGTCAAAGGGTCAAACAGTTCAACGGCTTCGATAAGAATGATATTATTTGCATCGAGGTCGCACGACATACGAGTCAACGACTATTAGAGGCCCGGCAACCCGTATGCACGGCTCAGCCTATTGCCACTCTGAGCCTTGCCATACCTGGGTGTGGACTTTCGGAACAATGTCATACTGCATACCCAAGTCACTTCAAGTTGTATGAATACTGAAGTGAGTGCAAGGCGCTGCTCAACACACTTACGTCCGGCTGCATATCTCGCACGATATGAGTAAGGTGGGTTGTCCGAGGCTCGCATGCGTCGGCTAGAGTATCTTGACCTCACATTGCACATTACTAGGTACTGACACATCGATCGGATTACCGGCTTTGCCTCTGTAGCAGCCCCTGATCTCGCTCTCGCTACTGCACGAGGCTCGAGCATTGTTCGACCCTTGCCGCAGCAACGGTTGTCACCTCCGACAGTCGTCCGCCTTGCTCCTCTCAGTTCTGCTACATTCGACCATCACCCAGCAAGTGCGATATGATGGTGCTCATGCCGTGTTGCTCCAGGATATTGGTGACTGGACGACATACTCGACGTATTTGCAACAAAGAGACCTTTGTGCCTCGTTCTCAGCCTTGCCAGTGGCCGTGATGGTATTGGCAGAGAACCAGACAGAAGAAAGAAAAAGAGAGAGAGAGAGAGGAAGGGAGCGGAAGCATGTCTTCGAGTTTCCGCAGATTCAATACCGATACCTGAAGTGCTGGCGATCCAATCAATGCCATCAGGTTGGAGAGGTCATCCCAAGGATGTGGATATCGACGTCAACCCATGGAAAGTTCGGTTCGCATGAATTTAATTGATTGTACCAGTGACTTATAATCCCTGTTCGGATCCGCTTCGGCCTTTGCGCCATCTATAAGCCACCAGTCCACTTTCAGCTC
>Ga0066648_10001891_pt1 | contig 10813 bp, 6 predicted proteins | sample CryGeyCG12114_NA_FD_59537 | JGI IMG/M metagenome (GOLD analysis project Ga0066648, IMG submission 59537) | Groundwater microbial communities from aquifer - Crystal Geyser CG19_WC_8/21/14_NA | ecosystem: Environmental > Aquatic > Deep subsurface > Groundwater | place: USA: Utah: Grand County... | reverse complement strand
GAACCCCCAACCCCAACAACAGACACCACAACCGAAGCCACAGCAAGCCCCACCACCTACGCTGTCTAAACCTGTTACACATCACCAGAAGTCCGCTGCGGAAGGACGAGGGAGTGATCTTTGGGATGATGTCTAGTGAGTATACAGACCAGACACGAGTTTTGAACGTGAGAATTAATGTTCATAGCGATCATCAGCCTGATGCTAATTTTGACAATCCTCGCAAACCACCAGTCGCGCACCCTGCTGTCCGTAAGGTCGAGTAAGTACCTTGGTGCATGGAACAACGAGAAATCGAGAGCATGAGCACTAACGTTCATAGTAATGACCATCAGCCTAATGACAATCTTGATATCACTCGCGGCCGGCCGGTGTTCCCTCCTGTCAGCCTATCAACGACGATCAAGACAGACCATATTCGCTGGAAAGAAGACAAGCTCTGGTCGTTGTGGACGGTACAAGAACTCGTTCTGGAAAAGGGTCTGCTGCAAGTACGCAATAATCATGCTGTAGACAGGTGTATTCTTCTCGACAAGGGACTGCATATCTCAAAACGAGGCGAAAGGCGTTTTGAGATGCGGTACAGCTTTGTGGCAGATATTGAAACCTCACACATTGAGAGACCTGGCCATTACACGCGATTAGCAGCAGCCGCGTGGTGCAAGACAGACCAGAGACTCGTCATATGTGAAGCGAGCAGCGAGGAAGAAGCGTCTATATGGGTTGAGTCTATCAAAGCTGCTAAGCATGCGGGCCCATTCCCTTATGACGTCGACAGATTCAAGAAGCGGTTACGACAATACGGATGGTTGGTCTCGGGTGAAGGGGTATGAGGATATGACAGCAAGAAGATCGGGGCCAAGCATAAGGACTTACGTCCTCATACTGAACAACGTACGCGTACACATGTCTCATTGCCAAACGTTAGGTCTCCTCTTGGAAGCATACGAGTATGAAGCAATATATATTGAGTTCCAAGAAGCACTGTGTGCATCATCTAATGAAACCATGTGCCCACCTAGATCCATTTCCCACCCCAGGCCATTTGATAACAAGAGGGAAGGTAGCTAGGACAGCAAATCGACCAAGACCCCAAAGCCGAAAGCTCCCCTGATAGTCCCGCGCCATTTTTGAACCCAACCTTCCCGCGCCAGTCTGTGCTCTCTTGAGTCTTTCAGACGCCGAATTGAGGATACTATAGAAGCAGCCAACCGAGTAAACAATAATAATATACAAACCGCATGCAAAGACGCGTGAATCGTAGTAGGAAACAGCAGGGCTTGAAAAGCATCCCTCCTTCTTTCCGTCACCAAGAACGCCGAAACCAACACGACCCAATCCAATCAAGGTACTGCAGGAAACAGTGCTTGTGTAACAGCACATCCGGACCACCCCACACCAGGCTGCGTCCCTCACCTCACCTAGTCTCCAACACCTCAAAAATCCCATCCAGCACCACTGGCGCCGCTACACCCGCGGACGACAATGGAGACGGCGTCTCCCACCTCACACTCTGCCTCTCCTCAAAGACCGGAGTCCTCGGACTCCCGCTTCTCCTCCTCTCCAGACACAGACCAGGACTCTTCGTTGGCGTACCCAGCGCCGGCGTCGTCGGCCTCGGCTCCAACAGGCCCAGTGCGATCCCTTCGACACTGCCGCTGCACTGGGAGGCGAACCGTTCGGCTTCGAGCGCCATGTCGATGGTGGAAGGGTAACGTCTGATGAGGCCCTTACCGCTGGCACTGGCGCTGCGAAGTGATGTTGGAGTTGGAATCGAGCTTGAGACTGGCGAGGATGCGGATGTGGAGCTGGAGCTGAACGAGCTCGAAGCAGAGAAGGAGTAGGTTGAGGGGATGCGGGTGCTGTTGTGCAGGAACTCTGCCTCGAGGAGGTCGAGGAGGTCAGACACTGTGATGCCGGGCGGGAGGTTGAACGTCGGTCTGCTGATGCGTTTGTAGGCTGGGGAGGTCGGTTTCCTGCTGGGAGTGGTTGGTGTTGTGCTGGCTTCTGGCATGTCGTCGTCTTGTGCGTCTTGTGTCCTTTGATGGCGTCGATGAGGTTGGCAGACGGAGGGGCCGCGGAATAGCGTTTGCAGGGAGAGGCGGATGCGTTGGGACTTGCTTAGGGTTCTTGACATGGCTGGTTGCTGCATGTTGGCGCGTGCGGTGGACAGGGAGGAGGACGGATTGTCGGTCTCGATGGCGGATATCGCTTGGGACACGGCCATGTTTTGCGGTGCAGTGTGGTTCATTTCTTGGATCAGGTAGGTAAGTTGGTGCTCGTCGAGATCTGCCAGCAGATCATAGAGAGAGGTGAGGGAGGAGCGAGATTGGTGTGATTGGACGAGTTGATGTCGGGTGGTAGAGGGAGGGGTGTTAGTTATGTAAGAGGCGAAGGAAGTTGTTGGTGTTTCCATTTTGGAAAGCTAGAGGAGCCCGTGTCTCGGTGGAATCTCGTTATGGAGATGGGCTATCGGTACCACTGAGGTGGTAATGGAAGGGAGGAATTGCTTCTGCTGGAGCACTGGAGCCAAAATGCTTCCCTGCGAGTCAAAACGAGTGAAACAGCTGAGATGTCTTGATTGAGACCTCTGCAGATGATAGGAACTGAATGAGTGTCTTGTGAAACAGCAATGCAGGGCGATGAGCAGCTGGGAGCCCAGGATATGAACATGCAAGGTACAAGGAATGAAGAGTCGATGGTTCATCTAACGTCAGAAATGCAAAGAGTTCGAATGTACTCAGGTACAGGTGGACACGCCAGCGGATTTAGCGTTCACAAGCTGCATGCTAGATCTGTGACAGAGCTAGCTTGGAGCCTAAACGAAGGTGTAACAAGATCAGGGACTCCCGGCCGTCAAGAGCTAATCAGGGTTGAATTTGAATACCATGCACCCCGCGCTGCACCTACTACGCGAGCCTGTTCACAAAGAACGGCACAAGCAGCGCTCTAGTAGCTTTCAGGGCGTCGAGCACAGGTCTCCCCATACGGACATCGTTCAAAGTCCGCAACTCTTAGTCTCTTGCCCTTAGACACAACCGAAATGACAGCAATGGAGATGCCCATTATGATTTCTTCCGTGAGACAAATCCACGTGCCACAACTAGATTTTCATGTTCCCTTGCGTATGACTTAACTTAACTTCCGAGGATGAGCATGCAACATGCCGCCATCACCTCGACTCCTTCCCTACCTAAGATTGACCCACTACCGTATCTGCATCACCACTGCACCAATCGCACGAGCAATGAACCAACGGCCTGCAACCGTAACAACTGCAACCGTAACAGCGACTGCACCACCAAAACACCATCGTGCAGTTCAACCCGCGTGATCCTCAAACCACACAACAAACACAACGCACAAAATCCGCGTCGATTCGCAGCACATACAAAATCCTTCCCGAGATCACGGTCTGCCTGATCCAGTCTGCTGTTTTATCTAGGGGCAAACCATATTTTGAGGGCTCCCGTCCAGCTGCATCGGATCCTTTTGCAACCCAAATACCCATCCGACCCTTGATCCCGGCACCTCGGCTAACCTGAGTAGTGACTAGCTCAACAGCCAGGGGCCAGAAGCTCGGGACGCGTCTACCTTACCCACTGGGATTCGTGACAGCACGCGTTTTGTCGACGAACCGCAAAAATACGACCTACCTCAATATGTTTCAGGTGCCTATTCGTAGTGCTGCGCAAAAGGCGAGGTGATGTGGCATTTGCGTACAGTCCCTGGGTCCAGTCGTAAGAAGTTTTGCTACGTTACGTCCGTTACATTGTTTGCTTTACGTGGTTGACGGCATCGAAACGAATCCGACGCGTGTCACGACGACCGACGCTACGCAATCAACGGTTATGCAGGTTGGTCGACATGTATTTCGAGTGCGCCTGCCGGCGGATCACCGAGGTAGTTATGTTACCTGCCGTAACGTGCCTGATGTTGTGCGACGGTACGGCTAGAGCGTGTACATCTAACAGTATCGCGGATGGCGGTAGGTGCTTGGTGTGAAAGTGTTGAAGGAATTATAATCGTCTATTGGCCAGTTCTCTACCTATACGGGAAGCCCACACGTTCCCCAACAGACACAATTCACAGTGTACATCCCTGTACCTCATTTCGTATCACTCATATACTCTCGTAACGCCATCGCTATGCAAATATCCTCCCTACCATAGGCATTCAGCACAACCCGCCTGAGACCCGACTGAAATGACTTTGGGCCGCTGTTCTTCAAGACATTTATCCCGCTGCTGTATGTGCTCATCATACCATGCGCCATGCATTCGATGGGCGCAAATCATTCTTGCTCGCTCTCTCTTCCCGTTGCTGTACTCGGTCTCCTCGTTGTGAAACTCCTCCTCAAGCTCTCACCCCATGCTGACGTGTCAAAACTTTCCATGACCCCAAGTCCTTGTGCGTTCACTCCGCTACCCTGTCGGCTATGACCACCTAAGGTTGGTGTCATTGGTGGAGATCGGTCCCTGCCATAGTAAGCCATATCAACTGACGACAAATGCCTCGCTGACGCTGCCGGACTGGATCCAGGAGAAGCGTCCCTTGGCGACCTGTTGCTCGAGGCGAATGACTCTCGAGACAAGTTGGTGTTGATCCGTGGTATTTCTGGTGTCACCTTCCTAGGTGAGAGGGGTGCAGTTTCTGTGAAATCCCTTGCCACCATTTCGTTGCTCGCGTCAGGACTCTCATCTGGGTCGTTGATGAAGATCTCGGGGATGGATACCTGGGCTAGAGCATCGACACGAGAGTCTCTTCTTGCTGCTTGGTGTTTTCTGAACTTTCTCTTCCAATGTAACGTATCGAAAAACTTGATGACAGTGTTGCGTCTAATGGTTTCCTGTACCCTTTGGATTCGTGCTCTGCGACGCAGGAACTCTTCGAGTCGTAAACTCTTGCTATCGCTGATGACGTTGTAATGCGCGAGGATCATCAAACATGAGGTAAAGGAGATACCTTTCTCTGGGTCGGCCGACAGCAGCATTTCCTGGTAGAAGATTTCCATTCGGGTTCTTCGAGCTCGGATCTCGTCCTGAGGAATCGCATTTAGTCGCGCGTTCAGCATGTCGAGATCGATGCCCGCGACGATCCGCCTGTTCGTCGTAGCATCGCCCGGCTGTACAGAGCAGTCTCCGATGAGGTTCCTAACAGTGAAGTCGCCATCGTAGATACGCATGGAGAAAGGGCCCGAAAGTTCTCCCAGCAGACGCGGGAAGGTCGCTTTCGAGATATAGCCAGTGCCCTTAGGGTCAAATTCTGCCCACGCGGTTTTGAAACGGCGGAGTTCTTCACGGCCCACAATACTGAGACCTCCGCTTCGTTGATAAACATATGAGAAGCTCTCGAAGATCAGCGATACGAACAACGACACGAAGATATACATGCTGATCAAGTTCCATGCAACAAATAATCCTCGTGCCCAGCCTTCGCTTCCACAATCGCTATCAAAGAAGGAGTCTCCAATGACACAAAACGGTGGTTGGATCTGTGCATAATCTTCCATCAAGGAGTTCCAGCCTTCTCCGATACTCATTCTGAAAAGAAGAATCAAAGCCTTTGGCACATTGCGGAAGTTGACGTTACCAGTTTCGTTCTCTCCGAATCTTGTCAACGAGAAAGCCTGAGTCATTGCGATGGCAAAAACTAAGAACAGCACGAACCACGTTGCCAACAGGTTTGCTATCAGCGGTAGAGAAGCAGCTGCGGTCTTGAAGAGCTGATCCAACTGGTTGTTTCTTGGAATGAGCAAGAATGGGATCGAGACCAGGAACAGCTTATGCAACTGTTCGATTATCCGATTCTGCAGACTTCCAATTGCCATGAGCGAGGTGATGAACGCGCCGAAGACAGCTGGGACCGAGAACAAATCCCAAGCGCTGCGACGAAAGCGGTGCCAAGTCAGGCCGATGATTCTGATAGTGACATTGGCCATGAATACCAACTCGAACAGAATGAAGATGGCCGACCTCGCGTATTCCCACCACACAGGCTCTGGATAGTACTCGACAACCAACAGAGTCAAGTGTAGTAGCAGGCAGGTTGTGATGAGCCTGGGATATCTGCCTCGTTTCTTGGATGCAATCTTGTAACACCATCGCTGAACGCTTCCAGTCTTCTCGGTAAGTGACTTCTTCGCAGGCGTTATGCGTTTGAGCAGCTTCCGCAACTCAAGCCAGGATCGTTGGTCGGCGGTGAGATATGCTACGCCAGTCTGCTCTGTGTAGTTACGCATGAACACAGAAATAAAAAGTGTCAACACGAAGACGGCTCCGAGCAGGTTGAAGACGATAAAGTAGAGAGCATTGCCTTGAGACGAGAAGTTCCGAGGTTGAAGGCCGACGCCAGTCACGGCCATACCGCTTTGCAGCACACCGGTCCATCCTTCTTGCGACACAATCTGGAAGAGAATGAACAAGGCGCTGGCGAAATCATCAAAACTGTACTGTGGATTCGATACCGTTCTTGGCGCTAGGACTGGCCAGTTGTAAATTGTGTTATTGTACTCATTGACACAATTTGTCAGCAGTCCGTCGAAGTCGCCATCGTTGCATGACTCAAACCTGCCGTTGAAAAGGTTCAGTCCTAGTATGGCAAAGGGGATGAGCAGACTCAGTGAGACGAAAGCTGCTGACAACACTTTGTAGCCACCAACCACCATAACAGAGTGGAATGTGTCACGGGCACTGTCACTGATATTGAGCAATCTCAGAGCCCGCAAGGCTTTGAGAGCGCCCACGCCCCGGGTAATGGAATCCTCTTGTGCTAGTGTAGTGGAGACACTTACCCATAAACTGGTCAGCACAATCAAATCGATGAGACCCCAGATACTTCTGAAGAAGGCGTTCGGCGTATAAAAGAAGCCGTCAGCAATGACCTTAATCAGAGCCTCTAGGGTAAAAATGATGGCGAATCCCATGTCTGTCCACACCAACCAATTGTTATACAAATTATCGGCCTTGAAGTGCTGCTTTTGGTAAAGTGGAGTGGTCACACACGCAATAACCACCATTGCCACGATTGCCGCATAGGTGAATGCAGAGAATGCGTACCAAGCCGGTTTCCAGGGCATGACACCTTCTGCACGATCATCTCCTCGCGATGGACCGACAATGTACTGACAGAACTTCCGGATAGGGTTGTCAGCTTTGAAAATGAACAACGAGACATTGTACTTTGGATGGCGGGCAAGGTACTGTCGTTGTACGCGGCGGCGGTTCTCGTTCGTCGAAGCAACCTGCTTAGCCATAGCTCGGGCGTCGAACTCTTCGTTCGCCCGCATCGATATGTGGTGCGAGTAAAAAGGGTTCGGATCTTTGTGGTTGTAGCCACTAATCTTCGCCCAAACTTTCGAAAAGAAGCCAGGTGCGACCGTTGCCATTGGCAAATTTTTGAGATGCGCGGAGACTGGCCGTGGTTTGTTGCCTTGTGCTTGTTCCTCGAGGAAATCAGTGACTACAGCATCTTTGAGTAACTGTTCCATCGTAGCACCGCCATACTCGAGAGCATCTCGGTGACGCAGTGGGTCTCGGCCCATCTTAAACATTGATGACAAGGCGAGGTTACCCCCTGCTGTTCCGTGCATTTCCTTCTGTTTCAGGAAGGCCTTCATCTGCTGCAAACGCTTCTCATCTTCAGAGACATCAAAACTTTCCTGGATGACAGCAATAAACATATTGAGGACAATCAAATTGGCCATAATGAACCACAAGATGCAGAAGGCAGCCCCTAGCCACGCAGTGTCCCACCTGACGTTGTAAGACGTAATGTAGTAGAGTGTGGTGGTCCAGTTCTCGCTTGAGAAGATGATGTACATTCCGATGAACGAGTTCCATATGTCGAAGAACTGGATGAGGATTGTGTTGCCCGCAGCGTCTGACGAGGGTATGTCCCCTCGAAACATCTGCGAAGCCATGATCGCTGCAAGGAATGTGAACAGAAAGACGAAGACAATCAGGTTCAGAAGACCAACGGCATTGCCGAGAACGAGCATGATCAGCTCGCGGGTGAGGGGGATGGCCAGAACCACTCGGTAGGCACGAGCAATCTGAAAGACCGTAAGCCAGGCATAAACCTCCTCAGAGTTGCGGATTGGAGGTATCTGCGTGATGGTCGTGACAATGGCCAGAAGAAGGTCGGTGCAGTTCTGTCCGCTCCTAAAGAAGTGTCGCCAATCGCAGGCAAAGCGCGTGAAGATTTCGAGAAGCAGCAGGAGAGTCACAACTGTTTCCGTATTCATGATGAAGGACTTCCTCCAGTCGCCCATTGATGCACTTCGCAAGCACATCACAACGAGGTCGAATGCAATGATCACAATCCAGAAGTACTTCGTTTTGGCAAACATTGCTTTCAGTTTGTTACCGCGAGTGGGGCTGACGTCTTCCTCAAGATCTGGCTCGTCTACCTCGGCGGTAGTAAATGCGCTCTGTTTACTTTCTTCTCGGATAATTTGGAAACAGGAAGTGATGACCGCTATGAGCAAGTTGACAAGCCACAAACTCAGCACGACTATACCAACGGCAAAGAATAGTGCAGCAATGAGATAGTCTGAATCGACGAGGTAGTACATCAGATCGCTCCAGGTGTTTGAGCTGATGATCACAAATACCAGCTCCATGGATTGCGCGATGTTGTCGAAACTGGCCGTCCCATTGTATGGATTGAGCTCGTTTTCTACACAGAGGGAGTTGATGGGGCATAAGTACCCTTTGGCCTCTGGCGCACCGGTCGAGCCGTCACCTCTCAGCCATGGCATGGGCCCGCCGGTCGCGTTCAGGTAGCCACCACAGAATTGGACGTTTTCGGGCGCCACGTTCAGCGAGTAGTTTTGACCTGTCCCATCATCGCCAACCCACACACATGTTCTTTTCAGGCTCGACTTGAAGCTCTGGACTCCGACAATGCCAAAGATAAGCCAGAAGAAACCAATAAGGAAAGCAATGTTGACGAGTAGAGGCGCTGCCTTCTTCAAGCTCCTGAGGATGATCGTCGTGCCTCCAGTCAAACCCAGGAGCCGTAGGATGCGGAGACAGCTCAACATGTTGAAGATATAGACGTGGTAGCGTGTGTCAAGACTACCGAGCTGCATCACGAAGGATATCCAGTACGCCACCACAGCGATGAAGTCAAGACGGTTGAAAGAATGTCGAAGGAAGGCTCGTTTTGCAAGACGTATTCGCTGTTGCTGTCTGGAATGGCCAGGGCCTTGTTCATCTGGTAGACCTGTGAAGGCACGCACGATCGAGGGCTGGAAGTCGCCGCTCGCCCGTCGTTGAGGCTTATCATCGTCTGGTTTGTCGTACATTGCAAAGTAAGAACCAAGCTTGGCCTTGACACCTGCCTTGAGACCACGACTTCGGTCTACACTGCTATAAGCGGTAGCGTTGACGATAAAGCCGGATACGATGGTTCTTGCAATCACCTCAATGGTGTATACGCAGAACAGGCCAAAGATAGCATAGTCGAAGGCGGAGCGACCCCACTGTCGAGACTTGGCCTGCATGTACTGAGCATCTGCTGCTGCGTTGACGGCAAGCAGCACAGTCTGTGCCACTATGAGAACCAAGATGACAGGTTCGGTCGTTGGGTGGGTCAGAATCTCCAATAGACGCTTTCTCAGAGCATTCTCGGGGCCGAATATGCCTAGGGACTTTCCCTTTAGCGGATTGAGATGGCGCACCGGTGGAGCGAAGAAAGTAGGTGGTGGGCCGTCTGCTGTAATCTTCTCGCTGGACGATTCCTGGTCGAGGGGATTCCTTGGCGAGGCCGGTCCAACTTCAACATCCTCGGAGTGAGGCTTCGCTGTACTGATTTGTCGTATCCGTCGGACGGTAGATTTTCGGCGCAGATTCTGCTCCACCATGTCGGAGTCATTGCTGATATTGACCACACGCTCAGAAATGCCTCGGAAGATGGAACCAGCTCTAGCCAGAGGTGAGGGAGATGGAGAGCGAGATCGGCTTCGTTCAGAGCTGGGACGGCCTTCGGAGGAGACGCGCAGGCCGCCACTGCTAGTACTCGGGTGGCGTGCGGCCCCAACGACTGTGTTGAGAGTGGGCAAGTCATCGCCGAGGAAGGAGCCTCGCGGGCTTCTGCTGCTTCTCGACGGCTCAGGAAGAAAATGTACACTGCTCCTTCTTGCGTGTCTGTCGTGTCGTTGACCAGAGTTTGGTCCTGGACTTTCTTTCATGGCCGAGCGCAGACTAGTACCCGAGGTGAGAGGAGTGAGATCATCGTCGTCCTGGGGAGACAACACATTAAGGTTGTCAGTCGGATGGTTGGCAAAATCTCTTTCTTCGGGGGCGTCTAACGAGACGGTCGGACCTTCAAAGGATAAACCGACATGTGCACTCGCAAACGCATGCGCATCTTGCGGCGAGTCGAAGTGGTTGTAATTGGCGGGACTCCGCTGTGGAGGCTCTATCCTACTGTCGCCAGGAAAGTCGGTGGTTATGGGTTGGTATCGCCTGCGGGCAAGAAATGAAGGTGTGCGGCCGTGGCTGATGCTGAATCGATTGGAGTCCTTGGACTTTGAGTGGTGGTCAGAACGACTAGCAGCCGCATCCGGAGGTCTCGAGAGGTCTCGCAGTGGTATCGACTGAGGTGCCGGGTTATCGGGGGAGGGGCTGCGGCGTGAAGCCATGTTAGGCATCTGGTCGCTCCTGCCACTTGTCGCGTAGGGTCATTCTTTTAACTTAGAGTCATGGCGCGTCCTCTGACTATGGGACTATTCGTTTCTTCCCTTTACGTGTGTGTGTATGTGTGTGTGTGTGTGTGTGTGTGTGTGTGTGTGTGTGTGTGTGTGTGT
>Ga0066648_10001889_pt1 | contig 10821 bp, 5 predicted proteins | sample CryGeyCG12114_NA_FD_59537 | JGI IMG/M metagenome (GOLD analysis project Ga0066648, IMG submission 59537) | Groundwater microbial communities from aquifer - Crystal Geyser CG19_WC_8/21/14_NA | ecosystem: Environmental > Aquatic > Deep subsurface > Groundwater | place: USA: Utah: Grand County... | reverse complement strand
GAGCTGGGGTTCAAGCGCCGGGGTGCCCGGATCAGAGCGGCCTTCGAGCGAGCGCTCCCCATCGCCCGCCGCGAGCGCCGCTCCTCGTGAAGGCCTCTTCATGCAGAAGCTAGTCAGCCACCTGCAAGTGGCGTTCCGCTCAGGGCCGATGACCTCGCAGGAGCTCGAGCAGTTCTTGGAGCGCCGCGGGCTCCGATGGGTCGACTCGACAGACATCTTTCTGGCCTGCCGCGAGCACGGGCTGGCGGAGCTGGGCGACGACGATCGTTGGATTCCTCGCGGATGGGAGGCGGCCGACGCTCCAGCCACAGCGGCCTCGTCAGGCGTACCACAGGCGGATGGTGCCAGCGACGAGCGTGGCGACAGAGCTGACGAGGCGCTGTCGTCGCAGCTGACGGGGCAGCAGCGCGTGGAGCTGCAGCAGTTGCGCGCCGCAGTCGTTCCCACCGCACCAGTACCTTCCCGACGTGTCACACCAAGCACGCCTTCTCGAGAGTGGTTGCAGTTCGTCGACGAGGCCGTCCGAGGTCTCGACGACGAGCTGGCTGAGGTCGGCCGCCGGCGCACGCTGACCGACGTCCCACTTCGCGGCGGTGTGGTGCGAGAAAGGGGACGGAACAGACAGGTGGTTCGGTACGAGGCCGAGTCCGAGCCGACCGCCAAGGATGGGATGTCGGCGACTCTTGTGCTCGAGACCGGCTCCTACGACGTCGAGGTCATCTCGACGTACGGGGTGATGGTGACGCTGGCGGTTCCTCTGGAGGCGCAGGTCGACGGCCACGCCAAGCTTCGCTGCGACCTCTCCTACCTGCTCGGTTATCAGGCAAGCCGGCTGCGCGAGCTCAAGGAGCCTGATCCCGACTTCGACATGGAGGCGGCTCTCGAGCTGACGCGTCCCGACGCATCCGAGGTCGAGAGAGCCGAGCCGTACTGGACCGGCGAGCTCAACGAGCAGCAGAGCCTGGCCGTCGGACAGGCGCTCAGCGAGGGGACCACGTGGATCTGGGGACCGCCCGGTACCGGCAAGACCACGACGTTGGCTGCGCTACTCAGCGAGCTCTACGCAGCAGGCCGTCGAGTCTGGTTGACGGCTCCCACCAACATGGCCGTCGACATCGCTCTTCATGCGGCTCTAGAGGTGATCGAGTCCTACGAGCTCGGGTCGATCGCGCGCGTGGGGCAACCGGCGCTCGGCGAGCTCCGGGACAGAGAGACCCCGGTGCTTGTGAGCGAGCTCGTCGACCTTCGTAGCGCGCCTCTGGAGGAGCCTCAGGCACGCACTTCGGAGGGCTTGAAGGGTCTGCGAGACCGTCTCGACACGCTGTCTCGCGCCGATGGAGACGGGCCCGAGATGCGGTCGCTCGAGCTGCGGATCGCGGAGCACCTTGCTTACCTGAAGGAGCTCGAGCACATCCGAGCCGACGCTCGGCAGGCCGTGGTTAACAGCGCTCGGTTGGTGGCGGCCACCGCGCAGCAGGCTCTCCTGGCCGCGATGAGAGGGCAGCGCTTCGACGTGGTCGTGATCGACGAAGCCAGCATGCTTCCCGCGTCGTTGGCCGCAATCGCGGCCGGCGCCGGACGCGGGCACACCATTGTCGCGGGTGACTTCCGCCAGTTGCCGCCTGTCGTCGTCAGCGACCAGCCGATGCCGCGCCGCTGGCTCGGCCGTAGCGCCTTCGAGGCTGCTGGAATCGACCGAAAGGTGCTGAGGGGTGAGGCACCCGACAACCTCGTCAGCCTGAGGACTCAGCACCGCATGGCCCCGGCGCTGTCCGACGCGATCACCGCCGGCTTCTACCGCGAGAACCCTCTCGAGACGGCGCCAAGCGTGCTCCAGCGCACTGTTTCGTCGCGTTCGGCGAAGCTCGGACCGATCGTCTGCGTCGACACCTCGGCGCTGCACACGCGAATCGTTCGACGAGGCGGGGTGCAGTCGAGGTACAACCTCATGCACGCGCTGCTGATCGCCGATCTGCTGGACGTCGAGGAGCTCGTCGGACCGGCTCCGGCCCTCATCTCTCCCTTCGCACCTCAGGCGCGTCTGCTCGAGGCTCTCGTCGGAGAGACCGGACGTTCGGGCGAGGGGTCCACCGTGCATCGTTTCCAGGGCGGCGAGCGTGACGTCGTCGTCTTCGATACTGCGGAAGCGGCCGGTGGTGGCCTGAAGCTCCACCCGTGGTTCGCGGAGGGCGACGACGGGACGTCTGGCGCCCGGCTCGTCAACGTCGCCGCGAGCCGGGCGCGGGAGCGCCTCGTCCTCGTCGCCGACTTCGGGCGTGTGCACAGAGGTCGACACCGTGATGACGCGCTGTCCCGCTTCTTCACCGCCGCTCAGGCCGATGCGGATTTCGTAGCGCCGGGCGATGTGCTGCCGACAGACTCCCTGATGCGGCAGCCCGATTTGAAGGTTCTTGGATCAGACGTCGAGGCCGCGAACGAGCGCGTCGAGGTCTGGTCCAAGTCGATCGATTTTGATGCGGTTGCCTCGCTCATTGACCCCCTTCTAGCCGCCGTTGAGCGCGGCGTTGAGGTGTCGCTCTGGTTCGAGCCTGATGGCCGATCAGACCTACCTCGCGCGTTGGAACCACTGAGGAACTCCGGTGTGCTTCTACGTCCGTGCTCGCCCGTCAGGGAGTCCAGTGCGGTGATCGATGACGTCGTATGGGCGGCCGCAGGTCCGCTGCTCAGCGGGGTCGGTGGAGATGCGTTTCGGCGCAAGCACAAGCCGCTGGCGGACACTGTCGTGCGCATGACGAGGCGGCGGGAGTTGGGCGGTTCAGCGTCTAGCGGGGAGTCGGCGGGTCGCTGCGGTTCGTGCGGCGGATTCCTCGTCCGTCTGGAAGGGTTTCAGACGAGAGCTACCTGCCTTCGGTGCGAGTCATCCGGAAGCGCACGAGCAGGGCGGCGACGCCGGCAGGGTTGAGTTCAGCAAGCTCGCGCGCCGTCGTCTTGTGCTGGAGTGGAAGCCCGTGTCAGTCGACCGACCGCCGCACGGCCCCTCCATCTGCTCTCTCGTAGACGTCGTCGAAGTGCTCCTCGGGGACCAGCCAACGCTCGCCGGACGCGCCCTCGACCACCCAGTCGCCCTGATCAGCGGTGCCTTCTCCTTCGATGGTGTTTACCCGCTCGCCCGCGTGCGCGCACCGTGCTCTCACCGCTCCAACGCGCTCGTACCGATCCGGAGAAACCAGCCGGTACGTCTCCGGAAACCGTTCCTGATCGACGGACCAGACTCGGCCGTCGTCGGCCGTGACCTTCCAGTCCCCACGCTGAGCCGCCAGCGTCGAGCCTTGATCAGACTTCCACTCCCAGGTCTCAGTCAACCGCACGGCGGTCACCTCGCCTCGGCGCCGGTACTGGTGCCACGCGGATCGCGTCGCCCGATAGCCCAACGACTCCAGCAGCAGAAGCCCCCGCCGGACGCTGTCCTCGTTGTCCCGTTGGATCGACCCGTCGAGGCTCTCCCAATCGGTGAGGAGGTTGTGCCTCAGGCGCGCGTCGTCACGAACAGGCGCGTAGCGCCAGCCGTGGGCCAGGTAAAAGGACCGCCATGATCGATGCTCGGCTGCCGCCAGGGCATGAATCTCTTCGGCCGTCCAGTCGTCCTCGTGAGCGCCCGAGGTTGGGGCGGACCAGGAACGGCCGAGTCGGGTCACCTCCGAGAGCAGACAGCTCAGTTGACGGACGTTACTCGACTGGTAGAACTCGGGAAGGCCTGCATCCCAGGGCAGTCGTGACGGTGGGGTGTCAGGCACAGCACGCTGCTCGCTGCCGACGTACTCCTGATGCAGGAGTCTGGCGAGTCGCGTCCAGTTGTCGACAGGCGGTCGATTGTTCCGTCCCACCATGTTCAGCCCGAACGGGTACAAGCGGCCTATCAGCGGTTCCACGGGTATGCCGGGCTCCGTCGTCGACCAGGCCAGAATCATGAGGTCGGGGCGGGCCGCGGCCAGCCTGGTGGCGATCTTGACGTTCTCCGCCGGGGCAGCCGTCAACGCGATCACCGATCCTGAGTCTGGCGCCGCGACCTTCACGATGGCGTCGGTGGTCACTGCCTCGCGAACGACGGTGATGGGAGGTGACTCCGAGTCGTTGCCGAACCCTGCCTGAATCCTGCGATGGTCCTCCCGAAGGCTTTCACAGTCCTCCCCCATCAGCACGACTGCCGGCTCGGGCTGGCCGCCAGTGGCCTGCTGTGCGTCCGTCTCCCGCGACAGCATGCGCCGCTCACGGCGTCGTTGTGCGCACTCCGACAAGACCGCAAGACTGAGCGCGGAATTTCCGACAAGAACGATCTGTCGAGCACCGGCAATCCTTGCTTGCTCCACTATGTAGCGAGCTGTCTCCTCGTAAAAAGAGACCGCATCGGCCAGCCACGGCGTCTGGGCAGCCACGTGCTTTCTTCGCCAGACCTGGGCCACCCAGGGATCGTCAATCCGCGCGATCAGCCTCGCTATATGAGTCTCAGGGGCCTTGTGCCCATTCATGACCTCCTCCACACGACGAACCGTGCGGATCGTCTCAGCGAGGTTGGAGCCGAGGACGTAGATCTCCTTGGCCTTGATCTGACCGCGCCGGAGAAGGAGATCGTCGAGGGAGCGTCCTACCGACAGGTCTAAGGACACCACGGACGCCCGGGCGGACCTTGCCTCAACGGCGATCCTCGGATCGCCGCTCGACTCGATGACGACCAGACGAGTGTCCTGGTCTAGGTGGGAGGCGAGAACGCGAATGACGCTCGCGACTTCCGGCTCAAGACCTAAGACCAGCACTACTCGACGCGAATGTCTCGCTACGAGGCTCTCAAGTCGGCGCCTCGAGACAGCGATGATGATGCCTGCGATGCCGGCGAAGGTCGCCGAGAGCGCTGTCAGGCGAGCAGCCTGCAGCGCGAGGGGTAAAGGCCCTGAGCACCGAGCCCCAGCGTCGAACCACTCCACGTTCCCGACGAAGAGGGCCATCGCCCAGTACAACTGGGCGAATGGTGTCGCCTCATCATCGGCGCAGGGCCAGTAGCTGGCGAGTCCAAGCAGGAGCGAGACACCGGCGAGGCACGCCGTGACGACCAACCCCGTGGCTCTGGTCGCCCCGCGTCTGGACCACACATACGCCACGGTCGAGAGCGCGGACGACACGAAGAGGGCCCAGAGCAGCGCGGGCATGGTGGGGTCGAGCGCAGCGCGCATCGACGTTGGCAACGACGAGCTGCCGACGATAGCGCCAGAGCCGAGGACAAGAACGACGAGGAGCGCGAAGGCCAGAAAGGGCAGCCAGAGCATTCGTGAGATTGGAGCAGACTGAGGTAAACCCTGTTGATCTTGCGACAGGCGCGACACCGCGGAGCCTGCCGTGGATCGGCTCAGCCCGAACACTTCACAGCCTCAGCTGTTGCACAGGCTGATGCCTGCCGCCGTCCGAACAGCCTCTGACCGGCTGTCTTCTGGATCAAAGGAACACGGCCAGTTGCCTGAGTCTCAGCACGAACGATTCCTGCAGCTCGGCTCCGGCCGAGATGTCCTCGACAGCGGAGAGGCGTCCACGTCGCTCTCGGGCTTCCACAACCTGGCGAGCCTCAGTTGCCGACATCTGTCCGAAGGTGGTCAGAGCCTCGAAGGACAGTGCGTTGAGGTCGAGCAGGCCGCCGTCATCAAAGTTCCTCTTGAGATCTGGTCGCCCTACTCCCATCGTCCGAGCCAGATGGACGTCACGTTTGACGAGCCCCCGATACTCATCACGCTGTCGGCGACGAGCAAGTTCTTCCGCTGCGCCGGGTAGCAGCGGCTTGCCTTTGCGTGTGAGCACGGCGACGACGGTGGCAGCAATGAGCGCGACGAACCAGATCGTTATGCCGACATCTGATTGCGCGCCCGCGACTTCCCCAGCGGCATTCTTCGGAGACGCCCCCGTGACGAACAAGCTCGCCCAGCCGGCGACGCCGACGATGATCGAGAAGATGATCATTTTGCGACGGAATAGGAGGTCGTCCCGACGTTGGGTGATAGACCACAGAGCAGGCACGAAGTTGGCCAGGCCGAAGGTCAACATCGGCAGGAGGATCATCACCCAGCCCGCGGCTGGGGTTCGAGTCGGAGCGGCCCCCCAGGGATGCGGAGACACGAGGGTGGTCGGCTGAAGGGGTCCTACGGGCAGGGGTTGCTGCGCCAGGAGCGGCCACGGCGCTGAAGCATTGAGACGGCCATCCCCGGGCGCTTGCGGACGGGACGAAGACCGATCCACGAACTGCGGGGTCGGCTCGGGAGGTCGAGGGCCGACCTGAGCCGGCGGACGAGCTGGCGGGGGACGGTGCTCGTACCTATCTCGTCGATCCCTCTGGAGTTGTGCATCGTCATCGCGGAGAATGCGTTCCACGTTCTGGGTCAGGCGCTCCAGATCTGCGGTCCAGCGCCGGTCATCGAGTTCGATGGCATTGATGCCAGCCAGCGCTCGAATGCGTTCTGGTAGGTCGAGAGCCTGAGGCATCGCGGCGCCCTCCACCAGTACGGGCAGGAGCCGAACCTGAGCTTCGAGTGCGCTCTGGATCTCGAGCCGTACGAAGTCGTTAGCCTGGTCGATCCGCCGTGTTCTACCCAGACCGATGCGGTCGAGCCAGTTGTCGCCGATCAGTACGAGAACGAGCTGGCTTTTCTGGATCTCGTCCCGGATGTGCTGTTCGAACTCAACCCCTGGCGGGATGGAGTCGATGTCCATGAAGACTTTGCTCGACTTCAAGCGGTGCGTGAGCCCGTCGTAGAGGCCGTTGGCCTGCGGCTGGCAGTCGCTCCGACGGTAGGAGATGAAGATACGTTGAGTACTCGAGCCGACCTGCTCGGTCGCAGCTTGGTCTGGTTCGACCCAGAACGGCCACCCTGCTGGCGCTGGCCCCCACGCAGGGTCTGGATGCCACCCCGACGGGGGCACCCAGCCGCGAGCCGGCGTGGGCCAGCTCGGCGGGGGGTTGAAGACTTTGGTCATCGGATCCCAGCAGTTGTTGAAGGGCGAGGTGACGAGTACTTCGTTCGGACGAGAACCTACGACTCTCGGGCGGCCTCTGCGTCATAGTAGGTCTCCTCCTGAGCTGTCTCACGTCTTACCTGCGATCACGCGCCATTCGAGATCGCGGAAGGTCAACAGACACGGGGGATGCGCACCGGGGGCGCCGGACAGTGGCCGCATGCGCTCGGCAACTGCGAAGCCAACCCCCGCAGCCGCCCGTTGGTTCTACTCCAGATCCTTGCAGCGCTCCTCGATCTGCGTCAGTACCGCCTTCTCCTTGGCGTTCAGCGGTCCGTCGCACTCGGTGATCACTCTCGCCGCATCCTTGATGTCGTCGAGGTCGCCTTCTTCTGACGCCAGCCTTAGCCACACGTCGTCCGACTGGATGTCGACAACTCGTCCGAGGGCATCGTCGACGAGCTGGTGATCGTGCAGTACGGCTACCAGCAGGTGCCGCATGAGCGCAGCCTCGTCGTCGGAGATCTTCCCGTCCGCCTTGACAACCAGCCAGGCCACCCAGATCAGCGAGGCCGGGTGGCGACTCCGCTTCGACAGCCGTGCGGCAAGCTCGACGAGCCTCGCCTCGTTCCGAAACACTGATTGGGCGTGCCGACCAGCGACAAGCGTCGTCCACCGGTTCAGGACGACGGCGAGCGGAACCCCAACCAGCGGAATGCCTATCTTGATGACGTTGCGCTGAAGTAGGTACTTACCGACAACCGGCAGGCCGCGACCCACGCTCAAGACGGCTCCACCGTAGAAGCGCCTGACGAGGGGGCGAACGACGGCGGGGACCGCTTTGAGCACTCCCTCCCGCACGACCTCCCCACTCCGGATGGTGAAGGCCACCCGAATGAGTTTCCACAGATCTTCGGGATCATTGATGTCGATCGGCACTCGGTAGAGGACGGCGACGTCGTACGCCAACCGCAGCTGCAGCTGTGTGGTGAAGGCGATGTCAACCAGGAGAGTGGTGGCCGCCGCAGGGAGGGTCAGAGGAGACGCTCCTCCTGCGCTGCCAAGGGTGGCAACAACTGCGGCCGAGTAGGCGCTCGCGGACAGGCCGCCCTCGAGGGCGGCGTATCGCGACGCCATCTTGATCCGCTGATCGACAATGGCGTCGGCCGGGACCCCTGCGTATCTCTCCTGGAAGTAGGCCCAGTTGACCTTGGTGACGTAGGTGGTCAGCGCGTGCGCGGCCAGCTTCTCGAACCAGTTCCCAGACTTGACGTCGTCGCCCGTCAGGTCTTTGACGAAGTCACGGAGCTTGTCCTGCTCCTTGCGTACGACCTGCTCGTCTTCCTCCGCGTCTGCACCCTCTCCTGCTGTCGTTACGTCTTCCTCGTCGACGGGGTCAGCATCGAGATGAGCCATGGGAGCGTCCTTCGGGGTCGAGCGGCGGGGCCGGGTCACATGGTGCACGGGGCGAGGCTCAAGCTGTGGGGAGTTCGCAGAGTCTGCCCATGTTGTTGCTGCCCATGGCAGGGTGATTTTCGAGCGCCGTTCCTGCCTGACGTGGGTCGGTTAAGGTAGCCGATCTCGGGGACGACGACGTGACGGGGGAGTGCGTGGCACCGGCTGGCGATAGCCGATGGGTGGAGGTGTCCCCGTCGCAGTTCACCCACGAGACCGAGGGTCTCGAGCTGGTGCGCAAGCTGCTGCCGGACCAGCCGCCGTTCCGGGCCTGGTCCAACTTCGAGTTCGCGACGGCCGCGGCCGATGGCACGAGGTCGACCTGCTCGTGCTCGGACGCCGGCGGCTCAACCTGGTCGAGCTGAAGTACTACTCCGGGCGCCTGCGCGGAGACGACCACACCTGGATGCGCGACGGGCACCGGGCGGAGGACTCGCCGCTGAAACTGGCGAGGCGCAAGGCGCAGTACTTCAAGAGCAAGCTCGAGGACGAGTTCCGCCTCTGGACGCGTTCGCCGGCGACGATCGCGGCTGGCACCTGCTGGCGGTGCTGGAGCGGGTGGCCGAACTGGCTGGTCGACCTTTGCAACGCATCGGCCTCTCGGCCACCGTGGGGAACGCAGACGAGCTATTGCAGTGGTTCCAGGGGAGCGGGCGCGGCACGCGACCAGGTCGGGTGGTCAGCCCGCCGGCCGGCACCGCCACGACTCCCGATCTTCAGCTCGACTATGTCGGATCAATAGCCAACGCGGCCGAGGTCATCTCGGCCCTACACCTCGGTCAGAAGCGACTCGTGTTCGCCGACAACCGGTCGACCGTGGAGGAGCTCGCGTCGCACCTTCGGGCGCTTGGGACGGAGACCTACGTCTCCCACTCATCTCTGGCGGCGTCGGAGCGGCGCCGTGCGGAGCTGGCTTTCGCCGAGGCCCGGAACTGCGTCATCGTCTCGACGTCCACCCTGGAGCTGGGGATCGACGTCGGCGACCTCGACCAGGTGATCCAGATCGGTGCACCGTCGACCGTGGCTTCACTTCTGCAGCGGCTGGGTCGTACGGGAAGGCGACCGGGGACCAAGCGAAGCCTGCTCTTCCTGGCCACGTCAGACGAGGAGCTGATTCGGGCGGCCGCGCTGCTGCTGCTCTGGAGCGAGGGCTACGTCGAGCCGGTGCAACCGCCACCGCAGCCCCGACACGTCCTGGCACAGCAGCTGCTGGCGTTGGCCCTGCAGAAGGGTCGGGTGGGTCAGCGAACCTGGTCGGAGCCGCTGGCTGCTCTAGCCATGGCGACGACCGAGGAGACGGCCGAGGTCGCGGCTTGGATGCTCCGGCGTGGTCACCTGGACGAGGACAGCGGCATGCTCTTCGTGGGGCCCGAGGCTGAACGGGTCTACGGGCACCGGCACTTCATGGAGGTGCTGTCGGTGTTCACCTCGTCCCCGCAGTTCACGATCGTTCATGGGCGCCGCGACATCGGACACGTCGACCCGTACGTGTTGATCAGGAAGGTCGAGGGTCCTCGGGTTCTCGCGCTGGCCGGGCAGGGCTGGCTGGTCACGACGGTCGACTGGTCGCGGCGTCGAGCGTACGTGGAGCCGTCGGACATCCGTGGAGCTGCACGCTGGGTGAGCCTGAGCCCGCCGACGGCGTTTGCTCTGGTTCAGGCCGAGCGTCAGGTCGTCCTCGGCGCCGTACCGGCGGCGGTCACGCTGACCACCCGGGCCACTCAGCGCCTTCCTGCTGCCCGTGCGGAACACCTCGACCGCGTAGACGACGCGTGCACCGTCGTGGCGACCAGTGAGGGGAGGACCCGCTGGTGGACCTGGGCTGGCGGGCGCGCGAACGCCGTCTTGACCGCTGCGCTTGAGTCGGTCGACGCGTCACTCATCGACGACGAGCACATCTACGACAACCGTCAGATCGGTCTCCGCACCCACGTCGGCGCGGCCGACCTACGGCGTGCGGTGCACGAGGTGGGGGACAAGCTCCGATCGGACCTCACGTCGGTGACGCCGTTCGTCACCGAGAGGGCGCTGAAGCAGCTGAAGTTCGCAGACCTGTTGCCGCCTGAGCTGGCTCGAGCCACCCTCGAGCGGCGTCTTTCTGATCCTGCGGGGGCCCTGGCGATCCTCGCGCAGCCCATTGCCACCGTCAGCTGATCCGGCTTGCCTCACGGTCCTGCTCTCTTCAGCTCAGCCAGAGGCCGGCACGAGCTGCTCGAGTAGCGACTGCGTCTCTGCATCGGTCGAGTAGACCGTCGCCCCTCGCATGCCGCGAGTGAGGAGCACCTTGTAGGTGTTGCGCACCGCCTGGTCGAACTGGTTGGCGTCGCCGCGCTTGACCTGGCTGTCGTAGCTCTTCTGAGGCTGCGCGACCCAGTGGTCCTCGCGCCACACGAGGTCGGGACCCATGATCACGCC
>Ga0066648_10001887_pt1 | contig 10834 bp, 12 predicted proteins | sample CryGeyCG12114_NA_FD_59537 | JGI IMG/M metagenome (GOLD analysis project Ga0066648, IMG submission 59537) | Groundwater microbial communities from aquifer - Crystal Geyser CG19_WC_8/21/14_NA | ecosystem: Environmental > Aquatic > Deep subsurface > Groundwater | place: USA: Utah: Grand County... | reverse complement strand
CATGGCCGACGTTGAAGCTCAGTTAGAGGCTAATGGGTAAGTAGACAATGATCGAAATGGGTATGTGGTCCACTCTAACAGGTCATCAGCCTACCCACCCAGTTCGAGTCCTCCTCGAACCAACCAGAAGTGTCGCACGCGACAACAAACACAGCGGCCACCGTTTCTAATGCCGAAGCTTCGCAACTGAAACACAACGCGCCAGATCTCGATGTCGCGACAATCGCAAAACCAGTACAAGCCTCAGAATCGACGCCAACATTGTCGAATGAACCTGCTCCTTCTGGGAACCATGTTTCACTCGAAAAGGGCAATGAACCTGCACCGTCAGCGACAAATGAAGCACAAGTGGAAGTAAATGGTCACTCCTCTGGCGACGCAGAGAACATAAATGGCTCGTCAGCGAATGCTTCCTTTGCTGATTCTGGTCTTCCTGCATCGACAGAATCCGATCTTCAAGCCGTGAACGCGACCGAAGAAACACCACTCCTTACCCAACCCCTCACACAACCTGCACCATTGCCTGTACAAGCGCTAGAGTCGGACCTGCGGACTGCGCCCCACTCAGACGCGCTGTCACCTGAAGCCGTTGCGACAGTGGAAGCCGAAAAGCACGAGATGGACAACAACGCAGATGCAACGCAGGTGTCGGCGGATGCGCCTTCGCAGCCAGTAGAAACTGATGCCGTTCAGAAATCACCGCCTCCAGCTCCTGTACCTGCCCCTGCCGAGCTTCCTACGCAGCCACCGAACGGGACAATAGTGCCGTCAGTGGAGACAAGCCAACCGAGTGCTCCTGAAGACCAGCCTACTGTCCCCACACCGACGCTGACCGCGCCTGCGCCAGAGCCCAAAGAAGATCAAGAAATGACTGACGCGCCTGCGCAGCCCGTCAAACAAGTTCACGAAAGAGATGAAGACATGGCCGATGAGCCAGCCGCGAAGCGCATCAAATCCGATGAGGACAGACCATTGTCTGAAATCAGAAGCTTCAAAGTACCAGAAAGCCCTGCACCAGTCGCTGCCTCTTCGGAGCCGTCGCGGCAAACGGACGACAACAATGCAGTGACAACTGTCAGGTTACAGCACATGAAGAAGGTTATATCGAACCTCAAAAAGAGCAACGCCTCTCAAGCATTCAGACTTCCTGTCGATCCGATCGCATTGAAAATACCAACCTATTTCGATCTTGTCAAGAAACCTATGGATCTCGGCACCATAGATAACTACCTCAAACAAAACCAGTATACCTCTGTACAGGCGTTCAAGGACGACTTTCAGCAGATCGTCACGAATTGCGTTATCTTTAATGGCCCAGAGCATGCTATCACGCAGCAAGCTCGTAAGATGGAAACATCCTTCAATAATCAGATGGCCGCGCTGCCTCCTGCGACTATTGCTGAGCCATCGAAAGCCGACAAGAAAGCTGCTAAACCGAAAGTCGACCCCGTCAGAGCTCCTCCGCCACGTCGACAATCTGTTACTGCCAAGGCGGCATCCCCCAAAGCACCCTCCCCAGCTACGTTCGCGCCCGACCCAAATGGCATGCCATTGATCAGAAGGGATTCGACTCTCGACGGGCGCCCAAAACGAGCAATCGTGCCTCCCAAACGTAACTCCGACTTCGGCGGCGCACGGCCAAAGAAGAAGAAGTACGAACTGGAATTACGTTTCTGTGATGAGGTGCTCAAAATCATCAACTCTCCCAAGCACTGGACCATCAACCAATACTTCACACACCCTGTCGACCCGGTCGCGTTGAATATCCCCACTTATTTCCAGGTCATCAAGAAGCCTATGGATTTAAGCACAGTTCGCCAGAAGCTGGACAACGGTTTGTATGAAAAAGCTAAGGACTTCGAGGAAGATGTGCGACTGATATTCAGGAACTGCTACAAGTTCAACCCCGAAGGTGATTACGTCTACGCACGGGGTCAAGAGCTTGAGAAGCTTTTCAACCAGGAATGGAGCAAGAAACAGGATTGGATCACTGCACGCGAGCCAGATTCTGAACCAGCTAGTGTCGGTGGTGACGACGACGAGGATGAAGAGAGCGATGAGGAGGCAGAGAGCGAAGACGACGATGAAGAGGACAAGGTGTCTAAGCTACAAGCACAAATCGAACTCATCCAGAGTCAGATGGCCTCGCTGAAGAATAAAAAGGGAAAATCCCCAAGTGCTTCAAGCAAGAAGGCAGACAAGAAGAAGAAGGTCAAGAAAGAGGCACTGACCAACAAATTGTCCAGCCTGCAGCAGAAAGAAAAATCGAAGAAGTCTGCGAAGAAGGCCAAACCCGAGAAGGACCGGTATGTCACCTTTGCTGAAAAACAGTACATCTCCAATGGTATCGCAATGCTGCCAGAGCGGCCGATGCAGGAAGCCCTCAAGATCATCCAGAACAGTGTACCGACCTTGGCGGGCAGCGATCAAGGCGAGATCGAACTCGACATTGAGGAAGTGCCCAACCACGCACTGTTGAAGCTTCTTGCATTTGTCAAGAAGTATGCTGGTCCTCCGCCGGATGAGCCAAAGGAAGCAGAATACGCTCCTAAGGAGGTCAACAAGAAGAAGACCAGCAAATCCATGTCGAAGCACGAACAGGAAGCACAGATTGCCGAACTGAAAGGTGCGCTTCACAACTACGAAGCTGGCTCGCCAGACGCTCTACAGTCCATAGAAACTGGTCCAGAAGAGTCGGATGACGATGATTCAAACGAGGAGAGTGAAGAGGAGTAGACTCACGTGCTACAGCCATTGTGCGAAAGTCACCACCGGAGTGTAGGCCTCGTGGCTTCTAGCATAATGGCCACCGGGGTTTTGCGCATGCTGTACCGGGCTTATAGTTGAATTGCGAGCGAGCGTAGCTTGCTGAAACCATTTCAGCGTATCAATATTGTTCTTGCGGTATCTTCAGAAATTCTGATATCCCTTCGGTCTTCACGTGCGCGTGCTGGCTCCGTCCAGGCAATGAATCACTGTTGAATAACCCCCACTGTCTACCCTATGATAGCAATCAGTGCAATAATATCTCCGCAACGATTCCCGAATCGCAGCATATACACCTGTACATATATTGAAGTCGTGTTGTGGGCAAGGTATGAGTACACGTTATAGCCTTGCATACGGGTCATACGTCGAGTATTCGAACCGGTAAGTTGGATTGAGTATGGGACTGGGTATCAACAATCAGGTCACCTGAGCCGTTGCTGATAATGCGATTGATGATCTTGGTGTCGGGGTTGGTTCCCCATCCGATCACCGTATGGTCGCTTGGGCGGTAGGCCCAGGCAGTCAGCTTGGCCAAAATGTCGGGGATGCTCAGCCCGCTCCGTATTCTTTGAAGGGCAGCTTGAAGCCGTTGTCGATCGACCTCTGTTGTAAGACCGCCGTGTCGTTTATGATAAGGACCGGCGAGTACGGCTGCTTCTCGTGTGCTGATAGGATGGCCGTGTGCATCGGTGTAGGAGACAGTTGTGTTGATGACCATGTCGCTTCGAAGAGTGTAGAAGGCGACTTGCGTGACGATAGGATCTTTTCCCTAAAACAAACAAACTACACAACTCGAAGTCTGGAACTAGCGTCTGATCTGCACGTGTACGAGCAAGTGGTACGAGCTGCATAAGCACTGGCGATAACTAGTGCTGGGATGGTAGAGGACGCTATTCGATCGGGTTGTGTACCAGGTTCGCCGGCAGCTCGATGTTCGCCGGTGCCGTAATCTTGTATTTCGGGAGAAGGTCGAGAATCTGTTTTGAGTGAAGAGCGCAGTAGCTATAGCCATGGTTTACGGCGAGAACACAAAGCTCAAACTGACAAGACGGAAGCCCGTTGACAGAAGAGACACCCCACACACGCCTTGGCGGCGATTTTAGGCCAGCATGCCATATTTGTTTCGAACAGAGTTGGTTTTGAGCTCTAGCAAGGATCTGACTAGTCAAGGGCTTGTGTTTCTGTGATGACAGAGCCTAGGACGGCGTGGTCTATACTGCTAATATTCGACCCTAGTAGGGAATCGTTTAACGTCAGCTGCTGACAGGGGTCCAAGTCTGTAGGCGATGGTCGACGACCAGTAAGACATTGCGCGAGACACGCATCGATTGATGCCTTCGGTGTTGTGAACATGTTTATCTCTTGCGGTCCTCTTCAGGTCAATGGCCATTTGTATGGCTGAAGAGCCCTGATAGAATGCCATGATCATACAAATACTGTCAGTCCCGAATATTCAGCGCCCCGTTGGCTGCAGCGTTGCTTTTCTCACGTGTTCGATTAGCATATAGTGTGACTAATTGGATGGTTCACCCCTTCAAGGCGATAGCGCATACAAACGGGCTCCGACAGACGCTCACTTCCTACAACACCCGATATGCGGTCGCAGAGACCTGACCGAGAGAACAAGCCCCGCGCGCCTCTGCTCAAGCTTCAATACCTTGAAAAACCTTTGATGGAGTGAGATTCGAGAACTACCGGTAGAGCAAAGCCCGAGAATCACAGATGATTCCTCTATGACTGAGGCAAGTACATTTTTGGCAGCTGTGCATTTAACAGGCCATGACGCGCGGATAGACATCGTAGCCTTTATGCTGCAGGACCCTTTGATTTCATTCACAATATTTATACCGGTACGCAGTTCACCGATGAGGTGCACGGGGATCGCGGAGCTCTCAGAGATAAGGGTGGAACGATACATCTTGGCAGAAATCGCCAACGAACCAAGACGACCGCGCCAAGAGATAAGGACCATGTCTCATTACTACCTCGAACCTCTGCAGAAGCAGAAGCCCTGCGACACTTATGCGGACTGACTGGCAATCATGGCCGGTGTTGGCGAGCGAGAGTGGCAGCGTTATCGGTGTTACTTGGCGGACATGGCGGAAGTGTTCCAACGTAAAGTCGCCCTTGGAATTGGTTGAATTCCGACGCGAGGTTTGATTAAAGCTGGACTTCTGGATGTCGATAGTATCACTGTATACTCTTGTCCTTCCAACATCGGATCTCTTCACTCTTCGCTGGTGTACAAATCTGCAGATCCAAACATGTCTGCTTACGACACAGCAACGCCGCCTCTCAGTCAAGGATTCGGCTATGGCATCGTCATCGGACTGGGCTTCACATTCGCCCTGTTCATGATTGTCGTCACCGCGGCCCTGAAGCGCTATCGAAACGAAGTGCAAGACTCCGAAAACTTCAACACCGCAGGCCGGACGGTCAAATCTGGCCTCGTAGCAAGCGCTGTCGTGAGTAGCTGGACGTGGGCCGCAACACTCTTACAATCCACATCTGTGGCATATCAATATGGCGTCAGTGGTCCATTCTGGTACGCATCCGGCGCGACAGTCCAGATCATCCTGTTCGCAACGTTGGCCATCGAGTACGTGAGCGATCTTGTGCCGAAGCTCCCCCAACTGACAACGACCTAGACTCAAACGCAAAGCACCGAACGCCCACACATTCTTGGAGGCTGCGAGAGCTCGTTACGGCGCGATTGTGCATTCTGTGTTCATCGTCTTTGGCTTGATGACAAACTTTCTCGTCACAGCTATGCTTGTCACGGGCGGAAGGTAAGTCCCTTCTTAGCTGCCGCTGGTTCGAGACGTGCTAACCCACCACCAAAGTGCCGTCATTGAATCGATATCTGGCGTCCCTACAGAAGCATCTTGCTTTCTCATCCCGATAGGCGTCGTCATGTACACGGTCTTCGGCGGCTTGAAAGCCACTCTGATCTCCGATTACACCCATGGGCTCGTGGTGCTGATCGTCATCTTCATTTTCGCCTTCTCCGCCTACGCCACGAACACACACCTTGGCTCACCTGGGGCTGTCTGGGATGCTTTGACTGCTGCGGCACTGGAACACCCCGTGGAAGGGAATCTGAAAGGCAGCTATCTTACGATGCGAAGTGAGGGTGGTATCGTCTTCTTCGTCATCAACATCGTCGGCAATTTCGGGACTGTCTTCCTCGACAACGGCTATTACAACAAAGCTATCGCGGCGTCGCCAGTTCACGCTCTGCCTGGATACATCATGGGCGGTCTCTCTTGGTTCGCGATCCCCTGGTTGTGCGCTACTACGCTAGGTCTCGCCGCTGTTGCACTCGAGAGTAACCCTAGCTTTCCCACCTACCCCGATCGGATACCCGACTTTGAGGTGACAGCCGGGCTCGTATTGCCGTACGCAGCGAGGGGCTTGCTTGGAGTTGGAGGAGCAGTTGCGGCCTTCTTCCTTGTGTTCTTCGCGGTGACCTCCGCATACTCGTCGGAGTTGATTGCGGTTTCTTCGATTTGGACTTACGACATTTACAAAACATACATCAATCCGAATGCGAGCGGCAAGCAATTGATCTGGATGTCGCATACATCGTGTGTGGTAAGTCAATCTGCCAACATAATTTTCCTGCAACGACGAATGCTAACACTTTCCAGACGTTCGCATTGATAATGTCGCTTGTCAGTATCGGCTTGTACCACGCAGGCATCGGAATGGGCTACATATATCTCATGATGGGCGTCATCATCTCCCCTGGCGTGCTCGCAGCGACTATGACACTCGTCTGGAAAGACATGAATCTGCTCGCTGCTGCATGTGCCCCAATACTAGGGTTGTGCTGCTCAATCACTGCGTGGCTGGTCACCGCTTCCCAAACATGCGGCGGCTTGACCATAGCCTGCACGGGCTCCAATTATCCCATGCTTGCGGGGAATGTGGTCGGTCTCCTGAGCCCCCTGATCTGGATTCCCATGTTCACCTACCTCATCGGTCGCCCGCAGAAGTACGACTGGGTCTCAATGAAGACCATTGGCAAAGCCAGCGTAGACCAGTCGGAAAGCGTTAGAACAGATCCGGAAATGACCCGACCAACCGAAAGTCACGATGATGAGAAGGAGAACACCGCCCACCTCAACCGTGCTGCCAAGATCTCGCGCTGGATGACCGTTGCCATGGCGCTCGTCTTCCTGATTGTGTGGCCCCTGCCAATCTTCGGGTCTGGCTATATCTTTAGCAACGCATTCTTTACCGGATGGATTGTCGTTGGTTTCATCTGGTTGGCTTGTAGTACTGCTTGTGTTGGGGTGTACCCCCTATGGGAGTACCGACAGACATTGATGTACATTGCGAAGTCCATGTTGAGCGAGATAATGGGGAAAGGAAGGCCCACAGGCAATAGCCAGGTCATTGAAAGTGTTGCGGGCCCAGATGAATCCCCTCAGGTTGAGGGGACGCATGAGAAAGATACGAAGACCTTATGAGCTGCTCGGAAGTAGTGAATGAGACTGTTGATGTCACACATTGTGCTTGATTTATAGTCGAAGTTTGTAACGACTTAAAGTTCTTTGACTTTCCCAAGCTGTAAGCCGCCCAATGCTCCGGTGTTAATCTCGGCAGTCACAGTCAGTTGAAAAGGCAGTATTGCTACTCGCCTAAGATAGATGTCTAGCTTACACACCGTACGTCTAGACTGTTCGCTTTGCTTTACCGCCGTTTGAGGACTCCAGACCCTCGGGTGAGGCCCCTGGCGTACCGAAGTCGTCCATAGTTCGATCGTGGTGGACCTTTTCTATCGTCTGCTCATCGTGTAATACAGTGATGCCACCACTTTCAGGGCCACGAAAATGCTTACGACCAGTCGTCAGCCACGTCAGCAATGCAATGAGCATTATGACGCCTACAGCCGCAGACGTGTAGTTCATGTTCTCGCTGTTGACGGGATAAACAGTCGGGAGGTTGAAAGTGATGGTGGTGAAGAGCAGGTACAGTAGGCCGATGATATTGAGAGGAATGCTGAGTCGTCCAAGACTGTATTGTCCATTGATCTGATAAACAGGCTCAGAGGTCATGAGAGAAAGAAGCCGTGCCATGAGTGGGATAGCGTAGGAGATGTCTGTGGTATGTGTTAGCAACGCGCCGGCCAGGATAAGCCTGTATTGACCCACAAAAGCCTTCAGTCGCAATTGCTATGACCGTGTAGAAGCCTTCAACGGCCCCAAAATAGATAGCGATGAGCGCCATCTGTACGAATACAGCTGCACCAAGCCCGTTGATGGGTGTGGCATTGGTCTGGTGGACTTTGCTCAGAAAGCCCGAGAATGGAAGTCCATTGTCTCTTGCAAATGCATAGACAGACCTACCGGCCGTCGCTGTCAATGCGTTCGAAGCGCCGGCGCCGATGACTAGGATGAGTGTGGCAAGAGCACTAGCACCGGCCACATTGCCTGTCGAAAAATAAAAGATCTCGATAATGGGCACACCAGTAGAGGTACTAGCCATGTTTCCGACATCGCCCATGCAAAAGGTGGCGACAATCAGGAATATAAAGCCCGTCACGAAGCCAATGTACACCGCGAGGACGATGGCTCGTGGCGCTTGCTTCCTGGCCTCTTTAATCTCTTCGGTCATGCGACTGGCACTGTCGTAGCAGCTTTGTATCGTTTGTCAGCAAGTTCAATCCACGTGTCTGCTAGCCTTGTGGCGAACATACCACATGCCAAACGCAGCCTGTAACAGACCGATAAGCGAGGCATAACCTGGAGGAAAGCCAGTCAAATTGACAAAGTCGACAAAAACGAATCTGGCGGACTGCTTATTATCGTTCGTTGCGAGAATAGTGGCAACCACCACCACAAGTGACGAGATGTTGCTTTGACTCCGTCAGTAGATGAAAGAAGAGTTGGGTTAAGGTCGTACAGAACGAGGAAACCTTGGTAGGTCTTGTTCAACAACCGCGAAAAGAAAGCATTGAAAACGAATGTTGACAGAGCAATAGTCCATGCCACCAAGACTGTGTGCCATCGCTCGATCACGAAATCTCGATTATTGAGATTGGCGAGACCGAGCGCGAAGTTCGCTGTGATAAAATGACTCGTAGCACCCATTGCAATGATACCAATAAGCAAGAACCTGCCCACACCAGGTCAGTACTGTGCTGAATTGCAAGGTGTTCCTGAGTTCGACTTACCATCCGCAAACGTAGCTCATTCCCCTTCTGAGCTTCCTCGGTGCAAGCAGAGCAACCCAACTGTATTGGCCTCCAGCAACTGGATAGGCACTGCACATCTCAGCAAGGCTGTATGCGACAGTCAGAGACAAGAAGCAGATGCCGATCCAGGACCAGATCATGACCGGAGGCCCACCGGACTGGACACCGACAATTAGTACACCTGCAAGCGCCGTCCATGATGTTACAATGCTGAATGAGAAAGAGACGATGCCGAGGAACGAAAAATCTCGCTTTAGCTCCTGCTCGTACCCCAGCTTGCCGAGCGCAGCAGCTTCGGTTGCTGAGTCATGTAGATGTTCTTGCTCTTCAGACATGTTGGCGTTGCGCGATGATCAATGCTGCAGCGATTGGTGACGACCGATATACCGCCCATTGCATGGGCGGACTACCAGCAGCTATATAGTAGGAGCTGGGACACAACGCGCATGCTCGTACCGTCGATTGCATATCTCTAATCAAGAAGAGTCTGAAGCTTTGCGATAAGAGCATGATAAGGTGAGATCCAGGCAAGGCCGCTTTCGACTTCATCCCTGTACATCGGCAAATGCTTACATCTGGCGGATCAGGTGGCTGGATGGTGTTGTGGTAGTGCGGGGTCAAGCATGAGCTCTCACAGGATCGCCTTGCATCTGCCTCCGCTCAACCCATACTTGACTTGAAGAGAGTAACAGCGATCGTACGACGTGTTAACTTATTGTCCGTGCCATTGCTGAGCGTCAATGGCACATGTAAGGAGATCACCAGCGCTGTATGCTTGTTTTCGTTGTAGAAAGTCAGATGTCGGAAGATTGGCCGGATAGTCAAAGTAGGTGAAGGCGGTGAGACGAAAGCCAAGTTGCGAGTCGTGTGGCGGGAGTGGGCCCCCAACGAGATCCACTTCAAGGGTAGTCACCGTGGCTACCTCAGCTGCGATTACTTTGGCACACTCAGTGCAAAAACGGAGCCTCATGGGCGCGAGCAGGACTTTGTTACTTGGATCATCCCGATCGCTGTGGTAGTTAGGCCATAGCAATATCCATGTCGGTCCCTGGTATCAATGGTCTCAAGCTTGGAAGAGAGCAGACAGGTCTTACAGCAGTTCAGCCAAGATATTCACAAGCAAATCACAGACTAGGACACTTTTGGGAGATGTGTGGCGTCTCCGACACGCTGCTCTAGCAAGCGGAGCTAGACGGCCGGAGCGGAAAGTTGGGAGAATATTACTCGGACTGGTACGTGACGCCGAAGTTTGTTCTACTCCGAGTCCTGGTATAATGCTCGTTGAGAGGGTGGCGGAGAGGCTATTGAAAGTGACGATTCGATTGACGCGGACGTTGGAGATGTACTGTGGTTGGGATATTGGAGGGGACACCACATAGGTAGCATCGTTGGGAACAGCCTGTGATTCATGTGTACCTTTACGCAGAGATTAAGATGCTTGTCCTCCACAACCATCACATTAGCAGCAGGAGCAAACAGTACAGGTATTCAATGCAGCAGTGTCTTGTTGTTACGTCCCGCTTCACACCACCAGCTGCGCTCTTGTATCTCAGATATCCTGTAGGCAAGCTATTCCCTCGACGAAGATACTACGTTCGCTCAACCTTTTGTATACAATAATCGTCTACACTTCGAACAAAAAGATAATGCCCTAGCCCTCCAAGCGTTCCAGCTATCCCATTTTCAAGAGTCTACCTTCCTCGGCTTACCGAAAACTATTGCACCTTCCGAGGCACAGCAACATGCGTCAGCACTTGCACGTGCCACACAAGCATTTCGGGAAAAAAAGCAAAAAGAAAATGCAACAATCGACAGTTCGGATTCGCTGGTCGTCACCGACCCAACTACTAACGGACCGACGCA
>Ga0066648_10001883_pt1 | contig 10850 bp, 7 predicted proteins | sample CryGeyCG12114_NA_FD_59537 | JGI IMG/M metagenome (GOLD analysis project Ga0066648, IMG submission 59537) | Groundwater microbial communities from aquifer - Crystal Geyser CG19_WC_8/21/14_NA | ecosystem: Environmental > Aquatic > Deep subsurface > Groundwater | place: USA: Utah: Grand County... | reverse complement strand
GGCGACCGCTCCGCCCAAGTTGCAGACCAAGCTGGATATGAACCCAACCCTGATAGTCAGCTGGTTTTGTACCATTTTCTCGCTTGTCGTTATCCTCATTAGGGTTCTAGGAAGATGGGTACGCATAGAAAGACTATTCCGAGAGGACAAGATCATGCTATGGAGTATCATACCTTTGATGATTCGCATGGCATTGGCCCATGTCGTCTTGATATATGGCACCAACAACACCGAAACCTTTGCCCTGACCGATCAGGACATTCACGACCGATCCATCGGTAGTCGCGTCGTACTTGCCAGTCGAATCTTCTACGCCATCTACATATGGGTCGCGAAAGCCACGGTACTGGAGTTTGTGCAGAAAATCATTGGTCAGAGCTGGACAAGGTTGAATGAACGAGGCGCAAGGGTCATACGGACATTCCTGGCACTCACTCTGGTTGCTGTCATCATCGCAACCCTCGCAGAATGCCAACCGTTCACCCACTACTGGCAAGTGGTGCCAGACCCCGGTCCAGCATGTCGGACTGGTAGGGCTCAGCTCATCACCATGGCTACCTGCGACATCATCACCGATGTGGTCCTCATGGTCTTCCCGATACCATTGGTAATCAAATTAAACATGCCACTGATGAAAAGGATATTCCTAGTGCTTCTCTTCCTCCTGCCTATCATCCTGATCGCCATTACCGCATATCGAGTACCTGGTACGAGGAACCGGGACTACACCCAACAATTCAGATCACTGCTGGCATCACTCGAAATCCTGGCCGCGACCTGTGTTGCGAACATTATAGTGATCGGAAGCTTCTTGAGAGATAAGGGTATGAAAAAGGTCAAATACAGAGCAGGCTCGGTTGAAGACGACGATGGCGAAGGAAGTGTGTTGAGTCGACCGGCGACCCGAACGTTGAAGCCATCAGTCAGGCAGAGACACTGGGGCAGTGACGAAGATCTCGTTCGAGATCTGGGGCTTACCATCTCTCATGATTTGAGACATGAAACGGCAGCCAGCCGTGCAGCAAGAGTAGCCCCTGTCGCGGAGCCGGCTCAAACACCATATCGAGACCTCCCGACTCCAGAACCTACAATCACTCCTCAGGGCCGCGGCCTGCTTGATCCAGCCTGGAGCCTCCGCAAAGGCTCAAGACCTAGGCGTGGGAAACGTCGAGACTCTGAAACTTCCTCCACCAGTTCTTCATCGGGGTTCAACATGCATGACCTCGAACCATACACCGACGAGGCAGTCAGTCCAGACGCTCCACCTGAGACACCGTACAGGAAGATGAGCTTCTTCGATGTAGGTGGGTTAGTAGATGTGCCTCGTTCCGAACGTCCATCCGTTGATCGGTCAGCTCGGCAATATTCTACTACCAGACATTCGGCACTTGCCTCCCGGTCGGGCCAAAACTTCATCGCTGATATCGGAGGTCTCCTTGAGCCATCGACAAGTACAAACAACAATCGCAACGAGTCGGCCGTGGTGCAGTCGAACAGCCCTCCACGGAGGCCATCCCCTGAAACACGTCTTCCGCCCAGAGACACGATCCGTGAACGGTCCAAATCCTCGTTGCAGCTCAGCAAAGCGGTTGGCAAGATGCAGGACCATCGACATAGACCATCTGCGGGCCCAATACCTCGAGACGCCGATGGACCTGATTCGCTAATTATCTCTGATGCAGGAAGATTACTGGGATGAGAAAACTGTTTTTACTAATCATGTGTTAGTCCTTGAGCGACGGCGTTGGCTGGTGGGTCAGGATCTACCCGTGCCTGCAATTGAGCCGGGGTGTCGGTAATCTGGTTGTACAACTTAGGACTGAGTACGCTTTCTTGGAAGACTGCAGCAAAATCGTTTTGCATACGAGCTGTGGAGAGATGCCGATCAAAGACTGCTTTTGCCGAGTTTCGAGCGCATGTTTCGTAAGCGTACTACGCCGAGTTCAGGTATGTATCAGTGTCCAAGCCCCTTTCGGGCCTGCAGCAGTTCAATACAAGGAATTTCTTCGACAGCACGGTGAAATGCAGCATTTCGGATCACCATAGAGGGAAGTGCTGTTCTGCTTATGTCTGTAGAATTCAGACTTTTATTCCCTGACAATGAACTCTCACTAGGTACCTGCGGGTACAGCAATGCACCGTATTCAAGGTAGATATAGCCATTTGGTGCTCTCGTACATCTCTGAGGCAACTTGATATCCATGATAAGTCGTTCGTCCGCGCGTAAGAATGTGGATGGTTGACAAATATGATGTACTAGTAACGAGATGCTCTAGTTGTAAAGACTTCAATATGGTCGCGCAAGCAAGTGGATCATGCCACTGACGTCCTCCATCAAAACCAGCTTAGCTCGTGCGGTTGGGCAGTCGTAGTCCTAGTTTTGCTTCCTGTTCCTGAAGATCTCACCCTTAAGCTTTGATTATGGATAGCATATCCCATGTCTCGGTCTATCATGTCTTATCAACACTCAGAATACTTGGATGAGACATTCACGTTCCTTTTCATTGCTCGAATTCGGGATGATACCAAGCAGAGCGCCCACAACATGCTGCATGCCGTTGCTTTAGCAGTCTGAAACAATGACGGAACCAACGAGCCTAAGCGGTACGTCATTTTATCATTTTGATTGCGATCAGCAGATCGACAGCTCGAGTGTCCTTGGTGTTCAATAGCGTCGATTCTACTGTTTGAAGAACATTGATTTTACCAGTTGGGGGTCTTGCATTGTCTCTGTTGCAACACGCCGGCAACATGCTTTCAACAGACACCCCCAGCGTCTCCGTTCACGAAGGATTCTGATCGACTCAGATCTTCGAAAATTGGTCTTGAAGCTGGGGAAATCACCTTGTGACAGGCTTTGGCAGATGTCTTCGAGCAGTAAATGCTATATGGTCTTTCCCTGCATGCAATTGGCATTCTTGTGTTCCTTTCTTACATCTAGCCTATAGTGGCATATCTTTGGTCACGGTGCTTGGTGCTTGCGTTTGTCCCTGTTGCACTCCATGTTAATTGTATCTGACCATTATACACTCCCTCAACCAGCCTCGCGATCATGTTCTTCCAGCGGCTGCAACTGGTTTGCGGCGTACTTGCTTTGACGCTCATTCACTCAACGCATGCTCAGGCTACAGCTATAGCCACAAAGAATGGCATCGTGTCAGCTGCTGGCAGTCCGGAAGTCACGCCAACAGTCTCTTACTCAATAGTTGGTGGGGGAGATGTCATCGCAGCAACAGGGACTGGTGTGCTCACCGAGAGTCTGTCGGCAGCTGCAACATCAACCTCGACTGACACTACCGTCACGAGCGGCACAGACTCGGCTCTGTCTAACGATCACGGCCATAGTTTGACGACACCCGCAGTCCTTGGTATTACTGTGGCCGCGGTTTTGACAATTGTCGGAATCGTCATTCTTGCTATTTTTATACACAAGCGGAGAAGACAAGCTGCCAGCCGCGCGAGGCGGCGGACTATCATGGACGCCGAGTTCGCAGCTTCTTTGTCGAATCTCCAACACGTCGAAACCGAAAAGTCCAACAACATCGGGTACTTCGACATTGCTAAGCCATTACCGGCCGTGACAGAGAAAGAGACGCAACATCGAGCAGGACAACCGATCGAAGAAGACAGACTGTCCCGCTCAAGCACTATCATTGCCACAGATGCGGCAGAGGTCGCACAGATTAATCGCAAAGCGTCTCGACATCAGTTGAAGCATAAACGATCACGAGAACAGCAGCGAGAGCGGAACCATGCTCTACAAATCCTGGGCGGGAACGAGGATCCTCGTACAGATGTACTACTTTCCCGGCCGCATACTCATTTGGCGTTGGACCCTACAACACCAGTTGACGCTGAGTCTACAACGCCGTGGGCAGGATGTCTAGATGGGAATGGCGACGCTTTTGCGAAGCGGCCATCGAAGATATAATGCAATGCCGACAAGGACAGCTCCTTTCGTCGTGGGTAGTTTTCGTGTTGATAGCAGGATTATCCATTAATGAGAACTGAACAATACCCTCATCATCACTGCTTGTCTCGAGGTTCCTCCAATCTTTCTTGTCTGTTGGACGTTGAGAGCGGTAGCGCATCTTTGTGCTCGGCGTCTTGTGCAGTACGTAAGCACCAAATCGTTCTACGGCCCGTCGTCAAGGTCGCTGTACGCTCGGCTTCTATCAAGGCCGGACGGGTGGCTCAATTAGGTTCACTAGCATTTGCTGGAAATGTGCTCCATACCGGAATCGGAATGAAAGGCACCGAGCAGACTGAACAAAAAGCTTTTGCAGTGAGGTCATGATTTCATCGTGCTTCCTTCACCACGGTTCGAGCGTGTACCGGATAGCATCTCATGCCTTCAGTTGCCTATCACCGGCTCAACGTGTACGTTCTTGGTGGATCGAAATAACGGTTGGAGCCATGCTCGGATGCTTTGCGTCGCGGCAACTTTACTTTCTTGTCGACTCGTGGCTGGCCGTGCGTATGGTCGTGGTGCGCTCTGTGCTTATGTGATGTCCTCCATCCTCTCGTGTGTTTAGTCCATTGAGCATCGGCCTTTATAGCATGGCAATTTGAAGGCTGTCTTGTCTATACACTTTCCTGGCGGTCTTGATCTCTGACCTCTAACCCCGTAACAGATCAACATGGCGGAAGAACGACTTCAGCCAACGCCGTTGACGTCTGGGGTGAATCCGGGCTATCGTACGGACGTATCTGACCTCCCTCTGAACCACCAAACACCTACACAAGATGCCCCAGAATCGACATCCAGTCCGTCGCAGTTACATCATGAGACATATCATGATCAAGCAACATCCCGCTCCTTTCCTAACACAACAGAACCACTCACGGCGGATCGCTCCTCCTCTGATACATTAATATCTTCGTCCTCCAAGGACGGTGCGAGACAGGAAGCTGTTCCTGCAACATCAACGGCATTCCCAGAGGCCAGACCTCGCAAACACAGCGAAGCTCCCTCTGCCTCCACTGCGTCATCTGATGGGGGTTCAGGCGAAGCCCAGCAGGGCGCTTTCGAGCCCATCAAGACCGCACCCACGACGAATGATCCACAACGGCCGGGCTTGTCGAAGAGGAAGAGCATTGTCACAGAAGAGGACTTGTTCCGCACCCTATCTCAAAGAAGGACTGCCAAGTCCGACGTCGACCCAGAAGAAGAGCGCGATGAAGTCGAGAAGCTCATGTCGCGAATGTTTGGCAAGGACCGACAAAAGAACAGCGAAGAGGAGAAGACCCGCCATGCAGGGGTGGTCTTCCGTGACTTGACTGTCAAAGGCGAAGGTCTCGGTGCCAGCCTCCAACCGACAATTGGTGACATGTTCATGGGCCTACCCCGATTCCTGAAGAACTTGTTTACCAAAGGACCAAAGGCGGCATCCGCAAAGCCACCCGTTCGAGAAATCCTCAGCCACTTCGATGGTTGCGTTAGACCTGGTGAAATCCTCCTCGTTCTGGGTCGGCCTGGCAGTGGTTGCACAACCTTCCTGAAGGCCTTCGCGAACCAGCGCGCCGGCTACACAGATGTGCTTGGAGACGTGACGTACGGCGGCACAGACGCGAAACGTATGGCCAAGGACTTCCGTGGCGAGATCATCTACACGCCCGAGTCAGATTTGCACTACGCTACCTTGTCTGTCAAGAGAACGTTGAAGTTCGCCCTGAAGACTCGGACGCCAGGCAAAGAGTCTCGCTTGGAGGGAGAATCTCGAAAAGACTACCTTAACGAATTCCTTCGTGTCGCGACCAAACTATTGTGGATCGAACACACACTCGACACCAAGGTCGGCAACGAGCACGTACGAGGTGTCAGTGGTGGCGAAAGAAAGCGAGTGACCATAGCAGAGGCGATGGTGACGCGGGCTTCCATTCAGGCTTGGGACAACAGTTCGACTGGTTTGGACGCATCTACTGCTCTGGAATATATCCAGTCGTTGCGGACACTCACAAACATGGCGCAAGTCTCGACCGCCGTCTCTCTGTATCAAGCCGGAGAGTCGCTTTACAAACTAGTCGACAAGGTATTAGTCATCCACGAGGGTCAATGCCTGTATTTCGGATCAGCCGATCGCGCAAAAGACTACTTCCAGGGTCTCGGCTTTGATTGCCCAGAAAGAGCGACAACAGCCGACTTTCTCACTGGCGTGACAGATGAGCACGAAAGAACTGTGCGGAAAGGATGGGAGGACCGCATTCCAAGGTCCGCGGTCGATTTCGGTCAAGCCTACCGAAAAAGTGACGAGTATCAAAAGAACCTCGAGGACATCCAGGACTATGAATCTCAACTTGAATCACAACGTAGAGAGCGCCTCGAGAACAGGTCCAAGAAGAACAAAAAGAAGAACTACACCATCTCCTTTCCAGCGCAAATCATGGCCTGCACCAAACGACAATATCTCGTCATGATTGGAGACCGAGCTTCGCTCATTGGCAAATGGGGTGGTATTGTCTTTCAAGCCCTCATCGTGGGCAGTCTTTTCTTCCAGCTACCCAACACCACCAACGGCGCATTCACAAGAGGTGGTGTGCTCTTCTTCATTCTATTGTTCAACGCTCTGCTGGCCTTGGCTGAGCAAACCGCTGCTTTCGAGTCCAAGCCTATCTTGTTGAAGCACAAGAGTGAGTGCCTCACCTTCAGCGGACGTGCCACATACTGACATAGCTTCCAGATTTTTCCATGTATCGACCGGCAGCATTCGCTATAGCCCAGACAGTCGTCGACATCCCGCTTGTCCTAATCCAAGTCCTGTTATTCGATATCATCATCTACTGGATGGCCGGTCTTGCAGCAACCGCCTCTCAATTTTTCATCTCGATTCTGACCTTATGGCTCGTCACAATGACTACATATGCATTCTTCCGAGCAATATCCGCCGTGGTGAAGACTCTGGATGATGCTACAAAGGTCACTGGTGTTGCTATACAGATCCTCATTGTGTATACAGGCTATCTGATCCCACCGTCTCAAATGAGGCCATGGTTCGGATGTAAGTGGAGCCCTTCATGCTGCGCGTGACCAAATACTAATCGTATTCTACAGGGCTAAGATGGATCAACTGGATTCAGTATGGCTTCGAAATGTTGATGTCGAACGAGTTTGCCTACCTCGAGCTGGAATGTGTACCGCCATATCTCGTACCCACTGTTGGGCCTGGTCTCGCGCCGCAATATCAGTCATGCGCGCTTGCTGGAGCCGAAGCTGGATCTACGGTCGTGAGCGGGTCTCGATACATTCAGGAATCTTTCTCCTACAGTCGAAGTCACCTCTGGCGAAACTTTGGGTTTCTCTGGTGTTTCTTCTTTTTCTTTCTTGCCATCACGTGCTTGGGTATGGAAATGATGAAGCCGAACGCGGGAGGTGCAGCAATCACCATGTACAAGCGCGGGCAAGTGCCAAAGAGCGTCGAAGAGTCAATTGAGACCGGAGGTCGCAAAGGGAAAGATGACGAAGAGAACCTCAACGAGAAAGAGTCCTCAAACCAGAAGCCAGTGACGTCATCGGACACCGATAGCCCTAGCAAGGAGAAGGGAGACGACGAAGCAATGGAAAAGATTGCCAAAAACGAGGCCGTCTTCACCTTTCAAGATGTCAACTACACTATACCATATCAAGGTAGCGAGAAGAAGCTGCTGCAGAATGTGCAAGGTGTAGTGAAACCAGGCAAGCTGACTGCTTTGATGGGAGCTAGTGGAGCCGGAAAGACAACCTTGCTCAACACATTAGCACAGAGAATCACATTCGGCAAGATCGAGGGCTCTTTCCTGGTGGATGGGAGACCACTGCCGAAGTCATTCCAACGTGCAACGGGCTTTGCTGAGCAAATGGACGTTCACGAGCCAACGGCGACTGTGCGAGAGGCCTTGCAGTTCTCTGCTCTTCTTCGACAGCCACGTGAGGTGTCAAAAGAGGACAAGTACGCGTACTGTGAGACCGTCATTGATCTGCTCGAGATGAGAGACATAGCTGGGGCAACGATTGGTAACATAGGAGAAGGTTTGAATCAGGAGCAGAGAAAACGACTCACCATCGCAGTCGAGCTCGCATCCAAACCAGAACTTCTGTTGTTCCTCGACGAGCCCACAAGTGGACTGGATTCTGGTGCAGCTTTCAACATTGTTCGATTCCTCCGGAAGCTCGCGGATGCTGGTCAAGCGGTTCTGTGTACGATTCATCAGCCCTCGGCTATCCTCTTCGAACACTTTGACGACCTCGTTCTTCTCAAGTCTGGCGGCAGAGTAGTGTATGCGGGAGAGCTTGGCAAGGACAGCAAGAAGATGCGACAATACTTCGAAGACAATGGTGGCTCGAAATGTCCTCCGGATGCTAACCCAGCAGAATGGATGTTGGAGGTACGTCGTCCCATGCACATTGAAATGCTCAACATACTAACACTTTTGCAGGTCATCGGCGCTGGTGATCCAAACTATGATGGTCCTGACTATGGTGACATCTGGCTGGAATCTGACCGATACAAGGAGCAGAGCAAAGAGATCGAAGAAGCCATCGAAAGCCGCAAGAATGTGGAACACAGCAACAATGTGCAAGATGACCGCGAGTACGCTATGCCTATCTCTGTGCAGACCAAAGCAGTGGTCAAGCGCGCCTTTGTGGCTTACTGGCGCACACCCAACTACGCGCAGGGCATCTTCTTCCTCCACATCCTCACCGGTCTTTTCAACTGCTTCACCTTCTACCACCTTGGCTACGCCACAATCAATTTCCAGTCCCGGTTGTTCTCGATCTTCATGACGCTGACGATTGCGCCACCTCTAATCCAACAACTGCAACCCGTGTTCCTCAACAGTCGCAACATCTTCGAGTCGCGCGAGAACAACGCGAAAATCTATTCCTGGTTCGCGTGGACGACGTCAGTGGTTCTTGCCGAAATCCCATACCGAATCCTGGCCGGCGGCATCTACTTCTGCTGCTGGTGGTGGGGACCAATGGGTTACCGTACATCAGGCTTTGCATCGGGCTTCACGTTCCTCCTGGTGCTGCTTTTCGAGCTGTTCTACACCGGATTCGGGCAGGCGATTGCGTCGTTCAGCCCCAACGAGCTGTTGGCGTCGCTGCTGGTGCCTCTATTCTTCCTGTTCGTGGTGTCGTTCTGCGGAGTGGTTGTGCCGCCGGCGCAACTACCATACTTCTGGCGCAGCTGGATGTACTGGCTGACGCCTTTCCACTACCTCCTCGAAGGATTCCTCGGGGTGGCGATCCACAATCAGCCGGTGGTGTGCATGGAGAGCGAGTTCGCCCGATTCAGCGCCCCACCGGGGCAGACTTGCCAGTCGTATACGCAAGCCTTCATCGCTCAGTCTGGCGGGTATGTTCAAGTTGGGCCAGATGGGTTATGTGAGTTCTGCCAGTATGCAACGGGAGATCAGTTTGGACAGGGATTCAGTATTTCTTACTCGAATCACTGGAGAGACTTTGGGATTGTTTGTGCATTTATTCTGTTCAACTACGCGGTTGTGTACCTGGCTACATACTTGAGATTCAGGGGGAAGAACCCGCTCAAGGGGACGATCACGAAGATGATGGAGAAGAAGAAGGCGAAGAAGTGAATGAAGCTGTGGAGGTTGATGTGGTAGGGCGACCGAGGTGGGGTGCAGGATAGTGAGTGCTCAGCATGCGAGAACGAATGAATAAATTGAAGCATGAAGACTAGACGTGGGTAGATATGTCATTAGCCTTAGAAAGCATCAAGAACGATGCAATCAACGTAGCAATCTCGATGCATGATGAAGATGATGCCGAAGTGAAAGCAGTAGCAGCGCTAGGTACTAGGTACGACTCAAGAGAACCAGCAGAGTGATTGATTTTGTATTGGTCCTCTGTGATTGGCGGGAGTGGTGCGGCCCACACTCAATCCAACCGAGGTGCGCTGGGTGCGTTAGGTGCAATGCTAAAACATTTCCGTCATGTAGACATGGTTGACGTTCGACAGGCGGCGACAGAGCTCGGTGTACGTGTTGCTGATTGCAGTCTCGTTCACATTACTGTCAGCACACCTCAACACGATGCCGTCGAAACAGCTGTATCGGCCATTGGCTCAGCTATGCCTGCACCAGCACCAGCAGCAAGTGGCAGCTAGCTCCAAGCTTGCTCACCTACGATGCCTGTCCACCATATCCCGCCCCATACAGCAACAGCCACAGCAACAGCGAACACGCAGACCAGCCCAGCCTCAAAAACCTCTGTTCGTGGCTGGACAGCGAAGACCCATCTCAGTCAGCGCCTGCCGCCGATATGCTGACGTGGAGGAATCCTTCAACCCTGCCGATGTCGAGAGAGAAGCCGACGAGGTCGACGTCTGCATTGTGGGCGGCGGTCCCGCTGGCCTCAGCGCCGCCATCAAACTCAAGCAGATAGCCAACGAAGACGGCAACGAGGACTTCCGGGTCATTGTGCTCGAAAAAGGCGCAGAGATTGGTGCACACATCCTCTCGGGCAACGTGCTCGAACCACGCGCCATCAACGAGCTGATTCCCAACTGGCTAGAAGACATCAATGAATCGAGGTTCGAATATGCCACTCCTGCCGGCAAAGACAAGATGCGCTTCCTCACCAAGTCGTCCGCAATCCCCATCCCCGCTCCTCCGCAGATGCACAACAAAGGCAACTACATCATCTCTCTCTCGCAGTTCACAAAGTGGCTCGCCGAGCGTGCTGAAGAGGTCGGCGTCGAAATATACCCTGGTTTCTCCGCTGCTGAACTTCTCTACAGCTCAGATGGCTCGGTCAAGGGCATAGCCACCGGTGATCAAGGCATGGGAAAAGATGGCAAGCCCACCGCCAAGTTCGAGCGTGGCATGGAGTTCCACGCCAAGGTCACTTT
>Ga0066648_10001878_pt1 | contig 10864 bp, 12 predicted proteins | sample CryGeyCG12114_NA_FD_59537 | JGI IMG/M metagenome (GOLD analysis project Ga0066648, IMG submission 59537) | Groundwater microbial communities from aquifer - Crystal Geyser CG19_WC_8/21/14_NA | ecosystem: Environmental > Aquatic > Deep subsurface > Groundwater | place: USA: Utah: Grand County... | reverse complement strand
TCCCCGAGGTTGAGCTTTGCCGCTTTGGGATCGACACTACGAATACACTGGTCTGCCAGCCACTGACTCCTCTTTGTAGGCGGGGAGGGTTGTCGCAATCACCGACCTCACGCTTTGGGCCGTCCGGTACAAGGCCTCCTGCCGCTGGACGCGGTTGCGCAACTCCGACATGCAGATTACGAAATCTGGGGTTCGATATCCAGGGGACTGTCGGGGAGAAGTCTCACGTCACGGTCCCCTCGATACATGTGAGATGAATACAAAAGCAACAGAGGATCCCTTACGTGGATAGTCGATCTTCTGCAATATGTCCAGAATGATCCATCTGAACCTATAGTTACTATACACGAAAGATCTTTGGAACAGTAAGCTCATCGTTGAAATGGACAAGATTCCAAGATGGAACGTGGTACACCGCCTACAGAAGAGAGGGCTTCTCATCGCGATCAATGGTCTTGCGGGCTTGAGTATCTTCTTTTTCGGTTACGATCAAGGCATGTCTTCTTAGCGACGTGGGACTATACTTCGCTAATGGCTTTCAGGTATGATGGCTGGCGTGAACAACGCCAAGGACTACTACACAATCATGGGTTTCGGTCGGCAGAATCCGGATGGTTCTCCTGACATTTACGACTCGCTTCTCCAAGGGGGCATCGTCGCAGTCTACTATCTAGGTATCACATTATCACCGTTCTTGTAAGAATCTCTGACTCTCATTACAGGCACCCTCGTGGGCGCTCTGCTGGGGGGTTGGTTTGGTGACAAACAAGGCCGTATTCGAGCTATCGCTTTCGGCGCTGTGTGGGCAATATTCGGTGCTTGCCTTCAAGGCTCAGCACAAAACCACAGTTGGATGATCTGCGCTCGACTCATTAACGGTATTGGCACAGGCATTCTGAATGCCATAGTGCCAGTATACGCAACGGAGACCGCGGAGGTGAGTTCCTTCCTCTCTTATAAAGCTGTCTCGGTGTAACTACACTATGACAGTTCTTCAAAGCATGGTCCTGAGAAGCATTGTACAATGCATTCTCGGCTCGGCTGCCTCCAAGCTCTCTACCCGGGAAATCTCCTAACAGCCGTCTTACCGTCACGGATATACTAACTTCGATCATAGCATACCTCTCGAGGTCAATTCGTCGCCATAGAGTTCACGCTGAACATCCTGGGTGTAGTGGTACGTTCTTGTCCCACAGAAGTCTCTTGCAGTTTGGCCATGCACGGGCGACAGCTCTGGCATTGAGATGGAGGTGCATTGTATAATGTGTCTCGGCTTGATTACCATGGCACTCTTTATGCGTGATCCCCCTCCTCACACCAGTTTTTTCGATACCACCGGTTTACTAATGTGTCATAGGTCGCTTATTGGCTTGAGTTCGGCACGAGCAAGTATCGAAATGGAGATACTGCCTTCACCTGGCGGTTCCCAATTCTTTTCCAGATTATACTGCTTGTTTTTCTATTCATTGGTTGCTGGGCATTCCCCGAATCACCGAGATATCTCACCAAGGTCGGACGAGGCGACGAAGCTAGGTACATCCTGGGCCGCCTCCGGGGGGAGACCGGCGACGACGAAGGCAAGGCGGATGCAGAGTACGCAGATATTTGCAACATCGTTGAGCTTGAAAAATCCTCCGCCAAAGCTCAAGCATACTGGAAAATGCTGTTCGGTGTCGGAAGTGGAAAGCTGCACACGGGCCGTCGTGTGCAATTGGTGATATGGCTTCAAATCATGCAAGAATGGATTGGTAGGGACACACCGTTGGACCCTCATCAACCCCGACTAACGCTCGTACAGGCATTGCTGGTATTACCGTCTATTCACCAACCATCTTCCGACTGGCCGGTATTGCCGAAGCCGATGTTCAATGGATTGCCGGAATCAATACAATCACATATGCGCTCTCAACGCTAATTTGCGTTTTCACCCTCGATCGAATCGGTCGACGTTGGACACTCTATTGGGGCTCAGTTGGCCAAGGCATTGCTCTGTTCCTAGCTGGCGGCCTGTCAAAGCTCGCCAGAGAATCCACCGGATCTATGAAGACGAACTCAGGAAACGCTGCAGTGGCCATGGTAAAGATCCCACTTTCCCATGCTATTTTGAGTGCTTCAAATAACCTGCTTCTAGATATTTCTCTTCACTTTCATCTTCGGCGCTACGTAAGTGAAAGCGAGGCCTGATTGTGCAATTCATACAAACTGACGTCTATCAGCTGGCTCACGGTACCCTGGCTTTATCCTGCCGAGATCTTTCCGCTTCAAGTCCGGGCTAAGGGCAATGCATGGGGAGTGGTTGGCTGGTCGATCGGCAACGGCTGGCTCACCCTTTTGTGTCCCGTCATGTTTGAGGCAATAGGGGAATACACTCTTTTCATCTTCGCTGCCTGCAACATCCTTACGATTCCCATGGTCTGGGCGTTGTATCCGGAATCGAACCAGCGCACGCTCGAAGAGATGAATCTGCTGTTTGCATCGGACAGCATCTGGGCATGGGAGGCCGAGAAGAACTATGCGATACTGAAGGAGGAAAACCCAGGGCTTGTGCAGGCGGCGCAGAGGGGAAAGAGTGTCAGTTCTGCTATTGACGTTGAGGGTGGCAGGAAGGCAAGCCTCGTCGCGCACGGGGGCGCCAAACGACTCAGCTTGGCTACTGGTGCTGAGCGAGGAGCGAGTCTAGGAGGCCAAGGTAGAATAATTGCAGCCAGAGGTGAGAAAGAGTTTGCACCATAGGTAAGTAGAAACCGAGTGAAGGGCCCCCCGGTATAGGGTATGGTGGAAGTGTTTTCGGCGCCTTCAGTGCGGACTGGTTAATTACCTAGGTAGTAAGCAGAGCAAATTGAGGTTTCAACGCAACACGAATCCCGAGCATAATCAAGCTTCCAATCACGAAATGCCTTAGAATTCATAGTCGGTACTAAGTGCTGTCTCAACCTCATCTTCGATCTACTTCGCAGTCGTGGCTAAGTGACTTGGTGTGAGGAAATGCTTGCTTTAGCGAGCATTGGCAGTTGGAATGACGCGAAGAACTGGGGACGACTTCAGTGCCTGAGGAGACACACCCAAATTTCCCCAGCACGCGACATGAACGAACAAATAATTGTCCTCGTAGTTTCTGCCTGACATTGCCTGTCGCTACACGATCGCAAAGTCGGCCTGTCCCAGTCGCAAACCCTGCAGCCATTACACCTAACCCAGGATAGTTGTTAGATCGATCCCACCATTGCAAACCTCGACGCAGCCCCCTCAGCGCATTCACTTGATATAATTGCAGGATGCGGCTCACAGCAGACCTGATAAACAACTCCCTCTCCTACCTCAACCCCATTAAAGAGCGCGAGCTCGACCTCCGAGGTATGTGAAGAACAGATACTACACTTGAGCAAGTCCAGAGAGCAGAGCATGATTGACGAAACCTTTCTTTTGCGCATCCAGGCCACAAGATCCCCACGATAGAAAATCTCGGTGTTGCCGGTCAGCACGATGCAATTGATTTTACGGATAATGACTTGACTACGTTGTCGAACTTTCCTCTGTCGCCGAGGCTGCGCACGCTGCTATGCGCGAGGAATAGGATACAAAGTGTGGATAAGCGGATAGCGGAGGAGATTCCAAATTTGACGACGTTGATGCTCGCCAATAATAACGTGAGAGAATTGGCTGATTTGGAGGGTCTGACGAGGTGTGCGAAATTGACACATCTTGTGTTGTTGGAGAATCCGGTGACGAAGAAAGAGGTATGTGGTCTATTGAGGTCGGGTGTGGGAGGAAGCATGGCTGACCGAGCTGCAGCACTACAAACTCTACATGATCTGGTCGATACCGAGCCTACGATTTCTCGACTACCAAAGAGTCCGCGACCTTGAGAGGGACGAGGCCAAAGAGCTGTTTGGGACACTCAAAGAGCCGTCTGAGCTCGCATTGAAGGTACGAGGTGTGAAGACTAAGACATTCGATGCAGGTGCAACGACGAATGGCAGAGTACCAACTGCCACTGGCGGGAAAGCATTCAGAGCTGTCCTGACAGACACGGAGAAGAAGAGGGTGCAGGAAATGTTGCAGAATGCAAAGAGTATGGCTGAGATTGATCGGATAGAGAAAGATCTGGCAGAGGGAAGGGTGCCGAGAGGGGCTGCTGACGCTGACAGGATGGTTTCATGATCGGAGATATGTGACACAAGAGCTAGTTGGAAGAGAACACTGCCCAGAGATGTGATTGTGATCGTTGCGGAAGTCATCGGCAGCACGGCCGAATGCTACGAGCAGTGTGTCCCGTGAGGCCACATCCAACGACGATCTGAAATCATGACTGTTGGCCTTTTACGCCTCGGGGTCCTTGACTGGCATAGAGCTAGACCGCTACTGCAAGCACAACAAGCGGCAGGAGTGCTGGCGTAAGGCTTTCATATAGACTGCCATCGACAATGTCGAAACGGGGTGCTTGAGGGCCGCATTCGTCGGCTTGCAGCCGCAACAGCCAAATTCAAGTTCACTACGAGCATTCCAACGGAGTGTTGTTAAGGTTCGGTGCTGCAAGGGAGAGAATGGTGTGCAAACGCTGGATATATGTTCAGGGTGGTGTGTAGGGTAGAGGTAATGGCAAAGCATGGTGGGCAGAGACCGCTCGTGCTCGTCCGGGCTTCCGTCACTTCTCGGCCGGTATTTCACGTGCCGATGCAGATGTGTCAGCCAATCATGATCGATCCGAAAGACTTTTTCTCGAAATCTCGGCCAATCTTGACTCGCGCCACAGGCAAAGATACTGCTGCTTGGTGACTTTTGCAGACATAAGCACAAAGTCAAAGACAAAGCGTTCAGTGCTTATTATCATTATTGTCAGCCTTTCCGGTCGTCCTGTTTCACTTCATATGCGATTCTGGTTCGTTGTACTTATCCTCGCAGTCGCGCTGTCAACCATCCCGCTACTGACGAGCAATACCTATATGAGATCAGCCTTGTCCTTAGCACGACGCTCGGTAACAAGGCGAATAGCATCGGCGAAGAACATCTCAGTAACCCCGGGATATCAACACCTTCAACTCTCAACGACTGCGACACCACGTCCTCTAACCATGACGGACGCACTTCCTCAACAAAACCCCATGCCCGTCCTCGAGAAGGCTGGTCCAGCAGATCCCGAGAAAGCGGAGAAACTGCCCAAACTCTCAGCCGATGAATTTCGACAATACAACAGGCTCGCGGTCATGATGGACGCCTACGTAAGTCTCTTTGTCCCACCCGTATGTCTCCCATCCCGCGCTCACAGTCCCAACAGCACAACCACTTCCGCCACACCTGGAACATGCTCTACCGCATCGCGTCCACCGGCCAACGACCCGCCGGCGTCTCGCTGCGCGGCATGATCCACACAGGCCTCCAACTCTGCCACCAGCTGACCATCCACCACACGATCGAGGAGCAGCATATCTTCCCCGAGCTATCTACGAGGATGCCCGGGTTCAAGGACGACGAGGTGCTGATTGGGCAGCATGAGCAGATTCACGAGGGGTTAGAGGCCTTAGAGGCCTATCTGAGGGCATGTCAGAGCGGGGAGAAAGAGTTGAGGATGGAGGAGTTGAAGGGGGTCATGGATGGGTTTGGGAAAGTGTTGTGGGAGCATTTGGACGAGGAGGTTAGGATGTTGGGAGCGGAGAATGTTAGGAGGTATTGGAGTTTGGATGAGGTCAGGAGGATGGAGTGGTAGGGGGTTCCATCGCGAGAAAGTGGTTATGTTTGGGAATGCACATGTCTGTGACGCGGCAACGTCTTTTTCGTGAACTGTGCGTGTGCCTGAGCACTGTTTGCGCCACGTCGGGTGTGCTGATCATGTATGCTTGCGCTGGCTCGAGATCGACGAAGTCGACGTTCGTGTCGTGGCTATGCAGTATACGGTGGCGTACTGAAGGCACTCGCTAGTTCTTCAATGACGGCCTGGGGCATCATACGCCAAGAATTGGGTCAGTCTAGATCTCGCGAAGCTACATCATCGTGCATTGTCGCGTTCGTGTTTGGCACCTCTAACAGGATTTTCAGCTCATCGTTCTCCGTTCGACAAGAAACGAAGCGTATGTCAGCAGTGGGCAGTAACACGGCTCCAGCTTTCCGGAGTATGTGATGTTCTGAAAGGAACGGGTGGTGCGCTGATGCCACTCAATGACGAGGCCTAAAGGAGCAAAGTGAAAGCGAGAAAGCGAGAAAGCTGGGGCACTTACGGCCAAGCGTCTAAGCAAAACCAAGCAAGCTGGGCACTGGGATAAGCACGCTTTGCAAGCAAATTGGCGAACGTTGGAAGGCTTGAATTGGGAGCTCCCCATCTTCGCAGGTCTCGTGATGTTTACTTCATTGAGCAATGTTATGTCTATGGTCTTCACGCCACTTTATCGTAGGCCATCTCTATGCAGTGTGTAGAGAGTGGAAGTCAGCAAGTGTCCATTGCACTCATCAACAATGACGATGACAACCCAGCGGAGCAACGAGACCATGGGTGCCAGCAAATCACGGTTTCAATGGATAGTGCAAGCCACTTTGCACAGCTTGTCGGCTACGTTGTCGATCTGCGCATCAAATTGCAAGGACGCCTCTGACTCGCTGTTGCCGCTGCATTTCTGCAACACAGCCCTTACCCCAGTCGTCTACGCACATCTCTAGCTCTCTTTTCGATGGAGAGTGCCAGAAACTGCGTCCAAAGCGGGTACCTCGCGCGATCTCACTTCAAGTTCCTTGCCAGTACTTGCCTTGATACTCACCAGTGTACCTGTCGCTCGTTATACCCAATTGCTGGTCTCCCTGCTTAAACCCCAGACACCCATTTCTTGTTTCGACCATCGTTTCTGGTGCCTGATACTTGTTGTTTGTACACAAACTCCTACAAGACGTCACGAAACGCATATGCACAGACTGCTTGCGTTATTGTCTTTACTGCACACAGTCAAATTGCTCATCGTCACCCTTACCGCCATCACATACTGACCAACGGTATTCGGGCATTTGAGTTGCGCATCTGAACTGCGCCAGGCAAGGAGTTAGTGAAAGTTACTCAAGTTAAGAGGTGATAATATGCGTATGTATATCTTCACCAGTGACCTGGACAGCATTAATCGGTCATAGACCATGTTAAGACAGACGCGCGGCGAGAAGCATGGAACGACCCCAAGAATCCATTTGCGAAATGGAAGCCGAATCGGGGCAGCAGCTACGCGAGTCGAGCAGAAGAAGGGCGAATCGAGAGAGCACGGACGGCAGACGACGCTAGACCAGCAATCAGGGAAGAAGGATCCCCGCGTGACAGACAACGACCATTTCAAACGGATCCAACTTCACAGTCAAGAAGGAGAGACGTCGAGCCAGGCGATGCTGAGAACAGCTTAGCAAAGGTTCAGAGTCCAGATGAGTTCGACAACAGCATTCCAGTGGAGAAGGATTATGGCAGGTCGGATCGATCGTCTCTCACACAGCTCCCCGTGGGCAACGGCGCCACAACTTCTGCTTACCACACCGAGAAGACAGCAGACAAGAAGCACAATCTTCACATTCCTGGCTTCCTAGGCGGCAAGAAAGAAGAAGTCGACGACAACAATGGCAAAGACAAGAAAGAGCAGTATCATTTCACCCTCTGGGGTCAATTCCGAGCGACCATCCTCGGCTCATGGGTTAACGTACTCCTTATCTTCTCACCGATCGGTATCGCAGTCCACTTCGCAAAGATCGATGATGTCGCCATCTTCGTCATTAACTTCATCGCCATCATCCCTCTGGCAGGTTTGCTCAGTTATGCCACCGAAGAGATTGCCTTAAGAACGGGTGAAGTTATGGGTGGTCTGCTCAATGCAAGCTTCGGTAATGCTGTCGAGCTGATCGTCTCCATCATCGCCCTCTTTCAGAACCAGTTCCTCATTGTTCAGACCTCACTCATTGGCAGCATGTTGTCCAACTTACTCCTCGTCTTGGGCATGGCATTCTTCTTGGGTGGCTGGAATCGACTCGAACAAGCCTTCAACACCACAGTTGCCCAAACCGCATCGTCTCTCCTCTTTCTGGCCGTCGCTAGCTTAATTATTCCCACTGCCTTCGAAGCATGGGCGGTCACAACCAACACCTACCAAACCGCATCCGGTCAGACACTCGCTAGCGGCGTGCCCGAGCTATCGCATGCGACCGCCATCATCCTGTTGCTTATCTATGGAGCCTACCTGTTCTTCCAGCTGAAATCTCATAATGCAATGTATACTGCACCCAGCGAGAAGAACAGTCCTCGTTTCACCCAAGAATCGAAAACCAAGTGGAAGAAGCGAGCAGGCGTTGCCAAGTTACAAAATGTCACCCATCGTCACGGCTCCAACCCCGATATGACTCAGTCCCCTCCCACTTCCTCCCCAACATCCCCCAATCAAGAAGACGAGGAGGATGAACCAGAGGTCCCTCAACTCTCCCTTCCGGTCGCAATCTTCACCCTCGTCGCCGTTACCGTCCTCGTCGCCCTCAATGCGGAGTTCTTGGTTGATTCCATCAACGCCGTAACCTGCGATTCTAACGGCGTCTCGAAAACCTTTGTCGGTCTGATCCTTCTCCCTATCGTTGGCAATGCAGCGGAGCATTTCACCGCCGTCTCTGTTGCGCTTAAAGACAAAATGGATCTTTCGATCGGTGTCGCCATCGGTTCGTCCATGCAGATTGCGCTTCTTGTCTTGCCACTGGTGGTCGTCATTGGTTGGATGGCAGGCAAAGGCAACGACATGACGCTTTACTTCGACGGTTTTCAGCTGGCGATGCTATTCGTTGCAATCCTACTGGTCAACTATTTGATTCAAGACGGGAAGAGTCATTGGCTGGAGGGACTACTTCTGATGATGCTGTATATCATTATTGCGGTAGCGGCCTGGTTTTACCCGACGAGTGATGAAGCGGCCGGCTGTCCTGCAACGTAGGCTTGCAAAATGCACGGCGCTGCTGATTCCTTTGGTATTTTCTGTACGTATCTGATTGCAAATTGTTTGGGAGGCGCCACATATCCGAAAGAAGTATACTGGGGGCGCGTTGGATCATCTTGGGATAAGACAGCAAGCTGGGCGCGATTGGAGTGCGATGTACTGTATCGATCTTGGAGCGCTGGAAGTTCTATATTGGAGTAAGCACCAGGTATCTCTCTTTAATATCATGAAAGTCGTTGCGGCGAGCACAGTCATGTCATTCTTCGTGAATTCTTCGTGAGCGCTCAACATCAGCTAGATAGTCTCGTGGGAAAAGGTGGACATGTAGGAAGACATAACATAACAGAATGTCCATGAACTAACTATCAACTACACCTATGTCAGGACCTCGTCTCAGATATATGTGAACTTCGCCCTGTACTGCTAGCTGGTGATGCAGCTATAGATAGCAACGCAGCGAATCCACCCAGCAAGCAACATCATTACAGCAAAAGCAAAAACCCAACGAGCCCAAGAAAAGTCGATACGAGAATTGATGGAGATGGATCTACATCCATTCCATGCTGACGAGACAACGCAACGCCTCCGAGGTCGGTTTGCGTGCGAGTTACGGTGCAGTTGCTCGTGCAAAACGACGTTGGACTTAGTATCCTTCAGATGGCCTCGGGCCGCCGATGTTGGATCGGCCCTCGCCGTAATGCTGCGATGCATTAGTATCGTCGGTCACTCGAAGAACTGGTGGAGTCGTGGCGGCCGCCTACCTTCTTTCTCAGAGCGGCCAGTCTCTTCTTCTTGGTGTGCGTGTTGATGTATGTACCGATGAGGAATGCCACGAAGTTGAAGAACGGCACCCACATGTATTCCGGCAGGAACTTTTGGGCGAATGCGAGGGCGATGGGGGACGTGATCCAGCTGACCTTCATGACTGGCATGAAGCCTGCACGGACGGTGGCGCGGATCTGGTGGAAAGTCCTTGCACCGGCAATGATGGCCATGGAGGCAAGGTACACTGTGTTTTGGATGGGCGATACCTGTATGACAATCAGCTTTTTGGCCGGGTGCGGTAAACACGATACGTACGACCAAGTTCGAGATGAGTATTTGCAAGATCTTAGCCTTCAATGAAGATCTGTTGCTGAACAGCCACTGAAGAAGACCGATGAGGGCATGTCCGAGAGGTGCGCTGATCAAGGCGCCATAGGCCATCATCTTGGGCACGCGACTGCTGAAGTAGTGGCCATGTTTGGAACGATCATGGGCGAGCCACGAGGCTATGATTTCTTGCAGACCGGCCAGGGAGCCCGAAGTGAGCATTTTCGTTCGGAGTGGGTTGGTCTGGAGCTGCTTCAGGTAGGCCTGTAGTTGGTCAGCATGCTGATAGCACTCGATGACCGCACTGAGACTGAGCTGCAGCACGGACAGGGCACGTTGTCACATACAGCGAGATAGCCCTTGCCTGCCTGTCCTCCCGTCAAATACTGTCCGATCTTGTGTGATAGGTCTTCACTCTTGTCGCCGGCCTTCTTCGCGGCATCTGTCGCAGCTGTCGCGGCTTCCGTCACCTTGGTTTTGGTCGTCTCCTGAAATTTGACCGACATGATTGCGACTTTCTGTGATTACAGCTGTCTTCTTTGGTAGGTGGCAGAAAATGTTGGACGCGCGACCTTCCTGCGGTAGTATGGGGAGGTGAAGAGCGGTTGTCGCTCGTCGTCGTGGGCGACTGAGCGAGTTGTTGACGTCCAGAGACCTCGGCTTGCAGATGGTCCACGTGCTGCGCGCTGAAGTCGCGTCGCAAGAGTAGATCGAGAACTGGATTGTTGATGTCCCTGGAAGATTTGCCTGTATGAGTGAGGAGAGGAGGTCGCCAGAAGAGACAAGACGTCCTCTAAATGCAATGCAGGTTGCCGTTTCTCACATGCACTACTGACGCGATTGAT
>Ga0066648_10001876_pt1 | contig 10870 bp, 7 predicted proteins | sample CryGeyCG12114_NA_FD_59537 | JGI IMG/M metagenome (GOLD analysis project Ga0066648, IMG submission 59537) | Groundwater microbial communities from aquifer - Crystal Geyser CG19_WC_8/21/14_NA | ecosystem: Environmental > Aquatic > Deep subsurface > Groundwater | place: USA: Utah: Grand County... | reverse complement strand
TGATGACCACGAAACCGTTCTTTCGGAGGGCCGAGCATTGCATGGGGAAGGTGGTCGAGGCGCCGGCATCGGCAGAGTCGAAGCTGTAGTCTTGCTGTAGGACATTGTGTTAGCCATGTTGTACACCTTCATCCGCCTAATATGTCGATGTTTCAGGCCCTTGGCTAAGCGCTCAGCCCAGCGCAGACCGTGACCACGTGCGGCAAACATCGAACCACCTGAGCATCGACCATCTGCGGGGAAATAGGTCAACTTACATCTTCAGCGGAAGCCATGATGACGGTGTTGCGAGTCGAAAGTGGGAGTAGGAAAAAGAGAAAGTGGTGACTGGCGGTCTATACAAAAAGGAGGAGCAATGGAAGAGACTTGCTGAATTGCTCGAGTCGAAGTCAATTAACCACAAGGCCGCAAAATTCCAGCGCAGGCTCTGAGTCGGATTTGTGGAGGGGCAAGAACGACTGACTCCACAAGCCATCAGCCGTCCACCATCTTTGAGCTTGCCCTGATTGGGCCATATATTGCCAAGACAGCCGCGTGCGATTGACAGCCTCGTGTGCAGTAAAGATCACATGGTCAGCCTCGTCGACGACCACGGCTGACTGCAGTGCTGGCTGTGCCTAGGATGGTAGGTGAGCACGACCATGTAGGCCTCCTACTATGTGGCTCGATCGCTTCTCCAATACATCGACGCCTGTATCGAACACACCCAGCCGGTATCGTTCCCCAGCGCCTCGACGAGACAGTCAGCTAGCCCCCAACCAGCGCAATGGGCTAGGCATCGGCCTCACCAGGAACGGTTCCAATGCTTCACTAGATCTGGCCTCCTCTGCTGCCTCTTCTGCTACCTCTTTGCCGCTCTCATCAAGACGGCAGACGGGCTCAGCACTTCGCCATGAACAGAGACCTCCTCCAAATGTACCTGACCCAGTCACCCTCCTGAAAGGCATCCTTGGTACACCGCAGGAAACTTCCCCCTCAGAGTCTCACCAACAGCAACAGCAGGTCAACGAAAAGGACCTTGTGGAAGTTGACTTTGCTGGCTTGAGCCTGGAAGAGTATCTACAGCAAGATGATGCAAGCCCACAAGAACAGCTGGGCACGCCCGAAGATGTGGGTACTGCACAATCATACAAGAAGAAGTATGAGGACTTGCATGGCTCTATCACAACAGCAGATTCGGTATTGGCGTCGGTTGAGTCGTACCTGACCAACTTCAAGGCAGAGCTCGGTCAGGTGTCCGCAGAGATTGAAAGTCTGCAAGCACGTTCAGTCCAGCTCAATGCACAACTCGAGAATCGTCGAAAGGTCGAGAAGCTGCTCGGTCCGGCTGTCGAAGAGATCAGTCTGTCACCGCATACTGTCCAAGCTATAGCAGAAGGCCCCATTGATGACAACTTTGCCAAGGCGTTGGCTGAGGTCGAGGCACGCCATTTGACGGTGATTGAGAAGACCAAGGGTGACGCTCAGACTAAAGCCGCAGATGATATCAAACCCTTGCTAGACGATCTCAAGACGAGGGCTATCCAGAGAATACGAGACTCCTTAGTGTCTCAGATTAAAGCTTTGCGTTCTCCCAACGTCAATGCACAGGTCGTCCAGCAACAGACCTTCCTGAAGCACAAGGCCCTTTATCCCTTCCTATCAAGGAACAACAAGCAGCTGGCGGACGAGATTGCTCAAGCATACGTCTATACTATGAGATGGTACTACCAAAGCAATTTCACTCGCTACAATATCGCACTGGCCAAGTTATCAGTGCATGCCATCGACCAAAACGACTTGCTTGGTTCCGATCCTGCTGCCAGGAAGCAGAACGTGCTTGGCACCAACAAGGCCGCCTCCGCCCCACGTGACGCCTTCAACCTAGGCCGAAGAGCAGATTATCTGAAGTCGAATGATGAAAGAGCACTTCCATCACACCTCGCCGAAGACACCAAGATGACATCCTACCTTGAGGTGCCATTCCGGAACTTTAATCAAGTCTTGCTCGACAATCTTTCTGCCGAATACTCTGTCGTCACGGAACTCTTCTCCACAAACACCTATCACCAAGTCTCTCGACGCGTCACCGAGATCTTCGAACCAGTGTTTACGATGGGCCACAATCTGACGAAACACCTTGTAGAGTCCACCACCGACTCTCTTGGCATCCTCATATGCATCCGACTGACGCAGCACTTTGCCTTCGAAGCGCAGAAGCGAAAAGTGCCAGTCATGGACGACTACATAAACTACACTAGTATCCTTCTCTGGCCCCGCTTTCAGAAAGCTATGGATATGCACGTTGAGTCTTTGAAGAAAATACCAACGAGCTCGAACCGCGGCGCAGCGGCAGCTTTCTCCTTAGTCGGCGGATCCGGTAACGCGTCAAGCACAGCCGCTCCTCATGCCATAACTCAACGCTTCGGACAATTTCTGCATGGCATCCTCACATTGAGTGCTAATGCAGGTGATGATGAGCCATTGTCACACAGCCTTGGCCGGTTGCGGGGCGAGTACGAAGCGCTTATGGGCAAGTTGGCTAAGGGTGCTGGCGATACGAGCAAGCGAGGCAGATTCCTGTTTAATAACTACAGTCTTGTTTCGACCATTATTAGTGATACCCAAGGAAAACTGGCAGAGGAGCAGAAGGAGTATTTCGGCAACTTGGTGAGTGACTTCAAGAGCAGGTGAAGTCCATGCGCGTTGCTGGTAGTGCTCGGATCATCATGTATGACTGTGGAAAGTAGCACGCAGTCAGCTATCTCGTGGAAGTGGACGACTCGTGCCAGTGTCCCACTGAGGCAATGCAGATGGCCATTGCAAACCACATCATTCTTCAAACACTTACCTCGGGTCCTTGACGCGTCTCAAAGCCTCTTGCAGCTGGTTCCAGCGTTCTTTGAAGCGCAACGATCGCTAGTCAAGATGCTGTTGCGCGTTGCATCATGACAAGATGAATGCATGTCTCGGCACGGAGCAACACAACTTAGTTTATTCTGGTGCCTCACAAAGCATGAAAGTCATGGGTCTCAAGCCGTTGAGACTGCGGAGAAACGATGCTAGACAGGTTTTGACATTCGCTACGTACATCTTACCTGCACCCGGCGTCTGCTTTTTTGTTTCCTTCAACAATGGCTATATCAGCCGCCCAAGACGTCGTTTCCTCACTTTATACAATACAACGCCTCGATCATCAACACAACCTCGTTCTCCATGACAAACGAGCCCAGTCCCTGGCAGACAGCCAATCATGATCTCTCAGCCCTTTTCCGCGATGTGGATCCGGCTTCGCAGCCAGTGGTAGTGTTCCCTCCCATTGGCCACAGATCCAATCTTGAACACCGTCTCCCAGTGACGAGCCCGCACCTGTGGCCTCGCTCGAAAAGTCCCGACTCGATAACTATCATCGTCCCAAGGCATACTCAGTACCCGTCGACAAATCGTCACCCAGCGAAACGAAGATTGTCACAATGGCAGCAGTTTGCCTGGATCCGGCTTCCGACCTGTCCGGGTCAAGGCATCTTCGTTGCTCTCTCGCGCCATGGGATGAGAAGACACAGCTTCTGATACAACACAAGGCAATTAGTCAAGGATGATGATGTTGCACAGTGTGGCTACCGCTGGCGTGCCAGTAGCGAGGCCTTGAGTTGGAACGGCATAAGATGTGGGATGTGGAGGATGTTGGTCATTGACAGGACATAGCTTGCTCACGATAGTGGGAAGGCGCGAGGAATATTCGAGGTAGATAGAAGTACTTTGAGATCTATCAACATTGTGGCTGGATCACGAAAAGAGAAACGCTGACCACACGGACGCCTTGATTCCTCAACACGCTGTTCCACGCTTCCATCGCTATTCGCTTCTAATTGTGTTCGGAATAGCAGGGCTGCCACGTCTGTTGCGTCGGTGAGTGGCTCAATTAAAGTGAACGTCATCCAATTGAGCGCCCAGTCATGTGTTCAACCCAAAAGTACATAGGTTGCTTACTCGTTGAATCTCAGTTTTAGTCCACGAGAACCAAAAAGGAGATAACCAATTTCTCGATGTTAAGCAAATTCCGAACGCCAAAATTCCTCATCACTCAAGTTGTAGGTCACAATCAAGTCGCGTTCAGGTTGCTTGATTCGAGCTGTACTGTAAGCATATCCTCCAAGCTTGAAACATTTTCTAAAGCATCGACTTTCGAGATCGGCTAATTCTATCCACAACCAATATTGATGCCTGTATCAGGCACCTAATGCGGCTCAACGTTCCATATATTTTCTGCACAACGCGCTGCTCTTAACCGTCAATCTCCCATACAGAGCATCATCAGCGTACGTGGCAATATACTGTTCAACACAAAGTCTACTATGGACCATATATCGGCGAAAATCCAAGTTCGCTCATTGGGAGCAGTATTATGCGACGTAGTCAGATAAAGCACAATCCCCTTGGGACTCAAGAATCATGTCCCAACGCTTGCCATGCCCATACTGCGGCAATACCCAATTCGAAGAGGAGAATGGCATCCTAGTGTGCACCTCATGTGGTCGTCAACAAGAAGGCGGACTTCAAGTCGCTGATGATGACGCAGACTTCGGCACTCAAGGCAAGGTCACACGTAGGAAGGTCGAGAAGACGAAAGTCAAGGTGAGCAAGGTCTACCACGGTGCACGTGGCTACCGACTGTATCTGCTGGCCTGGCAAAACATTCTTTGGAGGCAGTGCCACGCGTTGATGAGTGGAGAAGAGCACATGCCGGAAGAGTTGTGGACCGTGGTCAAAGATCTATGGTCATTGAAGCTGACAAGGCTGGAGCATCGGCTGAATCCGAAAGAGTCATCGGCCGCAGATGTCGAGACGGACGAAACAACCGTGGACGCCAGCTCAGACACTGAAGGCGAGACAGCATCGAGCTCAGCAAAGACCGTCAGCCTCCAACCAAAGCTCTGGGACACTGTTGCCTTGGTATACCTCAGCACTCTTCTGCTCCGCTACCCAATGTCCCTCTCGAAGCTCTACCAGCTCATTCGCACAGAGAAAGTCCCCTTCGTTCGTGCCATTCGTCATGTCCCAAGCAATATCACGAGCAAGCTTCCTTCCGAACACCAGCTCGCACTCGATACAATTACCGTGCCGACACAACAGGAGCTGCAGAAGGCAGTGCATAGGTTGTTGCAGGATTACAATCAGGACTTTGGTGTTGCAATACCTGCTCTTAACTGGAAGATGCTACTGTTTGAGTGGATACAGGAGCTCGGCTTGCCGATCGAGATCTATTCTGCCGTTACAAAGCTGGCCGAGTTGGTTGGATATGACTTTACCTACGAGATATTCTCACGGGTAAGGTCAAACGATGGGGCTGCACACAGGAAGAGAAGAAGTCCTGTCGCCACGTCAGAGACCCAGCTGGTGTCGCTGATAGTGATTGCGACGAAGCTACTATATCCTTTTGCCATTCCTTACTCTGGTCAATTAGAGCATACCCTTTCGTTGGCCGGTTTGTACCTGGACTGGCAACGCTGGCTCGACATTCACAGCTCATACTACGACGATAAGCGATCCTCGCTCGGGCCTGCGCGAGCAATCCAGACATCGGCCAACGATATCCACGACTTTGACGCAGAGTCCTTAGACCAATACATGGATTGGTACCAGGCTACGTTCACAACACCTGCACCTGTGCTCAAGGAAAAGAAGACGGACCTCGAGCACAATATCTTGAACACGTTTCCTCTGCAGGAAATCTCTCAAGCAACCAACCAAGGCGCCGAGCAGAGCCCAACCGATGAAAACAGAATCACAGCCAACCTGGCTTCACAAATCCAACGAGAAGCAATCCGGCCCTGTCCCCCTCCTACACATAACCATCCACCACCGCTCTCTGCCATTGCCAACACCAACAAGGATGACACGAACGCCACTCCGCCATCCACATCACAATACCTCATCTTCCCCAAACCCCACAACCTCTACGCAACAAACACATTCTTCAATCACGACGCCTCAAAGAACTACATCGTCTCCTTCCACGAACGAGCCGCTGAACTCGCATGCCTGGATACGAAGAGACTGCTGCGGGCGGTGCGATACACTGAGAAGCGGCTCGAGGCATGGCATGATCGGCGGAGGCGCGCTGAGAACGAGACCCTGCTGTCGGACGGGGAGGGAGGAGATATAGGAGGAGAGGATGCGGGTGAGGTCAGGGGATGAAAGAACATGACGAACATGGACTTGGTTGGATCTTTCAATTTTGGCACAATGGCTGCTGCACGTTGATGTCAATCGGCAGTGATACGTAAGGGCCGGCCCCACTGCCGTGCTATACCGTTCTTGGGTGGAGATCGAGACAAGGCAGATAGGACGATAACACCTGTTGAGAACAGGACTTGGCACCGACGACGGCAGCAAGGAGTGAGCAGAGCAGTGTTGAGCATAGAACGACACCGGCAGAAGCGGGTCGAGAGGCTACGGTAGACAGCACCATAGAAGACTGCGATGCGAAGGAGAGTGCGAGTATTGCTCACACAAACTGGGAAAGGGTGCTCGATCATGATCTCACGGAAGAAGTGTCAATAAGAACGCCAATGACTGGAAACAGTGCAATGCGCGTTTGCCATACTATTATATTCCTTCAACAGGCTGGTCGCAGCCTAATCGCACCCATGTCCACCCCAGTAACGCTGCTCTAGCCCTCTACTCACTTCCTCTCCGTCCGCTGCTGCTGATCGGCCGCTGCAGTCTTCTCACCAGCGGTAGCGCCAGCATTGAGGTAGCCTTGTACCCCCCGCTTCAGCGCGTCATCCTCGCTTGTTTTGACGGCCGGAGGCTGCGCACTATCCCGCGCCATTGCTTCCTGCCACTCCGCTGTCTTCTTGCTCGCCCAGGTCCCCCATGAACTCAAATAGGCTCCTGCTTTCGCTGCGTTTTCTTGTACAGCAGCTTGCATCTGCGCTGTGTCGACGTTGGGTTTGTGAACTTGAGCGGCGCGTGTACGAAATGCTGACGTCCAGCCACCACCAGTCGTTGCGCCGGCGTCGGCTGTGGTGGTCGGGTTCTCGGCTGATCTGCGACTAGCATCGAACGCGTCTGGGTGATGGACAGCCTCTTTCCGTCCTTCCGCCGGTCTGTCATTCTCTTTCTCCTTCTCACCCGTCGCGCGGCTCTGCTTGAAGCCCTCCACTTCCTTCCAGAATCGTGCTACGCCGGCCCCCACTCTTTCGCGCCCGGCTTCTAGAGCCTTTCCTGCTGTTTCTCGACCCTGTCGGACTCGTCGGTCGATATGCAATTCTTGCATGGCATTTCCAACCCGTCGCTGAACGTCTTCAATGTTGAGGCCGCCGGCAGTAGGATGTCGGGGCTCAACTATATCGAAGATGTTAGCATCAGACGTTAGGCTGTGCCATAAGTTGTAGTTTGGAGTAGTCCTCCACTGAGCGATAAAATCATGATTGAAATCATTCGCGGTTTCGAGCGGGTTGGGATATCTCTCGTCGCTCACGCCACCTGCTGTGGACGAGAGGTATGGGTTGGGGTGGTTGTCAAAACTGTTCTTATAAGCAACGGAGCTCAAGAGGCTAAGGATGTATTCTTCGAAAGACAATCGAATGGCATCTTCGGATCCTTGGTAGCCGTGCGTTGTTGGACGCGAAGGGTCAGACGGATTCCAGGTGTCAATCACAGTCTGAACGAGGTGGTCGATCCATCGGCGATCAGCAGCGGAGAGGTTGAGGGCGGAGCGAAGCGAAGGATCAAGTATCGTCAGTTTCGAAGCGGGAGAGGTCTCGTCGAGGTTGACAACGACATCACAATAACGCTGCTTAGATTCTGTGTCGTTGACGAGATCCCGCTGGGATAAGAACAACGTGTTTGTGCTGCCTGCTACATACGACTTCAGACTTGGGTCTGAGAGGCGGTCTAGTTGTTGTAGTGGTGTATATGGCGAAAAGAAGGAGCCCTGCAAACATAGCTCAGCACCGCAAATACTCAGCTAGGGTGTACTTACCTTGCCAAAGACCTGGAGAGGCAGGCCGATGTAGGCCAATACTTGATGAAATTAGTAGGACATTAGTGGGAGAGGTTGGCTGACCTACATGAACTCCTCTCGCTCGTACGAAGATTTGTCGCACGGCTAACACCCATCGCGTAAGTGTCGAGTTCTGGCGATGCGCAGTCCTGCAAACTCTCCAGCAGATGTGGTATCAGAGAGACAAGTGCGAATTGAGTCATACATAGTCTCTCGCACCGTGTGCCGAAGAATAGTGTCTGTCGAGATTGTCAAAGATGCCCCCACAGCACTGGATATACAGACGTACCCTCTTTTGCAGTAATAGACATTTGAAGAGGACTAGAGTCTGCCAACGAAGTTCGTAGACCAGCTCTCGCAGTGATAAGCCTAGTCAACGTAAGCATGAATCCGCAGTCGAGCAGGTGCAACAGCTAACCGAAATACACCTCGCTCTCGGTTTTCGTAATGCTTGCTTCATGTTGTAGGGTCGCTTGAAGCTCCTGCGATGATAACGTCAGCAGCTCGGTCGAGCAGTACAGATTCGTTGCACTGACCTACCTTCAGAATGTCAATGCTACTGAAGTCTCTGGGCGGTCGCATTAGCACAAATGCGCAAGAACACATCATATAATCCAGAACTCACTCCTGTGCAAACCAAGCAGCTGTGATGGCTGCAAGCCGTTCCCGTAGCTGTCCAAGGGCGCCAGGGTTATCGACGAGGACAACAACAGCCTTTTGTACGAAACTCCTGGTTACTTCTGATGACTTGACCCTTAGCTTATCTGCACGGATCTGTCTTGTACATGATAGGCCGAAGAGACTTGTGCCAATCAAGCCTTTGGGCGTCCTCGACAGTAATGTAAAGTACGAGAATTCCTCTGAGCTGGCATGAGCGCCGTCTGGCAAGGCCAGAAAGGGAAGATGCGACCAGTCGTTGGCCGAGTAGAGCTCCTCGCCTCTTGCATCAGCCCAGAACTCTATCTCAGGTCCTCTTAGAGCAGAGCGTCAGTACGCAACGCATTAGGGTGGTTTGACTGGGACGGAACGGAATGCTCCCACACAAGGTAGACCTACCGGTGGTGGTTGAAATCTACCACGCCGACTTGCGGCACGAATGTATTGGTCATCTCGAGATCTTGCTCATCGTCAATGGCTAGCGCGGTAACAAGACTAACAAGGGCTGTCCTTCATGGCTAATGTTGCTTACAAAAGATGGCGCTGGAGTTTGTGCTCAAGAGAATGGAGGCGGAGGGCTACGGGAAGCTGAAGGCTCACAAGCGCAGTATTGCACTTCGCCAGATCTGCACGGGTGAAGTGGTAGACAGATTTTATAGGGATTCCCCGCGTAGGTATCTGGTGAGGCAGGCATTGGTACCGCTTGTTGGCTTACATCATCTAGCCGTGGAACGAAAAATGCTCTATTCATTGACGATCTCGTCTGGCGTACAGCGTTGGATAAGAAATCCAACGACACAAATTGTACGCCTTGCTAGTGATGCTGCTCCATGTGACTTCTGACGACTCTCGCTCCAAGCTATAGAGCCAACTCTGTGCTTCCAAGCCACCTATTCATGACCATGCGCTGGCCCTATCGCCGAAGCTGGATATCAGAAGTCCAGCCGATGCCTCCGATCAATGCAACCTATATGTTACCTGTGCTCATACGTCTTACGACACGGCCTGGCCATTCATAGCTTGCGCTTGTTCTATCGAGAGAGCGTGTGGCTGGTCCTGGTCTTGGCCTTCCACGTTGTGGTAGTCGAGGATCTCAGAGTACATCATGATCTTCCACGTGTCGACGGGCAGATCAGCATCGTTGAAGGACCAATCGAACTTCTCTTCTGCGACTGGCTCATCCGTAGGATCGTGGTATGGCGATAGGTACTCGTGCGTCAAGGCTTGACCCGCGCTCACTCGTTTTCTGGGGTCAAAGACCAGCATCTTTTCCAACAAGTCGATCGCCTGCGGATCCGCATTCTTGAATTTGTTCTTCAACGGCTGCCTCTCCCTCTTAGGAAGAGACTGCACAAATCTCAGCGTGTTCTCGCTGCAAATTGTCTCGATGACATCCTGAGGCGGGGTCCCCAGCAGCTCCGTGATGATCGAGAACTGGTTCACGTGGTCTTTGCCCGGGAAGAGTGGCTTGCCCTCAAGCATCTCGGCGAAAATGCAACCTGCACTCCAAATGTCCACCTCCACATCGTATTTTTGCCAGGTGAGCATAATTTCGGGGGCGCGGTAGTAACGAGTCGACACATAACCGGTCATTTGCGGGTCCTGGATACGGGCAAGGCCGAAGTCACAAATCTTCAGGTCGCAGTTCTCGTTGACAAGGATGTTGGATGGTTTCAGATCACGATGGACTACGCCTGCGCTGTGAACGTACTTCAATCCACGCTGCGAAGATGGTTAGTTGGTTTGCCTGGCGCTGATTGGGTCGACATACCAAAATCTGATAGAGGAAATACTGTATAAACTGCTTCTCCAGAGGTCTGCTCGTCAAGAGTCGGTGAAGGTCGGTACCCAAGAGCTCTGTGACGAAGTAGATGTCTTCGAGAGGGGAGATGAAAATGTCGCTGAGCGAGATGACCTGTGCACCGTATCAGTCCTGCTTTTGTGCTTGGTGTGCTCATGGTCCCTACATTCTCGTGCCTGAGATGCTTCAACAACTTGAGCTCTCTGTACGTTCGCTTCGAAAGGACAGGGGTGGAGAAAGGTTTCATGATCTTCTTGACCGCTACGGCTTGCCCGGTAAGCTGGTCCTTCGCAGAGCTGCACATTGTTTGTCAGCTGGGCTGCCAGACTGCAGGCTACCATCTTGTTATCACTTACCAGACGAGACCGAAGGCACCCATGCCAACGGGTTGGAGATCTGTATACCTGATCGTCGGTCAATCC
>Ga0066648_10001875_pt1 | contig 10884 bp, 9 predicted proteins | sample CryGeyCG12114_NA_FD_59537 | JGI IMG/M metagenome (GOLD analysis project Ga0066648, IMG submission 59537) | Groundwater microbial communities from aquifer - Crystal Geyser CG19_WC_8/21/14_NA | ecosystem: Environmental > Aquatic > Deep subsurface > Groundwater | place: USA: Utah: Grand County... | reverse complement strand
GCCATTTCTTTATATTGATCCAAAGACTTTAACTCCCGTGTGAGCATTAATATAAGATTATGGTTTTCCTGAAAAATTGAAGGGGATGCACAGTTGTAATTATTTTATTTAACCACGATTGAATCATAGAATGAATAAATGAGTATAGAATAAATAATATAAATCTCACCAGCTGGTGATGATCTGAATCTACATTCATAATGTATTTAGCAGCCTGCCTTAAATGTACTAACGCATTTAGAGGGCTTTCAAGTAACTTTCTATTCAGATATTGCTTGCTACTTTCTTTCATAGTTGAGTCCATTAAATTCACGATCTCCAAGATTTTCCCAACACAAAACAACCGAAGAGTCTGATCATCTGTGCAGAAAAACATTATTTAATTAAAAGTGTACAAACCCGATTCCATAAAAAATATTGAATCTTATAAGGCTTACTTCCAGGATCAGGTTCTGATGGAAGAGGAACGCAATGTGGATAATAGTATGCTGTTTCCAAAAAGTCTGTGGGCCTTAAGAACGAAATACGACTTTTCTTGACGATACACAACATTCGAGTGGCTGGCTCAAAAAATATTCCAAGCGGTTTCACAGTATGCTACAATAAAAAAGAACAGTGCAAATCAAGTGCTGAGCAAGACATAGAAAAGCTGTCCAAACCCCCTGTCAAAACTGCCGGCCATTCGTAAATACCTCAAGTTGGCATTCCGCACACGAATGTCGTCCTCCACTGCCAGTACCAGTATGCAGGACTGCGTGTGCGGAACACCCTGACAGCTCTAAATAAGCCTGGCTGTCCTATCCCTACCCCCGAAAAATCATGACTTTATGTTAATTTTTGGTCATATTTATCAGTTTTAAAAATAATTTTTCGATTGCTCATAGCTTTTTTTAAATTAAAGCTAACGCTTATCGTTGATTAACATGAACTCATTAATTGATCCATGTAATAATTGACTAATCATATCATACATTTCTCAGCTTTAGAATTGATCATGGTCATGACCACTGGGCTACCAAAATAAATCTACATATAATAGCCCCCCTACCCTTACTTCAATACCACATTCAAATAGAGTTGGTAAAAATCTTATTGATTCCTACTGGTAAAAACTCAACTCAGACTATTCCTTAAACTCAGGAATACTATTGCTTTGCCGGACAAAGCGGTATGAGAAACCGGTCAAATATTTTAAAGTTTTCCAGTGAAACAGCCCTTGGAGGTGTAGGAAGACGAAAAATGAAAATTCAAAATTGTGTGAGACAATTGACAACAAGACGCCAATGTTTAGCTTACAATATGATACTCCATGCAGCTATTATAAAGCATCTCCCATAGTTTGAAATTGAGGTCGGTAAATTCTTCTTCTGTCAAGTCAACATCAGTGTTGACAGTCCGCAGTCCAATTTCATTGTCAATTGTACTCATTGTATGCATTCGCAGACGGTCCCAGTCCCATTCACTGAGTTCCACTTTCACAGACGATTGAAATATCTAGATTTTTATCCCATCACATGATCAGTTTGTTTCTTTACATGTAGAATAAATAAATATATAATTGTAATTTTCGTACCCTTAATGCTTGACAAATTGTTTGAGAGCTAAAAGAACTCTTATTGAAGATGAGATCCACGTAATGATCTTTTGGGTTGACGTTTCGTGAGCAGCAACTCACAGACGACGACAGTGGCGGCTCTAACAATGCCAAATTAAATCCCATGCGGGAGTCGCCACAGCTTTCGTCTAGTCGACGGCATTTCACATCCCAATCAGTCTCTTCTTCAGGGTTACTAATAAGCACGAACATAAATTCTTCGTTCACTGTGAAATCCAGGAGGCCTTGGTCCTGATAAAGAGATGAAATTCATTATCATAAACAAACTGACACATAATCAATCTTAATATTGTCAATTATACATTTTAAAGTCATTAATACAACAGCTAAATCACCTTAAATTTGATTATTTTAACTATTTCAAGTTGGAAAATCGGAGCAGCTCCACCTTGAGTGGTTTTGACAAGCTTGTACATCTTAAAACACTCATTGGGAATATATACAATGAAATTAGGAAGTCCACCCTCTACTTGTTGTTTTCTCAACATTAATGAAGCCTCTGCAAAAATAAAAGATAATTAAATAATTAACATTCGTGCGCCTTTCTTTCACCAATTCCAAACCAAAACGAACGTTGCTTTTGATTACAAAGATACAAAAAAGTGATATTTCGTTAACTACCAGTACGCTCATTTGAAAGTGAAGTATCCACAGTGCCACATGATATGACTGACCAATCATTCAAGTTTTGTAAATTTTTACACATGCATAGGCGTAGTTGTCCATTCATAGATACAGAGGTGAGAAAAACGGAATTTCTATTACGCTCCAGCTTAGCATTGAAAAAGGACATGCTTATCACTGCATCCGGAGAAAAACTATTTGAGCTCCTGTAACAAAATAGCGTCAGTGTTATTTGTAAACGGAAACGTAGAAACGACAACACATAAAAATGCAATACCCTTACTTCAAAATAGAAGATGTGAGCCCGGAGAGCATTCTGGACAGTATATTTGTTTGATGCAATTTAAACATGGCGAATTCTTCCCCTTTCGAAATTTTGCATACTGTCACTAAGCCAGTTTCATATGACAACGCAAAAACACTTTCTCCTGTGCTCGTGAAATGAGACGCTGCTGCCAAAGGAACTGGATAATCTGAAGAAGTTCAAAATTATTCAATTTTCAATCATTATAATTCATCGTCTCATAGCACTTGTCACCACTACAATAGCAATACAAATACAACAACACAATAATAGCACATTCTATTTTCACTTACTGACTGCTTGTTCACATAAACTGAAGCTATTCAATTTAACCAAAGGCTTTTCAATAGTTTGGGCAAATATGGATGAAGCCTTGTTGGTAAGGCGTTCCTGTAAAACCATTTATACAAACAGACTGTCAAACAATGTGCAAATTGAACAACAAAAACTAAGTAATCATTACGGTAAAGATACCTGAGTAAATATCACTTTAGGGTGATGAAAAATAAAGCGGTTGACAGACGATACAGTAGTCACTAATATGATCACAATGGAATCAGTCTCTTCGATTGTGATTGGACCGATTATAGGCGAGTCTTGGAAACGATAGCGCACCTGTAGAATAAGCAATTCCAGTTATCTTACCCGTCTATTTAATCTTAATGTATCGTGCTTTTCATTATGTGGATTGTGAATAATGTTTCACCTGATTTTCCGTTAAATTGTAGTCCAACGATGATTCGATAAGCTCTAATTTGTCATTGAAAGTTCTCCTGAGGATATTTAAAAATGCATATTAAATCGTCACATACCATTCATTCTTCGCTAGTGATCTATATAAATGTCTTAACCAAATATCAATCAGCTCATAATTTACCAATAAATAAATCGATTTTGCATTATCTGATGAGGAGAAGGAGTCTGACGATAAGAAAATCCGCCGGCGGAGTCTGAAAAACGTGCCCCGTGAAAAGCACCGTGACCACCTCCTGAAAAGTCGAAAAACGTATTTCTTATTAAATGCAAACGGACAAGCACAGGAAAATACATACTAAATTCTATATATAATCCATGATAAAAAAGAGTCCAATAACTCGAAGTAAGTTGCATACTGCACAATATATTTACCGAAATTCATGTCGACCTCCATCCATTTTCCAGAGAATGGCTGATCTACAACCACCTCTTTAAATCCGTGACTTGAGGAATACATTTTCATCCGCGATTGCAATACAACTACAGACAAATAATGCCCTTCCAATAACTGGCACTGGGGTTGCTAACCACAACAAGATTTCCGTTTTCTGTTTAAACAGAAAAACCATCCATCAGTAAATATTTTCAATAAGTTACCTAAACGTAAAAATTTCTGAATTAATTTTAAACGTAAGATGAGCAAATCCCACGCTTATATTGTCTTTTCAATAACGACTTTTAGTGAGCAATAAAAAACAATTTATTTAATGAAGTGCTTAAAATTTACACACGTTGATCGAGATGAATTCACAACCACAACGATTGTGGAGGAAAGCATAATAACTGCCGCGTCTTTTTTCAATGCTTGTGTTGTTAGAATTACCAGGAAATACAAAGTGCAGGCTTCAATGCAGATCATTTAAATATATCTCATCACTCTCTCTATAATATTCCAATTGAAAGTCGCAATGAAAAGTAAATGAAAAACAAGAGCTTACACAGATAGATACACCCAAACAATCACACAAATTTTAAGAGCAGATTGTAACGGTATTTTACTGATCCCAATCCAGGAAAAATCGATTAAACATTTAATTTGAAAGTGACAGAAAATAAGAAACTAGTTGCATTGAAGAAACCTCCTGAACTGTTTCAAAAATGGGTGTAAGTTAAAAATTCCAATCAATTTTTTGTTACTTTTTTCGATTTCAACGTCAATCAGATCTGTATTTTCATATCATCTTTTTGCAGCAAACGTATGAATTCACCGTAGAAATGACTTGTGAGGGATGCTCTAGTGCCGTTGAAAGATTACTAAATCGACAAAAAGGTAAGCAGCGGAGAACAATATGCTAAGGCTAGTTGCGCTTAATTTTTCGAAGCAGATTTATAGAAGATTTAAATAACAAATTTTATATATGTTGAACTGTTTTCTATTTTTTCAGAGAAAGCAGCTGTTCAAGACTTTAAAGTTGACTTACCTGGAAAGACAGTTTCTGTTACCACAGACTTGTCACTCAATGAGATTCAAGCAATTCTAGAAAAAAGTGGCAAGAGTGTTTCTTTTGTTTCTCAAGCAGCCACTTGAGCAGCATGAGTGAACTATTCATTCCTTTTTCTCTAAAATGTAAAATTCTTGTATAAGGTTAAGGTTAGTGGGCTGGGCACATAAGGGTGGTAGTTAATTATACTGTCAACATCAACATGTGGTTTTCTTAGGAGTTATAAGCTAATGTGTCGGAGAACATATGCGATTTACAATTCAGTGCAACGTGAAATTTTTATTTATATTTATATCAAGTCAGCTAGAAATTGTGAGTTGAAGTCAAGTAACGAAAATGAAATCATTAAGATTTGCAACTTTTTATTGTATATAGACTTAAGATAATTTAAGGTCTCACGAAGAGTTCTTAATTTTATTTATCTATCTTTTAAGCTTGTAATTTGGTGGGTGATGAATTACCATTGTCATCTGGTCACTCTTTGTAGTTATGTATTGAATGAGACTTGAGATTAAAAGCAACATTAAAAATGGCTTCGGAAAGATACATAAATAGTCGTACGACTCGTATTATAATACTATAAAAGATCGTAATACGAACTTCGTATATAGAAACCACTCCTGATTATGGACTCTTCGTTCTTCACACTGCACTGTACAAAGTTGCTATAACTCACCATCGTAGAAACATACGCATAAGATAGTACAGGCTAAAAGTAAAACTGAACGTTTTATATCTACGCGATTACAGTATATTTATGCTACTAAAGATACTACTTTTATCGCTAACTCAATTAATTTATCCATATGTATCCATTACCATTAATACGATGATGATGTCTATAAGAGATCTGATGAAGGAGGATTCTTATTTCATCAGCAACTACAAGATTGGAATATCTTCTGAGCAGTTAAAAATTTGCTGGAAAGCTATTTGAAATCCTGCGGCTGATTCCAACATGGAATGGTTTCCAGAGTGAAAGTGAAAGATTAAACTGGATGCTCCGGGTTGAAATTTGGCTATCCCTATGTGAATTGAAAACATGCTTTAAAAAATGTAACTAAATTTAAGTTTCATTGAAGACGTTAACGTTATCAAACGAACATCTAAACTTTTGTGCACCACACATAAAGCCGCAACCTGGAGTGTGCAGAAAATCCAAACAAGCTCCCCCGAATCTAGTTTCTATTGGTTCAGTCAACTGGAATTTCATGACTTGCATTCGAATTCCACAAATTATGGGACTTTCCCTGTAATAAATAAAGTGATATTGACGGTCACCGTTTCGGATAAAATTTTGCACTAAATGCTTGAACTAACAAACACATTTTGACTGACTGAGAGCTAAGATTGAGTTTGAACCTGAAAAATTCATAAACGCAGTCCATATTTGGGGCATAGTGAGAAGGATAGTGAAGTGAGTTAAATGCTCCCTTTGGTTCGGTAATTTTAGCATAACAAGCCGTGTTATTCGATGCAAATCCGGTAATCAAGGAAATTGGAGGATCCCAATATAGACTATTGCGACAGTCAGTCAAGATCTCATATTTTATTGAAAAGCCCGATTTTTCTGTTTGATTGTTCGTTTTCAATGTCATTCGAAATGCTTTGGCGTCTCTTTGGAAGGGATAGTCATCTAAAAATCGATTGTTGTATGAACTCCATGATTTTCAACAGTGTAACATCAATTACTGTAGAAAGCTCACAATTACGAGATGTGGACAAATTTCCACAAAATCTAGCACCACCTTCTGGAACACATGAATCAATTGATAACCAGTCTGATTTGCAGAATCTATTGCTGTCTGGTTCTTCCAGATCTAGAGACATGACTATATTTAGCAAAGAAATTTACGATTAAAATCCAATCAATACATGTTTTTAAAACTTTTTTATAGTTCACTTACAAGTCAAGCGAACCCCACATTGAGTTTTGTCTTTTCTAGTAATTTCATAGATACAATTCAAATTTTTAGGATATTTTTTGGGATAGTTGGGAGATTTCAGAAATCCAGACGAATCTTTGGTGGCTATTTGACAGTAGCTCACGGCGCCATCTTTTTTTAAAAGTAAATTTAGAATTTTTTTCCACCATTAAGAAACTATCTATCAATATGTTACAATATATAATGTTAAACTGTTGAAGCAATAACCTGAAAAACTTGGATTCTTCAGAAAAAATGTCTCCGCTCGTACAAAAATCAGTGTTTCAATTAACCAAGGTACGAGTACCACAGTGCGGGCAAACCCGTTTTTGCTCATGGTCTGAAAATCGATATGACGATTGCCACCACCTAAAAATACCGATTTTAGAGTATGTTTCAGTGTCTTATTTCTTATAATAAGGAAAAAGACAAAAAACTCCTACGGCTAGCTGCGGAAACTGTAAGTGGCACTATAGAAGTACGAGCTCTCAATCTCAACTATCTCCAAACTCAGCCTTTTAAATCATGCGTTGAGAGTGAGAAATCTTTTCAGTCTTCTTTTCATGCATATCATCGTCTCCAGCTTTATTGGCACCAAGCAGTATATAATTACTTCAAGAAGACCTATCTGATTAACAGATATATCTGAACAATGCTAGTTATATACACAATTGTGTTACATCTTTTTAAGTTCAAAGCAACAGGTTCTCCCACGGTGTGTAAGATTTTTGTCTACGCTGCTTTTAGTATGGATTCGATACAGCATGCTCTGATTTATTATTCTGTGAAATAACATTATTTTGGTTACTAATGGGGATTTACAAGCAGCCGCGTACCTGCATGGACTGCTAAAATGAGATTCATTTAGGGTTACACGTTAAACAGATACAAAATAAAAAATGATTTCGCTTTCTAGCTTAATGTATTCTACCTGCTCTATCGATATTTTGACTTCATACAAATGAGTGTTTAAACCATGCTTACACTCGTTCACTCGTTGTGAAGCAGGACAATAAATAAAGGAAACTGAAAAATCGATGTTAAATATCCTTGCGTTCTATTGTCATTTTGTTGCATGTAGTAATTTGACACTAGAGCGAAAAACTTAAATTTGCATCGTATCTAATCCAATTAAGCATGTTTCCGTGGAATAAATAATCTTTTGTTTTCAATCGTATGCATTCCCACTGTTTATATATTGTACTGAAACCAGCTAAGAGAGAATTTGGATTTTTTATGATAATGTCACTATTAAACTTGAATATAGTTGTTGTGTAGTACCACCAATCACTGATACAGGTGTAGACACAGATCAAGGTTTAAACCAATGCATTCATAAATGCTTAAATCATCCAAAAATAGAATTCAGATTAGATTTCCACATATCTTCCGATTCTGCTCAATATCTATTGGTAATATTTTCATGCATGCCGACAGATCAATATTTTTTGGGATAGCTAAACTAAAAGTAAGTTTTCATGAATTATAGTATTGGCGGCTCCGGATTCCTAGAAACCTGCTCTGTAGGCACTTGTGTTGTACTTTACTGTTCAGGACAATAATACCACAAAATCATTGTTAAATGTATTCAGAATTCGAATAAATTCTAATTTAACACTTTTAGGTATAGTTCTGATAAATTTAATCGAGAAAACTTGATGTGCTAATACATAATAAAATCAGTGAATGGTGAGATTAGCATCTAGAAAGATGATCTGCAAAAAAATGAACGTAACGTAACTTTGGTATGTGCGTGCACGGATTTCCACAACGGAGTCAGAAAAAACCAGCAAGTCCGTACCTAGAATCTATTCGGATGGACTGACTGAAGAGTCTAAAACAAGTGGATTTAGTCTAGCCGGAAGATTTTTTGGCATTCCTATCTTTCTGTACATAAGCTCCTAAATGTTATAATAACATTGCAAAAAATTAGAAACCCCAGAGCCCAATCTAGAAACTTCTGGTGCGTCAGAAAATTTGTGGATCATTGCAAATTTGGCAGGTTTTGAATGTTACTCATAAGAGTGAGTCTGGCTAAAGGCCAGTGGGCCCGGCAATAGTATACATTATTCTGAGACCGTATGGCGCAAGTATAATAATTTGACAATACTCTTATTAAGTTCACATAAAAAATATTGTGACACTCGTTTGACTCTATTAGCACAGAGCTCAATCGAAGTGAAACAGCATAATGTCAGCCATTCATATTTTTCTGCTATTATTCAACAGGTTGTCTGAAAAATATGCATGATTCGATCATCATTAAATCACATGGTAGTGTGTAGCAAAACATATGGCGCTAACAATGACGGTGATAAAAATCTAGATATCCTCAAATTATAAGATATCACCGTTCATGAAGTAACTTTATCTATCTTTTGGAAAGACTACATCTCTATTATATCTGTTTGTTTTCATTTGAAGACGCAGGGTTCAATGATTCGATATTGTTCATTATTGCAGATCCTCTCCAAATGGAAAAGTGTAATTGCATTTTAAAATCCATTTCATATGTAAAAATACCAAAACCGTTTTCTAATTTAAATGAAGAAGTGGGTACACTGAGTAGCTTTTAAACAATTAACAAATTTGAATGACATTTTCGTATAATATTCTTCTTTCGTACAATGCTTTGAGCTCGGGAAAACTGAAAGATGGGAAAAATAAAATCTGGGCAATTCATGACTGATCACGGGAGTTTATAGCGGATGCATCAATTGCCACATATACTGAATATCATACAACCACAGTAGTATGCTAAGCTATGTGCTTGCAAACATTTAATGCAGTTTGCATGTGGCTTTAAAATCGTATGTGGTGTACAATTCAAAATTATCTATAGCCCTGAAAACTAGCGTAAACTCAATAGCCAGTATAGTATACAGCATTCAAATACTTGCTATAAAATTACTTAATTGGATTCATTTTAGAGCAATTTTTATATTTTACTATGCCGTCGTTTATGTATATAGTTAGTTAGTTGAGCGCATAATGCTATAAATTGGCGTCAACCTGCTTAAACATTTAAAATGTACTTGATTTTGATTATGATCTTACGTACTGAAGCATATTGTACTGCAGTCTATATTATATTGGTATTCAGGTTAATAATAATTAGGTCTTTGGCAAGTGGAAATATATTTCTACACCGGTTATTTCGAACCTCATCTTTAAAATATTGGCAAACCTATCTACTTTTCAGCAATCATCTTGTGTCTTAGGTATAAATCTTTACTATATGTTCTCTTCTCATCACCTTTGTTTTGGCACTTGCCGGAGGAAATTTATATCATGTCATTTCCCTTGGCATTAGTTAAGAGCATGCAATTTCATGTTGACTAGTGCAAATATCATGCTGACAAGATATTCCCCAATATTGCAGCATAGCAAAAAGAAATGAAAGTTATGGATCACTTGACTTCGTTTGATAGATCGCTTCACAGGCTCTTGCTTTGGCAATGTCAAACAAAATTTTGCATCCGCTTTGATTTGCAGGTTTCCGGATGTTTCACTGAACGCTTATATAACTATCATACATATTTATTGGCTTAACATTATCTACTCCTCTCGTTGGTTTCCTAATTGTACATATTTTCCGCCAGTTTACATGGGCATCATATTTGCTTCGCTGACTAATTGTGATTAACTATTTTGGAAAGAGTTTATTTATTATACTAGTGAAAATTACAATAAAAAATCCAATTCTGCTAGGAATTATGAGCGTATTATTGTTAGGGGGAAGGACTAATGCTTTCATTTTGTTCCTTTTCCACGAGAGCAACCTTGTAAAGATTTTGCAACTAATTCCATTCATTTTGCATTTTCGCATGGGTTTTATATTTTGCTGCAACAGGTTAAAATGAACCACCAATTGTAGAATATAGCTTACCTTTTCATTGTGTAAGTTTATTCGACGAAAATCATTCTAAAAAAATCAGATTTAAAAAAATGAAAATGTTTATGTGGGCAAATTTTAAATTCATTTTGTCATCTGAGTAAAACGCATTAGTTTAGATATGTAGACCGTGTGCGTGTCTCCCAAGAGGATGCACGTAATTTGAGTTCCTCCAAACTGTTTGTAAAATCCATTTGAATTTTCCTATAATTTTTTGTCCAATAATAACATCACAAACAGTGTGCATTACACACACGCATAATAATGTTCATGCAACAGGTCAAATGCAGAGAAGGCTATAATATTTAAACGGGATTTTTAGC
>Ga0066648_10001872_pt1 | contig 10889 bp, 9 predicted proteins | sample CryGeyCG12114_NA_FD_59537 | JGI IMG/M metagenome (GOLD analysis project Ga0066648, IMG submission 59537) | Groundwater microbial communities from aquifer - Crystal Geyser CG19_WC_8/21/14_NA | ecosystem: Environmental > Aquatic > Deep subsurface > Groundwater | place: USA: Utah: Grand County... | reverse complement strand
ACGTCAACGAGTTCAAGTCCATCAAGAAGTTCAAGTACTTCAACACCAACAACATCTGGATGAACCTCAAGGCCGTCAAGCGTGTTGTTGAGGAGAACGCTCTCGAGCTCGAGATCATCCCCAACGAGAAGTCCATCCCTGCAGACAAGAAGGGAGAGGCCGATCTCTCAGTCCTGCAGCTCGAGACGGCTGTTGGTGCTGCCATCCGATTCTTCAAGAACGCCCACGGTGTCAACGTGCCCCGTAGACGATTCTTGCCAGTCAAGACATGCTCCGACCTTATGCTCGTCAAGTCCAACCTTTACACTCTCCAGCATGGTCAACTCGTCATGGACCCCAACAGATTTGGCCCTGCTCCTCTCATCAAGCTCGGCGGTGACTTCAAGAAGGTTGCCCAATTCCAAAAGAGGATTGGTAGCATTCCTAACATTGTCGAACTTGACCACCTCACTGTTACCGGTGATGTCAACTTTGGCCGTGGCATTGTGCTCAAGGGTACTGTCATCGTTGTGGCTACTGAGAACAGCACCATCGACATCCCACCTGGATCTATCCTCGAGAACGTCGTTGTCCAGGGTAGCTTGAGAATTCTCGAGCACTAGTGTACAATGCATAACAATTTGTGTTCAGACAGTATTGATACCTGGTTAGCGAGACCCAAGATAGAATGTTTACGAGTCAATGTGCAGAAGAATGGTACCAAACGAGCTAATATCATGTGAGCCACGAATAGATATGCCAAGCATCGCTGAGATGAGCGTTTGTTAGGCGGTGACAGTAAAAACAATTCTGTAATCTTCCGCATCAGTACAATGCTTGTAAAGCCTCGCAGTCAGCAGGCATGAACCCCAGAAGCTCGTGTTTTGAACACCCCGCTTAGACCACGGGTCTGAGACTGCGTCTTCCTCTTCCCCATATTCCTCGCCTACGAAGAGGCAGGAAGTACTTACGTCCACGCATGCAGCGAAGTAGACTTCAAGGAATGACTAAGACGTACAGGAGAACAAGGCATACCAGCTACGGTCCCTGTCTCGCGCCGATTAGTTGCATGAAACGACACGAATCGTGGCCGAACCGAGCAGGCACGGCCTGGGTTCGCGTTTTGGGAGGACTGAGGGGAAGGTCTAGCTGAGTGCGCACGACATGCACAACACGGTCTAGGAACGGGACGTGAAGAAGGTATGTGTGTTCAGAGTACACGGCACAGAAGGGACATGGAGAGCGAACAGAGGAGGAAAGGTTTGATTCCAATCATGAGCGGTTTCCCTAGCCCGAGAGCAGATGACGCGAATAAACTGTTCACCTCGGAGAAAAATTCAAATGAGTCAAGACTTGCATGATCTGTTGCATTGCTGCAATAACTATTCCTCGCCCCTCATTGTAGCATATTTCATCCTGGATATTGAGTGTGTGTCCCACGAGCTCCATGGCCATGATCTCCTGCCTATCTTATACCGTGTATACCTGGTACACTACTCGTGCACTCGTGTCTCGAACACCCCAGACTATCAACCTTTTCACATATCCTCCGCTCTTCGAGAATGGTCGCCGATCACACCGAACGGCTCCCGATTCATCTCTTGGACAGAAGGAATGTGATGACCTGTCCCACTAGCACCTCGTGAATCGCCGACACCATACGCTCCGTTGCCACGTTCCGTTGTGCCAGCGGCGGCCGGCTCCCTGCCTGTGGTGTATGGAACCCCTGTCGAAGGGTCGTAGTTTCCCTCTCGTTGATGAGTGCCTGTCGGTCCAGTCATATCACTGGATCGACCTCCTCCATAGGGAGCATCATCAGTGCCTCGTCCGCCAGCTGACATTGTGTTACGGCCTGAGTTCGTAATGATTATAGGCTCACGGCTCAAACGGCGAGCTGCTTCGGGGTCCTTGGCTGGGTCATACGCGAGGCCGGTGATTGGGTCGCGGTGGTCGGTCGAACGTCGATCACGATGAACGCCAGCCCTCTCCTCACGCTCTCGTCGCATGCGGTCTTCGTCCTCAGCAACGAGCCGTGCCCTCTCGCGCTTCTCTGCTTCTTCTTCCCGGGAGCGGTCATGTGATGCGTAGGCTGCACCGGCACCGGCACCGGCGCCCAGGCCAGCATTGCGGATGGTATGGTCTTCTCTTCTAAGTGGTTCTTGTTCATAGACTGGTTCCCGACCATGGCCTGGCTGTCGTCCAGAGACTTGCTCTGGTGTATAGCCTGGCTCACGTCCATGACCAGAACTCTGTGTATGGCCCGGTGCGATGGTTGAGGATGCCGGATGAGCACGGGCGTCCTGACCCTCGTACCGACCCGGCGCTGCAGCAAGTGCATCAATCGGCGTGTCGCGGGTTCTGTCTGGAAGAGTGGTCGATTCTGTAGCTGTGGATGGCTGCATGCTAGATGAACCTACGGGGCTCTTGTTGTGTTCGTGTAGGCCGTATGCACCAGCGCCGGCAGCTACCGCCGTCGTAGCGAGACCTGCATCGCGGCTGGTATGGCTATCTTCTCGTGGACCCGTGGTAATCAGATCATGGAATGTTGATCCTGTCTGAGGCTTAGTGGTCGAATCTGTATGCGGCTGGGCGATATTCTCACAGAGGCCGGTACTACCTGCATGTCGAGATGAGGATACGCCGGATGTGGCCGTGCCTTGCGCAAGCTCTGATGTCGGATAAGCAGAACTACTGGCTCCACCGCCGACTGGCGGAGCTACAGCAGGAGGACTGCTGGAACCTGCTGGGTACGCAGTCGTTGGTATCGGGTCTCTGTTGTAGTGCGCGGGCGGTCCGTCCTCTTGTGAGACCTGACCCGGATGTGTTGCGAGCGCAGTGGTATCCCTCGGCTCGTCCTGACCCTCTGACTCTCCACCCAAACCAAGAGCGTGAGCCGCGGTTGCAGCAACGCCTTCAAGGCCTACGGCTTCTAGCATTTTGCTCATCATGCCTTGATCCTCATGGCCGGCTTGTGATTGATTGCTTGTGGGACTTGTGGTCTCAGGCTGTAAACCAGTGGTGGTGGTGGTCTCCGGGTGTATGCTAGTAGCGGTGGTAGCAGATGGTTCTGTGACAATGTCGTGGGTGGTGGCACCTTCTGCCGCATGATCAAATGGACTGACGTACTCGGTAGACCTAGGCACAGGTTCCGTAGTCGAGGCTAAGGTCGACGGGACAGGTTCAGTTGGGTGATTATGAGTTGTAGAGCTGTTGGCAAATATAGCAGGTTCAGCAGCGCCATGACGAGCTTCAGGGCTGCCTCTGGACAGCGGACGTTCGACAGGAGGTTTAACAGGGCCTTGGAGAGGTTCAGAGCTGCTGCTCAACGCTTCTGGCGGTTCAGCTGCACCTCTGCCTGTTCCGGCATCCCGTGCCCTTGAGCTGCCTGCCAACTGTGTCCGAGGCTGATCTTGAGAGGTCGATTTTTTGGCCTCTCCGCGTGGGCGCGCCTTCCCGCCATCAACCCTTGGATCTAGGGAAGAGGCCCTGTAGGGGTTTTCATAGCCGGGAATGGGGTAGTCACCTGGCATGTTTTCTCCTGCGCTTGAGTTAGATCTGTTGTGGTGAAGATCGTGTGAATGCAGGGATGCTGACGAGCTTCTTCAGCCCTCTAAAGTGCGGGGATCAAGCAAATCTGTGGCTGTGCACGGACAGCAAACGTGCCAAGCGACGTTGAAGACGACTACCACAGTGAAAGGACTTTTTGAAAATGTACTGCCCTTCTTGGGATGGCTTTTACAATAAGGTTAACGGTAGAAAGAAAGAATCTCACCTTCGTTCTGAGTAGACCAAGCATCACTTGCAGATCTGGCAGCAGCAGATGATGACGTACCCCCGGAGTTGTGAGCGGTGTTAGTGCCTCTAGAAGCAGAACTTGGACTAGCATGACTTCCCGCCTCTGGTCGCCTGTAGGTCATGGGATCATCTGATTGATGGTCTACGATACTTCCAGTTGGATCTCCAGTTGCCAAAGGCCGTGAGCTGTAGGTCATGGTCTGGCCGATGACTGCGCCGCCACCGTCTTCTGACTGTGCGGTAGAAGGAAAGCCTGTTGGACCGCCTGGAGTGAATCCTGAGGTGCGCATTGCAGATGAATGATTTGAAGTAGGCTGCCTATCCGATCGAGGACCGATCACTTGCGCGTCCTCTCGGGAGACAGTATCGATGTGCTCGTGTCCACCTGCTTCTGATTCTCTAGTGTTGTATGCTTGAGATGCTGGTTCAGAACTTGTGGAGGTGTCTGGATGGACACCAGTCTGTGGCTCGTTGCCTGCCACAATACTTGGTTCGGACGCTGTTGGGTGCGAGTTCTCGTCGTTCCCATGGGTGTGCGAGCTTTGACCTCCGGATCCGACCGTTGTCTCGGGATCACTTGTAGGAGTATCCGATTTTCTATGAGCCATCAGTCAAACATTGGGAGTATTTTAGCTCGAGTGGTCTAACAAAATGTTCCTCAAGGCATTCATGATCTCGAAAGCATACAGGCTTACACGAGCAAAATCACAATAAAGTCGGCGAAGTGGAAAAATTGGCCACCGTAGACAGCATAGAGTAGTCACAATGAACGAGGAGCTAACAACAACGGCGGAAAGAGCAATTCACTCGCCAGTCGTGAAATTGACCATTTTGGGCAGTCGCAATACTGCACTTCGTCATCGAACACCCGGGCTCTAACGAACAGCATCAGAACCAAGGCATAGGCACTCGTACAAACGCATAGGCCTCAAACCGAGCGCCAGCAGCCAGCAGCCAACAGCTTGACGCATCTCGGGAGGGGTAGTCTGCACATTGGATTCGAGTAACCGAAAAGAGCAGGTTTGGACGCAGTTTGCAGCTGGAGGGCACACACCACCGCAGCACATGACTGACACGAACGATGACGCCAGGTACGCGTAGCGCAAGTACTGTATCATGCAGAGAAATGGCCTGTGCACTGATGCACGCAAGTGCAACGGGACAACCAGAAATTGATGTGCAGCATTCTGAGAATGGGACCGCATTCTCAGAAATCGCAAGACTGCAACAGCAAGAGAAGAAGATGGAAATGGCGACATAAAGAGAAGTGGTCGTCTTGAGCCTCAGAAGCTTATGAGCAGATCCGACCGCTTCATCCGTTGGCTCTATTCGAGTGATGGCGCCCAGAGATCGCGTGCTGAGCTTGTCAAGAGCGAAGCCAGTCAGCGCATTTCTGCTGGAGTGCGATGATCTTTGCGTCAGAAGATTTCTAGAAGACTTCCGAACTCAGCGACTCCCGGAAACCCTGGAACCAAGTTGCGTAATTGTGGTGGCCAGCACCACACGGCATTGATTGTTGTTACAGTTTGAAAGCACAACAGCTTCTCAGTCCACTACACGTACTCGCAAAGTCTTTCTTGCAGCTCTAGGCTACAGAATCAGACCCAAGCTGTGCAAGGCGCGTGGCTGGAACACTCTTCGTAATACTGCGAGTCCAAAGATGAGAAGCAAACAAGCCTACATGCAAGTCAAAACGAGCTTCCCGCATTAGCCGCCACATGCTTGCTGCAAGGTACGCCGTGTTTACGATCATCGTCCAGGCTATCGAATCAATCCTCTGCATCGTTCTGTGGGTGACCAGCCTTTGCGTATGCTCGCTTTGCTTTTCAATCCTTCCACGCTGGCGACGTTGCACTTCTCGAAGGACCTTGTCCTATTTAGTGCTCCAGCTGGACCGCTCCCGTCAACATGCTAGTAGTGGAGCAATGGAGAATCCTGCTGGGGATGCTCGGTGTTGCATGCCTCAGCTCCATCAACCGGCATTTGGTGGATTGTCCCTCGCGAAGCATGCTTGGTTCGGTGTTATGCAAGGCCCTTTCTTCCTTCATAAGTCGTAGGGTATAACGTGATTCGGCGGTATCTTTAAAGTCAACCCACCCGTGTCTTGCCCGCCGATTGCCTTCTTCCTTTCCACTCTTCCGAGATGCTGTAAGAGAGATGTCATCCGTCTGCTGATGATCACTCAGAGCGATTCGTCCTTGCGAGCCTCCGTCTGTTTCCATATCACATTCCCCGTGTTTTGTCTACTCCTGGCCACATCCATTCTTTAACATCAGAACACCACACTCTCACGCTAAGACGCTCCTTCTTAGTCTCGAACCTGCACTCCAAAACAGATACCGACATTTTGAAAATGGCTATTCGGGATCGACTCCGGAAGACCTTTAAGAGGAACAAGGATAACTCGTCGTCAGGTGGCTCGACACCTTCAACAAGTTCAGACCCGGATCATTACACTGGCCGCACCGACATCGAGTACTACAAACCACACGAGATACCGAAGTCAAAGTACAAGGGCAAAGTCGATCCCAATCACCAAAAAAGCCTCGATGCATACTCGTTCGCCGATGCCTTCTCCACCGTGCGTAGAAGGTCCTCACAAGCACTGTCGGGCATAATGAGCCCTGGTGGCACGAAATCGCAGAGCAGAAGAGCAAGTTATATGAGCCACATGAGCAAGGCAAGCAACGATAGGGGGAAGAGTGTTTCAAGCGCAGCAGGCCTGCCTGGTGGCCAACACCCGCTGAGCAGACAAGTCACCGCCTCCGAGAGACGCCCTGCAACGCTGATTAAGGAGAATTCTGAGGACGATACCGATGTTTTCAATGGTGAGATTTCCATGATCTTACGTACATGTCATTCTCTAACAACTTTCGTAGCTGGAGTCTCGAGGAGAGCCACTGCGAGACCGCAAGATCTCGAAACGCTTACCAATACCAATGTGCCCAAGGTGAGACTCGAAAGACAAGCGACCGTGCAAGACCAGCCATTCACAGCCGCCGAACTTGAGCAAGCGATGGCCGCAGCAAGAATTCCCTCCAACGGCAATGGCATGCTATCGAACAATATGCCTATACCTGCGCACTAGCGTTTTTCTTACCCGAGCTTACGACTTACGTATTGAGGACTTACGACATGCATTCGAAGGCGTTTTGGGCAGGACATAGAATGGTATGGGGGTTGGTGCTGCATATTGGTAGGGCACCAGTGTATACAGCGGCGTTTAGCACGGCTGCAGATTACTGCCGGAGACAGGATCATAGACAGCGTGCTGCCGGGAAATTGCTTTTGGGCCCGGCATTCTGACTGCCACGCCGTACAGAGGGCTGAAAGACTTTGGTCTCACTGCATTACAAAGTTGATGCGGTATTTGGCAAGGATAAGTTGGGGCTTATCTCGATCGGCCAATTTGGTCTATCAGAGCGTGCCTCGCGAAAGACTGCAACGACCTGTCTCCCAAGGGGACTGAATAGGACACGGTCGTTGTCAGATTTGCGACAATGGAATTGTTCTTAACCCCCCATCTTGCTTGCATTATCAAAGTCTTTTCACGTCCCAAGAGCCAAATGGCCGTATATCTGATGCAAGTGTCTGTGCCTGAGTACGCTCCACCAAATGCTAGTGACCCGTGGGCACATGGTACGTGCTTCAGCTACGTCTGATGATTAGACTTTAGACTTCGGTAGATCTTCTTCTCTCGATCAATGATTGCAGGTCCTCACAGGTCTCCCTCAAGGCCACATCGCCGAGCGTTAAGCATCAATGTGTTTGGTGTGAGAACCGGTTCATACCAACTTATGCTGAGTCAGCATCTGCTCGCACTCCAACAGCTTCCGGATCCGTAGGTAGATCCCACAAGATTTTGTATAACTCGGATCCAACATTTTGTACTTTGTTACCATTGATAACTCCGCTTTGTGGACGACTGAAACACAAAAAACACTTAGAGTGTAGCCGATAGACCAGGAAGATCACATTCTACGGCACTCTGCAACTTCTCAACCATCGGAGCAGACACAACCTTTCCATTGTCGTTCCTCCACTTTATTCTACTCACAGCACAATGTCGGGCAGTCAAAGTTCCACAAGCAACGAAACATTTACTTTGCTCCTGTTCGCAAGCGTACAGTCATACTGCGACAACAAAGAATCGTTGTCGTTGCCAGCACCAATGACTCTGAAGCAGCTCTTTGACGAACTCGAACAACGATGGCCTGGAATTGGTGAGAAGATCTTGCGTTCAAGTCAGGTGGCGTTGAACCTGGACTATGTGGACTGTGACTGGAGCGAAAGAGAGAAGAAGGGAGATGAGATTGTCATCAAAGGGGGCGATGAGGTTGGAATTGTGCCGCCTGTGAGTGCTGGTTGAGGCTTCTATGGTGCGCAATCATGATCGAGACCAAATCTTCCTATGTTTCGCCCTTGACGGATCACGAAGCTCTGCTGTCGCAGCGGGCGCGTGGAGTGCTCTGATATGGTACCCGATGCGCTGCCCATCGAGCAGTAAATACACTCATCGAGCGTGTTTAGACGGGGAGTGACTTCAGACGATCATTCGGGGTAATACTATGACGAACTTCAAAGCCCCTACCAGCGAGGGTCCTCAACATCCGTTAGGAGCAGCTATCTCAGAAGGAAGCACGGCGATCTGGACAGCACAACCGCGAACAACGAGGCTCGAGGAGGTGAACTCATCACCAAGCTCTACACTAACCAAATCTGTGTTAGCGCTTCGTCTCCCACCTAACACGGCTCTAGATATCCTCTATGTACTAGTAGCACTTCACTCTTGAACGACTACAAAGCACCTTACGTATTCACAGTTGGTGTCTTGCGGCTCCATGCAATGGATGAAGATACTCCCGACAGCCTAGATCATTCCTGGTATGCCACTTACCATGTACACATTATGTCTAAGACCTTTCTTGAGCATCTCGAGTCAGTTCCCACCGCAATAAGAGTCTGCGTCGTCCTCTATCTGGTTGCGTAAGTCTTGCTATGACGTGCTGTCCTGTCACTGCAAGTCTGATTGAAGCAGGTATTTCTTTGAATTTGGGGAACGGGCATACGCCCACATCGTGCACCACATCAGGCAGCTCATTCCTGTCATGCATAACCGGTTGTTCCCAAGTCACCGACTAGCAGCATCATCAGAAGCCGATGATATGGACAAACACGAAAGGCTTCACCACATTGAGTCCTTCGCCCTTACACGCCATGAGCAGTCTCAGTCGCCTCTCTTCAGCGTCCTTCCAGCCGAGATACGAGACATGATCTATGCCCACACCTTCGCAGAATATGAGGATCTCGAGAATCCCTACCCCTTCAACACCTGCTACCGTCGACCGGGGTGTTTTGGTCCTCGTAAATCTGACACCGCATTGCTGCGAACCTGCCAAGCCATATATAATGACTGTTGGTATGTTCCCTGGATATTAGCCCAGCAAGTTTTCTTCCTTGCTTGGGAACGCCGAAGCCCCAAGAAGACTATGAACGCCTATGAACCAGAGGAGATCATAAGACTTGTCGAGAAACTCCACCCTAACACTCCAGCACGTCGCAAGGAGATTGCCAGTATCCAGATCTTCGCTCAGCTCCTCGAGCTCGAAGATAGGGAAGCACTAACCGAAATTCTGAGGGTAGAGCAGATCAGACCAAGGAGCGTCACCATCACAGTCCGTCACACTGACATATGGAGCTGGGAGAGTGATGTGCCAATCAGTATGCACCTGTCCGACTGGGTTTGGGACTGTAGATTTCCAACCAGTGTCGCAAACATCTGCTTCCAACTCGAGAGTCTGGAGCGGAAGAAGGAACAAGTTGACAGCATCATAGCACAGATTAGGCAAGGGTGGTACTTCACAAGAACTGATGGTGTCCACCTGGCACCCAGTGTTGCATGCCCAGCTTCGGAAACCTGGACAGGAAGCTCAACCTGGGATGACGAGCGATGGATTCGCGACGAGGACGATCGGGAGCCAGGGAAGATCCGGTACTACATTGCAAGTCTGTGCTTCACGCCTGCAGACATGACAGACGTGGAGGGCCGAACGGGCCGTGAGGAGCGCGCGAAACTCGGTGGACTAGATGTGCCTCAGGAGGTTGTCGACCGCACTCCAGCTATCAGACATCAGCCGCCTCTGTATGTAGGCGACATGGAAAGGGCTAGTACCACGAGCGATACGCCAGCTAGTGAAGCACTGCGCATGGTGCAGCAATCCAACCGCTAGGATTCGGGCAGTACTTTCGACGGAGATGCAGGCAAGGACTCAGAGCCAGATACGACGGATCCAAGTAGAAACGAGGGCTCACGAGAAGGATACAGATTAACGACCCAGTACACTGGACCTCAACGCAATAACACAACTTGCTAGCGGGCGAACGGAAGAGAAAGGCCACGATAGTTCCGGTGCGCCATGTCCGAAAATGCGCAGATCGACAACCCAAGCTAACAGCATAAAGAGCGCCTCGTCAAACAATCATCGACTGCAAAGCAGCTATCTCCTGTGCAGGACAGCGAAGCTCAGTCAGACATGAGAACTGCGATCAGCAATCATGAGTACGATGACTCGAGGACCAAAGTATTTTACTACCCTTTCAAAAGGCTGTGGTGGTGAAAGAGGAGAGAATAACTAATCGGTATATTTTGGTATTGATAGTGCACTAGCACGACATCTCCAGGGTCAGACTGGGTGAAGGCATATAATGCTTCGAGCTGAGGCGAAACGGTTGACCGTATTGGATGGACATGCAGCATAGGGGGCCGAGAAGGTCACGTGTTCCCTAACGTGATCCCCATCCTTCCCCTCCTGCTTCGAGCACAGTAGCACGGTTGACTTGCAAGGTAAGCGATCCATGGCGCGATGTCATGAGAAAGTAGGTAGTAGGTGACATTCGTCCGAAGGTCTGCATACGGGACGAGAGGGATGTGGTAGGCGGGATGATATGATCGTGGCGATTGATTAAGTGGTCATCGACCAATGGGGTCTAACCGTTTTGTAGCTGGTTCCGACATTCGCGAGCAAGACCGCAAACAAGACGGCCGTGAATGAATTGGCACATATCAGGCACATATCAGGCACATATCAGGCACATATCAGGCACATATCAGGCAC
>Ga0066648_10001869_pt1 | contig 10910 bp, 10 predicted proteins | sample CryGeyCG12114_NA_FD_59537 | JGI IMG/M metagenome (GOLD analysis project Ga0066648, IMG submission 59537) | Groundwater microbial communities from aquifer - Crystal Geyser CG19_WC_8/21/14_NA | ecosystem: Environmental > Aquatic > Deep subsurface > Groundwater | place: USA: Utah: Grand County... | reverse complement strand
CCGTGAACGCGACGCTGACCGCAGCCGCGCTCGCGCAGGACGTGCCCAGCGACGTCCGCGCGCTCCAGGCCCGCTGGGACTCCGTCATCAACGCCCGCGTCGCGCTGCAGACCCTCGCCCTCGCCGCGCTGTGCGTCGCGCTGGTGACGGCCTGACACCTCCAGTGCAGTCGCGACCCAGCGCCGGACGCAGAGGTCACGACCACGCCCACCCGGCACGACGCGCGGGCCGTCCCGGAAGCGGCTGGACGACCGGCGCGGCTGTCGCGATGAGCGGCCGCCTCCTGACTCGGCTCAGGCAGCCCGGGGATCTGTGGTGGGTCACCAGCGGCCGTCCCGCACAGGTGCCTGCAGCGGGACGACCGTGGCGCGCTCAGCCTCGGCTGCTCGCCGCCGTGCGGCTGGCCCCGGCGGCGTCTCCCGCTTGGGCTCGGGCGCGGTGGATGGCGCGGTAGACCGTCGAGCGGGCGACGCCGAAGAGCTCCGCGACCTCGAGCGTGGAGTACTCACCCGTGGCGACCAGCACGGCCAGGTGCGCCTCCTGCTCGGCAGTCAGCTTGGGTTTGCGGCCGCGCAGACGACCCTTGGCGCGGGCGACCTTCCTGCCTTCCTCGGTGCGCATGCGGATCCGGTCCGCCTCGATTATCTGGACACGCCTGGCCATGCAAGCTGAGCCCCGGAGTGAATCTTCGCCGCTGGGTGCGAGGTGACGCACGCTCGTCGCTGTCGCCGTTCGCGGTCTTGACACAGCGCCGATGAGACGGACCGCGCCCAAGCGCCACGACGGGAGGCGTCTGGCGAGTCGGTTCAAGATTGGCTCCGCACCGGCTTCGTGATACGCCGGCTTCTATGACAATTTGGCGGCTAATCAACGGGTACGCGCGGGTGAGACCTGGCTTACGTGGTGCAGATCACTGACCAAAGTGGTTCATGGCTTGGCGCAAGCCCGGGTAGTGCCTGCTGCGACGACAGAACTACTGGTCGCCCATTATATTGGCCCAAAACTGACCGCCGGCGCTATTCGCCCACTTGCCCTCCTCCTTGGCGCAGGTGAGATCGACGACAACCTCGATCTGTACCGCCCAGGGGAGGAGAAGGACCGCCTGGACTGGCCTTGTGGCTTCAGTCGACACCGAGAAGCAGACCGCCCGAGACGCCTTCGGGTCGCCAATTTTAACGTCTCTTTCTGACACTAAAAGCGGAGGAGGTGCCGTAAGCGCAAGTCACGATAAGGTTGCCTGTCTTGTTCTTGTCCTATATTGTGGCTGCGCGAGGTGGCCGACTTACTGACAGTGGCTCGTCTATGGTCGAGGTCGACGGCGGGTAGCAGGTGGCGACGAACCGGTTGCTCGGCCTCACGCAGCTCCCACGGAACCAAGACGAGGGTGTCGCGCACGACGCTGGCCACGCCTCAGGGACCGCAGCTCCCAACTCGTGAAACCTAGGTGGCGGCGGAGGTACTACTCTGTCACCGTGTTGAGGCTTCTACATATCTCGGACATCCACTTCGCCAGTTACTGGGACAGTCGTCCGCCAGTCGACGTCGAAAAAGCCGTGCGGGGCCTCATGTTGCGCGACTTCGACCGCATGCGGTCCCAACTCGGCAACATGGACGGCATCCTCCTGGTGGGCGACGTGGCCAACTGGGGAAAAACTGATGAGTATGAGAAGGCATTCGAGTTTCTGGACGCTGCCGCAACGGTAGTTGGTTGTGCGGTTGAGAGAGTCGTATGCGTGCCAGGAAATCACGACATCGATCGCAGTCGCCAGAATTACACCAGTAAGGTACTGCGCAGTCACCTCAGGGCCATCGACGCGCGGGACGTCAATGACGAATTGTTGCGTGCCCTCGGGGAACCAGCCACTGCCGACTCATTGTTTCGCCCGATTGAGGCATACAACGAGTTTGCCCTCCGCTATCAATGCGATATATCGCCCGACAAACCCACCTTCGCTCCCAAGACTTTCCCGCTGGGGGACATCGCCGTCCAGGTTCATGGAATCAACTCATCTTGGATTTGCGATGGTACGGAGCAACCCAATGATGCGAATCAATCCCTCGTAATAGGCCTGTTCCAGGCGCTACCGGTAACGACTGATGAGTCAACTGTCTCTATCGTTCTTTGTCATCATCCACTTCGATGGTCACGGGATGGAGTAGCGCTACTTCCGTGGCTCGCCAACGCCCATCTGGTGCTGACTGGGCACGAGCATGAAGCCGGCCTGCACCAGGACTCGGAGGGTCGACCGCTCTACGTCGCCTCTGGCGCAGTGAATCCTTCTAGGGCCGAAGACGGATGGCTGCCCGCATATAACGTGATTGAGATCGATCACCACCCGGGTGATCCGAACGTAGCCGTGAACGTGCATACCCGGGTATGGCGCGAAGGTGTGCGCGCTGAGTTTGGTTACAGTCCGGAGTTTGGTGGGGGTGGACGGCGTTTCAGCGTTCCAATCATGAACCTGCAGCATCGGCCCGGTTCGCCTGGCGTTGCCCAGCTCCATCCAGACCCACCGGTGCAGGCGCACGAGCGCAAGATTGCCCCCCCGCAGCCTGAGGCTATAACCTCAGCTGTGCACCAGCATGTGCATGCCATCATGAGGGCGCCCGCGGACCTGCGGCGGGCCGAGGCGGAAGACATGGGTCTGATCGACCCAGGCCACCCTGACGGCTTGGCGTTAGATCGACTGATAGTACAGCGCGCCCTTACTGGCGGCGTGGCCGGGCAACTCGCGACACGACTTCTGGAGAAGATGCTCGATGGCTGACTTCCCACTTTCAGTCTGGTTGCGCCCGGTAGCCTTGGCGCCTGGGTCGCCTCGGATTGCTGCAATTACCCACGCAGCAAGCACCGTCGCCGAAGATGCAACTAACCTGGTGGCAGTTGAACTGGTGGAGTCAGCATTCTGTGGCGACGACAACGCCTCCTACATGCGGGTATCTAACGCAGTTCGAGAAATAGACGCGACGTACAGCGCCCGAAGTGTCGACCTGGAGTCGCGCATTGCACTGGGCATCACCCTTGCATATGTGATGCGAGACAACGATGAGACCAGCACGGCCGCTGCACACGCCACTCTGAGTGCGGCGTGGCTCAACCTACCAAGTCCCGTTGAGGAATTGACGACCCTCGCCGCCGCGACTCTTCGCGACCGCGCAGAAACTTCTCGACTTCGCCATCAGGCCGTCCCGCCGGTCAACGTGTCCGAGCAACTTGCTGCGCTACCGGAGTTGCCAGACCCTGGTGTCGCTGTGACGGGTGAGTATGGACAGCGGATTCTTCGATACGTTGCGAATGCCGTCACCGCCTTGAGCAGCTCCGTCGACGCGGCTACTCAACATCTTGCGAATCAGGGCTCTGCCAGCGATGAAGAACTCGATCTTCTTTGGTGGGCCTTCTCTGGGCGCAGTAGCATCCTTGGGCGCGATTGGTCGACTTTAACCAACGTAGGACAGATGGCCATCGCCATGGGCATTGAATACGAAGCCCTAGTTACCTATCAGCAAGAACCTACAGCGACCAGCCAAATCGTCACAAGGTTGCTCGCAAAACGGGCAGAACGCCAGGTGACCCTCCGAGACAGCGTCGAAGGGGCTGTCGCGGCAGGAATCAGCTCACCAGTACGTGTTGATGGACGGCGACTGCTGCCGATCCTCTCTTGTCTGCAAGAGGCTGAAACCCTCGGAGGCAGGCCCGCCTGGAGAGAGAGTGTCTCGCGGTGGTCCATAGTCACAGACTCTTCGTACCCGGCCTCCGCGATGGCTCAGCAATTGATCAGGGAACTATTGTTGGCGCGGGAACTTGGAGAATGACCTTCATGGACGACGCTGCTCGGGACGAGAACATCTTCGGTGCGGACGAGGATGAGGAGAGCCTGCTAGGCGACCATGGGTTCCCACGTGAAGAGCACCGAGTCTTCACGAGTGACGCCGCTTTGTCATTGGATGAAGCGCAAGAAATTGCGAGCGAGCGCGGGGTGACCCTGGGACTACTTATGGGGGAGGTTGACTCCGGCAAGTCGACGTTGCTGGTCGAGATGTGGACAGACTTTATGACTCGTGGGCGTATCGAACAGTATGTCTTTGCTGGGTCCGTCACAAGTCTAGCGTTCGAAAAGAGAGCTTTCCTCTCGCGAAATGAGTCAGGCTACGCCGTTCCCGAGACGCCGCGGACGCAGGGAGATGACGATGGCTGGCTTCATCTACGTGTGCAAGATCAAGCAACCTTGACGGACCTGCTTCTTGCCGACGTCACTGGAGAGCACTTCCGTCACGTCCGTGAGGGTGTTCCTCTCGAAACGGAACTCCCCTTCATCGGTCGGGTCGATCGATACATGGTAATTGTCGACGGCGCAGGAATCGGCGATCGCTATAGGCGGGAGGTCACCGTTAATCACGCCACCCGATTGTTGCGTCAGTTGAGTTTATGTGCGGAGACTTCCCCCACGGCTCGGATTGCCATCCTTCTTACCAAGGAGGATCGTCTCAGCAAGGCTCAACGTATTGAGTATGACACTGTCGAGTCCAACCTGCTTCGGCTGGCCAAGATTGTGGACGCGCAAGCGGTGGCGCTCCGTGTTGCGGCACGCCCGCACGATCACTCCGACGCCCGAGGCCTAGAGCAGGTCATGGCGTACCTGTGCCTTCCGCCCAAAAACTTCGCGAGCGGCTCAACGTTTCCGGTGCGAGTATCGTCACGTTCTATAGGACGGTTTGGCGCATGAGCGACGTGGAGAACACTGTTGCGCTTCTCGGTTTCCCTCTGACGGGAAAATCGACCTACCTTGGCGTCCTGTGGCAGCTTATACAAGACGAAGAGCACCCGAGCGTTCATGAACTCGACTTCAGCGGCGATAGGGCGTATCTGCAGGAGTTGGGTGATCGCGTCGCACAGCTGTTGCGAGTTGACAGGACCGATGTGGAGTCGTCTGGTGGAATGTTCTTTAAAGTCGGCTTTATGGATCGCGGCGACGTCTCCATTTCGGTACCGGACGTAGCGGGCGAGACGCTTCGTTTGCTGGTGGAAGATCGCGTCTGGCACAACCGGTTTTACTCAAGCCTTGCAAATACACAGGCCATTGTGCTATTCGTGCACCCTCGACGCATTGTGAATTCCTCGAGGACAGCTTTGACCGCGGCGATGCTTGAGGCGTATAAGGCTGAGGTGTCCGCTTCGCTGGAGCACGACGCTTCCCCCGTCGCTGCTGGCAATCCAGGTGCTTTTGCCCCGAGCGATGGCGGTGACCCGTCCCCTTCGACGGAGCATGACGCTTCCCCCGCCGCTACTGGCAATCCAGGTGCCATTGCCCCGAGCGATGGCGGTAACGTTTCGCCTTCGACAAGTAGACCGACCGCTGAGTATGCGAACAGGTTCGCCTGTAGCGCGGCGAGAATAGTCGACGTGATGGAAAACATCATTCGAGTGCGTGGCCGCCGGTCACTTCGGGTTTCGCTCGTGATTTCTGCATGGGACCTGGTGGTAGATGCCGGGTCGCCACTCGAGTGGGCGACGCGGGAACTGCCCGCCGTCATAAACTTTCTGGACAGTAGCGAGCGTACTGACTTTCGGGTCTTCGGCGTTTCTGCACAAGGCGGGGACCTGCCCAAGGGTCGCGCAGAATTGTCAAAGAAGGGTAGCGTGCGTGAGCGTGCATACGCGCGCGACGGTTCGGGTGCCAGCGTGGACTTCAGTGAACCCCTTGCATGGGCCGTGTTTGGTAGATGATTCACCAATTGTTGTACGGGTACGACGACGGCCATCGGTTGCTCAGGGGATCGACGAATCTGTCGTCACAGGCAAATCTGCGACTGTTGGGGGCTACTGACGCCGACCCGGGCGCAGAAGCCACTATGCTTGTTACCGGGATACCTCTCCCGAGCGAGCAGTTCTATGCTTTATGCTTTACGTGGAGAGCCCCTGAAATGGTGCGGCCTGGCTCCGTATGGGGACACGTCCTACTGCTCAGTCCTAGTCACCTTCTTGCTGACGAATCGCCTTACAGATTTGCTGCGTTGGCGCGTCGTCCCGCCCGCGAAGCGCTACATGTGTATGATACGCCGATCGATGAGCCGCTTTTCGAGGACGACCGAATTCCGGTATCGGGCGTATTCGAGGCCGTGGCGGCGGCAACGCTTGGCCCTGGGTATGGCCGTGTTGCGATGGTCGGCGACTTGGACGAAGCGGCTCGGTCGTTTGGCTATATTTGGGGTCTCCAATGGCCGGCGCTCCGCGCACGTTTTGCGTTTCGCACGCGCGATGTCGGACGCTTGACCCAGGACAAGGCCGTCGTTGCCGTTCGCAAGGTGCAGGGTCAGCGACGCCCACTGGAAGATCGTTATGAGTTCGAGGCGCTGGCAGTGGTGGTGCATGACATGCTTACCGATGGCGCTGGCCTCCACAACTTCCTCTCTGTTTTTGGTCCGCAGACTGCCCCGACGATGCGAAATTTCGGCATTCTCGCGACAATTCATGCGGCGTACATGCGAGAGCGGTACACAGAGGCGCGCCAGACCGTGGAGGAGCACTTCCCGACTCCAGACCAAGCGGCTGTTCTTAAGTTTGAGCTGTTCGGCCCCAGCAGGTACCGTCCGTCGGCTGAGAACGCCATCGTCCGTTCCCTTCTCGGGGCTCGAGTGGACGCTTGGAATGTGGATGATCTTCACCTTGCGGAGCGGTTGCAGGTGTGGCTTCGAGCTCACGACGTGCAAGCGTTGTTGTCGGAGCTTTCTGTCACGCCCCCGCGTGCGACTGAGGAGATACTGGCCGCACACTTCGCTCGCGAAGGCACGCTGCCAGAACTGCTTCAGCTACTGGAGGGACGTCGAACTTTGTTCGATGGAGTACTTCGACGCTCTCCGCGCTTTTTGCATTTCCCGGAGGCTTGGGCGCGTCTCTCCTTATCGGACTCCGAGCGGTTGCTGGCCGCGCTCGAACTGTCGATAGGCGTCCTAGAGGCCGCGGTCCTGGGCCATAAGGCTGAGGCGGCTATAGCTGCCTATGGGCACGCGGAGCCGCTCGGACTGCTTAGCTCAGTTCGCAACTTTGACTTAGCGCGGCGACTTCTGCTCGAGGTCCCCTTGCGTGCCGATGATTGGCTCATGCTGCCCGCGCGCGTTGTCTTGTTCGCGGCGGCCTCTACGCCAGAAGCGCTTGCCGCGCGCAGCGCGCAGACGACGGTGAGGGAGGCTCTCATCATAGAGTCGGTGAACAGGGACGACATCTGGTTGCGGGCAGCGGCATCGCTGCTCAAGAGCCGCCGAGCCGCGCCGGATGAGTCGCTGCTGGAAACGTTCGGTCATTTGCATCGAGCCATGACTGAGAACCGTTTGCCGAGTGCGGCATGGCGCCAGCTTGATGCAATTCTCCCGCCTGGGAACGATCCCAGTCGCAGACTGCGGCAGTACCTACTCCGCGTGGGTGAGCGCAATGGCTGGGGTAAGGAGCAGATTGAGCAGGCTTTGGCTGCGGCGGGGCCCTTCATCAACCCGCACCTCTGGGGCGCTGATAAGTCGAACGAGTGGTTCAACAAGACGCTGAAAGTGGTTCTAGAGGCCCTTGGCTACTCCTCCTCGGAGAAACAGTAGTTGTGTTCAACGTCGCGCGCGGCCCAGGTCTGAGCGCTGCGCGCTGGTGGTGAGTCGATCTCCGAGCCCGTCGCCGGGTACGAGACCTTCGGGCGACGATCTACCGGGTGCTGCGCCACCAGGACCTCAGCTCACCGCCGGCATGAGGCGCCATCGCCGGTAGCTGGTGGCTCGGCCGGCTTGCCGAGGTCTGCGAGCAGCTGCTCCAGGCGGGCGCGGGTGGCCTGATGGCGTTCGACCTCGCGGGCCCATCCACGGGTCTTGGCGTCGTCGATGAGCTGGTCCTCCACGGTCAGGCGGGCTTGCAGCCGGGGGGTGTATTCGCTACTGGTGAGGAACTTGGAGCAACTCAGCACGAGGTCGCACTCGCACGGTCCCTCTTGGGGCAGGCGAAGACAGTGGCCGAGCTCCAGCTCGGTCTTGAGGAAGTTGGTCTGCAGCCAGTGGACGGCCTCGGGGTCGAGGCGGTGCTCGCGCAATGCCCGGGCGGCCGGTCCGGCCAGGGTGGTGCCGGGTCCGAGGTGGTGGTCGAGGGCGTCTTGGTACTGCTGCTTGACCGTGGGATCGGACAGGCTGGCGTAGATCAGCGACATCGCCGGAGTGCGATGACCGAGCACAGCCATGATCGTCTGCAGGCGGGCGCCGCCTTCGGCGAGCTGGGTGCCGATGGTGTGCCGGAACCGATGGGCGCTGACCGTCGGTCGCCCCTGTGGATCGACGAGGCCGGCGGCAGTGCAGGCAGCCTTCAGCGACAGATCGAACAAGAACGCGATGGACAGCAGCTTCCCGCGGACGGTGAAGATGTGCTGGACCTCCCGCCCCGCGCTGAGGTCGAACCGGTGGCGCGCTCCTTGCTGGCGGGCCATGTCGATCAAAGGCTTCAGGGCGTCGGCGGCCTGCGGGTGCAGGGGGATGCTGCGCTCGGCGTGGCCCTTGCCGACAGGGATCCGCAGCCGGGGATGGCCGTCGGGGTAGATGTCCAGGCAGTCGATCGCCAGGCGGCGGATCTCATCGCGGCGGGCGCCGCTCCAGCGGGCGACGATCAGGGCCGCCCGCTGGTGGGGGTCGGGCAGCTTGTCGACGGCGGCCATCAGCGCGGCGAGCTCGTGGTCGGGGATGAACCGGGGCAGCGTCTTGGCAACCTTGGGGATGTCGCCGCGGGTGAACAGCACCCGTCCCGGGACGTCGTCCCACTGCCACCCGGCAGTCTCGTTGACGAACCGGGCCAGCAGCGTGACCACCGACCTGCGGGTGCTCAGCGCCAGCGGGGCGCCGGTGTGCTCGTTGGTCTGGCTCCCGAGCCAGCGCAGGAACTCCTCGGCGTGGGAGCGGTGCAGCTGGTCGAGATTGGTGATCTCCCGGTGCGCGACCGCCAGCCACTGCACGAGGCGGCGCAGTGCGTCACGGAAGTGGCGGACGGTCTGTGGCCGGTCGAGGTTAGCGTCCAGGTGCAGGCGCAGGTAGCGCTCGATCACCGCGCGGATTCGGGGCGGCGCGTTCGCCGGCGCGAGGCGCTGGGTCCAGCTGTCCGCGTCGGCGCGACCCGGCGGTGGCTGGTCGACCTGCCCGATGTGAAAGAGCAGCACGTGCGCCGCACGCAGCCGGGTGCCTGTCGTGGTGGAGAACGACTCGGCCGCCGCGGTCAGCGGTCCCTCCTGCCCCGAGCGGGAGTAGAACTCCCGCAGCGGCTCCCGGCGCATCCGGGCGGTGAACGCCTCGATCGCGGCCCTGAGCTCCTCCACGTCGGTGATGGTCAGAGCGCGCAGGTCGGGGTCGCCGCGGTGCAGCAGCATCCGGCCCAGTGACCAGCGCAGCTGATGGCTCGCCCCGGCTGCGGAGTAGCCCAGCTGCGTGAGCCGATCGACGTGGTCAGCGAACAACTCACCGTCCACCCCGAGGCTGCCGTGGTGGACCGAGGCGGTGAACGGGCTGGCGAAGGTCCGGCCCAGCAACACCTCGTAGTCCAGGCCGACGCCGTGGACCAGCGAGAGGTAGGACAGGTAGGGCATGGCGACGCTGGCGCCCCCGTGCGGGTACTGCCCGCGGACGCAGTCCTCAGACTCCAGCAGCCGCTGAGGCAAGGGCGCGGAGAACCAGTCCTCCAACCGTGGCCACCGCTCGAGGAACTCATCGAAGGCCCGCATCCGGCTCGACCGGACGCTGCTGCTGCTCACGTGCTCCCACACCCACGCCCGGTACGTCGCCCGGTCCACGTGCTCACGCTGCCCCTGGCCGGCAGCGACAGCGCCGGTGACCTGCTGGCGCGCGGCGGCGGTCACGGCCGCCCGCGCAGGGCAGCGTCGTAGTCGGCGAGCACCTGTTCGTCCGAGACGCGGGTGTAGCCGCGCATCGACTCCGGTGAGGCGTGCCCGAGGCGTCGCTGCAGCGCCAACTCCCTCATGCCGCCCTCCCACATCGCCGTCGCGTGGGTGTGCCGCAGCGCGTGCGGGGTCTTGTCCGGCGCGCGGATCCCCAGCCGGTCCAGCCTGCGCGCGAAGCCCCGGGCCAGCGCCTGGTAGCTCAACGGCTCACACCGGCGCACGCCGCGGCCTCCGACGAGGAACACGAACGGGCTGACCGCCTCGACCGGACGCTCATGCAGGACGTACCGGCTGACCGCGTCCAACGTCCGCGGCTCGTGCAGGTCCACCACCCGCTCCCGGCGGGCCTTCGCCCGCGCCCCGCGGGGATGGTCATCACGCTTGCGGACCGTGACCCGCCGCCGGCCGTAGGCCACGTCCTCCAGCTGCAGGCACAGCACCTCACCCGGGCGAAGGCCCCCGTCGAGCATCAACAGGAAGATGGCCAGGTCACGCGCCGTGGTGAAGCTGGCCAGCAGCGCATCGACGTCCTTGGCCGACAGCGGCCGGGGCAACCGGACGGGCAGGCGCACCCGCACGGTGCGCCGCACCGGCTGCTGCCGACTTGCCGCGCCGACAAACGGCTGATGGCGATCCGGAACCCGTCGCAGCGCCTGGTCGTCCCGCCGCTGCATCGGGTTGTCGGCCCCCGCGTACTCCTCAGCAGCGATCGCCCACTCGAAGAAGCTTGACGTCGCCGCCAGCACCCGCGCCACGCTGGCCGGCGAGAGCAACCGGCCTCGCCCATCCGCGGCCGCCAGACCCAGCCGCTGCGCCGGGCGCCGGCTCGGGACCCGACGCAGGTATGCCAGAAACTCCAGAGCGCTGGAGGGCTTGAACTCACTCCACGTCATGTCGTGCTGGTCCAGGAACGACGCCAGATGCCGCAGGTCATAGGCATACCCGCACAGCGTGTTCGGGCTGTATCCAGAGTCGCCCAGGTGCGAGAGGAACCGCGTCACCAGC
>Ga0066648_10001867_pt1 | contig 10923 bp, 10 predicted proteins | sample CryGeyCG12114_NA_FD_59537 | JGI IMG/M metagenome (GOLD analysis project Ga0066648, IMG submission 59537) | Groundwater microbial communities from aquifer - Crystal Geyser CG19_WC_8/21/14_NA | ecosystem: Environmental > Aquatic > Deep subsurface > Groundwater | place: USA: Utah: Grand County... | reverse complement strand
TTCCTGCTCCAGCGCGTCGTGGACAGCGAACACACGTCGCGAACCAGCACGTTCGCGCCCATGACCGTCGAGCGGCTCGTGCAGAACTACCTGCCGTACGCGAGCGGCAAGAACACGGTCGAGTTCCAGGCCAAGGTCAGCGTGCTGCTCGAGAGCGTGCTGCGCCAGCTTGCGCGGGACAACAACATCGCTGCTGACCAGCGCGAAGATGTGCTGGGCGTGCTGGAGGAAGGGATCGCGGTCAGGGCGGCCAAGGCGCGCGATGTTAGAACTGGTAGCAGGTATAAGAGGGCTGCTACGAGTGGACAGGAGGAGCTCGCGGCGCGGGTCCTGGGGGACAGCGGGACGAGGATGAAGTTCGTGGTCGAGCGGTTGGTCAGGTGAGATAGAAACAGACCGGACGGATGTCCTGGTCTTTGCCTCGTTGTAGATCAGACCCAATCACGCTGGGTGGATCGTGTGCGTCGTGGGCCAGTCCGCACGAGATATGGAGTCGAGGCTTCAACGACTAAGCGTGAAAGGAGGTTCTACCGCTCACACAACCAGGCAACAACACCGTGAGCAGCACCTCGAACAACAGCGCGACCTTTGCTCGAGGACAGCGCGCCGTCGTCGTTGTCGTCGTCTGACTTCTTGATGCCTAGTCTACGGAACGGAGACGTCCCGTCCCGTATCAGACCGCTCCAACCAAGGAGCGCATCCAACAGCGAAGACCCCAGAAGCTCTCAGTGGGCTCGGTGCTTTTTTGGAAACTGCTGGTCGCTAGAAGTCGATCTAACGGTATATCTTTCTTGGTAGAGCGAGCTGGACAGAGCTAACAACAGACAAGTCTCTCGCTCGACTCTGGGAACCAATCTATCACGTGCTAGGACCTGGAATACCCCCTGAACGACGACAGTTGGGAACCTTGTATCATTAACGATCTCTGTGCCTTGAACACAGATCAACGGTCTACGAGTCTAGACTCATTCCACGATAGGCTGGACAGCTATCGATCCTGATGATTTCTTGTATAGTAGTATTATTATGAGGTACAACTTACCTATCTGTATTCACCTAGCCCCAAGTCGCCACGCACGCACGCACGTGGTCATCAGTCCCAATCACGACTTCTTCTTCACCACGACCAGCACCATCCCGGTCCCAACCTCAAGCCACTCCCTGCCTGCCAGCTCCTCCCTCGTGATCCTCGTCACGCGCTCAACAAAGTCCTCGACCTCGCCTCTCTCGAGTTCGTCCCGATGCGCCTCGCGCCACCTCGTAACGGGGCTCGCCGTGCCGAGCATCAGCCCAATTCTATCCAGCGGGACCCTGAAATGGCGCATGAAGCGCTTGGTCTCGCCCGCGAACATGGGGTCGGGATCTGGTCTCCCGTCAGCGTTGAATTCGCGCCGCATTGAGCCGCGCTCGTCGAAGAGCGGGAGTGCAGCGGCGACCGAGTCTGCAGCTGTAGCCCGGTCGATCGTCCACGGCATGGGCAGATCCCTGTAGAGATCCCGGCACAGGAGGTTTCCGGGCGTCTCGAAAGGGCGCAGGACCTCGCGCTCCAGCTCAGTCCACGTGGCCTGCACGAGGTCGGCGTTGGGCGTCGTGTCTGGATCGACGAAGAGTCGCCCACCGCACCACATGGCGATGCTGCCGCCCGGCTTCAGGACTTTCGCGGCAGCGGCGTAGAACCGCGGCATGTCGAACCAGTGGGCTGCGGTCGCGACGGCGATGAGGTCGATGCTTTCGGGCTCGTACAGCTGGTCGATCTCTTCCGAGTTGCAGACTTGGAAGACAGCCTGTTCCCCAGTGGCGCTGGGACATGGTGTGTCTTGGGCCTTGGCGATCATGGCGGGCGAGGCATCGATGCCGAGCACGTGCTGAAAGTACGATGCTATCTGGCGGGTCGCGGTGCCCGGGCCACAGCCTATGTCGAGAACACGCGAGGTCTGACCACCTGTGGATGTGTGGTGTTTCATGACGAGCTCAATGAGTTTGGGGTTGTAGGCGGGACGGTAGGCAGCGTATTTCTCTGCATCTGCACTGTTATATTTCCTGAATGTGGTCTCGTCTTGGTGTGTTGGGGTGGTGTTTGGTGCAGCGACCTGACTAGAAGCTGATGAAGCCATGGTCAGCGAGTCTTGAGGAAGGAAAAGGTCGAGCTGAGATAGAACAAGAATACGAACAGGGGACATATGGTCGTAATGTATGACACGTATCCTTGTATGTAGTGTGGACCCCTCACAATGGCGCCTTTCCTTCTTCGGTAACAGTCCTCATCCTTCGCCTTGCACTTGCGGTTCATGTCCTTTCACTGTGTTCTCCTCGTGCCTTCGGGCCGGATAGCGGTCAATCCGTCGGCCGCCACATTGTCTGGGGTTACGTGGTCATCGCCAGGACACTCGATGTGACCTAGCTTGACCTGCTCGAGGTTTGCTTAAAGCCGACATTCGAGTTTCTGGACAGAGGTGGCCCGAGCAGTCGATCAACACAGTTGAGTATGACCCAGCCACCCGACACGTACCCTTTGTCAACTCACTCCCACCCGGCCGGATCTGTCATAGAGAGAATCGCGGTTCACGTTGGTCGGGACCTGCCACGTCCCACTTTTGGTCGGCTTCAGCGGAGCGATACACTTCAGTAGGCTTCTACCTCGGTCTTCAAAACCCTGTAACCTGCATATCTGCTCCGAGGTACCTCCCTTTGACTTCTAGCTCTTCGCTTTGGTGCCAGGTAAACCTGTGTGGTGTAATGACACACATACCTGTTTCATCTGGCTGCCAGCACCGTCGCTATCTGACAAACCATGTCCAATATGGACAACGTCTCCTCGCTGCCATCGAGCAACCTCTTGTCCATGGACGAAAGGATAGGCAAAATCTTACACTTCTTCGGTGAGCTGATCATATCGTCGTAGATAAGCTTCTGATACAGAGAACCGAGCACTTCTGTTGCAGCCCAGCCTGAGGCGACAATATCCTCGACAGTGGACGATAATCTGTTGTAGTTTTGTGCAGCACCCTTCATCATGACCGAGACTAGGTCGTCGACAACGTTGGGCGGTACAACGCCAGCGATTTCATTGAGGATGTCAGCTGTAATAGCTTTTCTGGCTTCCGGCTTGTCTGCATCTGCATCGACCATCTCTTCGTCCTCGTCGTCAACGACCTTTGATTTCTTGCCTCTTTTGCTGGTGTGACTGTTCTCGGCAGCAGCAGTCGCGCCAACAAGTCGTGCGGCACTCTGTAAAAGTTGAAGAGCTTTTCGAAGATCACCGTCAGCGAGTTTCAGGGTGAGATCGACGACACCGTCCTCGTAAGCCACGTTCTCGGCCTTTAGGATCTCGCCTACACGGCCGTGGGCATCGCCACCAGATAGTGCTTTGAACCTGCAGAAGTATTGTATTAGCACAAGCTTGGGAACTGATGGGTTACACACCTGAATTTCGAACACCTCGAGGCGATGGGGTCGATGATCCTCGTCACGTAGTTGCAACAGAAAGCAATCCTCGTGACAGCAGCATAGTTCTCCATCACTCTTCTCAGCGCACTCTGCGAATCCTGCGTCAAGCTGTCTGCCTCGTCCAGAATGATGATCTTGAAGGCCGGACAGGGGTACTTCTCTCGATATTCCTTTGAAGCCGGCGCATGAATCAAGGCTTGTTGTGCGAATGTCTTGATTCGTTCCCGAACGACTGTAATGCCTCTTTCGTCGGACGCGTTCAGTTCGAGGACCCTCGAGGAGAACAACTCGGGTCCGAAGAGTTCTCTGGACAGCGCTAGGATAGTACTCGTCTTTCCGGTCCCTGGTGGGCCATACATCAGCAGATGTGGTAGGGCGGCACTGTTCAACATGCGGCGGAGCACGTTCACAACGTGGTCTTGCGACTTGACGTCTTCGAGGGTCTTGGGCCGATATTTCTCGACCCATGGCTGCATTCGAGGTGCGGCTGGAGCATCTTGAGTTGGTCGGGTAGAGCCTGAGCCTTTCTCTGCTGCCAGTTTGGCTCGAGCCTTGTTGTCAAAGAAGGAAGCCATGGTATTGGTGCCAACCGCAGCAGTAAGAAGGGGGTATCGAGTCCAGTTACGATAGAGATCGTCTTTTGACCTTTTAGACCAGAACGCGAGACAACGCTCCAGACGAGAGATGATGATCGTCTTCTTGGTTGACGATGGATGTCAACTTCTGTGCTGTATCTGTGGCAGACAACCGCGGGATGGCTCCTTCCGTGACGCGAAAAGTCGCGTCGAAACGCGTCTAACCGATGATCTCATTGGACAACTATGCAATTGAGGGTCATGCTTGGAATTGAGGCCTCGATCATCAGAAACCGAGGCTCGTTATGACCGGCCTTAGCAATAGCATCAATCGTTACTTTCAAACTATCTCTCCATCACAGCTCATCTCTGACTCTCGCATTCCCCATGCTTTCTTGCTCCTTCTCCAGTTCCATCATGCGCTTCTTAGGGTTCCTCTCCTGCTCCTCATTCTCAACCGCAACGGTACCCTCATTCGCATCCTTGACCATCTTCTTGACCTCTTCGACCATGTCTGGGCTCGGTGGAAGGTCCTCCTCTGGATCAGGTTTACCACCCCAACCAGCACCTTTGGGCGGTATAGCATGATGGTTCCACTGAACACCAGGAGTATTTCTCGGCACATCCAACCTAGTACTCGAGCTCACAGTAACATTCTTGACACCGCCACCTCTGACTGCCGCACCAGCACCTCCAATGACCAAAGACATAGTCCACCACAGGTACCTCACCGGCAGGTACACGAACCACCAAAGCGGGCCATACAACAGTCGGCGAAACACCAGCCAGGCTATCGTCACCAACAGGATGTAGACAGTAGTCTGCAAATACCAAGTGTCGCTCTTCTGGCTCGTCACCAGCGTCTTGACCAGCCCCCTACTCTTCTGCAGCATGTCCGTCGTGCCAGTGTACCTCTGTCCCAAATTCTGCAACTGCTCCTGACTCTCCTCGAGCGTCTGCTGTGCAAAAGCACTCTGCTGCAGGTTGGTGGAGAGCATAGCGTGAGTGCGCCTCAACGCCCTCGTCACATCGTCCGCCGCATTCTGCGCAAGCTCATCCTGCGTAAGCTTCTCCTGCCCGCGCTGTCGTGCCAGCGGGGTCACGACACCACTCGCCGCCCCACCGCGCCGGTTCGCAAACAACTGCTCGCGCTCCCTCTGCTTGCGCGCGTCCAGGTTCTTCTTGCTCTGCAGCTGTGCCCGCCGGAACGCGCCGCGTGCATGCCGGAAGTCCTCACTCAACCGTGCCACGGTGCCCCAGTTGCGTTCCCGCTCCTCGTCGCGAGCCGTAGCCGTGCGTGTGCGTCGGTGTCTCGCGGCGTCATGGTCGTCGACTTCCTGCCGCAACGAATCTAGGCTCTCCTCGGCGTCTTTGAGGCTCTGGTGACACGAGTTGGCGAGTTCGAGTCTTTGTTCGTCGAGGTCGTCGGACAGCGGGGATGTGCCCGTGGGGAACCGCTGGAGCTCCTGGATGAGGGCTAATGTAGACTTGTAGGTCTCAGACAGCGCTTGTAGACGCTGCGAGAGTGAGATTGAGGTCATGGTGCTTCGTGGAGAGAGAGAGAGTCAGGATAGTAGCGCTTGTCTTCTGGCCTAATACCTACGTCAAAGTGCCTCCGTGGCTGAACCAAGGTGGAAACCGAGCAAATTGAGCAAACTTTAGCACTAGTCTGTACCAAGGGTTAACTCCTCGCTTTGGACGGATTGGAACAAACAGAGACGGAATGCGGGCGGACGTAGTATACAACGGATCCGACAATGGCTTCTTCACTTTGTATTCCATGTTCAAGATTAGGTACGAAACCGCCGATACCGATGGTTATCCAGTTCTAATGACGCCCACGCCTTATTATCTATTACTTCATTGGCAAGACTCAGGACACACAGCCTCTACACAGCATCCACCATATTGTCCCGGCTATACGGCCCTTGGAACCCATTAGTGTGTCCTCTTTCCGGGTCGCCCCCAGCCACCCTCCTGTCCTTCTCCATCTTCTTAGTGTTCTTGTCCTGCTCCTGCGCGTTGAGCGGCTGGCCAGTGTTGGTATCGATGCCCTCGTTCCTGCCGTAGAGGTACCAAAACAACGCACCGCCAAAGAAGCTGCCACCAATAATGTTCCCGAGCGTCACCGGGATGACGCTCTGGTAGATGAACTTCCCAGTGCCAAAGTTGGTGCCGTAGAACATGCCGATGGGCACGAGGAAGAAGTTCGCGATCGAGTGCTGGTAGCCTACCAACACGAACACCCAGATCGGGATCCAAATCGAGTAGATCTTGCTGACGTAGTCCTTGCTGCCGATCGAGAGGAAGAAAGCCAGCGCTACCAGCCAGTTGCAGCCGATGCCGCGCAGTAGATTGGTTCCCCATCCGATGTTGACTCGAGATTCTGCCTGGCTGATCACGTACTGGATACCCGAGTCCGTGCTTATCGTGTCGGTCCAATACGCCAGGAAAGCGGCGAAGAACAAACATCCGCCCAGGTTGAGCACGTAGCTGATAACCCAATTCTTGATCAAGTCCAAAATCGTTGTCTTGCGCTGGAGGCCTGTGAAAACCATGACGAACATGTTACTCGTCACCAATTCCACGTTGCACAGGATGACGAGCACGAAGCCGACCGGGAAGATGAACGCTGCCACCATCGTTGCTATCGAAGGATTTGAATCGCGGAGGCCTGTGGCCCCGGCTCCGACGACTAGGTCGGCCAAGGCACCGATCGAGATGAAGACGCCGCCGAGGAAGCCTTTGATGATATATTCTGGGTATCCGAGTTTTGCCTTAGCCACGCCAGCGCGTGAAACGAGCTTTGCGAGCTCTTGAGGCGGATGCCCGTTTGCTTTGTCCATGGTGAGAGAGGTCGCTCCGTCGGGATGAAGAGGGACAAGAGATGGAGACCAAAAGTGTTAAAGATTCCCAAGGGCAAGGAAACTGGGTTCACTGATGAGAACCAAGGTATTCATGTTGTTCAGGTCAAAACTCAAAGAAGCCTTGTCATCGTTCCTCTATGATGTATATTGCCAAGTCGGCATACTGGCACTTGGGAATGCCATCATGTCTGCTCCACTGCTGATGCTTCTCCGCTGGGTGACAAGGGTGTTGACGGTATTTACGGAAAAAGTGCCAGTTCCCATCGACGTGGATGGTGGGAAGAGCACGGCTCAAGTTCGTTGCAGTGGTGGTTCAAGCTTAGGAAACCTTACTGAGCTTGTATTTCTGCTAGCGTCGTGTGACATCACTACGTACCTACAAGGCAACCGTCACATCAACTGGAAAACCCCTACCGAAATTTGCATTTTTTGGTTTTTTGGTTTATCCTTGTGGGTCGGCCACTGCTGTTCGAGCACAGAATGCTACTAGCGTCCTTTAATTAGTGCCCATGATGTCCTCCCGGTGCTGTGGTCTGACATATTGATTGGTTCGGCATTGGGCCGTCTGGACGATTTCCCATCTGGTCGAGCTGATCTGGCGAATGACCGTCCCCACATGGACCATATTGTTGTAGAAGTCCAAGATGTTGAACTACGACAAACACTTGCTGACCGCGAGAACCCAAGGGTTCCTGTTAGTGTGTAAAGAGTGGCGTGTAATCAATAAAAGAGTCTTCACTCTCGGATTCGCAGGACAACAAGAAGGTCATAAATGGATTTGCAGACGCCTGTACAGAAGAGTCTTCGGCATCGCATTGGTTGGCCCCCAGCGGCCGTCGGTACGACATTGAATATAGGGGACTTTCTCGGTGTAGTCCAAGTGATCGCCGATTCGTCAAGGATCCTTAAGCATGTCTGTAAGAACAGCAAGAGATGTTGTACGACATGTTAGGCAAGCTACAAGAGTTGCTGTCCGTCAATTATGCCGAGGCGCATAGAGTTGGCCTAGAGTATTTATGAAAATCCACGATGGAACGGACTATGGCTGCATGTCCGCCGGATGCAGAAGTTGTCGTATTGAGAGCAGATAGCTCGCCTACGCTGAAGGTGGTGGCAAGAGTTTAGACCCGTACTGGTAGAGCCTACATAGCCGTCTGCTGTATTAGTCCGTGTTCAGGCCGTTGTCTGACTCAGCCAATCCTGGCCGGCTTGGGGAATATAGTCCCGAGTCAAGGGTTTTAGTTAGTGGGCAGAGTTCTTGACAGTGCTTAAACTTGACCCAGTTGGATGGCGTGCAGGCAAAGGGAAATCGCTCCATCGAAAAAGACCGAGATGCAGCGTCACATCATAACTTTACTCATCCATCATCCTCGAAACTCCTACAATCATCCACTCATCCTCTTCAACCTCCTAGTAGCCTCGGCGGCAACCACAGCACATATGGCTCCAATAAATAGACACACTGCAATACTATTCACCCCCTTGAGGTTCAAGTACTTGTTTCCACTCCCAGCCTTGTCATTTCCAGCTCCACCTTCAGACGTCGCATCATTCCTCGCAGGCTCCAACAACGAAAAGACAACCCAACTCACCGCGGTCCCCACGAACTGCGGCAACGTAGTATACACATTGAGCACCCCAAGATAGATACCCGCTAGTTCTCCCGATTCGGCGCCACCTTCATCACTCCGCTGCAACAAACCGTTTGGTCGTCCCACGGCGCCAAGTTCCATCTCTATGTCGTCGTCTTCGTCAGTCGGGTGTACAGCCCTGTACCCTCCGCTGGTCATCATGGCTGCCGCAGGCCCATCACCGCCATGCGCAAGCCTATTGATCTCGACACCCATCTCCGCGAAGGGCGCCCAGCACGACACAGCCCACGGCACGCCGCACAGCGCCACAAGCGTGGTTGCGAAGCGCAGGGACGTAACAAAGGGTGCCCAGACCATGATCAGCGCGAACAGCACGTTCGACAGGGCCCACGTGGTGACAAGATCCGGCTTGTAGCGATTCGTGGCGGCGCTGGATTCGTAGATGCGCATTAGGACTTTTTGGATCTCCTTGCCGAAACTTGGAGGTGGCCGTGGCGTGAAGCGACCGCGGCCTTTAATCGCGCCGTTGGGGAGCTTTTCTGACTGGTCCTGCGGTTTGAGGACAAGGTAGGGGAGGAGGACAGAGGAGATGAGCGTGACGATGCTGAAGAGGACGAGGGAAACGGAGCCAAGGCGGCCGATGTTGCCTAGGTTGTCGGTTGGCGTGCCGGTACTGGTGCCACCGCCAGCCTGTTCGGGGTGTTCGTAGCGATAATAGGTCTCGCCGACCCAGGTACTGCTGTAGAAGAGGAAAGGGAACCAGCCGATCCAGCCCCAGAACTGGCACCAGCAGATCTGTTGGATGCGTGGAGGGAGGTTCCAGATACGGGACCAGAGGGTTGAGAGGACGGCGGTCACGCCTTGACGGGCGTCATGATGGCTTTGGCGGAGTAGGGTGCGTTCGGTGACACTGTAGCATGTTACGCCGATGGCTACGAACAGGCCCAGTATGGCGACTAGACACATCTTCTTGAACTGCGTGTCTCCTCCCAGCCATATGGGCAATATGTCGACGAGCGGCAACGTGCCAATGAGGAAACCGGTCACATGGCCAATGGCTGCCATGCGAGATGCCCAGGCGGAACCAGTCTGCTGCTGACTTGTAGGTAAGACATCGACAATGATACTCCTGCAGCATGCCTGTACCACGTTGATGGCGAAGTCTAGGGCGTATATACTCAGCACGGCCATGACAATGACCACGCTCTTGCTGTCCGTCACTATGCCGACAATCTCTTTCGTCCAGCCCAGCAAAACCAGACATAGACTCGTGACGGCGCTGCCACCGACCATGAACGGCCGCCGACGACCAAAACGAGACGTAGACCTATCAGCGAGGGCGCCAATGATCGGCTGGACGAGGAGGCCGGAGAGGGGGCCGGCGATCCAGACCGCGCTGGTGGTGGACTTGGACATGCCGAGAGAAAGGAGATAGGGCGTGCAGTAGGTCGATTCGAGACCCCATGTTAATTGCAAGCCGATGAGGGAGAAGGTGAGGAGGATCATGCGCGTGGCTTCGCTGTTGCCGTGAATGGATGGCTCGCCGCGCCATTCTGCTGCGCCCCGTGAGGGAGGCATGCCGTGACCGTGACCGTGACTGTGACTGTGACTGTGACTGTGACTGTGACTGTGACTGCGACTGCGACTGCGTGTGCAGTGGGGTGAGCTGCTATCTGGGTACCATCTGTTTGAGCCGGTGGTCGTGCAGCAGACTTGGGGAGATCAGCGCAAGAGCCCGTGGAATAATGGAGGTATGGCGAGACAGGAGCACGTGGAATGTTGCTCTCGAGGTTGGAGATCCAGCCGGACTGTGATTTACGGAGGGTAGGCAGCAGATGGGCGGTGTGATGTCGAGGCAACAGCTATCACACAATGGCAAGCAGTTTATTGCTTTGGTCTAAGTTCAAAGTCGCTGGCGCAGTTTCATGCAGGGGCACTCGACAAAAGAACGATGACGTATGCATGTACACAAAGACCTCGACAAGACACTGTGGGTTAGGAAGTTGTATTCGGCGCTCTATCTCCTGAGTTCGCTCATTCTCTACATTGCTCGAACCTTGCCCGCTGAGCTGCTCATGTAGCATATTGACATCTCAAAGAAGTGGATAGACAATATTGTAATACAGCCTTCTGGTGCTCGCTTAGACAGCAGCGCCAGAGATGAAGAACCACTTGTCAACCGAGCCATCGATCTGGGCAGGAGGCAAGTTCTGGCTCTTGGGCACCTGGTTGGTCTCTTGAGAGCCCACTCGGTCGGGAGACTCCTGGTTGGTGACGTTGGCCAGGTTGATGCTTCCTCGCTGAGTCTTGCCCTTGATCAATCGCTCCCATGAGTCGCTGCACTCTCGGATGACCTCCTCGGCATATTTCTTGTTCTTGCACTCACCGCTGAAGGCGAACTGGTTCTCTGGCTTGCCGTCTGGGATCTTGTAGATTCGGAAC
>Ga0066648_10001866_pt1 | contig 10926 bp, 9 predicted proteins | sample CryGeyCG12114_NA_FD_59537 | JGI IMG/M metagenome (GOLD analysis project Ga0066648, IMG submission 59537) | Groundwater microbial communities from aquifer - Crystal Geyser CG19_WC_8/21/14_NA | ecosystem: Environmental > Aquatic > Deep subsurface > Groundwater | place: USA: Utah: Grand County... | reverse complement strand
TTCCAGACCATTCCGTTCAACAATAATAACAGTAATTCCAGCTACGAATATTACGATAATCACTGGACGCCTGCAACGCAGGATGCCCGGTACCCGCGCGCCACGCAGGCACCCTATGCGAACAACACGCAGCTTGCCGATTTCTGGATGCAGAATACAAACCATATAAGACTGAAAACGGCCATTATCGGCTACACGCTTCCGTCTCGTCTGACCAAATCGATCAAAATACAAAATGTACGTATTTATGCTTCGGGCCAAAACCTTTTCACGCTTAGCAAGATGAAATTCATGGACCCGGAAGTTGGCTATACTGATCGCGAGACAGCTTATCCAAACCAGAAAATTTATGTTTTCGGGCTTAATGTGACATTCTGATTTATCAAAAGCATTGAAAGAACTATGAAAAATATCAAACAGCTCATTTTTGCCACTGCTCTGGGATTTGGCTTTTTCACCACTTCCTGCAAAGAGGATTTTCTCGAGAATCAGATTAAAAGCCGGCTGACGGATGACATTCAATGGGCATCGGAAGGAAATGCCGATCTTTTCCTGAACGACATTTACAGCACGCTTTCCAATAAATGGAATTCGCCGGATAATCTGGACAATTTTACGGACGATAATGACGCCGGATTTTACTGGAAATCGTACAGCTGGCGACAGGGAATCGTGGATCCGGCTGTGAACCTCGGCACGCCGATGGATCATGCAAATGCCAATGCAACGGATTATGCAACGTGGAGCGCAGGCTTTCTGAAGATCCGGAAATGCAACTTGTTTATACAGAAAGTGACCGAGAACAAAGCTAATTTCTCGGAAGCCTACATGAAAAAACGCTTTGATGAAGTAAGGTTTTTACGTGCCTATTATTATTCCGAAATGTTCATGCATCTGGGCGGCCTGCCGATCATTACGGATGTGCTGGACAGAAATACGATGAAAGAAGAGGAACTGTACCGAGAGCGCAGCACGTTTGAGGAAACATTCAATTTTATCATAAAAGAACTGGATGAAATTGTAAACAACAATGCACTGGCTGTAAAATACAACGGAGGCGATGCCGATGCAGGCAGGGCTACGCTCGGTGCCGCGCTGGCTTTGAAAGGCTGGCTGGAACTGTATACGGCGAGCCCGGCATTCAATACGGCAACGCCGGCGGTAGGAAGCGATCCCAATAAACTGGTTGCATTCGGCAACTACGATCCGAAAAGATGGGAAAATGCTGCCGCTACGAACAAAAAGTTCATGGATACATTCGGTGGACAATATGGTTTGTTCCCGGATGTGAATGCATTATGGTGGGAGAAAAATGAATACAATCCGGAAATAATCTGGGACCGGCAGATCGTTTCGGTGATTATGGGTTCCAATTATGAACAATACGGCGGTCCGGTATGGATTGACGGCGTGTATTACACGTGGGGAAATTACTGTCCGACGCAGGAATTGGTGGACCAGTTTGCAATGGCCAACGGAAAACCGATAACAGATCCGACTTCGGGTTATGATCCGCAAAATCCTTACAAAAACCGGGAAAAGCGTTTTTATGATTTCATCGTGTACGATGGCACGCCTTACAAACAGGACTGGATGGCAAAAGTGGATACGATTTATACCCGTATCGATAAGGTAAGGCCTTCCAAAAACCAGATTGATTTCGGAACGGATGACGTTGGCAACACAGGCTATTATTTCAAGAAAAAAATCAATCCGCTGAAACCGAGAGGCGGCGCAGCGAGCGGACAAAATTATGTTTATTACCGCTATGCCGAGGTTTTACTGAATTACGCCGAAGCGCAGAATGAAGCAAAAGGCCCGGATGCCTCAGTTTATGCAGCGATCAATGCAATCCGGAAACGCTCAAACCTGCCCGAATTGCCGGCTGGCCTGACCAAAGACACCATGCGTACTGCCATCCGACGTGAAAGGCGCGTGGAACTGTGCTTTGAAACAAAAAGGTTTTACGATCTGATCCGCTGGGCCATTGCCGAAGACGTAATGAACAAAGATTTTCACGGCATGAAAATCAGCAACAGTTCGCCGAATGACAACAAAGGCAAATGGATTTATGAAGTAGTCGGGCTTAATCATCCGCACGTTTTTACAAAAAAAATGTACATGAACCCGATTCCGCAACCTGTTATTGACCAGAACAAAAAAATCATGCAGAACCCGGGTTACTGATTTTAGAGAGAACCAATTTAGCAGTGTCAAGCTTGTTGCGCTTTCGGGTGCAGCAAGCTTTTTTCATTCCTGATTACAACAAACCATTTTTGGCTACAACAACAATAGATTAGACTACAGGCAAATGTCCGGTGCTGCGCAACTTTGCATAAAAAAACAGCAAAATGAAAATCATATTAACAGGCTCGTTAGGAAATATAAGCAAGCCACTGACCGAAACGCTGGTGCAAAAGGGACATGCCGTTACGGTAATCAGCAGCAAGCCTGAAAAGCAGAAGGACATTGAAGCACAGGGCGCGACTGCGGCAATCGGATCGCTGGAAAATGTAACATTTCTTGCTGCTACTTTTGCCGGCGCAGATGCCGTCTATTGCATGATCCCGCCCAATTATGCTGCGGCCGATCAGCTCGATTATTACAGTTTGACCGGCAATAATTATGCACGGGCCATTACACAAAGCAATGTAAAACGTGTGATTCATTTAAGCAGTTACGGCGCGGATCTGGACAAAGGCACAGGATTAATTCTTGGCTCGCATCACGTAGAGGGCATTCTGAATGCCATTCCTGACCTGAATATCACGCATATGCGCCCCGGATATTTTAATTATAATCTGTACAGCTTTCTGGATATGATCAAAAATGCCGGTTTCATGGCGGCAAATTACGGAGGTGATGACCGGATCATTCTGGTTTCTCCGGTTGATATTGCCGCGGCTATTGCAGACGAGCTGGAAACGCCTGTTACCGGCATCAAAGTACGTTATGTGGTCAGTGAAGAGCTTACCGGCAATGAAATCGCAGGTATTTTGGGCGAAGCAATTGGAAAGCCGGATTTAAAATGGGAAATTATCTTGGACGAACAGATGCTGAACAATCTGACGGCACATGGCGTACCGGAAAAACTTGCCGGAAAAATGGTGGAAATGTTTGCAAGCATTCACAACGGTGCATTGTCCGCGGATTATTTCCAGAACAAACCCGCCGAATCAGGAAAAGTAAAGCTGAAAGATTTTGCAACTGAATTTGCCACTGCCTTTGAACGAAATTAACACGATTCCGAAATGACGAACATGCAGCCTTATACGATTAGAACGATCAGTGAATTTCACCAGTTCCGGAGATTGCCGAAGCCGGAGCACCCGCTGATCAGTCTGATCAATTTCGCGGACATGAAGCTGCTGAAAAAGGACGAGCCTAAAAGTTTTGTAAACAACTTTTATTCGATCGCGCTGAAAAGGAATTTTAACGCAAAGATGAAATACGGACAACAGGAATATGACTTTGACGAAGGCATTATGATTTTTATCGCGCCCGGACAAGTTATTTCTATTGAGGCGGATGAAGAAATACAGCATTCGGGATGGCTGTTGCTCGTCCATCCCGATTTTCTCTGGAACTCGCATCTGGCAAACGCAATGCGGCAATACGAATATTTCAGCTATTCGGTCAGTGAAGGGCTGCATCTGTCGGAAAAAGAAGAAAGCACGATCGTGAGCATTATGCAGAACATTGAGCAGGAGTATCATTCCAGTATTGACAAGTTCAGCCATACGGTCATTGTTGCCCAGCTGGAATTACTGCTGACTTATTCAGAGCGGTTTTATCACCGGCAATTTATTACCCGGCGAGTAGCCAATCATCAGATCCTGAACCGCCTGGAAAATATCATTGAAGCTTATTTCAACAGTGACTCGCTGGCCGAAAAGGGCTTGCCCAGCGTCCAGTTCATTGCGGATTCTCTAAACGTTTCACCCAATTACCTGAGCGGGCTGCTGAAAGTTCTGACCGGGCAAAGTACCCAGCAACACATTCACAACAAACTGATTGAAGCTGCAAAGCAAAAATTATCAACTACAAGTTTGTCGGTAAGTGAAATTGCCTACGACCTGGGATTTGAACATTCCCAGTCATTCAGCAAATTATTCAAATCAAAAACCAGCATTTCACCTCTGGAATTCAGGCAGTCGTTTAATTAAAAAGTTCTTACCCGGCCTGGGATAAATCCAGGGTAGAAGAATATGGATGAACATGTTCTGTTGGAATGATATTTTCCGGTAAAATTTAAGTTTACAATGTTCACTAAAATTTCCCGGTTATGAAAAATATATTGATGATTCTGACTTCGCATCAGGACATGGAAAATACGGATAGCAAAACAGGCGTCTGGCTTGGTGAATTTACCGATCCTTATTACGAGTTCACCGATCAGGGTTACAAAGTGGAACTTGCAAGCCCGCAAGGCGGCAAACCGCCCGTAGACCCGATGAGTATGCTTACCGAAAATATTACCGTTTCCAACCGGCGGTTCCAGGATGACGAGGCGGCACAATATGCATTTAACAACACAAAACGACTGGAAGAAGTAAGTGTTTCAGAGTTCGATGCGATTTTTTATCCCGGCGGTCACGGCCCGATCTGGGACCTGGCGTTCAATCATGCGAGCGGACAGATGATCCTGAATACGCTTGATGCAGGAAAACCGGTGGGTGCGGTTTGCCACGGCCCGGCCGCATTGCTCGCTGCCGAATTGCTGAGACCAAGTTTTCTTGCCGGCAAAAAAATTACCGGTTTTACCAACACGGAAGAAACATTATCCCTTCGTGCCAACAATGTGCCTTACGAACTGGAAACACGTCTGAAAGAACACAATGCAGATTTCCATTCAGCAACTATTCCGTTTACAGCACATGTTGAAGTGGACGGACTTCTGGTTACGGGGCAAAATCCGTTATCCGCTGGCCCGACTGCAAAAGCACTGATAAAAATACTGGAAGCACAGCCTGTTGGTATAAGCTGACAAGTGAGAAAGCATTTTGGAGTTCTTCATCAGAAAAGCAGCCATATGGCTGCTTTTCTGCTTTACCGAGCAAATATCCGGAAACAAACGAAAGCTGCCAAGCAGCAATCTTACTGTTAAACCCGGCTTACAGATTTCCTGCATTCCGGATATTGGATTGATGTGTTCAATGTTGAAAATCTAAAGAGTAAACCGGTCGCATAGAATTGCAGTTTACAGATCAAAAGCAAACTTCTGTTGCCGTTTCTTTAAATGCAACCATGTTGCATTTAAAGAAACTTTCGCTAATTTTACGGCATCACATCAAGGCAAGCGAGTTTCTACTACTTGCCGGATTAAAGCAGTAAAATATGAACAGAACTGATTTTGAAATAATTATTGTTGGCGGCAGTTATGCCGGCCTTTCCGCTGCCATGAGCCTCGGCAGATCGCTCCGGCAAACATTGGTGATCGACAGCGGCCAACCTTGCAATGCACAGACACCGCATTCGCATAATTTTCTGACGCACGATGGCGAGACGCCAAATCAGATCGCTGCTTCCGGCAAGTCGCAGGTTGAAAACTATCCAACGGTGAAATTCTATAACGGATTAGCCGCAAGCGGAAAAAAAATCGAAAACGGATTTGAAGTTATAACAGCGGCAGGCGACTTGTTTACATCGAAAAAACTCATTTTCGCAACAGGACTGAAAGATGTAATGCCCGGGTTGAAAGGCTTTGCAGCGTGCTGGGGCATTTCTATTCTGCATTGCCCTTACTGTCATGGTTATGAGGTTAAAAATGAAAAAACCGGCATTATCGGCAATGGAGATGCAGGATTTGAAACAGCTAAAATGATTCAGAACTGGACCAAAGACCTGACGATATTCACTAACGGAAAAGCAGCGTTCACACAGCAGCAAACCGAAAAACTAGCAAGGCACGGCATCAAAATCATGGAAACTGAAATAGCTGCATTGTCACATGAGCGGGGCAAAATCCGGCATATTGTTTTCAGAGATAACAGTGAAGAAGCTGTTTCAGCTATTTATTCAAGACCGGCGTTTGTACAGCATTGTAACATTCCGGAGCAACTAGGCTGTGGATTTACGGAACACGGCTTGCTGAAAGTAGACATGTTCCAGCAAACAACGGTTCCGGGCATCTTTGCGGCAGGCGACAATTCCAACTTTGGAAGAGCCCTGGCCCTTTCGGTTTCGTCCGGTACGATGGCAGGCGCTTTTATCAATAAGGCTTTAATAGATGAGGAATTCTGAACTGCGCCGTTGTAAGAATTTCAGCAAAATGCTTGTTCAGTCAATGACTTGCAAACTGTATTTTGGCTTTGAAAGCTGTATAAAAAGGCTCAGTTGTGGAAATTGATAAAGAATGAAATGCATTATACGCAGACTATTTTTTCAGTTTAGTACAATAGCATATCTTTAATAAATTTAGTAACAAACCGCAATTAAAACCCAGAAACATGAGCAAAATTACTGTTAAAGACGGTACCGAAATTTATTACAAAGATTGGGGAACAGGACAGCCAATCGTTTTTCATCACGGCTGGCCTTTATCCGGAGATGACTGGGACGGACAAATGATGTTTTTCCTGAGCCAGGGATACAGAGTTATTGCTCATGACCGCAGAGGACATGGAAGATCCAGCCAGACTGCTGACGGACATGACATGGATACTTACGCTGCTGATGTTGCCGAACTTACAGAAGCCCTTGATCTGAAAGATGCCATTCACGTCGGCCATTCCACCGGCGGCGGCGAAGTGATCCGGTATGTGGCTAAATATGGAAAGGGCCGTGTTGCGAAAGCAGTACTGATCAGTGCAGTCACTCCGCTGATGGCACAAACCGAAAATAATCCCGATGGCATTCCCATGTCCGTTTTTGATGAAATCCGGGAAGGGACTGCAACACAACGGCCACAATATTTTCAGGATTTTACGCTTGCGTTTTATGGATATAACCGTGAAGGTGCAAAAGTTTCGGAAGGCATCAGACATAACTGGTGGCGTCAGGGAATGATGGGCGCCATCAAGGCACATTATGATTGTATCAAAGCTTTTTCAGAAACGGATTTTACAGAAGACCTTAAAAGCGTGGATGTACCCGTACTGGTTTTGCACGGTGAAGATGATCAGATCGTCCCTTTTGAACTTACAGGAGCAAAAGCTGTAAAACTCGTGAAAAACGGAAAACTGATCTCGTATCCGGGCTTTCCACACGGCATGCCGACGACAGAAGCAGCAACGATCAATGCAGATCTTCTGGCATTTATCCAATCATAACCAAAAATGTTGGCTGGTTCTGGAATATCCGGAGCCAGCCAGCAATTATATAACAGGCAATCAGCTGAATGCTGAATCAAACTACCGCCTGACCAATGTGGCACAGCTTATCCGCACTCAGATCCATTTCTTCGCTTTGCCAGGAAACGTACAACTGATTATTTATAATCCATCTGAAAATGGCTATATCTTTCAAGGGCTGAAAAGTATCACTTTGCAGATATGGCTAAATGCCTGTAACTTTTTGCTGCCGTCATTAAAGTTGCCGTCTAGGAAATCCCCGTCTTTGCTTTAACGACCTGTAACTTTCTTATCATGGGTTATTTTAAGCATCAATCTTGAAAACCACTTTATCTCCTACGAAACCGGCTACAATAAATGCGGACCTTTTGTCATTTATTAAATCATAGCAATAAAGCTTTAAACAATACGAGATATTTAAAAAGCAGTCATCAATTTTTGGGCAGCTTTTAAATAATTGAAAAATTCAGTAAAAATCTGATCCGGTTTTTAATATGACAGCTGATAATAAAAGGTATGCAGGAGAAGCAACTGTGCTGCGATCTTACTTTGACTGATCCGATTTTCGGACTAACATTATGGCTGCAATGCAAAGTCAGAGGGAATACCTTATGGGCGTTTAATAACAGGCATCTGAATGAAATCGCTGATTATGTGGCTTCTGCATTAAGGGAAAGGCAGACCACTGATTACACGACGAGGGTAGAAAAGCTGCCTGGTTTCATCAAAGACAAGAAAAACAGAGCTTCTATTCTCAATAGCAATCCAAAAACTTTTAATAAAATTAACCTTCCGCATTAAAGCAAGTTTTCACTCATCAGTAACAACCGGAAATCAAAGAGAACCTTGATGTATAGACTCATTTCAACTGATTTTCCTCATTGCCTGATTATTTTCAAAAAGACATAACCAAGCGCAATATCAGTAGGAAAGACAGCTTTCATACCTTTTTCCCGTGTTCATTCTGCAAACGCGTTCATAAAACAACCGGATTCTGATTTTGAGAGCCGGAAATAATCAACTGTATTATGAACAGTAAAAATAGCAGAATTGCCCTTTTTTCATTGGTTATCACACTCGGCAGCATCGGCATGGCAATCCATGCGCAGGAAAATGAAAAAGTATTTTCGCTCGTACGATTGGAACAAAAGCAGGCTGCTGCTGAAACGAACGTAAAACATTATTGTGGCCGGGAAAGACAGATTTAGCATTTTTAACCAGGAAAACGATTTAGCTGCCATAAAGAAAATTAGCTGAAAAGATCAGCAAATAAATTACCAAAACCCAAAATGCATGAGAAAGATACCGGCTATGCTTAGCCCATTTTTATTGTTGTTCATCCTATTCCTTTACAATCCGGCCACGGCTCAGAACCGGCCTCCGGGTACATCCGCCGGTGCAGCCGGATTTGATCTGAAAAATGGTGACCGTGTTGTTTTTTTAGGCAATTCGCTGTTTGAAAACGACTTTCAGTTTGGTTACCTGGAACTTGCATTGACAACCCGCTTTCCTGATTGTAACGTAACTTTTCGCAATCTTGGCTGGTCCGGAGATAATGTATGGGGCGATGCGCGCAGCACTTTTACCAATCCGCCAACCGCTTATCAGCACCTGATGCGGAACATTGCTGATGCAAAGCCCACAATCGTTCTTCTTGGTTACGGCGGCATTGAAGCTCAGGAAGGTGAAGCCGGTCTGGACAAATTCAGGAGCGGGCTGAACAATCTGCTTGATAAAATTGATTCGCTTGGTGCCAAAACCATTTTGCTTTCAACGATTCCGGTGATGTCCGAAGACACATCCATAAATTTATCTGAGCGTAATGCCGATCTGCAACTGTACAGTAAGGCCATTGCCAAAATAGCTGCCGATCGGGGAAAGAAGTTCATTGACATTTACAAACCGGTCCTGGAAATCAGCAAGAAGGAAAATATCATTGAAAGCGGCGTTCACCTTAATGAAACCGGATATTATCATCTGGCCCATATTTTAGAAAACGGACTGGGTTTAAAAACTGAAAAAGAAACGGCAGCCATTAATATTTCCAAAAAAGAGGCCGCAGCTTCGGGCACTGCCAAACTGCTTGGTGACGGCAAGGATATGACCGATCTGAAATTCACGATTGATGAAAAGTACCTTCCGCTTCCCGCTCCGCAGTCAAGCACTAAAATGGCCGGTAATGCACCGGTTCTGAAAGTAACAGGTCTGAAAAAAGGCTTTTATACGCTCACTGCAAATGGCGTTCAGATTGCCACTGCTTCTGCCGGAGACTGGGAAAAAGGCATTGAAATCAGGCAAGGGCCGTCTTACATGCAGGTTGCTGAAATCAGGGATATGATTCTTCAGAAAAATGAACTTCACTTTTTTCAGTACAGGCCCATTAATGAAACATACATCATTGGCTTCCGCTCCTATGAACAGGGAAAACACGTTAAAGACCTGGAAGATCAGGATATTCTGATCAAATGGCTCGAAGGACAAATAGCACTGAACCGCACACCGAAGGAGACAATTTATCAGCTTAGTGTATTGAAGTGAGAAGGAAATGTGAAAGGAGAAAAGCGAAATGAAGTGGTTATGGATTGCTGATGCAAACGTTACTTATCGGAGTTGGGCTAGTTGCAGCACCAGGCTTGACTCTGCTTATTTTTGCCAGCATTCATTCACTTTGACAAATATTTATTCAAATTGATTAACTGACAAAATTTTACACAGTTAATTCAGTTTAAGATATCCATTCACTTCGACAGTATTCACCGATTTTTAACAGAAAATTAAAAGAATTTAACCAAGACAATAGTACACAAAAACAATCAGTTCAAAAATAACATCAAGCCAAAAGCCAAAAAGCTAACAGTCAAAAGCGAGCAGCTAACAGCCAAAAGCCATACCAACATGAAAGCAATAAATCTAATTTACGGAGCCCTGATTCTGCCGCTTGTCGTGCTGATGACTTCGTCGGTAAATCAACGAAATGTATATGAAGACCCTGATCCCAGCAAGGAACTTGCTTCCTTCAAGGTAGCAGAAGGCTTCGAAGTATCACTCTGGGCAGCAGAGCCTTTGGTTGCAAAACCGATCCAGATGAACTGGGATGCCGACGGTCGCTTGTGGGTCGTAAGCAGCACAGCCTATCCGCACCTTAAAACCGGCGAAGTAGCCAATGACAAGATCTTTGTAATTGAAGATACCGATAACGACGGCAAAGCAGACAAAACGACCATTTTCGCAGAGGGACTGACTACGCCTACGGGCATACTTCCCGGCGATGGCGGCGTATATGTTGCCAATTCAACTGAAATCCTTCATTTTGCCGATACGGACGGCGATGGAAAAGCGGATAAAAGACGCAGGATCCTGAGTGGCTTTGGTACCGGAGACGCGCATCACCTCATTCACACGTTCCGATGGGGACCGGAAGGAAAGCTGTATTTCAATCAGTCCATTTACATTTTCAGCCATGTGGAAACGCCTTTCGGCATTAAAAGACTGGAAGCCGGCGGTGCATGGCAGCTGAATCCAAAAACACTTGAACTGGATGTTTATTCCAGAGGACTGGTGAATCCGTGGGGACTTCAGTTTGATCAGTGGGGACAATCATTTATGACAGACGGCGCTGGCGGTGAAGGAATTA
>Ga0066648_10001864_pt1 | contig 10940 bp, 20 predicted proteins | sample CryGeyCG12114_NA_FD_59537 | JGI IMG/M metagenome (GOLD analysis project Ga0066648, IMG submission 59537) | Groundwater microbial communities from aquifer - Crystal Geyser CG19_WC_8/21/14_NA | ecosystem: Environmental > Aquatic > Deep subsurface > Groundwater | place: USA: Utah: Grand County... | reverse complement strand
ATCCAATTGTACTTACCAAATCTCCTTTTCGGACACATTTTTTAACGCTTTTAAATAATTTCTTGCACTGTAGTGATCTTTCAAACACTCGCATTAATAACAAAAGCATACTCAACTGATATCTGGAAACTAAAGCCTGGCATTCAAATCTATGTATCATGTTTTCTAGGGCAGAAAATGTAAAACAGAGTGTTGGGTTCTTCATCAATGGGAAAGAGTACAATGGTAAGAATAAACAAAATAACTGTGTTTTATGGGCTTTTGATGAAACATTTATATTCTTGATTGATGCATGATAAATTGTTGTTAGTCCAACCCGATTTGGACAAAGCTCGCCCACAAACTTTGCTGGTGGATTTTATCCGAGATGTAGCAGGTTTAAAAGGCACAAAATACAATTGCAGGGAAGGAGGATGCGGAGTTTGTGTGGTGTCTGTACGATCCAAGGATCCGAATTCGGGTCAAGAGACCATTCGCTCCGTGAATTCGGTATACATTCTAATCACACTCATAAACATTGCCAGTGCAATATGATTTGTTAACTAAAATTGTACAATAATCAGTGCCTGATCCCTGTATTTTGCTGTGATGGTTGGGATATTTCTACAATAGAAAAGCTTGGGAACAAGCAAGATGGTTACCATAAGTTGCAAAATCAAATGGTAAAATTTAGTGGGACGCAATGTGGCTATTGTTCTCCTGGAATGGTATGGCATTTCTATTTCGCTATAAGATATTTAGGTATCGATCAACTTAATAAGCATTTATTTTTTTAAACCCAGATCATGAATATGCATAGGTAAAATTTCATTTTAAAGCAATTTTGCTCTATACAAAACGCATTTCAATAAACGTTTTCAATCTGTTACATAGCTTGGTCGAATCCAAAAAACAATTTAAATCACAAGATGTTGAAGACCATTTTGATGGGAATATTTGCCGTTGTACTGGATACCGTCCTATTTTAGATGCATTTAAATCCATTGCAATTGATGCTTCTGAAGAGCTGAAAAGAAAATGTGCGGAAATTGAGGTAAGCTTTATTATCCAAAAGTTTTCAGTGCTGAGGATAAGTTACATTGAAAGTGTAATTTTTGTGGAACAAAGGATTGTGCTAGTTGCCCATGCAAACCCAAAAATGGAGATTGTGCCTCTGCAGCAAAATGTTGTGGATCAGAAGACTTTGAGAAATGTGGAGATGCCATGCAGCTCCATTTGCGACTGAAAAGTGGAGAAGAATGGGTTCGACCTACATCTTGCGCCACACTTTTCGACGTGCTTGCGCGATTAACATCATCCGGGCTTAAATACCGATTAATGGGAGGAAACACTGGAACTGGTTAGAATTTTTTTAAATTTAAAATTAAAATTTAAATTTTGATTCATTGTATACTATATTTGCATAATTACTTTTATTTAACTCCCTATTTGTTGGTGTTTTCAGGAGTGTTCAAATATGACGGCCCATATCAAGCATATGTGGATGTGAACAGCATTGCAGAACTGGGAAAAACTGTGCTTGATTCCAAAGAGGTAGTAATTGGTGCCAGTGTGACTCTCAGTTCTCTAATCGAGTTGTTCAGTAAGGCAGCTGAGATTGATGGATTCAAGTATACTGGAGACATGGGTACACATTTGAAGAGGGTTGCAAATACACCTGTTCGAAATGTAGGCCAGAAATTCATCTTGAAATGAATGTGATTTTACATGATGAGTTATGCGAGAAATATCGGTTCCTAATTTTATTATTATCAAAGGCTGGGACGTGGTCCGGGAATTTGATGTTGAAACATGCTCATAGAGATTTCCCATCGGATGTATTCCTGTTGTTGGAAACCGTTGGAGCCAAATTAAATATCGGTATGAGTGTAGCTTATTGTTATATTGAGAAAGCACAAGTCAGGGCCGCTCGTTTATTTTAAATTTAAAATTATTTCAGCGTCTTCACCCACTGTGTCCCGAGACTATTCCCCGCTGGAATTTTTAGACTTGGATATGGACGGGAAAGTCATTATATCATTTAAACTGTCACCCCTGAAAGAAAATTGCTACTTCCGTAGTTTCAAAGTACGTTTAGGTTTAATTTTTAATTGAAATTTTGAATGAGGCTCCAATATATTTAAGTTAATTGTAATATGCAGATTACTAGACGTTACCAAAATGCTCATGCATATGTAAATGCTGGATTCTTAATGCAAGTAGATCCAAAAAGGAACTTTAGTATTAGAGGGAAGCCCACTATTGTTTTTGGAGGAATCAGTCCAGCATTTGTAATTAATTTAAAAAACGATGCATAACATTTTATAATCGAGCTCTTTGAGACACAATTTTTCCCTGCATTTTAACAGGTTCATGCAACAGCTACAGAGATGAGTTTGATAGGGAAATTTTTAAACTTGACGACTTTGCAAAGTGCTTTAAAAACTTTAGAGAAAGAAGTCAAACCTGAAAACAAACCTCCAGATGCTACTCCAGTGTACAGGAAGGGATTGGCTGAAGCCTTGTTCTACAAAGTAAGATTCCTGTGTTTAAAGGAATACTTTTAGTTTGACTATAATATGTTTGAGATTCAAATTGAAATCAATTATTTTAGTTTGTGCTTGGAATTATGGGAGATACTGCTTCTGAACGTCTCCGAAGTGGTGCCAAAGATATTGAGCGTGGACTCAACTATGGCAAACAAACATATGAAGTGGACAAATCAATGTGGCCTTTGTATAAGCCTATGCCCAAATTGGAGGCTAAAGCACAAGTTTCGGGTTTGTCTATTAGCATTGCACTGTTTAAACTCTTCTGAAAAGTTTTTAACTAAATTAAACGTTTTCTGATATCATGTTTTAGGCGAGGCTGAATATATTAATGACATCAATCCTGAATTTGGAGAACTACATGGTGCATTTGTATTATCTACCGAAGCCAATGCGAGCATTAAAAACATTGATCCCTCAGAAGCTTTGGTATGATAGCATTTAAGAAGATTTAGAGTGTTAAGTCAATCAAAATATTTTTTTAAATTTAATTTTGTGTTGCACTTAAGCTGATGCCAGGAGTTATCTCTTTCATTCAAGCCAAAGACGTTCCTGGTGTCAACAATTACATGGTTTTTTATCCACAACCCGAAGAGGTATACTACCATTCACAATTGATGTGCATATATTTAAATCTTTCGTTTCTCAATACACTACGTACATGACATTTAAGTCATTGCTTGCCATGCCATTTTGCTGTCTAGATATTTGCAGTAGACAAAGTCAGGCATGCAGGACAATCCATCGGGCTTATTGTTGCGGAAACCCGCGAACAAGCTCTAGCAGCCGCCAAAAAAGTGGAAATCATATACGACAACATTCAAAAACCAGTATTGGACATAAAAAAAGTAATGGAAAAGGCCACCAAAGAGGGTAAAATGGATGAACTCATCTTTGAAATGAAAAAGAGTCCAGAAGGACCAGTATCCGACCCAGCTCACGTAGTAAAAGGAGAATTTAGATCAGGAAGTCAATTTCACTTCCCAATGGAAACTCAAACTTGCATTTGTGTGCCCAAAGAGGACAGTATGGATGTTTACTCTGCGACTCAATGGATGGATTTAACACAGTCCGCTGTGGCTGCTTCTTTGGGAGTTGGCAATAACGAGTAAAAAATATGTTTTTCATTTGACACTCAAAAAATCAAACATGGTTTCCTAAGGAGACAATTTTTGCTAGACAAATTAAACTGATGGTTAATGCATAAAAATATATGACCACTCTTCCAATTTCGTGTGTTTTATTTTCTGTAGAGTGAATGTGCAAGTTAGACGACTTGGCGGAGCATTTGGTTGCAAAATTTCACGCTCTGTGCACGTGGCTACTGCCTGTGCAGTGGCAGCACATAATGTTCGAAAGCCCGTGAGAGTTGTAATGGACCTGGAGAGCAATATGAAGTTGATTGGCAAAAGGCTTCCATACTACAGTAAATATGAGGTAAGGGATCTCATTTATTCATTAGAACAACTCTCTCGACTTTTGACACACTGGTATGAATGAATAATCACAGGCTGGAATTGATGACGAAGGAAATGTAGTTAGCATGAAGATTCAGATTTTTTGCGACCCAGGCTATGTTCCGAATGAGAGTACTTCTGTGTACGCTGCCATGAACGTTCAAAAGTATGTAATTTGTGGGTTCCTCATAAAATATTTGGGTACATGTGCTAGTTGGAAATTAATTTATGATAATTGACTTCATAGTGTGTACCGGGCCAAAGGATGGGAAGTTGTTCATGGGAAAGCTTTGACTAATACTCCGGCTAACACGTATTGCAGAGCGCCAGGTAATAAGGAACATTGCAGTCAGCCAGTTAAAGATTTGCATTGATAAATATGAGAACGCTCGGTGAATGAATGCGAGCTTTATTATTATTGTACAGGGAGCACACCGGCAATAGCGCTAATCGAATCAATTATGGAACATATTGCCCATGAAATGAAAATGGATCCTTTGGATGTTCGAATGAAAAATTTGATTCAAGATGGTGATGCCATGTTCTTTTTTGGTGGACAAAAGTTCGAGGGCAAGAATCTTATTCCTGACATGTTGGAAGATATGAAAAATACTGCTGATTATGAGGATCGTAAAAAATTCGTGCAAAATTATAATAAGGTAAAGCTTGGGGACATGAATTATTACCACCCTCGGCTTGCTGACAATATAAATGCAGTTATCTTATTATGCATCAGGAAAATCGATGGAAAAAACGTGGTTTGGGGATCGTACCTATGCGATATCCAACACATTATGTGGATTTTAAATTCCCAGCTTATATTTCCGTTTATCATGTGGATGGAACAGTGTCAATATCTCATAGTGGAATTGAGATGGGCCAGGGAATAAACACAAAGGTTATTTTTAATACAGTTTTCAATCAATCAGCCGATCAGCCCTGTTTGATGTTTGATCAGTTTGATGCTTGTAGCAGCTTCGAATATCTTTTCCCATGGAAAAAAGTTCCTTTTTGTACACTAGGTGGCGCAAGTTGTAGCCTATGAACTTGGGATCCCAGTTGACAAAATAAAAGTTAAACCATCCAGCACTTTACTGTCCCCGAATGCCACTCTCACAGGAGGAGCTACGACTAGTGAAATGACATGTTTTGTAAGCAAAGCACACTGAACAATTGAATGGTTAGTAACCGATTTTTTTTCCTGAAAAATGTTTTCTCATTTTATAGGCAGCGATGCACGCAGCGAAAAACTTAATGGACAAAATGGCTCCCATGAAAGCTAAACTAACAGATCCAACTTGGGAGCAAGTTGTAGCAGCATGCTACAAAGAGGGAATGCAGCTCACTTCTCATTTCCAGTATGTTTTGTAAAAAAATGATTGCAGACTGTACTTTGCTCTAGTTCTTTATTTAATATGCATTGCTCGAACTTTTGCATAATTTGTAGACCGAAAACTAATGATGTTTTGCCTTACAATGTTTGGGGATTAACATTGACTGAGGTAGAAGTGGATATTCTTACCGGGGAATATAAGGTTAATCCTACTACAGAACAGTAATTCTAAAAGAAGTACATAAAGGAATTTTAGTTATGCTCAACAAACTATTATATAGATTGTACGATTGGATATGATTGAAGATGCAGGGAAAAGTATTAGCCCTGAAATAGACATAGGTCAACTTGAGGGGTCTGTTATTATGGGACTGGGATTATGGTTGACCGAGAAAATTGTCCATGATGAAAACAATGGACAACTATTGACTCATGGAACTTGGGTACATTATATATTTTACAGTGAAATTTGATTCGACTAGCCATATTTGTTTCAATTCCGGTTTTTACGACAGGAATATAAACCACCATTGCCAAAAGATATTCCTGAAGATTTAAGAATCACGATGCTGAAAAATGCAAAAAATCCAATCGGTGTGTTAAACTCCAAAGCAACAGGAGAGGTAATTTAGCTAGTAATTTGGTTTATAAAAATCAATCGTATGCTTATGCATGAATATTAGATTTTTAAAAACTAACGATGGGATTGAAATTGAATGATCGGTATTCATAATAGCCCCCAATGTGCATGATGGTAGCTGTGTTGTTTGCAATGCGAAATGCTATTGACTCGGCCCGAAAAGATGCAGGGAATACAGATTGGTATCAAATGGGTACGAGAGCGAGAATGCAAAATTGTTCTATGTCAATCTTGTATCGCCTGGTAATAATTTTTTTATATCTCAGATGGTCCTATTACACCGGAGGATATTATGCGACTGGCTTTAACTAACAAAGATCAATTTGAATTGTAATTTCTTGAAAACAGCAAAAAAAAGTTACGTGGCATAGGTTCACAAGAGAGAGGACAAGAGAATCTGCACAAGAAATACTATTTTTAATGGTGATGGTGTTTATTCATAATATATTAATATTTTCTTGGTCTCCACTTGCAATTAGAAATCAAAGCACATGCTAAAAAGTACACATCAAATAAAGATACTTACTATATTGCATCGTTTAATTGCGAAATTATTAAAGTTTCTTGTATTGTGGAACAACCAAGTTGAAATGACACTGAATGCATCGAGCAAGCGACTCATCAAGTCCCGCGAATTTCATACATAGCCGTCTTTACATGTTAATGTTTCATTTTTTCAAAAAGTATTTATTTCGAAAGCTTACTTGGGTCTGTGTGAGTACATTTAAATAACTTCAGTTGTTATAAGGAATCAGTTTCGAGGAAAAAATGTCAACAAGTAAGCACATTAACTGATTCACTTATGTGTAAATGTGTATAGGCATTACATTGGCTGGCAGTAGATGGTACATAGATGATGATAAAATTCATTTAAATCAGACTTTTTTATAATTAGGTTTCAAACTCGCTCTGGTTCAGTTAGCTGTCTCTGCCTGTAAAACTGACAACGTCTTAAAGTGTACAAAATTTATTCGGGAAGCCGCCGAGAAAGGGGCAAAAATTGTGGCTCTTCCAGAATGTTTCAACTCTCCGTACGGAATCGGTATTATCAGTAGCCTTATGTCAATAACTTCATTCATATCATTCATCCCGTGCGCATGCCATATATCGCTTGAAAATGTTATTAGCGTTCCTAATCATAAAATGTTTAATTGCTAAAGAGAACTTTAAGGAGTACAGCGAATCCGTCCCGAAGGGATATACTTGTGAAGCTCTATCTCAGTGTGCCAAAGACAACAATGTATACATTGTTGGAGGATCCATTCCGGAGGATGATGGAAATGGGAAGTTATATAACACATGTACAGTATGGAGCCCAGCAGGTGAAATGCTTGCCAAGCATAGGAAGGTGCATCTGTTCGATATAGATATCCCAGGGAAAATTACGTTCCAGGAATCCAAAGTCCTCTCTCAGGGAAGTCGCTTGACCACATTTGATACAGAAATGGGCAAAGTTGGCTTAGGAATTTGCTATGACTTGCGATTTGCCGAAATGGCTCAAATTTATCGTGATATGGGATGTAAATTACTGCTTTACCCCGGTGCATTCAATATGACCACAGGTCCTAGTCATTGGCAAATTTTGCAACAAGGTCGTGCTGTCGATAATCAGGTTTCAAAATAAGCAACTATAATACTAATTTGCTTTCTCAAATTTATAGGAGGATTGATTATATGTTTTAAATTTGCAGCTTTATGTGGCCACTATTTCTCCTGCTAGAGATGAATCGGCTTCGTATGTTGCTTGGGGCCATTCAATGGCTGTTGATCCATGGGGCAAAATCATTGCAGAAGCTGATGCCAAAGAAACTATTGTCTACGCTGACATAGGTAAAAATTGAAAGTTAGACTGATTACGCACTCAAAGATATTGCGATACTCAACTTTTGGATTTGCTTTTCAGACACTAAGTACATGGAAGAAATCCGCAGTCAAATTCCTTTGGAAAAACAACGCCGTTGGGAATTATACGAAGTTGTAAATAAGAGTTCTTGATTCGCGTGCGTTATGCGTACGGGTGTAAAATTACGTAAATAGATGTTTGAAAGTATATTTTTGTGCTTAGATGATTGTTTGACCAGATGTGTTTGAGCATCTGAGCATGCCACTATGATTATGGTTGAAATACACAAGTATATGAAAAAGAATCTTACGATTGATTTATTCGTAAAAAAACACGTACCACGTAACATATGCCAGCACAAGATTAATGTCATAACCAACAGTATGAATACAAAATCATAGTCTCCATGCAATAAATAAATAATTAAGTATAATTTTGATTGCCACACAAAAAGCATGCTAGTTAGCGTCTAAGCAATGGTAATCACATTTCATGTCGCTAATGGCTGAGTTTTTCAACAGTTTCACCGTTTCTTGCCAACTGTCTGGAGAAAGTTTTTCCAAAAATCTGCAATTCAAAAGTATTCAATAAGTTGGCTTTCATCAAACAATTTTATTCACTATTATTAGCTAATTTTCAATATGATTTTTAATAAAAATTTAAACTTACATCAGTAACACCTGTTTTCCATTGAATTTCTTGAGATAGCTACCAACTCCACAGACAGCCTTCTTCACGCAATCATTTTTTCCCATGACTGCACCGACAGCAGCTCTTACTTCACTTTTGTATTTGTAGTCCAAATTGTTAATGTCAAGCATACGATTTTTACGGTTTTGGCTTTTGATGCCCAAAAGTTCCAATATTCTTTTCATTAGAATACGAACCCGGCCTAAAATATACCCGAAATCACCATGTTTACAAAAGCTTTTCAAACAAATGACAACTTAACCTATTATTTTTTAAGCATTTTATAACAAACCCACGTACCCATGTATGTTGGCTTCTCTACAGCTGTTTCGGGTTTCTTGGAATCTTCATTCTCCGGTTTTTCCTTTTCAGGTTTCTTGGAATCTTCATTCTCCGGTTTTTCCTTTTCAGGTTTCTTGGAATCTTCTTTTTCATGTTCTTTAGACTCATCTTTTTGAGGTTTTGGTTTGTTTTCTACTTTTGATACTTCCACTTTTTTATCCTCTGTTTCAGTTAGATCAGCTGCAACCACTTCTTCCGGCCTTGTTGAAGGGTTTTTCGTACTTACTGTACCTCCGGACACTATCGTAATAGTGAGCAGAAGAGTTACCAACAGTAGACTTGAAACCTTCATTTTGTCTATGATTTACCCGTAGCGGATTGAATGTATAAATTTGTGTCTTCCAGAGATGTGATTGGGTTGAGTTTGCCTTGTCAAGTGATCTCGGCAATTTATTGTACGCCTTTAAATGCCCTGGTAATTTTGGAAACGGGACCTCGAGTACCTAGCTAAATAACAAGTAGTGAATTTTGATGTGACCCACCTGACTAAAAATGAATCAAGAAACTAGGCTAACCGCGGATACAATGTTTCCAAAAATAGATAAAGTCAGTAATGGCTTCCGCAACACTTCCTATGCACAATTCCCAAGACAATATTATACTACTTGGAATGAGTTATAGATGGTTAGTGTAGTTCAATGAGAATCTTCGCTTCACAAAGGTACATGACAATTGACAATGAATGAAGGTGCTCTTCAAGTAACGGTAGTTCAACCCTATTGCTGGAACTGAGGAAGTAATTTCCTATTTTTATGTGTACCAATCGCGTCTACGTGTTTGATGAGAAAGCCTCAAAAATGTGTAGTGCGTGCGTATAACCGGTGGAGCCAGCTCTAGCCAAAGCCAACAATACATTATCCCTACATGGCACAACGAGCATGATATTTTATACATGTAGTGAGCAAAATATATTTATTCTAAGCTTTTGATTGCAAAATTGGTTACAATGGTGGTGATTGGTTGGTTGCCAACGCTGGTTTTTACATTGTTGGGATAAAATTAATCTGAGTTAACTTAGCATCTTTGTTTCCAATTGGCGATAATTAGCCTTACGCACGGATATTATTACTGGCAGGATTAGCTGAATAAGATATACAGCGGTAGACGGAACAATTTTGACCATACATTGTGGAAACCCGTAAAATATCGTAGTACAGGCTGTATTGTTCCGGTATGTAGCTTCTTAGCATCCTAAAAGTCAATAAAAAATGGTGGATATTTAGTTTCTTTTAACAAGCTACTTATTTGATTCAGTAAATAAAACTTACGTGAAAATTACTTCACGACCGGGCATATTATGAAGGCTATTCCCTACAATACAAAAAAATTGTTTGGTGCATTCAATGTCCCCATTATAAGCCCCATACACAGCATCTAATCCCTGTCTAGTGCTTGGATCGGAAACTTGAAAAAAATCTGCCACTGGGTTTTTTGCGACTGTTTGGGTCGGATTTGGAGGCAACCCGGGTGCTGAAGATTGGTTATCTTTGATGCCTTGATTTTCCGCTTGTCTACGAGCTATATACAGCAAATATTGCAACAACGAAATTAAATTATCGCTTATACACTCAGACTGTGCAATTCATAAATACATGTAAAAGATTCAAATTATTTGCTTCGCTATGACAAACCTGCGAAGGTTCCATGTTGTGCAGCCAAAATGAAGATGGCAATTAGATGTGTAGATTTGAACATTTTGAGTGTAGGAATTAAATTTTAAAAAATTGGCGTGACTAGTATCATATCAACGACTGACTGGTTGTTTCTAATAATGTAAGTAAAGTAAAATAAAGCAAATGGAGTCAATGACATAAGCGGAATGATGGATTAAGCGTATTTATTATAATTTGCATATAGCCTAGGACTGCAGCAGTTAAAACATCTAATTTCGTTGTAAAAAAAGCTAAAAGCGGTACTGGCATATCATTGGATAGTACAGATACAATCACTCCTAATTTGCATAAGATTCTGGCTATTACATTTTTCATGTTATAATGTCCATAGTGTGCCTAAACGAATTTGAATGTTAATAAATGTGTATTTTTCTTACACAGAAACCTTCCAGTTACATTTTATGCATTGGCCGAAACAAAAGTTGAACTAACAT
>Ga0066648_10001863_pt1 | contig 10944 bp, 11 predicted proteins | sample CryGeyCG12114_NA_FD_59537 | JGI IMG/M metagenome (GOLD analysis project Ga0066648, IMG submission 59537) | Groundwater microbial communities from aquifer - Crystal Geyser CG19_WC_8/21/14_NA | ecosystem: Environmental > Aquatic > Deep subsurface > Groundwater | place: USA: Utah: Grand County... | reverse complement strand
TTCACCAACAGCAACTTGTCAATATCGCCTAATTCTCTCCTGCTCAACTAGACCACCTCAGACTACTCAATTCATCAGTGGTCGCCCACTATTGAGCTACCCGGGAGCTTCTAACCATGAGTGTCTTTCTGCACCTGCCCGCCGAGCGCATTCTCTACCAAGATGCGCTGTTTTTCATCATCCGGGATCTGTACCCCGTTTCGCCGGGTCACTCGCTGATCATTTCCAACCAGGTGCGGCCGGATTACTTCGCCCTGACTCTCGACGAGCAGCTGCACTTGCCGGTAGTGCTGGCCACGGCCAAGCAGCTGGTGGAGCAGGAGTACCAGCCGGCCGGTTATAACATCGGCATGAACTGCGGCGAGGTGGCCGGCCAAACCGTGCCGCACTTTCACTGTCACCTGATCCCGCGTTACCCCGGGGACATGGCTGATCCGCGGGGCGGCATTCGGCACTGCGTAGCTGGCAAAGGCTACTACTAACCCTCCCTTGTTTTCTCTTTAGCGCGTCTGCAGTTTGTATATAACATACTGCAACGTGGGTAAACTTTACCCATTTCCGCCTCCTGGCAGCCGGCTCCACGTCCGGGCAATCTTGCTTCTAACAGATTGCAACGTGTACAAACTTTTTACATCATCTCTCTCTACTTCGCTCTCAAATTGCTCCGCTTCGAGAGGTCGCAACCCGTCCCTTCCGCGTGAATGGTTTCGTTTATAACATACTATTCTCGGGGTAAACTCTACCCATTTTCGGCTCTCTGCCGTGGCGTTTCTGTTCTCTCCTGCGCACCTCGGCTCCGCGTCCGGTTGCGCGGCTAGCGCGCTACTCGGCTTGCGCAGAGCGCAGCTATTTCGCGCTAATCTGCACAGAAGAACAGCAGCCTATAAGCTCACTATGTTAAGCGTACACTTGAAATTATTATACACTCTTAGATATGGCATATTCATTGTAGAACGAGCAATCCTCACCCTCTATCATCCTATGCTGAATGGCTACTCATTTAAAACTTCCCTATGGCCTTCAAAATGGCCGCTTAGTACACATTTCACAAGTAGCGAATGGCTTAGCTTGTGCTTGCATCTGTCCTGGCTGTGATGCCCGCCTTATCGCTCGCAATGGAGGAAAGCAGAAAATTGCTCATTTCGCTCATCACAAAGCCCTTGAATGTACGCATGGGCTGCAAACAGCGCTTCACCTAGCAGCTAAGGATATCATCCTTAAACATCGAACCTTTTGCCTTCCTGGGATAGCAGGACAATTTGAGTTTACAGCTACATTCTTGAACAGCTTTGCCTTTGATGCTTCTCAGTACAAAGACATTGTACTCAACGAGATATACGAAGAAAGTGAATATGAATTTCCAGCTCGCTTCATCTCAGTTGATAACGTCACTTTAGAGCGCAAAACAGGAGACATTATCCCTGACATCATCCTTGAAACGCCTCTAGGACGCTTATTAGTAGAAGTAGCTGTCACACATTTTATTGATGATGTTAAGAGAGATAAAATTAAAGCACTAGGCATTCCTACTATCGAAATCGATCTAAGCCAAATTCCACGAGATATAGATCTACAACAGCTAGAAGATCTATTAATCAACGGTGTGGAGCAAAAGCGGTGGATTTACAATCCTAAACTCAAAGCAAAGCTAGCTGCCCAGCGAGCTGACTATTTTGACCTAGCGCGGCCCTACTTCGAGCAAGAGAATGCAGAAGAGCCTGCTCGACAAGCAAGAATGGAACAAGCACGACTAAAGGAAGAGGAACAACAGCAACACAGAGAACACAAGAGACAATCTCAAGCAGCTCTATTGCTTAAATATGAACAGCAAGTTGAGCAGGCACGCATAGAGAAGTATCAACAATCATTGGTTTTCTACGCTACCCAACTCAAACCGATTACTATCAGGAAGTTCCCGAATGGTAATACGATCACAGCAGTCAAGCATGTCACTACTTGTCCTTTAGGCTCACGCTTGTATGAAGGGCAACCTTACTCTAGTGTAGAAGCAGACTGTCGCAGATGTAAGTACTTCCGGGGTTATTGGCATAGTAACCAATCTATTGTATGCCTTTCTAACTGCAGTGAGCAGATAGAAAGCTATCGGTTTACAGCCATTATTGATCAACATTAGTACAATATAGTACAATTAATAATAATAATAATACCTTTTTAGGCCGATTTGTGCCGCGCCCAGTGTCGAAGGGCTTCGTGTTTGCTTTGCTTACCTTTTTTTGAAGTGTCAGTACCGAACAACTTTCTATTCTAGAAGGCCTTCAGCTATGCACACAAGTATTTGTGACAATTCTTTTTCAATACTTGTTATTTGGGCACCTCATAATATATTGACTATCAATATATTATGAGGTCAAAGGTTGTCAAAAACTCCGAATAAGTTGTCAAAAACTCCGAATAAGTTGTCAAAAACTCCGTGGATAGCTTATCCAAAGTTGTCAAAAACTCCGTGGATAGCTTATCCAAAGTTGTCAAAAACTCTGTTAAAGTTATCGCAAGAAAGTTGTCAGGTCCTTAACAAAGACAACTTTCGTATATTTATCTCATGAAACCACTTCACAGCAGTTTGAAAGGGGCTACTCTCTGGCAAGACAATGCTTTAACTGTTGCTCGCTACGAGATGACAGCCTTGGAGAAGAATATTCTCTACATGGTCATGGCTAGCATTCGTAAAGATGATGCGCCAAATACAATGTATCAGGTATCAGCAAGGGAGTTAATGGCTCTTACAGGTGAGCAAGTCCGAGCCTCAGACTTGCAGAAAGCGACTAAGAAGCTTATTACCCGTTATTTTGAAACGACACTATCTAACGGTAATATGCTGCAAGCCACGTTTGTAGCATCAGCCGAATACATCACGGGCCAAGGTATCATTGAGTTAGAGCTAAGCCAGAAAGTGCGGCCATTGTATGTAGAGTTGAAGGATCGCTTCACAACTCTGCAGTTACATACGGCGCTTACGCTGAATAGCAAATATGCTAAACGACTATACGAGCTATTTTCGATGTACAAGAACTTACCGGATAAGACTTTCCGCATCGATGTCCAAGAGCTAAAGGAACGCTTAGACCTAATTGACGCTAAAACTGGCAAGGATAGATACGAAAAGTGGACCCACTTCAAAAATCGAGTGCTTGATCCGGCAGAGAATGAGATTAATGGTAAGGCTGACCTCTCATTCAGTTATCAACCAATTAAACGTGGGCGTAGTGTAGCGCAAATTGAATTTACAGTCCAGTACCAACGCAATGCACCGATCGTTGCGTATGATGGCCCAAATGCAGCAGTATTTGGACGATTGACTACGCACTTTGGTCTACGTCAAGACCAAGCTAATCAAGTGTTGAGCATGCATCAATTAGCTGACATTAATAAACAGCTGCACAAGATTCAAATTCGGATAGTCAACAACGAACTAGAGAATATAGGCGCTTACACAGCTAAAATCTTTGGGGTCTAATTATTGGCAATTTCATCTGCCGAAAAGGCGTTGCCAGAACCCTTTTTTGATAGATTCAACTGGTGCTACTTCATCATTGTTAGCCTCAGGCAAGCGCTTCTGTAATTCACTTAGTTGCTCATTCTGTTTCATTATAAGCTCTTCAATATAGCTTATCTTTTGACTATTCATTTGACTAGTCAAAGCATTTAAAACATCATTCTGCTCTAATAGCCGATGCTGTAGCTGCTGGATTACCTGATCACGCTCTACTAATGCTGCCTCCAACGATATAACTTTTTCATTATCATATGCAGTAACAGAAACTGTTAAGTCATCTTGCTTAGCGTCTGTTTCATAATGCTTTACAAGGAAATTCGAGCTTATTAGGTATGCATTTCCTTTTAAAGTTTTCTCTGTTCTTATATGACTAGTCATTGCATATTGTTTCACTAGTCTACGAATAGTCTGCTCTGACTTGTTGAACCTATGCGCAGCTTCTTTGATTGTGAGAAATCCTTGATTAGTCAGCATGGTTGATTTACTGCATGATGATTAGTCATGTCTCATAAAACAGTGTTACAGTTTCTAATTATACTGTTTTCTACTGTATAACTTGACTAGTCAGAACGATCAATCGCTTCAAAGTAACTCGGCATAGCTTATACATGCAATCAACCTGATTAATCACTTAACTAAGAACTTGATTAGTCATAACACAAACTATTACTATACAGTAAGTTGCGTCAACGAGTAGAATGTATAGTCAGACTCGATTCATATTGTTATGCTTCAATTCATCCGAATATATATAGAAAATACAATGCTTTGTGTGACGTTCATTTCTTAACGCAGTACTCACTTACAATTGGAGCAACAGTCCTATCTATGGATATCCAATCCTTACAACATACTTGAACAATGCCAATTATCAGACCTCGACTAAATGACTTTCATAATTTAACCTTTACTCAATCAGAGGTTGATTTCGCAATTCCGTTCTTAGATGAAGACATTCCATTATATGTTGATCCTTTTCTCTTATGGAAAAGCCCATCAATGCAAGACCAGTCATTGCACCTGAATATTATAAATGCATTTAATTCAATAGGTAATCTTTATATAAAAGGTGAAGAGGAAAAGGCTATAAAACTTTTAATAGAATTAACAGAATGTGAAGAAGTAAGATTAGGTAATTCTAAAACTGGAATTGGTAAGAGAATAGGGATATCCTCTGCAAATTCCATTTTATCTCTGTTTCAGGATATTCCACAAATAAACAAGCAAGGGATACAACATTTTGAAGTGATTCAATTATTAGTGGATGGCTTATCAAAGGATAGAATCAGCGATATTACATGCTCCTTAATTAAATCCTTTTTAATAGATTATACTATAGACCAATGCGAGAAACATATGATTCCTTTAGAAAAAACAGCAATCACTTCGTTTGACACTAAATCGTTAAGTATTAAGAATGAGGAAATTTACTTACCAATAAATCCGGAGAGCAATTTGCCTATTCTTTTAGTTCCTAAACGCTGGCTAAGATATAATCCTTGGATTAGTTATGATTCATACTTTGATGGCTACTATAGGAAAGAAGTAGAAAAAAATCCTGATTTAAAGGAAGAGAGAATAAAGGTATTGAATTTTAACAGGCATAATTATGACATTATAAATCTGTACTTGTCGATAAAAGAGAAGCACGCAAGCGAATGCAAAAATGATCCACTATTTACTCAGATATCTATAATATCTTCAAAGAGGAAGGTAAAAACAGTGTTAGATCTTCCTACTGGTAAAACAGGTAATGCAGATATACAATATGAAAATGTTATGGGTCAGCTCTTGACATCATTTTTATATCCTAACCTTGATTTTGCTAAAGAACAAAGCAGGATAGATTCTGGCACTCAAATTCGTGATTTAGTATTTTACAATAATAGATCGTTTGATTTTCTAAAAGACATCTATGACGATTATAATTCAAGACAAATCGTAGTAGAATTAAAAAATGTCGCTCAAGTAGAAAGAGATCACGTAAACCAACTCAATAGATATTTGACGGACCAATTTGGTAAGTTTGGAATTATATTCACTCGTAAACCCGTTCCGAGGAGTATTTTTCAAAACACCATTGATTTATGGTCTGGGCAAAGGCGATGCATACTAATTATGGATGATTCTGATTTAGCTCTTATGGGACAAGTATATGATAGCAAACAGAGACTTCCCATAGAAGTAGTTAAAAAGAAATACATAGACTTTGTTAGAAGTTGTCCATCATAGAAACCATAAATATGACCAGAAAAGAAGTAAGCGAATTTGAAAAGCTAGAGATTCAGCTCAAAAGTCTACATGAAGAAGTAAGCAGTCTTTCTAAAAAGTCGCAAAACGACTCTTTAAATAAATTCAAATTAAAATTAATAAATACTACTATTAGTAATGCTAATGGAGTATTAGGGGATAAATACAAACCCTATTCTGACTTCGAACAGTTTGACGATAACGATATTCCATCTAACAGCGATGCTGCTATTATGATTGGACAATATTTAAGCTGTATGGAAAAATTAAGGGCTGACAATGTCATTCAAAACCCAAGATTACAGTGGGTATGGAAAATTGACGACTATATTTCTGACATAAGGACAACTACACCTAAAAAAATAATTAAATAACTGAAAAACAATGAAAAATAACCAAACAGCCCGCAAACATATTACTGACAAAGAATCAAATGAGTATGATCTCCTATTCCCTTTACTTATCGCTCTTCTTAAAGAAGTCAGAGAATTATCTAAGAAAAAGCAAGACGATGCTTTGAATAAGAATAAAGTTAAAATAATCAATAATGTTCTTATTAGAATAAAGGAGTTATTAAAAGGTGAAGATTCGCATTATTTTCTAGAACTATTAGATTTAGATTCTTTACCTTCTAATAGCGACGCACTTTTCATGTTAGTGCAATTTGAATCAGGGTTAAAACAATTTAGAGCAAAATACTATTATGAAGATAGCTATGGCGATGGCTATTGGACTAGTGAGCCAGAATAAAATCTGATTTGGCTATATGTTTTAGGTTTATATTTTTTACAAGGCGTTTGATGATTGAAATTTTGTGCAATTTTTCAATTCTCCTCTTTCTACTATTATTAATAATATCTCTATTGATAAGAGCGTTAATTTTCATATCAGATACTATAATAAAGCTAATTTGCTTATTTTTTATTGTCTCAATTTCCAAATTAACCCATTTAGACTTGTAAACGTTTTTTGTTTCAAGAAGAATAAAAACATCGCAATTATTTAATTCGTACATAACTCTTGCTTGTTTATCATCTGAATCATTATTAATCAAATCAATATAAATATCACCTAACTTTGACAGCTTTTTGCTCAATGTTTCCAATAACCATTTATTCACATCATTATTAATTGTTGTATAACTGACAAATATATTCATTTTACGACATCAGTTAGATATAGAACAACACCCAAGGTATTAATTGAAAAAATAAACAAGTATAGTATAAGCGAAAAATTAAATAATGACCTTACCAATCTTCCTTTGCTATTTCTATACAGTTCAATAGTATCACCTTCGGGATCTAAAACTGCTTGTATATTTCTCTTTCTAATATCACTAAAATGAGAATTCATTCTCTGCCTTAATTTTTCTTGATAGTAATAAGTATAGCTATCCAATAGCCAGAAAGTTATTGTGAGAATGTATACACTAACAAACAAAGATAAATCAACTTTATCACCTGCAAGCTTTATTAGAGAGGGAACTGATATACCTATCAGAACAAAAAAAAGTTTCTTTAATTCTAAACTTGAATTAGAAAAACTGATAGTTGCAGCATGTAATTGATCAATGATCTTCCAATCAATTTCATCTTCTAAATTCTTTTTGTATTCTTTTTCCATTGTAGACATACTTAAAAAAATACTGCGATAAACTTATCAGACTTTTAATAAAAGAAAAAAGCCCTGATTATTATATCAGGGCTTTGTATCTAAAAACAGCATTTAAACAGCTAGTAGTGCAAATGGATTAGTGATGGTTCGCTCACCGAATTCCCTCAACATTTCTGCTGTATCAGTCAAGTCAAGCTGTTTACAACGAGCTTTTTCCTGTACGTAAGGTTGATCAATACTCGGGATTCGGCTTGCGAAAAAAGGCCAAAGCTCTTCATTTCGATAAACCTTATTGAGATTAGGAAAACCAATTAAAGGCTTAATATGGTGTTGTTGAAGAAATGAATCAGTATAAGCAAATTGCCAAAAACCATCTTCAAGCAGATTCAAACAACCGATTTCCAAATTATTAAAGCGCAATTCAAAACATGTTGGCTTATGTTTTGGCGTATGCATTGGAATAGTATTTTCAGGCTGCAGTTGATTCAGCCAAGATTTCAAGGAGTTGAGCATATTAGCTGTTTTATGTGGGTGAAACGAATTTGTAAGCAGCGCTTCATTAAATCGAGCCTTTCTGGGCTGATTAAATCCTTAAATTCTGTATCAAGAACTCTCAGAAGACGGGCTAATTTATCTTGTTGATAGAATTGTCTTATTTCCTCTGCTGTAAGACAAAATTCAGTGGTCATCAGCAACTTTACGATGTCAAAGTGATTGATGTTCTTTTGTCCATCCCAACCAATCTTAGGTCGTGATCCTTTTACGTAACGATTAAGGAAAGCATCTGCTTCTTTGGGTTTTCGATGCAAAGATAGAAGTTTAGCTTCTGGCTCATTCCAAAGCAAGGCACGAGCAGTATCGTAAATAGGAGAAAAGTAAGGACGTTGCCGACCTGTTACGTCTCTAACGACCCCATAATTATAAAAGTGCCGATCATTATTACCAACTAATGCATCAAATAGGAGTAGGTAGCAAAAGTCTTCTAATAGCTCTTGGTAATACACAGGGAATACAGAGCGCAATGCTTCTTTAAATAGCTGAACGCTATTGAGTTCTCTTTCTCGATCCTCGAACTCAATAGCTTTTACAAATGCTTCATCATTTAGATGATCTGCTAGTATATCAGCTCCATGAACTAGCTCAAGACACGATGAAGATAAGAAGTAACGGCTCAAAAATCTCAGCTGCCCACCAGCCCAGACCAGTTTAGATTTTGCCATCCGCATACCCCACTCTTCACCTAGGCGATTAAGAGCGTACTCCATTACGCTCTCAGTAGGATACCACTTCTTGGCTGTTTTGGCGATGTACAAGGGCCAGGTATGGATATTAACCTTGTGGCCCCTGTTTAAATTGACATCACTACTCTTTTGACCTCTTAACCGGTTTTGTCGTTTCGATTTACGCTCCTTACTACCCGGCTCATATACCCTCAGAAATTGTTTGGGTGCCTCTCCCGTTATTGAATACCCTGACTGTATATGATACTGATGCGTTTTAAGTGTAGGAATAATACCTGACTGGAAGAATCTCGAAATGGAAGTATTCTCAGGCTTAACACGTAGTAACTTTTCAATATTTATCCGAGGAGGATTCATTTTCATCTGCTATGATACTTCTATGCAAGCTATATAAAGTTGGTTAACCTAGTTTTGGTTGCTAGACACTTCGTTTAGTTTAATCTAGGAGCCCTAAACTAAGTAGGCCTATTCCGAGAAGTGTCGGATAAGCGAGATTATGTTAAGCAACAATTCCACTAATCCGGCCATCCTGGCAGAGATTGCAAATCGGGCTTTTGTCCAACTGAGGCCAAAAGGGAAAAAGCAAATCATATTCTATACTCGCTTACTACTCTTGGCTCTTCCATGTAGAAGGTTACGCAAATCACCAACAAGATGTATTAGCTTATTAATAAGCATTTTATCTCTTATGACTTCTGATGATAATATAAATACGCAACCTATTTTGCTACCTTCGTAAAAAGAAAGAGACCCGTCTGTCAACGGGTCTCTTCACAGGGGTCACATCGGCTTGACACCTAGTATCAAGCTGGTAATCGAGGAGTTCTTTAGCTAAAGAACCCTAGTATGGTAGAGAGGGACAGTTCCAGTTCGAATGTCCGCCCCCCCTTACCATCAGTGGTGAATTTTAACTTCATGTTTAGTGAGGTCAAGGTTTTCCGCTTATGCAATGGATCCCAAGTAAAGGCCCGTGTCCTACCACGGGCCTTTTTCTTTGAGTCGTGTAGTGCTAGCGTATAGCTACACGTTCTATACCTTTTACGCAAAACGTCCCCGTTTTGTATCAGGACTGGTAAAACAAAAATTTAGAATTGGTAGGGCTCTTTTTCAACAGGACCCTGTCTGATTCGTTCGAGTTAACTAACGTGGAGTAAAGGTCCGAAGTAGAATCGGTGGATTTGTTAGATCACTCGCCGTGTTTTGCGAATGCTGACTTACTCTAGCTTTCTTTCACAGCATAGGTAAGCTTGGGACTTCTAGTTTGTTACTTGGCAGACAAGTAATAAACGAAAGCACTTAGTGACTACCTATGCAGTACCAAGTCAATGACCCTTCACTGGAGTCACAGTGGCGGTCCCTAATCTTGTTTGGCAAGAATTCAGCGACTTACAAGTTCGCCTTTGCCAAGACGCTATTAGAGCTTGCGGAGCGCGAAACCACTACTATCACCCTGCCGGACCTAGCTGAACCCTTTGCACGGCACGTGGTGGAGCATCTGCGCCTGCATGACAAGCAAGGCAGCGCCACCTCTAGCAAGTTTCTGACTACCTGCCGGCAGTTCCTGGCTAACCAGGTGTCCAAGGAACGCCTGCTGCAGCAAACCGAGCAGCTGGGCTTTGTGAACGTTCTGGATGCCTTCCAAGTGGTCAATGGCGGCATCATCCCGCAACCCTTCTATGAGCAGCACAGAGTCAACGGCAAGCTGCAGCTGACGCTCACGGATCACTTTCTACGCCTCAAGGAGTCGTTTCACTTCCAGAACCTGCCCCAAGAGGCGGAAGCGCGCTGGCGGCTGGTGGAAACGGCCTGGAACCTGCAGATTAACCCCAACCTGCTGGAAGTGCAGTATGATGAGCTAGAGAGCATGTTCTTCATCGAGCGCAACGTGATGCGCCGCGTCAATATCACCTCGGTACGGGATGCGCTGAACGGCTACCAGAAGGGCAAATGCTTCTACAGCTTCCAGGATATCAGCATTACGCCAGGCTCTACCCAGCTGTGCGCCGTGGATCACTTCCTGCCTCACCTCAACAAGCAGGCTCACCTGCCAGCCAATATCAATGGTGTGTGGAACTTGGTGCTGGCCGATCGCACTGCCAACGGCAACAAGAGCGCCCGCGTGCCCGCAGTGAGATTCTTAAAACGGCTGCATCAGCGCAATGAATTTTTTATTGAGAGCAAACACCCCCTTGCGGAGACGATCGTTAACCAGACGGGCGCTACAAGCGAAAAACGGCGGCTATTTCTGCAGCGACACTACCAAGTTGCGTTAGACTGAGGTGGTCGGGTGAAACAGGAGAGAATTAGGTGTTAATTTCCCAA
>Ga0066648_10001860_pt1 | contig 10947 bp, 13 predicted proteins | sample CryGeyCG12114_NA_FD_59537 | JGI IMG/M metagenome (GOLD analysis project Ga0066648, IMG submission 59537) | Groundwater microbial communities from aquifer - Crystal Geyser CG19_WC_8/21/14_NA | ecosystem: Environmental > Aquatic > Deep subsurface > Groundwater | place: USA: Utah: Grand County... | reverse complement strand
TGTCAAGCACACTAGGTCTCCACTCTCTCAGGCGGTCTTGGACGAAAGCGAACTTCGACAACTGGCGCTGCCATTCAGTGTAGTCGCCGAAGGACGCGACTTCACCGTACTGCAAGACTCGGTTAGTACGAACACGTCGCAATTTACTCTGTTAAGAGCAATCAGTCATTGAGGGACATACCTGGTCAAACTCGCTATCACGACAACCGACGAAAAAATCACTTAAGTTGGTGACCTGATGGCCATGATCATCCCAGAACCTGGGATATTCGCATTTTTCCAACTTCTCGTTGCTTTGGTAGAAATCATGATAGCGCCTGTCCGACTTCCATATGACATCATGCTCATCAGGATTGAACGGTGTCGACTCATTCAAGTATCCCTCGAACCCCATTAAGTCTCCCATAGTAGCCATTGTATCGTCGAATAGAATGTACATGCCACGACGGTGGATATCAGCAATAAGATTGCGCCAGTCCTCAATGGTTCCATGGTGCCGATCCAATAGAGTCAGGTCAAGAGGGCTGTAACCGTCTGCGCCCCATGGCATGTTGAGCCAGGGTGTGCCAATGATATACAACACTTTGATGCCCATTCCTTGTAGATAGTCAAGACTATCTTGAAGTCCTTTGACATCCCCGCCGGCTCGTAGCTGATTCGATAGAATCTCGTGTTCGAATTGTGTACCATTCGCGTTGTCGTTCGTGGGATCCCTCGTAAAGCATTAGCAATACGACTATGTACACCAACAATGATCGACTTACCCATTGACGAAACGATCAACGAAGAACGTGTACATAGGCATCCGCCAATTCGCTGGGGACGGGTTGTAAACATGATCGTTCCATTCTCCCCAGTAGTCGAGGGGATCAGTGGCTGTCTGGTTCTCGTTCAAGTTGTATCCGACGTGCTCTGGACTCCATTTAAGAGCTCTTGTTAACGTAACAAGTGCAAAGAATGTGGTGAAGACCCTGAAGCTGAAGTGCATTATCAGTCAGAGGGAGCCTTCTGGTGCAGCGACTGTCGTCAGGCTCGATTGCAGATGACAAAGGCTTTATGATAACAACCTTATAGCGAAGTTATATCAGAGTGGGGAAAACGAGTGATTGAGGTTGAGACACGAAAGGACAAAGAAAGCAAGCCTGACAGTCTGAAATCAGCGACAGTAACATTAGGTTAATACAGAAGTGAGCAAGCTTGTTCGCGAATACAGGTTGAACCAAAGCAGAATAACGGTTGAACCAAGCAGCTTCAGGGTAAAACTTCTCTCGCGTATGTGAGATCATACGTTTCTGAACTCCGTCACTGCTGTGATTGTGATTGATTGCCGAGCGACCCTCAGAATGTGCTTAGGGAATCACTTTCATGCCAGTGTGTAGGCTGTAACTGCCCCATATCACAGCCTTGGTGAGACTGGACGAATCCGTATGACGACTGCGCCACCTGTCGATGCTGGACGGCAGGTAATTCTGATGGGTCACCAACATCTCCTCGAACCTGCGTCCCAGCAGGCTTGTTGGAATCCTGTGGCGCTTCTGCTGCCACGTTTAGGGAATATCGGGTAGTCGTCACAGTGCCCTTTCATGCGCGCCGGAGCAGCTCGTGGACCATCAATTCTCCGAGGGCCCACGCGCTCTGATTGATCGCAGAAGGTCTCTGTTATCATATTAACGCAGCTCCATACTTACCATATTCCCGGTTGTATATGCATGAAGTTCTGTTTTCCAGAGGCATGATCCTGGTTGTTTCTCTCGAGGGAACGTCTTCATGGCAACCCAGGCAAAACTTTAGCTTTCTGCCAACTTGGACGAAAGGACTAGGGTCAGACCCAAAATGCTTTTTGTTGAGTCGCAGGCTCAATATTGTGTGTGAGACATGAGGAGGGCACCAGGGTTCTTTTGCCGATATCCAGATTTACCACTTCTCTATGCAGATCGTGCCTATCCAGACAGCACAGCATTCCCGGAGCCCCTACTTTGTGGTAAGCGGTTCTATTGTAGAGGGTCTTGGTTCGTGGCTTATCAGACAGGGGGGAACGCGCTACCAAGACAGCTTGTCAGGATGATAGTCTTATTTGCTCACTCGGGTGCAGAAATCCGCTGGACACCTGCTGATCGCCATGCATATGTGCTGCGACCTTTGTAGCTATTGGTCGGATGTGTGGTTGAGATAAAGATGAATCGAGTGATCACAAGCAGTAGTCATCAAAAAAGGATACGCTAAGCAAACGCACTTCCTCTTTAGTCGAGCTATCTCGTTTTTGCCCCGACGTGGAACTACTTTACGCAAAATGACCTTTTATCCGGTTCAAGGGTGTCGCCAAGCTTACCAACAGCTTGGTCACTGGCCAGTACCGTTCCTTGCCGAGGAGCCTTTCTCACGCCTGAGACAACCAGCACATCATGCTAATCGAAAATCACTTCAGCGGCGAACGGGTAGAGTTTTACAGTAGTGGGGTCGCCAACCACCAGTCAGATGAGATCATCAATGGTGAATGCCCGATAATTTTATATTTTTCCGAGATAGCCAGTCTATCAATAGACTTATGGAGAGCTTACATGGCTGAGAAGGATCGAAGTGGCACCGAGGCTCGGGTTCAACGGTCTGACGTGATAGGTCTTCTTTGAAGCACATGGCAGTATCCCGTGGTGGTCACCATCATAGTCCGACCACAAACCTCTTATGTATTCTCACCGTAAGATTCTGAATTGACGGATCTCGCCAAGTCAGTTAGATACACGTGCGATGATGAGTTTCCCCCGGGTCACATAATTGTACAAGTACCAGCTTTCTCTGGCAGGCGTCAGAATCTGGAGGGTCTGACTATGAGGCTTCGCTCAAATGAAAAAGCAATACAAGTAGGTCGTCATGGGTGGGTACAAGCACGCTTCTGGTCTTTTATGATGCCACGGGCCTCCATTTCTCTGGTAGGATGTCCCACAACAAAGCTGGTCAAGGCGGAGCAGAGTTTACCGTATGTCCATTAGCAATTCTTTATCAACATCCTTCCTCCCTCTAGCAGCCAAGTCAACGTTGATCATACCCGTATGGACCGGAGGAACGTAGCGCCAATTGATCCATCAAGATGTCCATTTCTGGTTCTCATGAGGGAATAAGGGATATGGAGCATCCCTTTTTGAATCCCCTGCCACGGATGTCAGATGCTAAGCAATTCAGCAACATGGCTCATCCCTGCAGAGCATCGGCTATCCAGAAACAGAATTTTTTCAGTCTTCAGTGATAAGTGCTAACAAGTTGCAACTCGGGCCGGTCTCGCAGCGTGCTGGTACATGCTGGCAGGTCAAGATTCTCCACGGATAGCGAGCCTGCCAGGTAGTAGGTGCTGTTGTGCCATTTTGTAGACTCATCTCTGATAGCACTGACCTGACCAGCTCTGAGAACATTTCGAACCCTTGTTTCCACTTATCCTTGGCCATGACGCAGAAGCCAGCGACATATCATACACTAGCATGTCCTTTGGCAGATGCAAAAATCGTGTAGATACGTTGCTCTCCTAGGACACATGAGGGAGGCTTCGCTGTGGGACATGGCGCCAGAAGCGGTATGCAGTATTGTGTAACAATCCGAGTGTCAGCCTTGCTATCGCGAATTAGCTCCGCCAAGACATTGAGGCTGGTGCCTTCCTCCGTAATCATTGTGTCGCATTCGCATTGTTACTAAAGCAGTATGTGCGCGATATCTTCGTGTCCCGGGTGGAGGATGCAAGCACAAACACCTGTTGGCCGAATTGATTGTGACATAAATGCTTGCCTTGTTGAGTGTCGAGCGTAGATCCGATCCCAGGCGATGGTCACGAAACAAGCGCAAGCCAACAAGCATCTTTGTGCCGCGTCTGAGAGCCCACCTATCTCAGAGCTGGCGCTAATACTGCATTTCCAACAAATGCTTCAACGGTCCGCGCGGCAGTAGTGGGGTCAAACGGCGGCTTTCATCATTCCCAAGTATTTCTGCGCTTGACAACGACGCAGGGGTACACCATGCTTGTGCATAGCTGTCCCGGCGTGCCAAGGCCGAGCAAACCTAGAAGTACCTGCGCCCGCGAATCTTAACCATCTGGGTTAAGAATTCGTCCACCTTTTTCAGTGCCGCGAGGGGGAACCGGGCCAGTTCTGACAACAGCACTGGTGTGGACGGAACTTCAACAATGGACGATCGTTAATGACGACTCATGGTAGGTCTCGCAATCAGACAGTCTGCTCACCCTGGGTCAGAGATCGGCGGCCGGTTGGGCCTTCGAGCATTCTAGACCGACGCCAGCGAGACGTGCCTGATTTCGTCCGGCATGACTCTCGGTATGCTGAATCATATCAGGCCACCATTGGTGGCTTCAAGTGTGCTGGTGCCGGCGGAGATGGTTGCACTTCGTACACCATTTACGCATCTGTGGCGGTTGCTGCTTCGATCGCGGCATTATTGGAAGAGGACGAGGAAGCACCATGACCTATGTGGAACGTATCAACGACCCAATGTTCGTGCTCGTTGTACGTAGCAAGCTGCCGCAGTTCGTCCAAACCGCAAGATCGGACTCGGAAAGTCGCAAGTCCAGACTCCTAGTCGTAGTGCTGAAGACCGACGACCTGGTAATTGTAGTTGTGCAACTCGGCCGAGTCCGCCACCTCCAAGTTCGTTATTAGTAATCAACCAAGATAGAGGTGCACTTGTGACAATTACGTACCTGTATAGGTCCAGATCCACTTATGATTTTCCTCTTTCCTTTCAGAACCTCTATCATAACTGTCCCGGTGGTCATGCCACCGAAGGAGAACTTGTTGTACCCGGGTTTCAGGCTTGCAGTACCGAGTCTTTTTGCACCACTTGTGACGACAGCAGTGAGTCCCTTCTCGTCTGGGGCTACGAGAACGATGCCCTATGAATCGCGGGTATCAGAACTCAGCCAAATACTGCGGTCTTGTTGTGCGAAAGTGAGAAAGCTGCTATATGAAAGTAAAGAAGTGCTTCGATCCAACAGTATCATGCGTGGTCTGGGAAGAGGAGGATGCAAGGAGGGGTGTTGAACAAGCACCATGAAGGCTTCGGACGTCAGTCGTGGAGGAGAGTATACTTACCGTGACGGAGTCCTCTGCATTCTCAACTCCTTCTGGCTTTCGTAGACCAAATATATCAGGCGCGCAGTTCCCGTTGATAAGCAGTGTGTGGTGCCAGAAGACTCCCTGAGCGACCATCCCAGGCGTCGTCGGAAACATGTTAGCCGTGGTCCTATCTCCTCGTTTCCAAGCTTGGATGAAAGACGGTAGGACTTGCCAGTAACCCCTGTGATCGTACTCTTGGGTGTAGGCACAGATCTCTTTGGCATCACAAATCGGCTCGACCCAGCTGTTCCCCATATAATGGCCCTCACCTGCATCATTCCACGACTGAATTTCTAGAAGGTCGGGTTGTAGGTCTAAGACTTGGCCCAGGCGGTTCTCGAGATTACCTTCGCCTAGGCGGTACCAGTTATCCCTATCATTGATGTGCTTGAACTGCAGGGGTGAGAGACCCATCATGAAGAGCTTTCCGCATTTCCTTGTTGCCTTCTGGTAGACTTTGTCTTCATCGATTGACACGACTTTCTTGCCCTGATCGACCTTGGGCCAGGAGTCCCAATTGAAAACGCCGTCCTGGGCAGCAACATCAGTTTCAGGTTTTTAGAGCGAGAGTAATGGGTTTCTTCAACAACACTGAGACTCACCAAGGAAGGGTACCGATCGAAAAGAGACGGGTAGGGCGCAGCGTTGTGTAGACCGAGGATGAGGATGATTTCTGTACTAAGAGACGTCTTGAAACTCTTCCAGGTACTATCAAGAACGTCACCTCCCTAACGAAATGGTCAACTACATCTTCAATTCCTAATTCATGGTGAGGACTCACCCCGAATGTCGTCACTAAAGGCTTGCCTACTCATCGTTAGCAGAGTTGCGAGTGTATACAAGAGAGCCGCCGGACTTCTGACCTACTTCCAATCTTGAAGTATGCGTCTCTAGACATGTAGTGACTCAAGTAATGTGCATATTGGTGTGGGTCGGTGAAATAGCCTTGTGCCATATCAAACGAAAAGAACAGCTTGAATTGATAGGTATCCGCACTGTTGAAAAGATAATCGACCGTTCGTTGAGACCAAACTGCGAACTGGTCTGCGAAGCGTCAATGACCCCCAAGGACCGTCAGCATCCTTTTCAGCACTTACTGAAGTTAAGGGCGAAAGCGTCTATACCCAGAGCTTTCGCATCTTCCATGTCCTTTTTACAGTGCTCCTCTGTGATCCCACCTACCTAGTCAGCGTCAACTCATCGATGACTAGCTCTACCGAGGTCGAAGATTACCATGTAGTGCATGAACCTTGAAGTTCCAGATTAGCATGGAGGTCCCCAGGGTTGATGAATACATTGTGATTCCTAAGGGAGGAGGTCGCGATGCGCTAGCAGGACGGTTTTACATACACGGGCTTTCCCGTCAGCCCCTGGCGTCGTGATTTCAGTAGACGCAGTGAAGCTGCCATTTTCGTAGTCGTGACCGATCGATGCCGAGAACGATGTTGATGTTGCCAAAACAAGAAGTCTCGATCTCGTTTGCACAAGAAATTGACCGTCAAACCTGCCCAGATTGTGCTGTGGAGTGACCACTTGGATTTCGGGGAGCATATCAACCTCTGCAAGCATGCGAAGGTCTATGAGCCAGCACGCACAACAAGAGTAGCCTAGACGCAGATAGTAACGCAGGGAAGTGTAACCGTCCGGTAGGCCGCGAGCATCTGCTACGGCTGTTCTCGCTAGCAAGGCAAACAATTTTCTGTTACCGATAATCTGAAAACACATACGTCAAGGCTCAAACGCAAATTTGCTGCTGGCACTTCTTCTCGACCATGCATGCAATCATTCTTAGAAGACGAACCACAGAGAAATACGATACTCACCGAGGCTGGGCAAGGTGAGCCAGGGGCCACTCAAAATAGATTGCGAAAGAAACGGGGATGAAAGTAATAATGCAAGCTCAGCCTTCACTGAAGCTTGGCCACTGCAAAAGTGCCGAACAAGCCACCACCGACTCTCAGCTGCCAAGAGTCTCATTCGTTACAATGGGAATAAGCCTCATAACTACCGGGTACAGACACTACTGATCACGAGGACTTTCAGAGCACTTTTTTGATCAGGCCGTATACAAACCATGCACATCGACTCGTTTCTCGCACGGCTCTGCTGACTGCTTACTTCTTGGTGTGCGAGGTATACGAGATGAGCTCTAAGAATAGTGCCTGCTGAGCGTCCTTCGGGTGCTAGGTATCACCGCTTGTACATCTCCTATGAATGAGGCCAGTGAGTATATAGAGCTTCGTTATCATCATTGACCATGGCATGAAAGTATCAACTCAAAGCAACAAATAACACTCCAGCAACCACAAGCAGTAACGAGAACGCAAACCTCACCTACTCTCAACCAAGCAAAAAGCGCATCCGAAAGACCAATTACCATGAAGTCATTCACCACCATTGTCGTCACCGCCCTTCTCGCCTCCTTGACCTCCGCCCTACCAACAACTCCAGATTCAAGCGCTCTTCAAATCACCAAACGCGCCTGCTCCGGCCTAGAAGCCACGATCGCCTTCTCAAACGACATGACCGGCGCCTGGGTGCCTGCCACGATCTGCATGGATAATATCGCTGTGGACCTCTCTACTATCCTCGCGGGCAGCGCTCTCGATCAGAACGGGCAATACCTCGCTTCCTCGATGTCTTTGACCAGCGGCCTAGCTAACAACCCGCTGTGCACGGTCCAATCTGCGGCGGGTGAACTGTTCGGACCATTGACGGCTCAGAGCACGTACTATAAGTTTGGGAACGCTGCCAACCAGTTGCAGCTTGTGGATTTGGCGAGTTCGACGGTGCAATGTACTCTGCAGGGTTAAGAGTCGTACGGGATTCGTTGGAAAGTTGTATATCGAGCGTCTTGAGAGTGGAGTGTGGCCTCATTGAGTGTGAAGCTGAGGCCACGGAAGTCACGTCCGTCAAGTCGTCGAAAAGGTGTGGTGTAGGCTTCGAAGTTTTAGGCATAGCGAGGTGTTTCTGGGTGTGTTTCGCTCTTGAGCAGGCGATCTAGAAGACTATTTCATCAATGATACTAATCTTGATCATTTCTCCCTCAGCCTTGCAGGCTCGATCATGGACTTATCACCTTAAGGTATATCGCATTTCCTCCAAAGCAGGACAGTATACTTGAATTCTGCAGGCGATTTACACGCTCGAAAGCCAGCAAGCTGTTGGCCCCGCTCTCAAACAATGCTGTTGCAGATTGTGTGTGCAGAGAACAACAGAACGCGTCAGCAGTCAGGCAGCTAATGGGCAACTTGTTACAACGGGCATCAATCGCTGGAACGTCGAACGAGCTCCTCCCCACTTCCTCGAGCATGATCGAGGATATGATGGCTTGAGAAGACAATGTTCGTTACCGGCTCACCGAAGGGTTAGTGCCCCTGAGCGCCGAAACTACAGTAAAACACGCTTCCAAGGGTAACACTGACGGAGAATGAAAGCAAAAGTCATTGCGATGCTGAGAATTCGACATAAGTCGAGGTGGATCGAATAGATTGGAGAATTACAGAAACATCCAGGCTGTAACACCTGAGATACATCCCCTAGCCTTTCCCAAAGCGAAAGTGTGACCTTCGCGTGAAACTACAGTAACAGCTATTGTGCAGTGTCGTCAGCTAAGAATGTCCTCGCAACGAACATATCTTGCTCATGATCGGTACACCCGCTAAAGTGCCTAACAAGAAGATAACTCAACAAGGATATACACTATAGAGTGCCGTTCCTGACGGATGCTTTGGCAACTCGTCTTTGGTGAGCACAACTCCGAACAACGCTCGGTGATTCGATGAGTGTCGAGTTCACCTGTAACGCCGGTAAGAACAAACAACACGAACATGAGCGATTACTCGTTGCGCGTGCCGTGGGGCTGAAGAGTGTTCAGCTCTCAGTGCTGGACGTAGGTGGTGCGATATGTAGGGTGGTACCTATGGATGCGTCAGCTAGATATCTTCTGGTAGTTCTCCTTAACCAGGGTCATGACTTGTGGGGTCTTGTACCACTGGATCACTTACCGAGGATCAGCAGAATATTGAATACCATCCATGGGCACAGTGGCGTCGAGCACGATTTGACGTGAAGGAGCATCACTATAATACTGTTGTGGCTGCATGCGACGCTTTTCCTGGGCTTCGAGCATGTAGTATTGAGGTTCATTTCTAGCATTATATGCTGGCGCAGGTTGCTCAGGCAGATACCTGACAGGTCTGCTCAATGGGTGTCGTTCCTCGATGGGCTCATATACAACCTGTCTATGGCCGGGAACGTCGGCGGTCGGAACCAGCCTGGAAGACTCTTGTTTATACGAGGGTTGTACCGGATAGCCATGCCTCATAGGTAGGCGATCCTCGTGCATGAGCATTCTCGGCGACTGCACATGTTCGTCACTCGCCCGCATGTCAGAGTGGACGCCATGGTCATGCCGCTGAGACGACGCTGGCGTGGGTAGTTGGTGGTCAAGATCAACCATGTGTCGTTGTCGAGTCGGTCGATTCTCGCCATTCATGTCCACGTCTCTGCCACCTTGCCTCAACTGCTGCAGATATGGCGATGGGGGTGGACTTGGGCTCATCCGCATTCGCTCCGTTGCTCGCTGCGCACTGCTTGTCAGGTCGATGAGCTGGTTGTGACGTTCGGGCATCCGCCTCCTAGGGTCATGCGGTTGCCGTGACTGAACGATGAACTGATTCTGGCGGAACCCTGGTGAGTTGCGAGCATTGTCAGAATCTTCGATAGACTGTACGACCGTGCCGTCGTCGTTCATGCTGGGTGTTCGCCGATGGTATTGTGGTCTACGAGCATCCGGCGAAGCAGAACGACGACTGTGTCCGTTGATTGGGACAGCTCGGGATGCTGGTGGAGTGCAGATCCGTCTCGGTGGCAAGACTGCTTCAGGTCGTGGAGGTAATCTTTCGTAGAGTCTGCCATCTGGGCCTCGGAACAGGCTCGGAGGACTTGGCTTTCGTACGATGCGCGCCTGCAGGTTGTCAGTACTGTCTCTAGACGAGTCTTCGAGCAATAGAACTCGCTGGTTCCATGTATCACGCTTACTGGTGGTGGTTCCTCGAGCACGTAACGCACAGGCGGTATTTGTTCGTATACTAAGTCTCGTGATGCTGGCATATGCCTGGCAGCAGGAGCATCATCCAACGGAACTCGAGCAAGAACGCGCGAAAGATCCTGAGTCGCAACACCACTTTGATACTCATGTCTCACCTGGTCCCATAGCGCATAGCGGCTTTGCTGTTGCCTAGTTGTGGCTCCTGGCGCTATCTGTACAGGCACAGTTCTCCTCGAAGCTTGAGGCACATATCGGTACCCTCGGGGTGCATCCTCACCAGAGGAAAGCTCGCCGGGTGATACAGGCCTGTGCTCGGTGGTGACTTCAGGCCGAGCTGGCTTACGCACAGGCTCTAATTTCATATCTTTACCCTCGACAACTTGACCTTCTTCGAGCTCTGAATCGGACTCTTCCTCATCAGACAGGACAACAACTTCGCGGACAGCATCGTCAACAGCTCTTCTGCTCTCCTCGGTCTTATCGTTCTCGTCTCCACGCCACTCAATCAGCTTCCTCAATGTGGTCTTTTCGACCAAATGACGAGCTTCATTGTAGGGCACTTGTCTGAGCAACTTATCGTAGTTTGTATAGGAATGACGGATGTGGGCAACGACGGAAAGCTGGGCTCTACGAACAAGCGGAATTTCTTCTGCTGTACCAACTCTGTTGTCACCGAGCTGAAAAGCGGTCTTGATAATCTGAAAAAGATCGTTGTCCGGTATTTTGGGGAAAAGGTCACGAATGATCTCCTTGGCTTCAGTGTTGATGGTCACTTGGTCACGA
>Ga0066648_10001859_pt1 | contig 10951 bp, 9 predicted proteins | sample CryGeyCG12114_NA_FD_59537 | JGI IMG/M metagenome (GOLD analysis project Ga0066648, IMG submission 59537) | Groundwater microbial communities from aquifer - Crystal Geyser CG19_WC_8/21/14_NA | ecosystem: Environmental > Aquatic > Deep subsurface > Groundwater | place: USA: Utah: Grand County... | reverse complement strand
ATTGGTCGTTGCCATCGACTAGACCCGGGTTCGATTCCCGGCTGATGCATTCAGCCGTTGCTCTTAAAAAGCAAACACGAATTTCTTTTTTTTTCCTTTTTCGAGGCTTGTGAGGAAGTGTTGGAAGATCGCTCACGAGAATGATGCGGTAACGTTGACCGGTAGTACGGGAAACGGCCTGCAACCATGGTCTTCGGGGAGTGAAAGGCTTCGACGCAAGAAACCACCAAAGTAGATCTCTTAATGTTCGCTACTAGAACGGACTTCTTGTACAAAACACGTCCAAGCAGGAACGCTATACTAGTGGCGCGGTAGAGTGATTTGTCAGATCTAGGTCTGGGTAAGCATGCTTCTGACGGTAGCCACTAAACAAGATAAAATCGATCATATGTTGAACAACGAACATGTATTTCTACCGCTCTTGTCTTCATGACCCCAAGCGCCTTCGCTCAAAAACTAGAAAATAATAGTTCCTTCAAAACTTCCTCTTCTTCCGCAAACCAGCCGCACCAGCGGGACCGGTCCCAGTCGTGGTAGCAGTTGTGTCGCCAATCTTTCTCTTGAGCTCTTCCCTGCGCCGTTTTGCTTTCTCCTCTTTGGTCAATTCTTCTTCTGGTTCTTGTTCTTCCTGCTTCTGGGTTGCCAGCTGCTGTGACTGAGATGTGGGAGATATGTCGTCAATGCCATTTTGCGGCTGCGGCGGGGAGGAATGCTTGGATTTTGATTTCTTTCGTGTCGGAGGGGTAGAGGTAGAAGCTGTGGAGGCTGTGGAGGCATCCGAGTCATTAGCTGCAACATCCTGCATCGCAACGTTTAGGTCGACGCCTGGCTTCTGGGTGGAGTGCTGGGATTGCGAGATGACCTGGGAGGAGCCCCTTCTAAGTCTACCTAGGCGGTTGTGAACGGGCGTAGTTTGCGTGGTGGGGAGGTCACCCGTGTCCGCCTTTGTTGTCTTGGGTGTTACAGCTTCTGCTACACTTTGTGATCCTCGTAATCGGCCTAATTTTCGAGGTGTAGAGGGATTCGAGGCGGTCGCTACTGATGACGGGGAGTGGAATGGTTTGTCGCTTTCAAGAAGTGGGTCTGGCGCAGGTGACGATGACTCCAGCTGCACCTTGGTGGTTGGTATCGAAGGAATCGGCGAGGACGAAAATGGTTGAATCGTCCGAGGTGAGCCTGCTCGTGTCGCTCTGGGTTTTGCACCGAGCTTACCAAGGTTAGTCTTAGGCTTGTTCCTCAAATGCTGAGATAATGGCACTTCTGTTGGTGGTGATGAGCCTGAGCCACTGCGAGAATGCTTGCTCGGTAGAGGGGGGAGTGGTGGGGGGCTAGAGCCAATGGGCGAGCGTGTACCATTACCATCAAGGCCCAAACGCTGCCTGCGAGGTGAAGGATCATGTCGGTCTGCTAGCCCGCCGTCATCTGACTCAGTGTCTGAACTCATATGACTGTCGCGTCGCTGCACAATCTCAGTAGGGCGCTTCTTCTGCGTCTCGAACTCGTCGCTTTCACTATCTGAGGGTCGCACGGGACTGGAAGAGCGATACCATGCCGCTTGAACCACCTGGCTAGTCGTGGCTGTAGCCTTCGGCAGTTTGTCTAGCCACTTCTCGTGCTGCTGAGGTGTATGCTTCGGGCACTTCTCCACTGCTAATGTGAACAGCCCGGCCGTCTCGAAGTTTGCATAGTCACTGTCAGACTTGAAAAAGTCCTGCCACTCGCGCTTGTGAAACTTTCTCAGACCAGGTACGTGCCTCTCCGCGTCTTGAACAGTCACTTGACCCTTTCGAGCTCGGGGACCAGTAATCCCGGGAAATATAAGGCTCAGGTCCATTGACGACGCTTCGATCTTTTCAACTAACCTCAAAATGACGCGATCTTTGGCCTCGATGGTGCTGATCAAGGTGTCAATCTTCTTCATCGACTCTGACGCTTCATATAGGCAGGGTCGAAGAATGTGCTCCGCCATCTCTCCTGAACCTTGCCTCTCCAGAACGAAGTGCCATTTTAGTGGTTGCAGTGGTCGTGGTAAGGTCAATGTAGTCTCGAGAAGCACCGTTTCGGAATTAGAAGGTAGGTCTTTCTTCAACACATTGCTGCCTTGGGCAAGACTCTCTTTGAGCTTTCTTAGAAGCACAGGAAGCTGGGAGGACTGGGAGGCATCGATGCTGGTTCTATTTTCTCGAGACCTGTTGCGAACATCATCTGCGGTAGCCGTCGCTGTCCAGAGTGCAATTAGATCTGTAAATTGAAGGTTATACCCATGCTCGTCGGCCACATAATTATAGAAAAGCTTCGGACACTGCTTCTTCCGGTCAGTCTTCAGCTCCTGCCAGCCGGAAATTCTATCCATCGCAGCGGCATGATTTGGGTCTTTGCGATCTCGGCACTGTGTTAAGAGATTTGATTACAGCGAAGTGCGCGCATCTTTCTGGAAGACGAAGAAGAGCCTCGAGGTCGATGTTCTCCACTTCAAGTTGCCTGCCTGACTAGGCATCAAGGAGTGACTTGCAAGCGATCGTGACCGGTTCTGTTTGCACTGTTTGTGACCGCGCTCTTCGCTCGACCCGTTGCTGACTCCATCATGCTTGCAGCGATGTGACTATTAGATCATTTACACAATCGAGACTGGCCGCAGTGGTGGAGATTGAGGTTCTCGTTCTGTCAGCGAAGCATGATGGAGTACGCACGAGGCGAGAAGAGAAAGCGGAATGATCGAGGGCCATCATCCACACGCCATAGACTTGAACGAGCTCGACATGACAATCTTCCCCATAATGGACAAGCAAATGGACCGAAAAGCTGGGCTCACAGTGATCAGGCACGGATCAACCAAATACAAGAGGCCGAACGGCATCGAGAGTTCCTGGCGCAAGAAGGCCAGTTTGTCCTACGACAGAAGAGAAAGGCTGCCGAGATACGTGTAAGAGAAGGCCGGGCACGCCCAATCGATTGGCTGACAGTCAACTTGAGAATAATCGATCCAATCGAGGACCTCATCAACGACGACACACGAGAGGAGGAACTCGATTTCGTGGACCCCGAGGCCGTTATTGAAGGACTTTCGGCGTCTCAGCTGAATGAAGTGCGCAAAGCAATTGACGAGTATCTCGATCTAGAGTACAAGTCTACCACCAAAGACTATTGGCGGACATTGCGAACCGTTTGCAGAGATCGGCAGAGGGGCGTGGAGGGGAGAGCGGTACGTTTAGTATCAGCTGATATCGATAACCTTCTGCGGCCAAAGTCATACGAAGAACTGGAGAAGTTGGAGAAGCAGGTTAACAGGAAGCTCGACTCAGACGAGCCTATTGACACTGATTATTGGCAGCAGCTGCTCGACAACTTGCTTGTGTACAAGGCCAAAGCGAAGCTGAAGAAGCTGTATGCACATATGCTAGATAACAAATTGGCCGAGCTGCGGAGGAGTAATGCAGAAGCAGCCCACCGAGCGGTTGTCGAATTACCTGGCACTTCTGCACCATTGATCAGACATTCAAAGGCAGGCGATCCAGATGCATTGCTAGCTGTTGATCCTATGGACAAATCTGTGCCGATGCTAGATGAGCAGCAATTCCTCGACGACATTACTCTCCAAAGGCGGAAGGTCGTCAAGGCCGGCTACATCCCTGCACCGACCAAGTCCTTAGCTTCACATGCTGGGCCCATTTTGTCCTTTGGCAGACCTGCCGATAGCGATAGAACGGCTTCTTCCATGTTTGACCGCGAAGCTGCGAAAGGCGTTGAAGAAGACGAAGAAGTGTTTGCAGGAGAAGAGCACGTCGAAACAAAGAGTGCTGAGCTATGGAGGGGCAAGTTCCGACCACGTAAACCACGATACTTCAACCGAGTGCAAATGGGTTACGAGTGGAACAAATACAACCAAACGCACTATGACCACGACAATCCGCCCCCCAAAGTCGTGCAAGGATACAAATTCCACGTCTTCTATCCCGATCTTATTGATCCCACCAGAGCACCGACCTACAAAATCACCAGGGAAGGAGGGCGAAAGAAAGGTGAAACTGTGGCCCCCGCGGGCGAGGAAGATACTTGTATCATCCGCTTCATTGCGGGACCTCCCTACGAGGACATTGCGTTCCGCATCGTTGATCGCGATTGGGACTACTCAGCGAAGCACGATCGTGGCTTCAAAAGCACTTTCGAGCATGGCATTCTAACTCTGCATTTCAGCTTCAAGAAGGTCTACTACCGGAAGTGACCGTCCCGGCGGAAGTGATCTTCCGTAATCCGACTGCTTTCGTTTTCGGGTCATGCGAGGCCTTTCCAACAAAAGGCCAGAAGGTGAGTTCGGATGTCTCCCCGAACTTTCTAATCAATTTGACTGTACCAAATGGTTTCGTATTCTAACAACATTGCCCTTCTGTGTAAGTTATGTTTGCGCTTATGGTGAATATTCCGGCCCGATATCGGTCTGATGTCGTGTAACACAGGGGCAGAAGCTAAATCGTCTCTAATCTGATGTACGATAGGTACACGCATGACGGACCTGGCATGATGATTCAGGCCTGTCCGTGCCCCCAAGAGGCTTACAGTTCTGCAGGAAATGTTCTGGAGCATGAAAATCTCCGTCGGGGTTGGTTGTGGGTCAGGCGCCTGCAGGTTACCAGGATTTTAAGCTCGACCAGGTATTCAGAAGCATGCAGAGTTCCGTGCAGTATTCCAACATGCGTGTCGTACCACAGTGCAAGGCTTTGCATCATGGAAGATTTCCATTCGTTGCGGAAGGAGCTTCACCTCAGAGCAACCAGTCACACATGTTCTCCCTTAGCACTACCACTTGATCAGGCAGGTTTGGAGACTTGAATACGGCACGAGCTGATAACCTCACCTCTCAGAGCTTCTTTGTTTGTGCGTGGCTACAGCTAGTTGCCTGTTTGCATGAAAGCTCTGGAGAAGTCCCAGCGACCTTAGCTTGAGCTACGATTGCTGTCAAATAATGTCATTGGAGCATTTGTTCCCTCTCTAACATACATCTTTGGTACGTGGGTATGCCAAAGACAAATCTTAGAACTTCTTTCCTTCTCCCATTGTTGTCTCCAATGCAAGGCGTCTTCTCTGACAACGAGCTTTGAAGTCAAAGAGACCTCAGTACTTTGCCGACAGCAAGCTCAGAAGACATCCAGTCAACACTATAGCACATACCATCATCGATTTCCGATGACACAAGAGCGCCCCAACTCTTTCAATGACAGTGATTCCGTCGAAGACGAGGACCATCAAACGTATCTGGTGCCTCGGACGTCTGTCTCAAACGACCACGCCATGCTGGCCTGCAGTCACCTGAACAACCACGATCAATATTCCTTACCCCTCCTACCAGGCAATTCCTTTAATCCATCTTTCGTCCCTGGGTCCAGCTACACTTCACTCAGCTATAGTGGGGCAGGCATCCCCACGAGTTACCAGCAACTAGCATATCATCCACAGCATGGCTTCTCCAGTATCCGCCAGAACATGGCATATCTACCTAGCAGCAGACCTAGCGTACAACTTAACCCATTCAGCAGCACCATGGAGCCCCAGATGATGCTCAGGCATAGCGAATTCGCACCTGTCGCACAGCCATATGACTTCAACACAAGCTTTGCCCTCTCAGCTTCAGTGTGCTCCCCTCAGACGATGTCTGCAACAACTGTTTCACCACCTTTGTCTTTCAGCTGTGGCAATGATGAGTATTATCCAGATCTAGCTTGGCAGCACAACCTGCCCACGTTCCAGATGCCGGACGGGGAAGGAAGCACTGCAAGTGTCAGTGATGGCTTTGAAGAGGAAGAAGGGGGAGTGTACGACAAACCTTACGCTCAGCTCATCTATGACGCCCTCAAAGAAGCACCAGGCCACAGAATGCTGCTGCGTGACATTTATGATTGGTTTCTCCATAACACTCGTAAACCACAAGAGTCAGGCACGAATGGCTGGCAGAACAGCATACGACACAACCTCTCAATGAATCAGGTATGGCCTATTGACGGCATCCGTATATCCATTACTGACTATATACAGGCATTCGAGAACGACAAGAACGATCCAGCTTCGAGTCGTGGAGCACGGAAAGCGAACAGCGTCTGGGTGCTGACCGAGCACGCTATCAAGCATGGAGTGCAGTCTACGACACGTTATCGTAAGACTGCAACAGCCAAGAAAGGCGTAAGCAATCGGGCACCTGCGATACAACGTCAGCGATCAGGGGCAAAAGGCGGCCGAGCCGCACGACGTGCTGCACGCTTGAAGCGTCAAGGAGAAGACCAACGACGAGCAAAGACCATACTTCCCGAAAGCGAGACTCCAATATCGCTCGGCTACAGCAGAAGTCCACTGTCAATTGCTCAAGATCAATGGTCCAGTTACAGCTGCAGTCCAACAACACCAGCGGAAGACCAGTTTCTCAACACGACCTACAGTCTGCCTCACCGCTCCTACTACGAATACGATCAAGAGCTTGGTTCAAAACAAGAGACTGAAACCATACCATACGAAGATGAGCAGCTACGTCAGATGCTGTCTCAACCCATGTCAGACGATGCCTTCGAAGATGCTGCTCACGTGTAGTCAGGGGATGCCGGCAAGCTGCAATGCTTGACCAGGGTGGACGGCCGTTTCGAAGCATGCAAGTCCTGTATCCTACGGACTTAGGCGAGGCTGTACAGCGTATAGTTGTTTTAGCATTGCGTTGGAGTAACCATGGTTGAACTCGATCTTCAGGGGGTGGGCAAATATTTGTGTTATCACTGCATGGCTTGGATTGATGTTATCAGAAAAGCATTACGCACAATCTGCAACTAGTTTTCTGAATGCTTGGTCTTTGAGCAGTATTGTCAAGCTAGCATGAACATACAGATAATGATATACCTGCCTTCTGTCGGCATCAGCAAGGTTCACTGCCGCCGTGCTTCCAATTGTAAGTATGAGTGCACCTGCCAGATCGTCGTGAGTATCCTTTTGCTTCCACCGTGCTTGAGGACGTGTGACCCCTCTTTTCGCACTTTCCATATCCGTCGTGCTTGCATTTGACAGCTTGAGCTTAACCGCATCGGCGCGCGTGCTCATGCCGCTTGCCACATGGCTTCTGGACCTGACAACCATCTTAACTAATCCGAATCTAACGCATGTCAGAGGTCGGACACGTCAGCTGGAATTATTTCGTCCCTCGTAGCCTTTGCGTTGAGCATACGGAACCTCATATACCAGAAGACAACCCGGGCCACCCTATCATTGACCCTTGCTAGCGAAACGTCAGAACCCTTGCGGGGCGGTCCGGAACATAAATCAGTGTCACCCAGGTGTTAGACAAGAATGCATGCCTGTCAACAGAACCTAAAGACAACGTCGCGGAGGACCTATGTAGCGGTCTGCTACATGTAGGAAAGCGTTCAAGAATCATCAATCGTATTACTGCTCCAGGTCCTATACTCCAAAGCTTCACGGCGGATTCTAGCTACAATCTGAGCATGTCCTTTACAGCACAACCCCGTATACCGATAGTCAAAGTCTAATCGAGTTGATATCAGAAAACCGTATCGGTTGGCGAACTGCCATGATTTGCTGGTCTACAGCTGCAGAAGCGAGCACTAGCTGCCTGCAAAACACCACGTAATGGCTAACGAGCCTTCTCGCAAAGGACATCCAGGATCTTTCACATCCGTTGCCGACAATGGCCTACAACGAAAGAGGGTCCTCGGCGTGGAAAACAGCGTACCGTGTGCATGAACAGTCTCGACAGGTACTGATTCTCTGACATATCTGACCCCGTTGACACACCTTACAGCAAGAGCTCAATCAAGCCGCCGCTCACTACGTATTCTCCAACCCTTTTCTTCGGGCTGTCCTTACTATCTTGTTAATTCGACAGCTTTTCCGCGCAAGCGGGGTTGCATCCCGCTTGTCACAGAAGACACGAATCGCCACCCATCGAGCAATCTGGGATTTACGATGTGTTCCGAGATGCATCATCTCACTGCCATCCTTGCTGGACAGGAACACGTACTTCGCTAGCGACATTTTCCTTGTTCAGACCCCGACAACCCGCATCAACGTTTACTGTCACGCCACCTCGGCCCGCTGTTCTCATCGTTGACGGCTGCATCGAGAGACGATCCTCCCGATACCTACATCCTTGCCTTACTCTTCGACGCTTTTTATGTTAGCACACGTACGGTATGGTGGTGCTTACAGCTCCGCACTTTAGATGTGTCTGTCAATACAATGATAGAGATCTCTGAAGCAGGGCTCTGGTGACAGGTCGTTGCAGCTTTGATCAATCGTCTGTGATCGAAGTCGCCAAGAAGCCGGTGGCCTGTCAAGATGCGAAACTTGGAGCGATTCGAGTGGCAGGGCTGATCCTGTAGATTTTCTGCAGGATGACAAGCATTTATAGGCCTCTCGATGAATGGGTCTTCTGATGTACAGCGGAGCTCATACTGTGAACTAGCAGATTTAATTCAGGATGAGACAATCGCGTCGAACATCTGCAGTTCGGAACCGGAAACTTGAATGCACGGCTCGTGATTGATCACAGAAGGGCACAACGACTGTGTAGAGCAACAATAAGGGCAGCAGATCTTGCGTGATCTAAAACTAGCGCTGATGGTCGTGCACAATACCACGCACGCTCATTCCCCTAGGTCGATATCAGTACTCACTTTGACCCGGTCCAAGACTGCGATAGGCCCTTCACTCGACGCGGCCAGAGCTAGGGGAATGGGCCATTCGACGTTCCGGCCGGCAGTAGTGACCAGCCACTCGAGCGCAGCGATGCCACGAGCTACACTGTCATCAGGTGCGCATCGGGATGACAGCATGAGCTCGTCCGATACTGTTGCGGAGCATGTACCTCTCGATGTAGAGAACTCGACGCAGCATCATTTGGTTGTCTGGCCGATACCGGAGTGGTTGATTGATCCGGGGGGTTCACGAGCACATCTGCTGCCCGAGTAAGGCCGCTGCTGGCAAAGCATATGCACGACCCTCAGTCAGTAACGCTGTTGTACGTGGCTCGGGGTCAAATTGTAAGCTGCCCAGCTCGCATCAGATAACACTGGGCTCCCTAGCTCATCTTAACACTGTTGCTCCTAGCTATCGAAAAAACCTTTTCCACGCTCCTGTCTATTTCTCTGCACGCAGCGTGAAAGCTCCAAGCATGAGATCCAAAATCAATGTCCCCATCTCAGTCTCGAATTAGAGGTGACACAGGACCACTCGCGAGGCCGCCGCAGGGGCCACTCAACGGTCATGCAGTTCAAAAGCGGTCTTAATGTGCATGACTTGCCCCGCTCGTCCCTGATCCTAACGGCAGGATGCACGAATTGACGGCTGTCATGGCAACACGCAGATATGACAGTTTGACAGCGGATGCCTCGTCTATACTTGCTTTGGCCTTTCGGGTCCTCTGATGGTCGTCAAGAACTGCGATCAAGAAGATACTCTGTCCTACCTAGCATGACTCCAGCAAGAATCTACTGCAGACATGGCTGCGCGGTGATAGCAGCCTGAATTCACATGCATGACCTCAACCACGCGCAGCAGTCAGTTGATTGATCTCCCAGATTGCAGTGAACAGAGGGCGACTGCCTTGGGGAAGCCATGCTCTCCATGCGACGCCTGATGAATACCTGTTGGTGATGCCGTGGCAACTTACCAGCCTGGAGGCGTGCCAAATCTCCAAGGGTTGCACATTCGGTGGTGTCCGCTGTCAAAATCTATCATGCTGGGACGGGTTGGCTACACGGAGGTCTCCAGCAAGAGGACACCCCCAACGATACGAACCTCCCGCCACCTCGTGAGATGAATTACAGAGGCTTTGTGGTACATCTTGGCTGCTCAAAAGACCGTGCGCAAGGATTTCGAAGAGGTAATATTTACTGTTTCTGGCACAGTGGCACAAGGTGATGTAAAGTGGCACGGCCATTCGTCGAGCGACTGTCCTGCGACCCATTACGAGGCAGTGACGAACAGACCGTAGCCAATGACGATGCGAGCGCTCGACGAAGGCAGTGGCTTCAGAGCCTCACGAAAGGGTGTACATGATAGTCCGCACATGACGCACAGTGACCAACAGGACAGGCGCCGCTGTGTCATGAGAGCGCGACCACGCATGGGCAAGGGGGCACAGAACGGTGGTCACGAACTAGCAGTTCGGACGGGAACATGAGGCATCAATGGGCCGAGTTGGTGCTAACGGCAGAGACAAGGCTCCCTCGGGGGACATAACGTGACGATGTGCATTCACTCAGAGTGAGCAGAATCATAGGAAACGGCGACCGTCCTCTGGCCCGAAAGAACACAGGGACTGCTGGTACGGTTTCGGAAAGGTGGTGCAAACCATTGTTGTACGATGCCAGGTGTCCGCTGTCAAAATCTCACATATGGTAGGTGATGCTGTGTATGATGCTGCGGTGGGCTCGATGAAGACCCTATGGAGACGAACGTTCAAAGCGTGGTCATCACAGGCACAACTGAGAACTGTCAGCAGGCAAGCTCCTCCGTTGTTCGGGAGGTTCCAGATACGTAAATCTTCAGCGTTAACCAGCCTCACATAATCTATCAGACGGGTCAAAGCTGAGCCGGCGTAAGGGGGAACTCTCAGCCAGCGGAATTGTTGTAACGGCCACGGCTTCAACAATCATGTGAACTGTGGTACTTTCTGATTTTTGTCGGTCATGCGACCAGACCAGGCTGGCTGGGCAAGAATATACACTCTCCCACTCAGGCAGCAGACACGATGCTCTACAGCCTCAGCCTCAACCGCAGTCTCGGCCACCAGCTACTGGCTGAGACTCACACATCACTTTGCAAGAAGACGATGATGCCGTAGAAGTTCCTTCATTGCTCTTTCCCCTCGATCAGATGCTAGAACACAAAGAGAATGAAACCGCTTATTTCTTGCCGCCCTTCTTCTCCTGCGTCTCCTTCAGCACCTTCTTGACGATCT
>Ga0066648_10001857_pt1 | contig 10966 bp, 6 predicted proteins | sample CryGeyCG12114_NA_FD_59537 | JGI IMG/M metagenome (GOLD analysis project Ga0066648, IMG submission 59537) | Groundwater microbial communities from aquifer - Crystal Geyser CG19_WC_8/21/14_NA | ecosystem: Environmental > Aquatic > Deep subsurface > Groundwater | place: USA: Utah: Grand County... | reverse complement strand
GTTGTCGCAAGATGGATGTTGACCAAGATAATGAGTACCACGACCACTAACGATACCACAACTATGATCAGCCTACGGCAAGTGGGGTTGACGGTTCGTTGTGCTTTTGCATAGCCTTGTACATTAGATTTCAATGCTGTTAACGCTCATGATCGGTGCGCCGTCTCATGTATTATATCAGTTTTTTTAGTCTGCCCCTATCTAGAGCGAGATGTCGTTTTGGATTCTGGACACTTGCGTCACAAAACGCGTAGAACCGAAGGCGCATTATTTTGCAGATCTGGTCAAGATTGGGTGGGCAGGGTGATGAGCCAATGGCAGTGGTGCGCTGCAGAAACAGGCTTTGGTTCCTTTCTTTAGCACCAAAGTTTAGCTGCGGCAGACCCTGCGTGGACTCATTGTCTAAGCCACTTTGGGCGAGCGAAACAAGGCACTCTCCTGTGAACAGGTCGTTTGATGAGGCGTGGCCATGATCCTTTTGGCGCCTTTGTGGCACCCTCCCGCAGTCTCATGCCTTCATGGTCCCTTGCCGAATCATCCTTTGAGTCGGGCTGACATTCGTTATTGCGTCTGGACCGTGCCAACCAGGCTTAGAGCTGGCTCTGCCTGAATACGTAGCACAGACTAACTTCCACCTCAGCCTGACTTCGAACACTGTGACTGCACACGACAGCGACATAACTTGTGCCGACTTTGAGGCTCTTGCAACCACCGACCATCCCAACTCCCGGCTACATCTTCGGCATCAATGGCTGCGAACGATTACTATCAGACTTCCTCTCAGCAGTACCAGGCCTTCAACTCTTCAGCCCCGTCTGGTCCTTCCCCATATTCACAAAACAACTACTATGCCAGCCATGGTCAGTCAGCGCCATCAGTGGCACCTTCGTATCACTCAAACGACCCATACCAGCCCGAGTCGAGACCACCTCCGGCTCCGTTGAACAAGCCCTCGCCCGTGAACGCGAAGAACAATGCAAGGGTACACACCAATCAGAGCGAATGGCCATCGACGCAAAACACAACATATCCTCCATCACCTGAATCGCAGCAACCGCATCCAGCTTTACTGCCCTCACCGACGAAGAGCAAGAGACGGAAGAAGAAAGGAGGCTTCTTTTCAGGAAAGGTGCCATGGTTCGTCTACTTCATGACCTTGGTACAGGTGACCGTGTTTGTCGTGGAGATTATCAAAAACTGTAGGTGCTGTCAGAGCAGAGGACATGGGCTAAAGCTAACACGCTCACAGCCATAATCACCGGTTCGCCAATCATGATACATCCATATTTCAACCCCATGATCGGTCCTTCAACATATGTGCAGATTAATATGGGTGCTCGCTTTGTGCCGTGCATGAGAACCACATACTCTCCCGACACAGGCGATGTATACCCTGACACTCCATGGCCCTGCCCAAACAGTACTACCAGTCTTTCCACCGATCCAAACAATCGTTGTCATCTAGCCGACCTCTGCGGGTTGGGAGGCCTCGAATACAGCAGCCCTAACCAGTGGTACCGTTTCATCACACCTATCTTTCTTCATGCTGGAATCATTCACATCGGCTTTAACATGCTTCTCCAAATGACACTGGGCAAGGATATGGAAAAAGCAATCGGCACCATCCGCTTCACCATTGTCTACTTCAGCAGTGGCATTTTCGGTTTCGTCCTTGGAGGCAACTTCGCTGCACCAGCTATCGCCTCGACGGGTGCCTCTGGCTGCCTCTTTGGCATCCTAGCCCTCGTCCTCCTCGATCTCTTCTACACATGGAGTCAGCGACAGTCGCCCGGCAAAGACCTCTTATGGCTCATGTTCGATATCATCATTTCCTTCGTGCTCGGTCTACTTCCAGGCCTAGACAACTTCAGCCATATTGGTGGCTTTCTAATGGGTATCGTGCTGGGTATTTGCATCCTGCATTCCCCCTCCTCACTGCGTAAACGGATTGGGGAAGCTAGTCATAAGCCAAGCTATAGCCACATTGGCTCAGAAACGAATATACCCATGGTCAGCGGTGCCCTCAAAGACGATGGCAAGGACTCAGCATTCGCTACAACAACAATCGCAAAGCCAGCGGACTTGACCAAATTCGCGAAACAGCCAGTCAGCTTTTTCAAAAACAGGAAACCGGCATGGTGGGCGTGGTGGCTAATAAGAGCCGGGTGCCTGATTGGCGTGCTGATCGGATTCATCGTGCTACTGTCGAATTTCTACAAGTACAGAGATGGTTGTACATGGTGCAAGTATCTCTCATGTTTGGACGTCACTGTTGGTGGGCAGAATTGGTGTGAATATGGATACATGACTTTCCCCAATTCGACGGCGACGTCGACGACCGACCCTTCGGGGACCAGCAAACGAGCACTAGAGGAGGTATTCAGGAAAGCCTTCAGAGCATAATAGCCGTGGCTGAATAAGACCTGGAACCACGAGCACAGCGTAGATCATCTATGCCTGATGCATGAAAAACTGTAACTTCAGCCCTTTGTTCTGAAACACATTTCATCCTCGCCAGTCCCCTCCGGCGTCGCCCATGCAGTGCTCTTGAAAGCTACAGATTGCTCCTGCCCAATCTCCATTTAGGCGCTTCCTTTCCGGCCGGCGCGACCAAATGAGCAAAGAGCCCTCGACCCAAACCATGCGAAAGGTAGGTCGCAGACGGAGATACATGGCCAAGTAGACCTCAGTATCGTGGGAAGTGCGCGCCGTCATTTTTTCACGAGAAGACACGGCTTAGATGACAAGCGGTGCGCTTCGATCTGAGATGAGGTGGAAGCCACGAGTCGATTTGATGTCAAAGGGGTGCAATGCAGCAAAAAAGTACGACCCGAGCATTGCGAGAAGCGAAGGAAGGCATGGATCAATTGGGCATTCCGTCAGGAAAACTTGATTCAATCACGAGGGCGGCGGAAGCCACGATCGGCACGAAGAAACGGGCCTTTTACTCACACACTCAGCATACCGCAACGCAGAAGGCGCGAAGCAGAGCAACGAGCAAAGGTGATACAGTGACGCGACAAAACAAGCAAGGCGTTAATGTACGTGTCTCGTGTAGGCAGGTGAGTGCAGTTCACACGGCACGAGATGGCAAGAGCCGAAGACACTAGCGCTGGGGCGTTAGTTAGTCTGAGCATATGAGACAATAATTCGTCCTCGAACTACAGCGCCATTCACGTCATGCTCGGTTCCTGCACCGCCGACCCTACGTATCTACCGTGCTAAGCCCTTCTTTCTAGGACATTTATCTGCTATATTATTCCCAGTCACCAGCGGCGACAGGGTAACGATCAGGTGGATAAGTAATAGTGGCAATATGCACCTCACCTAAAACCAAGCACTCGACCAAGTACTACAAACCAACACAGCAAGGCAGATTCTGTTTACCACCCTGGTCAATTGCCTCGACATAGCCCTTAGCGGCTTTGCCTTGCATTGGGAGGGGCTCTCATGCGCAAAAAGTCTGCGTCTCTCTAATCGATCAATCTGCCCAGGGCTATTTCTGTGCTGCTCATGAGCTTGCTTCGAAGGAAACGTTTAAACTGATATTCCGGACCATGCTTGTACGCTGTGCGTGTTGTTCATCCCGACACCGACACCGACGTTTGGTAGCCATGGTTCGCACTTTCTGCAATATGCAAGCCAAGTGTGGGTTACTTCTCTGTTGCCGCGGTGGGGCGCCAGGAGAGTCTTCCTGCCATAATATGCAAAATCATCTTATGCTACCTCTTGTTTTGCGTAAGGCATACAGATCGGGGTGGCGAACAGAGAGACATATGGACGATAAGTTGCTCTCGTCCCTCGGTCTCTGACCATGGCAGAGACTCTGGATTTCCGTATTGATGGAGTGGTAGGCACTGTCAAGCGCACGCACAGAACCTCATCTCTGGTGGCTATCATCGTGGTCCATGATATTTCCATTGCTTCGGAACGTGGCTGGCTATCTGCGTTTCTTCCCACTGACCTGCCACTAGCTAGCGTCTGGAAGCTGCGTTACGATGCCTCTTTAGCCGACACCTTCGACCGATTTTTAGTCTTGGGTGAGCGTCTTCGTCAGGCGCTCGATCGTATCTCCCAAGCATACGAAGGAGTCAGTCACGTCCTGCTTGATACAGATAGTAACATGCCAGGGAAAGCAGCTCTAACATGTGATCAACACCAGGTTTTGCAACATATCGTCCTCGTTGGTCACGGTCTGGGTGGCCCTCTGCTGAAACAAGCACTCCTCTCAGAAGACGTCAGTGCAGGGAGCTCGAAGCTGAGAAGCACCGTCAAAGGAGTTCTGCTCCTTGATTGTTGCTATCAACCTTCATATCGAAAACTGTTAAAACTTGCCCGACATGACCCAGGAAATCTTTCTCACAATCAACTTGTTGCAGGCTTGCAGGTGGTTCGACAGAACTTCGAGATTCTTTGGCGCAGATCATACTTTGAGGTTATCTCCTTCAGCAGCACACTTTCAATCCGCGTTCCGTCGACGGTAGGAAACCGCTTAGACTCTCCAAAGCAATTTCGTTGACTCTCAGAAGTATCGTTGCTCGGCTCTACACCAGCCAGATCGGCCAGTCATACCTCTGCCAACGACTCACGAAGTGAGACTCCAAGCTCAACTTATTTGCGAGACTGACAAAGGTTCAGGGGCTCCTAGAGGTCGCATCAAAAGACTCAAGCTACCGTTTGCTTCTGGCACAGTTGCGAAGAGTCTCGCCTGTCACACTCTATCCTCCCCACGACCTACAAGCCCATACCAGGCAAGCATTTGAAGGTAACGCCGGATCACCATGAAGCGGTCATTCGTTAACTATGGTAGGGTATTTTCGGGCACTTGACTGCGGCACGAATGAGTTTCAAGCTCGACGGCCTTCGACCGAGAACTGCTCGTGGATACTTGAAGATCAAGCATTCGCCGAGTGGTTGGATCCTCGTAATTCGAAACCCGTTTTCTGGATCAGCGGTAAGCCAGGATCTGGGAAGTCGACGTTGATGCGCTATCTGGCGGAGTCGCTTCAGCAAGGGTCCGACATTACACCTCTACCCGCTTTTACGAGCACGTTTTTTTACTCGTGGAGCTCTAGCGATCGGCGTGATATCTTGAACGGCCTTCTGCGAACTATCTTGCTTCAGTTGATTAGACAGGCCTCACAAAACTCACCTGGCCTCAGCACGAACTTTCTGGCAGAGGTTGAACGAGCAATGCCCCCGAACTGGAGCAACCAAACAGACATACTGGCCGACCATCTTGACTTGCTGTTGAGAGATGTCACCCGCTGCCAACCGGTCTACATCCTGATCGACGCGCTGGATGAACTCGATCCTCGAGACGCTAACCGAATTCTGGATTTCATACGCCCTGTTGCGAACCAAAGTCGAGCAAGCCAAGTTAAAGTCCTCGTCACTTCCAGGCGTGATGACTCACTGCATGAGCACGAGTTCCACATGTGCATGGATAAGGCCAACCACACCGGCATATCAAGGTATCTGAACGACCAGCTTGAAGGGTTGTCACTTGAGCACAAATACCATCAGTATACCGAGAAACTCGTTGGCGGTGAGATCCTGAGGAAAGCGCAAGGTGTATTCCTCTGGGTAGTACTTGTCGTACAGGAGTTGCGACATGTGAGCGAGGCTGGCGAAGATGTTCTCCGTGTGCTTGACACTCTTTCCAGTGATCTTGAGAGTCTCTACGAGAGACTCTTGAGACGTACAGTCAGGTCCAAGGATGATGATATCATTACTATACTTTCATGGATACTATTTGCTAGGAGACCACTGTCGGCGCTCGAAGTCTACGACATGAGCTTAGGCACATGGAGTTTTAGTCAGAGGTTTCGACAAATCCCACCAGAGGGGTGGCAACTATCTGTGAGTGAGCAGTGCGCTCAAATTCGTTTCATAGATAATTTGCTAGCACGATCTTACGGACTCGTGGAAACCTTCACTCCCGACTACAGCTTTTCACACCAAATTCCGCAAGCAAACAAGACCAAAATGGTTTGGCTGATTCACGCATCTGTGGCGAGCTTCCTACGCTGCCGCATCCAGGACTATCTGTTTCTCGATACGATACTGGAGCTCGAGATCTCGACTCAAGCATTAACGAAACACCAACTTACCCATTTGAAGATGGCCGAGCAGTTACTCGTTTACATGAATTTCTGCGCTGGGGTGCTTGATGCTGGGAAGATCTCCTTGGGGGATATAAGAGTGGCGATGCCATTGCTCGATTATGCTTGCACTTTCTGGTTCCGACATGTCGAGGCAGGCGATGGTACAACCCTGAAGATGCATGAGGTTCTAGTATTGTTCCCTTCATTGAAGAACCCACATGCTGTGTCTTGGGCGTCTATGAGGAGCTTCATGCCTCCTGAGGTACCAAGTTGGATCTGCGAGGACTCGCCAATGCTATGCTTTTGCTCATACTTTGGTTTTCGCGACTTGACTCGTTGCGGCCTTGAGAGAGATCAGGCGCCGCCAGCAGCCAAAGGAACGATTGACCAGCCGAACGGCATAGGTCGAACTCCTCTAGCTATCGCTGCTGCAAGGGGACATGTCGAGATAGTGAACATGTTGCTTAAACATGGTGCAGATCTGAATGTGATCGATCGAATCTATGGGCAGTCCGTCTTGAAATTTGCTGCATGTGCCGGCCATGAGAAAATTGTCAAGACATTGCTCGCTCACGGAGCGAAGGTAAACGACACTATGAATGGGACGACAGCCCTATCTCAAAGTTGTGCCCTTGGTCATTATGAGGTTGTCCAGGAACTACTGCGACATGGAGCAAACCCAAATCAGCAAGACACTCAACGCGGCCAGTCGCCTCTATCTCTAGCCATATCGAATCGGTACACCCTACTGGTCAAAATTCTGATTAGGTATGGTGCAGATGTCAACCAACGAGACCTGTATACAGAATTGACGCCTCTTCATCACGCTGTCATCGCACGTTCACCTGATACTGTCAGCATACTGGTCAGGGAGAGAGCTCATGCTGACATCAAAGCACTTTCGGCACTACCAGACTCTCAGGCTCAGTGGCTACTGCGAATCTTGGGAACAGTCACTGATCTGACACAACGACACTGTTGTCCACGAAGTTGCGGTAGTGAGACCAAGGGCAAATCTGATAAGGGAGCATACCAGAATGCTCAACCTTGCTCAGATGCTAAACAGACCAGGTCAACGAACGGGAAGAGGTTTCGTGCTTCAGACCAAAACAATGAAGACGAGCAGGAGGATGGTCCTCCCAACAAGAAGTTGAAAGAAGGCCGTAAACCAGGTCAAGTTCCGCAGGCACCAGACAACATGAAGTTTGCCTGTCCATATGGTGTCAAATATCCAGAGATTTACGGAATGGTCAAACACTGTGGCACTGGCTATGCTACTATCCCGGAACTCAAGACTCACCTCTTTCGCCACCATCGTAACCCCTCTTGTGAGCTATGTGGAGGAAAGGGCCATTGCGGAGATAAAGGCTTTGTGGACCCCCAGGCCGACAAGAAACTCGCCGATCATGATACAAACGGCACCTGCAATCGCTTACCCGAACCATCAAGAGACATTTCTGCTGGTTTCTACAGATCACAGGCAACTCGGCTTAGAGAGCGTCACAGACAGTCTCGTTGCGACGACCATGACATATACAAGGAGAAATGGAAGCTCTTTTTTCGAATCCTCTTTGAACTCGACGATAACGCAGAGACGCCTATCCCTTACTGTACAGGCACGGATCAACAACTTGTACGCGAGAACCAGCGCTTGAGCTTCACGAACCAATACCACGAAGCAGTTCTCCGGCGATTGTTGATTCCCGAAAATTTCAGGGATCATATGAGGGATATGACTCGTGTCTACAACGAATCTATCGAGCGGTCTGAAGAAAGCGTTGATCAACTTCAATTCCCAACTTCTCCCGCACAAGACACAACAGCCATACCCACTCATCAAGCTCAACCGCTTCTATCCATCCATCTTCCAGGAGACAACCCGGGTGGTGCGGGCTCCCATATTGCTCGCGATCAAGCCTACTATCAACAGGAAACGAGCATACACCCAGATTCCGGATTCGCATCGTTCCAAACGATATCGAACGGTCCTCTCTCCGACCTTTGGGGGGACGACTTCGAGAATGCGTCACAGCCTGCCCACATAGCCACTACAGGCCTCGATAACGACCCCGTGTCATGGCCTCAGTCAGAAACCATCGAAGACGATGTTATGGCCGAAATAATAAGTGGTTTCAGCACTAATCAATGGTCTCTATGATGCATGCCAGCACGCACAACACTTACCCACTACCCAACAACCGCACACACAGCGCAAGTAGCATGAACAGTCGCCTTCAGCGCCGCACGTCCGACGCATCTTGACAACGCAATGCCCCAACCACAACTACAGGGATGCTCGGTAGGTCTCAATAGAACCTGACCAGCGTGAATTTCTATGTGCTGCATAAGAATGCCATGCCGAACACGCACATCGTGTGAGAGGAAAATGCAGGTCCGAGCAGCTTCTCATACGACGAACACGGTACATTCAATGTCAGCCTACCATGACCATTGTACGAATGCTTCACCTCTCGCAACGCTCGCAGAGGCAGTAGCAACGAGATACGCAAATTACTCGTCCTGGCGAGGTAGCAACCTCGAATTGGCAATCACTCTTTATGCCCAAGTCGCTCTTTCAGGGCTAATTCTTCAGGAGGAAAGGTCAAAATAGCCGCGCACGAGTTAGCAACAATATACTCAATCACTCATTAACATCGCTCTCAGTCTGCCTCGATGAACACCTAGAAGCATCATGTTACTCTATCCCCGCGCGCCAACGCCTGTCTGTTCGAAAGCTATCCCATCGTACTGCACTGACTATGATTCAAACACTCCTCGAAGCCCACATACCAACGCCAACCAACTCCTCCGTACCAGTTGCCTGTGCCGGGCGCTGATCTGCCTGTACATTTCCAGCAGGTCCCATTCTCGTCTCGATACTCCTCAGCGCTTCTTCAGCCGCTCTGACTCTCTGTGTCGTGTCCAGATCTCCCACCTGTGAGCTCCCAACCCTATCAGTGATCTGAGATGTGCTGTGCAAATGCGATAATAGTGTTTTTGACTCCTTGCTCCTGTTCCTTGCACTGTTAGTCCAAAGCCTAGGGACGTGCACAAGTCTTTCTGTGAGTCGCCATGGAGTTGAAAAAAACACTCACTGTTGCCGAGTAGCCATGATTTGGCGTTTTCCTCCGTCTGACTTTCCGAGACCGATGTTGTGCTTGCCTTGTTCGGCCGGTATAACACCTGGACTAGGCAAGTTCTCCCTCTTCCACGGGTCTCGGCCGCCAAACTACCCCGAAAGGCACTCGTAAACTTGCACTGATGCGGTGAGCTTGTGCAGGTACCCTGACGCCGGTGCCTCGAGTCAAAGGAATGTGCAGCTGAGACCAAGATGATATAAGCAGGCCAGGCCACAAAATGGCAGACAGAGCATAATAACAATCTGCACATTATGGCCAGTCTATCATACATCGGCATATTTCATAGAAGCATCACATCACATCACGTAAGAGTCGCTATTACTAAAAGGGGGACTTTGACAAGGATGATGGATATGAATGAATGAATGTTGAAGCTCGTGCGCCACGAGCTCTGAGTTGGTCGATTCTAAAGGGCCATGGTGCGAAGAATATCAGGAGGGTAAAGAGTTCCACGATCATGACTTTGCACGCCGAGCAGGGAGTGCCTCGACGTAGGGCCGTTTGACTGTGTACACATTATGGACTCGGAGCGGATTCTGGGAACTCCCCCGGCAAGGACCACTCTTGTGCTTGGCATTTATAACGCTCTTCCCTCATTGTCATAGGAACTGGAATTACTAGGCAGGTGGTTTGCAGAGACTGCGCAAGCAAGGTGGTCGGCCTTTAAGATAGAGGCGTGTGCTGGTGACGGTTCGCCGGCACGTGCGAGCGCTTTCTGGTGAGATGGGAAGTACAACCGACGTCAGCACCCCGGAAGACGCTATACACGCGTTAATGCAGGTACAGGCACGGCGCGGTCGAAAGAGGGGACATGACGCACGACAAAGGGTCCTTGGGCTTGACCAGATGTCGGCAAGGCTGGGAATGATGATTTAACGGAATAGAGCGATGGATGAACCTTCTTCTGTACTTATGGGTTTGAAGTCACCTCCGTGCTTTGCCCTTATGACTCGGCCTAGCATTTTTCACTTGTCTCTTCTCCTTTACCTTTCTCGCCTTCCTGATGTCCTCTAGCGAGTTCGTGATCTTCCCCTTCTTTACACCTCTCGCGTTCTTATGATCGTTCCTGCCATTCTTGCTCGTGTTTTGTATGCCCATTTCTCGCTCTTGCTCTTTCTTTTCCCTGAATATCTTTCGCTTCTTTTCGAAGTCGTCACGGTATTTGTCTGGTGCTTTGGCTTCGGGTGTGAGCTTATGCTTGTACTTTTGTTTGACACCGAGCGTATGCCCGCCACCTGTATTTGCAGTAGATTCAGCTTCACCGACCCGTGGCATGCGGTACATTTTATTCTTCTTCTTCCAGTCTTGGAAGCGACCAGATTTGAAGCTAGCGGCAATCTTTGCACCAGACTCGCCACGAACGAGACGCTGGCCACCTTTGGAGCCGTCATCGTCGTTATTCCGACGTACATATTTCTTGTGTCGCTTATCCCACCTCATGATCTGTGTTGGGTTGTTTGAGTTTGTGGCATCATCGCCAGCCAGATCCATTGTCGCACCGCGGGCTGCGGATGTGAAGTCTGACCCTTGGTTGATGCTATAGCCAGCATCTTCGGCGAGGTTAGTGTCAGTCGGAAGATAAGACATGAAATTCTCGGTGTGACGGAAGCGTGCTGTCGGATCCTCAGTGTCGAGATCGACTGCGGATTTAGAGTTGGACGATCTGGACTTCTTAGGTTTGTGGTTAGAAAAGGTCACCTCAAGTTCCGAGTCCGAAGC
>Ga0066648_10001854_pt1 | contig 10975 bp, 6 predicted proteins | sample CryGeyCG12114_NA_FD_59537 | JGI IMG/M metagenome (GOLD analysis project Ga0066648, IMG submission 59537) | Groundwater microbial communities from aquifer - Crystal Geyser CG19_WC_8/21/14_NA | ecosystem: Environmental > Aquatic > Deep subsurface > Groundwater | place: USA: Utah: Grand County... | reverse complement strand
CCAATCATCGCTTCTGCTTCCGGCCGTGTGTCGTGGATCTGACAACATTTCGCGCGGGCGCGCCTGCGGCTAGCGAGCAGAAAACAGCGACCATCCGCAGCTGCTGTTCGAGCGATGCAAAATTGTCAGTAGCCGGTGCAGTAGACGCATCCTGCCATGCAGCTGAGCCAAGTACATGTTCACAAGGATGGTGCTGGTCTTTGGCGATCAGACCTTCTTAAATACTTGCACAGAGATTTTCTTGCCGAGACGGTTCGCACACACGGTGATCTTGTGGCGGGGATCGACGAACATCCGGAGGTCTGGGGTCGAGGAGAACCAAGAGGTTACGGTATGGCTATCGATGGAGGCAAGCGGGACCGTCTGGGACCCAGGGCCAAAGAAGTACCACTTCTTAGTCCCACCAAGCTTGACCTCTCAAGGACTGGCCCCGTAGCAATGCGCAGCTACAAGGCCTAGCAAAGGGCCAAGAGGACGCGTGACTCGCTGTACCATCACTAGTTGATACCTATTTTGTCTTACTGTAAACTTACTGCTCGAGCCTGTGCTCCGAGTCGATGCCCACAATGTCGTCCTCTCTCGCCTGGTCGCGCAGAGAACTCGACCTTCCACCGAGCGCTGTGCCTCGTAGCTGCGAACGCCGAGTGCTGTGTATCAGGAAGTCTTCCTCGTGTGGCGATTGTTCTTGCATGCACTATACCACGATTCACACACACCTTCCATATACGGGAACGATTCGACCCTCTCTTCAGGGCTCCTTGTTCGCTTGCGCTCTTGAGGCAGTCAGCCAACGAGAAACCCTGCTGCGTCAAGTTAAAGACCTCGGCGGCCAACCAGACTCGCTCGCCACAGTCAAGTGACGTCCATCTGCAGCACTCAACAAGAGTGCCTCGTACCTGCCTGGGTTGACCACCAAGGACGAAGCAATTGCACGAGTAGCCATAGCATCAGGCCAGAAACACAACAAGTACCTCTGCTGTCCCATCCTTTGACATTTCCACAATCGACGCAAAGCAAAGTACTGTTAGACCTCGCTCAACTTCGACTTGCTAGCCCTAGGCCCCATCTAGCAGTCCGAGCAGCTTGGATTTATTGATTCATCTCCTACCAGCTGGCCTGTTTTTACGATCAAACTTTTTGTTCAAGCTTCATATTCTTATTCTGCATTATCAATCGCAAGAGCAGAAGTCGCAAGCTGGACTTGACGACCCCCGATACTAGATCTGGGGATACTTCGACCCGAAAACAACTACTATTAAGAGAGGCTCTCCTCCACCGGTTCAGCGCACGCAGCCATTGAGGATCTTTTGCAAGCATACCTCAACGTACATTTGGATTTGCGTTGGTTTGATACAAGAGCGAGGATACTTTACACTGCTGGTTGCCGCATTGTCGGATTGTGGCTTGTGCGGCACGTGTGCTTCTCTGGATACAAGACTCCGGCTTCAGCTTGCTCTGGACTGCAACTCAGGGCTGCTTGAGGATGGCGGAAGATACAGTTGTAAAATCGAGCGTTGTGACTGAGCCGTCAAGCAACGGTCAGGCTCAGGATAACCCCGCCGGTCAGAAAGATGGCCGTGAGTATCAAATGCTTAGCCATGTTCAAATCTGACATAAGCAGCAGCGAAATCAGCGTCGACCCAATCCGCGCCAACAGCCAGCCCAACCGCTCCAGCTGTGCCAAATTTCCCTCCTCCTAAGACTGACAAGCCGAGACCTCATGTCTGCGTGACCTGTACAAGATCTTTTGCCAGATTAGAACACCTGAAACGTCACGAACGATCGCATACAAAGGAGAAGCCTTTCGAATGTCAGTCCTGTACACGATGTTTCGCTAGACGCGACTTGCTGCTACGGCATCAGCAAAAGCTGCACTCCACCACAACACCTTCATCGAGACCCCGGAATGGTCGGCGTGAAAGCGCCGCGGGAGTTGCGAATAGCAGGGTCCGCAAAAATTCGGTGGCCAGCACACCCAGTCAAACAATGAGGCCGCGAGCAAACACTTTGAGTCACGTCGACGCCTCGACGCTCGGAATGATGTCGTCAGGTGCTTTCAGTAGACCCTATATTCCGTTACACAATCATCACAACAGCTTTAGCACAATGCCAAGTATGAGCAACTTTGGCTTCCGAGGCATGGGCATGTCGAGTGCTGCTTCAATGATGGGTTTGCCTCGGTTAGATACGAATTCGATAGGCTCGAGCGTCTCGAATGGCTTACGCACCGCGCCGCCTTTCGGAGGCTTCCCAGCAGATTTCGACCTGGAGATGATGGCTTACGATGCAGGTGGCTCCAACACCATCAACCCGCATGAGCTGCACACTCCAAGCATGCAGGGCCTCGGCATTGATGGTGCAGCTGAGTTCGGAAATGGTCACTATTCGGGCCTGGCGAATTCGCAAGCGATCGTCGACGATGACGGTAAATTCGACTGGATGACCCACGGCTTTGAACAGCAGATGTCTTTCATGGGTACTGAAAATGCAATTGAATCTTCCCCTTCCGCCATGGATACAAACAGTCCCGCTACCTTCCCGGACGCGGTAAATCATCGCCCTGGAGCTCAAGCAACACAAGGCCATTCCAAGGTTGATCTGATGTGGCAACCACCTACCACGACTCACCAGCACACCATGAACAGTCCGATGAGCATGGACATCCAAGTTTTGTTCGGGGATATGTCTGGGTCAACTGAAAACACAATCTCTCCAAAGTCATTGCTAGCGCAAAGCAATGCCGGATTCGATATGTACTTCGCAACGCCCCCAGAAATCTCGACCATGGATGCAGCGAACATATCTGGTATGCCCAATGAGACGTTCCCGTTGCCCTTCAAACATGAAAATGTTCCGTCTACTGCTTCCACGGCCTCGATAGATAGCAGTATGCAGCACAGCTCCGTCACCACAAACGTTGGTGATCTCGTCACTGAACAACTGCGAAGTTCGGTCATCGCTAGTTTGTCGCAGTTCACTGGTTTCGGCCAACGTCGGCAATCTGCACCTGTAATTAGCTCGCCACTGACCCCTGGTGGCAGCACCAAGGCCAAAGTCTTCAACGCTAACACGTTTCCAACAACGTCAGATTTGCAAAGGTATGCATCGGCCTACTTCAGGTTCTGTCACCCTCATCTGCCATTTTTGCATCTCCCCACTCTCAACTTTGAATCACCCGAATATTCGAGTTCCATCAGAAATGGTGGACCTTATCATAACTATGGTGCTGCGAACAATACCATTGGTGGAAGCTGCCTGCTGCTGTCTATTGTGGCCCAGGGTGCGCTGTACGAAAACGAACCAGATGTCTCCAAAGAGCTCTTCGAATATGCCAAACGAATGATCAGTAATTACTTGGAAGGACGTCGCAAAACAAACGGGAACCGAACCTTGTTCGTGTCTCATCACAACACAGATAGTGAAGACACGCCCCTATGGTTGGTGCAAGCAATGCTGCTGAACGTTGTTTACGGACACAACTGTGGTGACAAGACAGCCGCGGACATAGCTAGCAACCATTGCGCTGCCCTTGTGAGTCTCGCTCGAGGCGCTGAACTGGCTAAGCCATACCCGACGTTTGTCAACACAGACGCGTGGGTTGGTCCGAGCCAGGACAACATCGACACTGAATGGCTCGAGTGGAGGATCCTAGAGGAGCGCAAGCGGACACTGTATTCGATTTTCGTCCTGTCAAGCATGTTAGTCATGGCCTATAACCGTGCACCCGCCTTGACAAATTCTGAGATCAGGCTGGACCTTCCATGTGACGAAGAGCTTTGGGCAGCCGACAGTGCTCAAGCCTGGCGCGCGCTTGGTGGCATGGCGGCTGTGAAGAGTCGCTCAATACCTTTCGCTGGCGCTTTGACCCACCTCCTCACTGCTGCACAAAGGGAGAAACAGGCCTCTGAGCAGAACTTTGGGACCAACAGTTGGCACCAAGAGCCCCCAAATTCTGTGCTGAAACCGAGTTCGTTCGGTTGTCTCGTTCTGATTGATGCTCTTCACAACTACATCTGGGAGACCCGTCAGCGACATCTTGGACGTCAATGGACCCCGCATGAAGTCGAAGCAATGCACGCGCACATCGAGCCAGCTCTTCGGTCATGGTCGACAGCGTGGAGCTCGAACCCTCTGCATGTGATCGAACGACCGAATCCATTTGGTGCTGGACCTCTTCCGGCCGATAGTATCCCGTTGCTGGACTTGGCTTACGTGCGACTGTTCGTGGATTTTGGCCGGTCAAAGGAAGCATACTGGCAACGCGATTACGACAGCATGGCGCAAGAGCTTGCCAAGGGCCCAGAGACAGGGTACACCGGCAGCTTGGCCCATCAGGGGCCTGTAGTTTCTCCGTCATCTCAGATCCAACACAACGAAGCGAACACTGACGCTTCAGGCATTGAATCACAGGATAACGGAACAGATATGCTGCAAGGATCAAACAGCAAGCCATCGAGGCGGGAGCGACATCTGCGCAAGGCAGCGTTCTACGCGGCTGACCATCTCGTCAATGCAGACCGACTTGGCGTAGCTTTTGCCGAAAAGACTTCTAGGGATCTCCCCATGCAATCCATTTTGTGCGCTTGCGATAGTGCTCAAGTGTTGTCCGAATGGGTGACTGCGTTGCAGGAGCGCGTTGGAAACTATGTCGGTGTCATTGGCAGAGATGAACTCAACCTCAACGAGGTCCCCGCGGTGCTGATGCTCGATGAAGAAGACCGCAAACTTTTGGCTCGGATCGAGTTCCTCCTGAGCAGTGGTGAGCGGAAGAGCGACAACAAAGCTGCCATGATCGAGGCTCGCAAAGGCGGTTATGGGAGCCGCATCTTGGTCCAGACTTCGCAGACAATGGCTCGTGCCGCCGTTTGGCCAGGTGAGTTCTCAATGCAGTTTGGACATATACCGTGCTAACATGGTCATAGTGACGAAGTTGATGTCAAAGTCCCTTGAGATTCAAGCAGGACATGTGATGGCAAGAGTCCAGGTCTCAGTAGCACATCAGCAAGTCTCCCAACCTGTTTGATTGTAGCGCACAGAGATCAACCCACTCCATCCGGAGTTCTCGGAAATTGTCCCTGGACATGTAGGGGTTGAGCCTCAATAGGCTGTCGATGAATGAAGAGAATGTGAGATATGAACATATACTACTTATAAACGATACCCATATATGAGCTATGACGGGAAAGGGAAATCCTGAACGTTGGGGGAGGCTTGCTAAATAATCCAAAAGTTGTTTCGTGGTCCTAATTGCCGAACAAGAGGAGAAACGATTATGGCGTTCGGACGGGCAAGCTGGGGGTTTACTCCTCCTTTACGAATAGGTTGTTGCGTCACGATGATTGTGTTTCAAAAGGCTGGCGTCACGATAATTGCTTCCAGGGCTGCAAGAAATGACCTTTCTTCTCGCGCACTCAGGTCGCGTAAATATTACACATCCGAGTACAATGAACCATTTACTGTATGCACGCTCGAACATCGTTCCCCGTGGTCGCTATTTCATGCAGACTCGGAACGATGTAGTCCATATGCTCAATTCGTGATGATAGTGTATTCCAAGCGCGAGTTCGTCAACAATGCCACTTCGAGAGAATTTTAATCTATCTGGCCGGCGAAACGTAGCGTCGCTTGTAAGGAAGCGGATGTATGCTCCATGTCAGGCGTTGAAGCTGGGGAGGAGGTTACGAAGTGAGCGTTGATGATCGAAATGCTTCTAGGTCAGGCTTCGGACAGACTGGGTCTTTGGTCAAGCTGCAGTGGTGACGGTGTCTGGACTTCGCGCTTGTAGTGCTCTCTTCCCCACCCTAACAGTAGCATTGACGTCGAAGGCCGGAACCAGCGAGGAATGAGGTTGGGGTGGAACACTAGCGCACCTCATATTGGGCAATTCCAGCCGTCCCAATCGGCTGCTGCACAGGTGTACATTGTTAAGCTTTGTATCTTAAGGTAGCATCAAACTGTTTGAGCTGAGTCATAAGCTTTTCCTGAGAGCACCTCTCCAGACAATAATAATGCCACAGGTGCGCAAGTATCAGTGCCTACGTGAAAGGGTTCGCGTCTGGTTTCCGAAACCCCAGATAGGCGGTCTTGGCACGCTTATGTTGTGACACCTCGGCGTCAGCAAGATCCCATCGCAAGCCTTTGATAGAGATAGTACTACCTCATCTCAAAGAAGGGCATGTACCCCGGTTATATACACAGACAATTATGGGGATGGCAACTCCTATACCACTGATAGTCTCACAGAAACCAATGAATCAAATCTGCCTTGGGTGTGCCACTATGGTAAAACCTTCGGATAGGCTAGTATCCACCTGCGCTGACTACTGATCAGACTTCACTTTCCATGAAACTGCGCCCACCACTGCAGTCTACGCAGATTTTGTCCTTGGCAGGTCTTCTCTTCCTGCTCTTGCCGTTCTTTCTAGAGGGGTGTCGTGTGATCTTTATCATCTACTAATTATCTTGGACTTCTCTTGCTCATCGCTTTGATTACTCATCACCTTCGTTTGAGACAAAGGCCAGACCATATCCTAACACACCTCAACAGCCAGGCTCAAAACGCTCTACGACAATAGACCGGTACGGAAAGCGAAACACTAGAACTGCGGCTTCTGCTACTGTCCTTGTTCTTTCTTAACCGTCACCATACCTGCTTGCAATAGAGACCTCAACTTTCGACATCTTCAAACCAACCCCACCCTCTTTACGATAAATTCGTTCAGCTCCTTGATCACGTCCGGTCGGCGCCGTTGCTCTCGTTTTCCCGTTGGATGCTCTACGGAAGCCTGTTGTCTCCTCAAAACTTGCTCCAGGACTATAGACATCGACGTCTGCAACAAATAGAGCCTACCTAATCGACCTATCTACCGACGTGCGAATTGATCAACAAGTGCGGACACTGAAGGAAGAAAAGCATAAGCACCCTACATGGAGATATATCTGACATATAGCGCAAAGAGCTGACGACATAACGGTTCTGGAGGAGTCTGTCACCCAGCTTCAATCGAAGCAATCTCTCCTTTCTTAGAGCGCGCAAAAAAGGACTTCAGCCCATCATGGCCTGGGATCAGCTGTCCATCAACAAGCCTCATCTTGTATACATCATTCTGGGCGGCTTCACCAGCATTTTTATGCTGATGTCGTTGTTCATCAAAGAAAAGCTATACATCGGTGAGGCCACAGTCGCCACAATCTGTGGTTTAGTATTCGGACCACATGGGGCCAATCTTATAAACCCAAGAACATGGGGGAACACGGACCAGATCACCCTGGAGTTCTCCCGCATTGTACTGGTGGTCCAATGTTTTGCTGTGGGCGTCGAATTGCCAAAGGCGTACATGAACAGGCACTGGTCCTCGGTAGTCCTGCTACTACTTCCCGTCATGACTTTCGGCTGGTTGATCACCAGCCTCTTCATCTGGTGGATGATTGTACCTCTGACATGGCTTGAGTCGCTCTGCGTGGCCGCTTGTGTCACAGCTACAGACCCTGTCCTGGCATCATCCGTCGTTGGTAGGGGCAAATTTGCAAAACGTGTTCCAAAGCACATTCGGGACTTGTTGTCTTGCGAATCTGGCTGCAACGATGGCATGGCCTTTCCTTTCGTCTACCTGGCACTCTATTTGATCCACTACCACCTGGAAGCGAAACATACGCTTCAGCATTGGTTCTGTAACACGATATTATACGAATGCATATGGGGTGCTGTGTATGGTGTGCTTATTGGCTACATTGCAAGACATGCTATCAAGCTTGCAGAAAAAAAAGGCGTCATCGACCGGGAGAGCTTTCTTGTGTTCTACTTCGTCCTTGCACTCTTCTGCGCTGGTTCTGGTGCTCTGCTGGGAATGGACGACTTGCTTGTTGGATTCGCAGCAGGCGTCGGCTTCTCCAATGATGGCTGGTTCACCGCGAAGACCGAGGAGTCCCACGTTTCCAACGTCATCGATCTCTTGCTCAACTTGACCTACTTTGTGTATCTGGGTACCATCATTCCCTGGGAGCAGTTCAACTCCGGCGTTCATGGTCTCGACGCATGGCGCCTGGTAGTCATAGCTATCTTGGTGCTCTTCTTCAGACGAATCCCGATTATGCTCATGCTCAAACCAATCATACCAGATATCAAAACTTGGCGAGAAGCCTTGTTTTGTGGCCATTTTGGACCAATAGGTGTCGGCGCTATCTTCGTCGCGATTCTTGCGCGAGCCGAATTAGAAACAACGACTACAACACCTCTCGCGGTGTTGGACCCTAATCAAGCCGAGTACGTCCTCATATACACTATCTGGCCCATCGTCACATTCCTTGTCATTACATCAATTGTGGTACACGGTTCGTCTATTGCTGTCTTCACACTAGGCAAGCGTATCAATACGCTGACCATGACTTTATCCTACACGCAAGGCAACGAGAATGCGTCCAACTGGATGGAGCGTCTGCCAAGAATAGCTTCTCGTTCAAAGTCACAAGGAAAATCCTTTACCTCAGATTATTCCGAGGATGAGAAGCTAGATGTGCCGCCCGGTCAATTACCGCCGACGGGCATTCCGAAGCTGCATCTCAGGAGACAAAAGGAGGACGACGACAAGGGGTACCTGAGCCCGCGTGGCGGTAATCGCAGCAAAGGACGTAAAAGAAAGTCGGGTTTGGGAGCAGGTGGACCCATCAGTGACAGTGCTATTATGCCACAGAGAGCTTCCGACCCTGGCCTTCTTCAGCAGGTATCTGGATCCGACACACCGGATGGGATAAGCGCAAAGCAGTCACCAGAGTTGACTTCTGCTCAGTTTGAAAGACTCCGCTCGAGCGAACGAGACTCTGACAGGAATCTGCGAAGGAGAGAGTCGCAGAAAGAAGAAGGCAAGAGAGACAGCGTCACACGTCCTCAAGATGACGATCATGTGGAGCTTGAAGCGTACGAAGAGGGACACCACTTAATTGTCGAAGACGAAGAAGGTAACGTACTGGAGTCCGTCGATACACAAGGGCAGAGCGAAGAACAGAAAGCTGCTATTGTCGAACGGACTCGAAGACGGCTCAAAGAAGACTCAAGCGGCACATACACTAAACACAAGCACATGCCTCACGAGGCGAACACAGGGGGTGAAGAACTCGAAGATGAAGCTAAGGACAGCGTTGAGCATCCCGAGAAGCACTCCCGATTTAAGGGTTGGAAAGGCTTCGGCAAAGGGGGCCAATCGGAGCAGCCGGGTCCATCTAAGAAGCCAGCGGAGCGCAAGCGTGGTCCTGCGCATGCATACCAATTTGGAAGCACCATCATCGTTGAAGATGAAGATGGCGAGGTTATCCACAAATACGATATACCGAGGGGTGACCAAGAACCAAACAGATACAACAATTACATGCGACAGGGAGTGCGGAGGATGGGTACTTGGGCTGGTCTAGGACGCAATCCATCTCAAGCTGCGGTATCAATGTCCGACCCCAACCAGAAGTCTGAGGACGTGGAGGATATGTCTACCTCGTCGCCCGAGAAAGAAGAACAAGAAGGCGAAGCTGATCAACACGCTCCGCTGGAGACCAGGCCCAAGAAACCACAGCGGTCTGCTACGAAAACTGCTACCGATGACGGTCTACGCATGGTCATTTCGAACACTGAGCAGTACGGTCTTACTGGACTGCGCAAGCAACGACCTGGTGAGCGGCCAGGCATTCTTGAGACAAATCGTGGTCGCCGCATGAGCACTAATGACTTTGTTCGGCATATGCAAGACCTCGATAGAAACAGTCGACAGGTAGCCATGAATCAGGCGGGAGTGGATTCAAATGTTCAGGAAGCAATTCACCGAGGTGCTGTTACTCGTGACTCATTGGAACCGAGCACGGATCGACCCAGGACACGAAATCGTGCAGGTACAATGCCGTCCTTTAAGTACAAATCGCCGATCGCAGAGAAAGACGTGGAAGACGAGGAAGCAGCTGACTACTTCTCAGCTAAACAGTCGTCTGCGCATAGTGCCGCAGACCAGAAGCGAGCACAATCCGATGCTACCGGCGGCGACCGACTAGGAGCTCACCGAGCGCAAATCGAAGAGCCGATCACCACCAATGACGAAGGTGAGGAAGAAGAAGATATACCAACCTACAATGTTCGGGGCACGATCGCGCGCCATGGCCAAGGAAACATGACGGCAGCCGATGCTCGTCGGCAGCGTCATATGGCTCCTGCGCAAGCCGAAGAACCAATCGTTGAGGATCACGAAGAAGAAGATCTGAATGAGGAAACAGCCGCAGAAAAGCGACGTCGTCTCGCAGCCCTCGGTCTTGGTGGGAAAGACTCCGAGTCTGAATCCGATGATGAGGCACCACGTGTACTGCGGAAAGCAGTTCAAGAGCCGGGGGTCGAAGTTGAAGAAGCGCAAGCACCGCCTAGGGAGCGGGAACAACCTGCCCCGCCTCCCAGGATGAGAATCCAATGGGGTGGCGAGACGAGAGAGAAGGAGTGGGAGGCGAATGACGTGGAGGCGCAGGCTGAGGGATCTGGTGGTCATGGTGTTGGAAGAAAACTGAGGGGTTTCTTGAACAGATGATTGATTTTTTGTCACGCTGTGTAATATATCGTGCTTGATAAACATGGAGTGGGAGGCAATCATCGTAAGAATATCACGTGAGCTTAGGCGTGTACCTTGCTCAAGGTGCTTGCACAACATTTGCGGAGACCAGATTGTGCAGCAATGCATAGCATCCCGCATCGAAGAATGCGCTTGCGATTCATGGACATAGATATGACATGCTATATTTCTTCACTTCCCACCCATCGTTACAAAGACCGAATCGCTCTTCGTGGCCTGCCAACATACGAGTACATTGCTTACAGTAGCTAACCAGGCCGGCAGGTATTCACTATTTGTGAATCCATCCGTGTGATAGCATGCTCCTTTACTCGCAGCCTGTATGTAGGAAGACCAGGCGTTGCGTCTCGATTCGATTGAAGACCTACAGTATTTACGTCAAA
>Ga0066648_10001849_pt1 | contig 10997 bp, 7 predicted proteins | sample CryGeyCG12114_NA_FD_59537 | JGI IMG/M metagenome (GOLD analysis project Ga0066648, IMG submission 59537) | Groundwater microbial communities from aquifer - Crystal Geyser CG19_WC_8/21/14_NA | ecosystem: Environmental > Aquatic > Deep subsurface > Groundwater | place: USA: Utah: Grand County... | reverse complement strand
GGAGGGGTTTTCAGGCTTGTACTGGATGTTTGCATATTCCATGCCCTCCTCACCCGGAGTGGGCATGTGGTGGACGCTGGGCGGGCGAGCAGGCAGTTCTTGAGTTTTCGTTCTGCTAAGACCGTAAGGCTCGTTCAGAGGGGACTGAGGGTAATTTGCAGGCGAGACAGAACGCTCGACATGCTTTGGGACGGGTCGTGGGGGCAGCTCTGGCAAGTTTGAGACCCCTTGTGCCGCGGCCTGGTGTTTGACAGGTCTTGGAGGGACCGAGGGTGGTGCTGGGGCCGACATGTTTGTAGAAAGAATAGTCGTTCAGAAGTCCTGCAAGTTGTTAAACAAAACCGAAGTCAAAGTGTTGAGCAGGCGTTGGAGCTTGAAAAACGTTTGTAGACGAACTTATCTGGCGGTCTGGGATGCAGTGTGGTGGTGGTGGTGGTGGGACATGAGTAGCAAGACTTACAGATATCACGGCATGAGCTCAACAATGGACATGAGAGAGGTTGAAGCACCAGATGTACAGTATTGGTAAAAAGAAGAGTTGAGTGGGATGTCAAAAGTGTGTGTATCATGTAGCAGAATAGACTTGGGGTAAATGATCGTTGCAAGATGCAAGCACCTGGTGACCATCAACAAAGATCAGAGACTAGAGATCAGAGACCAGAGGACCCCAGCATGACGAAGTCAGAAGCGCGGCCGCCGACACACGTCGAGCTTGTCGCATAACTCGGCTACCGCGCTTTGCCGTGCTACTTAGACTCGATGCCATGCAGGTCCGACGAATCTGAGCCAACGAGACACCGGCTAGGCTCCCAGCACCAAGCCATTTCAGCATTGCCTTGTCGGCCATTGGTCGATTGTCTTGGTGCGGGAGTCACGTTCCAGAACTCTCCTTACCAAGCATCATGTTCTTTTCTCCTACCGAAAACGTGGTGACGATTCCTCGACCTTGGCCATTGGCGGGGCAGCTCACAGGCAAGGTGGCCTAGGAAGAGAACACGAGCTTGACTTGAGGCCTTTCGATGATACTACGAGCAGAGGACCACATAACGTGGGTGCTAAAAGAAAAACATAGAGCGGTGTGTACCATTCCTTAGATGTCTCGTGTTAGTGGTCGAGACTCCGAAGCCCCGTAGTTTTGCTTTGCATGCTTCCCGTCCAACCAGTTTAGTCTGGCTAGTATGCGACCCGCCGGCAGAACAATAAGCATCCTAGCACAAACTTGTGCATAGGGTACTTGAACTTGCTGTATAGTGCGGACATCCTTTTCCTCACGCTGGTCTAGCAGGACTATTTCATATCTTATTGTTGGTTGATCCCCCCCGTGCACTATGTGAATATGGGGAAAGCTGTACCGCCCCCGTAGCTAGCCGAGGAACAATTTCATATTGCTGACTCCGAGTGTAAACTTCCCATGCTAATACAAGTCGTTGCCCTGTCCAACAGCCGGCTATGCGTCAAAGTCGATGGTTTGGCGCTCATACTCTGACACGCGAGGAACAAGTCTCGCTTGAAGTCGAATTGGTTACATCAGAAGGACAGATCTGCTTTTACACAATCATCTGGGCAACGCCTTGACCGCCGAGAGCTTTGCTGGCGACAAAGTCCTGGTTCTTGAGGCCAGCTATGCCGTAGCAAGTAGCCGTCAGCAGCATGACGACGCCTGCCGCAATCAAGCTGCTGCCGGCGTAGATGACGCTGAGGATCTGGAAAATGCCCATGACAGCGTACATGGCAGCTCGCATGTAGTTGGTGGTGACCTTCCGGATGATGGCGTCAAACTTGGCCGATGTAGGACATATTCGGAGGAGGAGGGGGATCTCGACGAAGACGAGAACGAGGGCGCAGCATCTGTCGAATCAGCAACTTGCTTCGGGGGTAACATGTGCAGGCAGCACTCACAGTAAGATGATACTCCATATAATGAGCAGATTGAAGTGGAATATATTGGCGATGCCCAGTGCTAGGCCGAGGATTATGCTCAGCACTCCCAGCCACTATTCACAGTCAGTCGACGGTTCGTGCAGTAGCTAGTTCGAGCTTGCTGACCTGTGCATACAACGAGAAGTTGCGCGACCTCAGCTCGTCTTGGAAACCCATTGTGTTGATTGTGTGGACTGCTTGCTTCTGGGGATAGGATGCGCCAGCAGATATATGGGGCTGGCCTTGGGAGGGTGCTAACAGAGGCAGAAGCGTTGCGCTTGAGTAGAGTCGGTGGTGTGAGGAAGTCGCGGCTGAGGATGACAGGGTGTCCGATAATTCGTTGAGGACGCGCTTGGAGGACGTGTGGGGGCGTAGATCAGTTGTTGCTGGCTTTCTACAGGGAAGAGTGTGAGGGTGGTGTGTCTACTGCAACGTATGCTGGAGGGAAGCAGAGTTACGTGTAGGGAGTGGTCCGTCCTGGCGACGCAGTGATCGGCGACCAGGCTGGTGGTTTGTTGCACAAGGCTCACCAAGTTAGTCAGGCTTTCAGCCGCGATTATCAACTCCGCATTGCTTCTCTTGCCATTAAGAGTAGATGTTTGCGTGGAGGAATACTTTGTATGCGCACGGCCTTCGTTTACATAGGATTCACGCGTGCGGGCCGCGTCAGCTATGAACGATGTCTTATGCTGCAGCCTGCCTCAATTGCGCATGCTTGCCAGAGGTGGGCAGCTAACCTAACTCAACTGACTTCTACCATCACACCCACTGGCTTCATCTTTGAACCCTGCTGCCTATTACCTGTCTGCCTGTCCGCCATGCCAAAACGCTCAATCCATCCATGTACCTCGCCTAACCGTGCGCTGGATAGACCAGTCGGAACATGTCGTTGAAGACGTAGTAGGAGCCTTCGGCCGGGAGGATCGTGAAGGTCTGGACATATGACATAGGCTGCGGCTGGTCGTCAACCATCAATGCTCCTGTCACCAGTACGACGATCCCGCCTTCCTGCGATGCAGGCTGTGAATCCATCGTATCAACTCGGTGTTGCACTTTCTGGAACGGCAAGTTCTGACCTGTCGTTAGCCTCTGCCATCCCCCTGTGCGTCCTGTACACCACTCACTGTAAGCTTCTCCACGATATTCTGCGCGCCTTGAAATGGCTCTTTCTCAAATGTCAACATCGAGTTGGGTCTCTGTCCGTGTGTCAGCCGCCATTGCCTTCTCTGCCTGTCTCTCTCGTCTCACATATAGTGCCACAAGCTGTGTTCGGTCGCCATCGAAGGTCTTGTAGTAGAAGTCAACGAATTGTTGAGCGATATCCTGGAAATTGGCCATGGCGACGTGTGATCCGCGACACTAATAGATGCTAACTACTGGGATTGAGAGCTTGAACTAGGACGAGTGTTGTGTGCGTGGGTGTTCAAGAAGGCTGGACAGACAACAACTTATTCAACTGCTCGGCGGCCGCTTCCCGCATCAACAAACGTTGCCGCAGATTGCCTTGCTTGCCTGCGTCACACGAGGCTGAGAGCGGGACAAATCATCTTGACAAGGCGCCGGAAACTCAACCCCGGCCATCCCTGAGCCCTACGACGTCAACAGAAGCTCTGATAAGCGACTGCCTTGTTCATCATATTGAAGAAGCGACCTGCGATACCATGCTTCTCGTGTGTATCAGTGCTCCCAATTCCGTGAAGCAAAATGCTCGACCATGATCTTACGTCTAGACCTCACCGACGTCGCTCTTTCAAGCATTACGTAGTCGCCGGTAGTCAAGAAATTCAGTAAAACCACGAATGTTCACTTCCTTGTCGCTTACACTCTCTTTGAGCACTCACGTTTTCTGTGTGAACACAGGCCATCATGGCCAATCTGCCGTCACCCTTCTGCAATCTCCCACTACATCGTTTGAGCTATGCCCACCCTTCGCCTATCCATCTTCTACCAAACCTCACGCGCCATGTAAATAACGCACACGCGAACCCAGCTCGTCAGTCTGTACAACTATGGACAAAACGTGAAGACCAAGCTGGACCGTTGACATGCTATGGCAACAAGTATCGAAAGTTCGAGTATATCATCCCTGACATCCTGGCCCAGAAGAATGTCACAGTGATAGTCACCGAGGGGGCCCTCCAAAGCAACCATACTGTGCAAGTAGCAAGTATGGCAAGGACGCTGGGGCTTAAGTGCACGGTTCTGCTGCATCGTGGCATTGGAGGCTTGCGTGTGGCGGAGAACAAAGATGCTTTTGCACGAGTGGGCAATGTCCAACTGAATAAATTGCTCGGTGCAGACGTGCGACCAACAGATGAGAGCGACACTGGCGACGAGGATGGCCCTCTCCTGCCCACCCTCGATGAGCTGAGAGCTCAAGGCGAAGTGCCATACTGGATCTCCTCAGGCGCAAGTCTACATCCTCTCGGTGGTCTTGGCTATGCACGCTGTGCATTCGAGATTGTATCTCAAGAAGAACGTCTCGCTGCGAATCAAGAGCTTGCCAACAGCAAGCAATTCGATTATGTCTTTGTTGCATGTGGTAGTGGAAGCACTCTGGCAGGACTAATCGCCGGCTTCAAGTTGCACGAGAAGTCAAGAGAGGCAGAAGGTGTCGTTGTGCCCAAGCGCAAAATCATTGGTATCATGACCTCTCCTACAAAGTCTCGAGCCTACCAAGAGGAGCGCATTCTGCGTCTTTCCAGGCTAGCGGGAGAGCTCATCGGACTAGACCCTGAGACTGACCTAACCGAAGCCGATATACATCTTGATGATCGCTTTGTCGGAGAGGGCTACGGTATCCTCGATCCTGACACCGCTGAAACGATCGACCGAGCTGCTCGAACAGATTCATTGCTATTGGACCCAGTCTATACGGCGAAAGTGATGCGTGGGATGCTCCACTGGGGTCAAGGTCACGAAGATCAGCACAGCGAGGGAGATGCTGACCAACAAAGTCTTGCCAATGCGCTGTTCATTCATACTGGTGGACAAACCGCTCTGAGTGCCTACGCAGACGAATGGCCATGGCCACGTTAGTTGACCGATATGACTGACGCTTCGACAAGGAGTTTATCTGCCTCGGAGTCCAACTCTGGTCAGGCACCATGAAATGCAGCAGGTAAATAGGGACTGCAAAGGGAACAGTGGCGGAATGGCTGGCTAGATATGCTCTAGCAAGAGCGGTGCCCGGATCAACAAATTCATGATATGGCACGTCAAACACCGAGTTGTGAGCCACTGTGTCGCTTGCACAATGCGGACTCACTGCAATGCAAGGCTGAAACACTGCACCACTGACGTCGAGTCTGGTGCTATCAATGAGGTGGTAGTTACGTACTCTTCAGTGAAACCCGGTCGTACTTGCACTAGTGACAGCTCTACAGCGCTCTCCCATCATTGCGCCGCTCGATTCAGAAGTCACGACGAAGCACCCTCACGTCCCTCATTTCTACAGTTCGATAGGGTCCATCATACCAGCTCACCATGCCATCAACATCGGTATCCTCTCTGCCAGTACATCCCGAAGATATCACCGATACCTTGCCTGATATGGAGGATGACCAAACCCTGCTACAGTCATTCAGTCGCCTGGAGATCAGCAAGTCGCCTCAGACAGGCCAAGAAAATGGTCCGAAAGCCGTGTCAAATGAGAGCACACGACCATCAAGGATGTCAGTCCAGCATCATGTTTTCCAGCCCCAAATCCAATGCCTAGACCTTTCCGACAAGTTCATTACTCTGCGACTCTCTGCCGGAAAAAGACAACGAATCCTATACTGATCGTACCCCGTTGCTTCGCCGGCGCTCGAGCTCAGAGACGCTGTCAGCACGCAATCGGATATATCGCATCAACGGCCTCGCGAGCCAACGCGAGCCAGCAGATCTAAGACGACAGTGGCTTGGCTCAACCAGAGCCAGCGTCCATCCACCATCGGACGCAGGCCCAAGCTCGCCATTATCATCAGGAAGCGTGAGCTCAGACCTAGTCCGAGGCCTTTCATCCACAGAAGCTAATCGTCGTTTCCAGGTAGAAGCACAGGTTCGATGGGAGTCTTCGCGTCGCAAACGTCATTCGATGAGTGGATACCCGTCAAAGGAGCAGTACTGGACCCGCAAGATATCAAAGGCTGAGATCGCGATCGAGAATCTGCGCAAGAGCCACCGCGCGGCACAGAGGATATCGAAGCGGAGGGGAAAGACGGTGGAAGTGGACCAGAACGATGACAATGATAGTGAGAACGAGGCGCTGTAGACAAGAGTTGTATGGATTAGGTAGCATCGAGAACAGCTCGGGCAGGACAAAGGTGGTCGCGGGCGTGCCATGAGACAAAGAACATTCATCCCGGGGTCGGTTCCACAGTTGCATCCTGGCCGGTTGGCGCTGAGACAAAGAACACGACTCTGCAAGCAGGTGCCGAGAGTGCTGCAGATGCCATATAGCCAGATTTCCACCGCGATAAATAGACATGGCTCGCTCCTGCACTGCACGTGGCGGGCGCAGAAACAGATTCCTCTCTTCTAGCCTCAGTATCAGCACCCAGCAAGACACCGTCACCGCATAGAGATTCTCAATCGACATATTGAACAAAGAACTTTCCAGCTAGGCCCTCTCCATCCTCGATCGCCGGAGCAACTCAACATGCCAGCGATCCCTCCCTGCCCAGGGCCGCCTCCTACCAAGCCCTTGCCGCCCCTCCCAAAGGAATGAATCGAGGCATGCACCATTATGGACCACGTACGTGAAGGCATATGCAACATGAAGGCAGAATCACATATCCATCGACTGCTCAATCGCCCGCATCAGCACGAACGATAACTGACTTGCAACGATGTCTGATCAGATGGAGGGCCATGATGATTGCGCTGAAGGTCATGAATGAGAGCATGCGATGAACGTGTATTGTATCCGCACAGTACAGGGCATGGGCGCGAGATGAACCTGGAACTAGGAGACGCACGTGCATTGAAGAAGAATGCCACGTGGTGACCCGTTAAACGTGTTACAAGCTGATTTTGCACGCGCCAATCCTAGAGTAGAGCTGAGTGTCTTGGCCACTCTCGCGCAACCACGACCAACGTCGAATAATGTATGAGACGTCGCGGTGCAGGTCTCGTGGGACACAGTCTCCTCCAACGCGCAGCCTCAGTCGTGCTGATGCAATGTCCACCCCTCCGTCCCTCGCACACGCAGCACCGGCCGCCCACCACGCGGCAGCCCACTCAACTCAGCAACAACAGTCTGAACCACGTTCCTTGACCACGCGAGATGCCACTGCAACTCCGCCGGCACTTTACTCGCCACACTCTCCATCCAGTCCGCCATGCCCAATAAGCTCTGCGAGCCTGCACTATTGATGTCTAGCCTCTGCTCGCTCGTCTCGTCTGGACTCGCAGCCCGCTCACTGCCATCCACACTTAAGTTCGAACCTACACGTGTCCGCTCGGGCCACTCGTGCGCGGTCAGCGGCGCCATGACCATCTGTATCCCGATGAAGAACCCTAGCAGAATCTGGATCGTGCTGTTCCGGCTATCGAGAAAGACCCTGAACGCGTCGTGGTCGAGCTCGTACCACACGCGGTACAGGTTCACAAAACAGAGGTAGCCGGCGGCTGGACTCTGCTGCAGCGCCACGAAGACGCCACGCAGCGCGGCGAACAACTCCTGCTCGGCGCTGTTGTTGTGAAGGTCGACTGCAAGATTGTCAAGCGCGATGAGGCCGGAAGCGACGTGGATGGGGTTGGGGTCGGGGAGGGATTGTAGACGCGGGCGGATGACGCTGTGGTGGCGGTCAGGTGCCAGGTTGAAGGCGGTAGGGGCGTTCTCGTTGCGGATCTTGCCGGTTGCAAGGGCGCAGCCGCGGACGAAGACGACGAAGTCGGAGAGTCCGTCGGCCATGTAGCTGGCTTGGAAGGTGAGGGCGTAGCAGGTCGCGAGCATGGCGTCAGCTTCGCCACAGGCGCTGGCGTGGCGAGATAACGGCTTGGCCATGTAGGTGTTTAGGCCGTTAATGGCGTGGCCGCGATGGATGAGGGCTTCTTTTTTGTAGCCGTTACCTGGAATCAGACGGTCGAGGTGGCTGGCACCTAGGGCGAGAATGGCGTGCATGAGGTAGGTGTAGGATTGAGCGAATTGGGGGATGTCGCGGAGCCAGACGTCTTCATTGCCGAGGGGGAGGTGCGGGAAGCTGATGGTGAGGAAGTGGTGGAAGAATTGCATGTCGTTGAGAGTGAACTGGGCAGTCATGGGGGAGGAGGCGAGGGGTTGGTTGGGTCGGCGAATGCTGTTGGATGCTTCTCTTCGTGGTGGAATTGCTGGGTATTGACATTCGACAGACTTGAACTTGCATTGTGCACAAAGTGGTTTGGTCTCGTCGCATTTGATCTTTCGGGTCTTGCATGAGAAGCAGCCATTTCTCGACTTCTTATGTGAGCGCCGGGTGAGGTTTGGTGTCAGTGTTCGCGCTTGTTTCATGCTGTCAAGGAAGTGTTCTTCAGGAGACGTGCTGCTGTCTAACCAGTCATGTCCTAACCACGAGGCTCCTGTGGTAAACTCATCATCTGGCGTCAGTATCGACATGTTCATAGTCAGCGTGGTGAGGGAGGCACAGCGAGGGCAGAAACATGACGACGTGAATCATAGTGGCATGGGGGTGCTCATATTGAGCCTCGACGGCTTCGTGCAGCTCTCCAGTACACGTGCTGCATTGTGTCCTGCTGCTTGAGAGGCATCAAAATGGTATCTATTTTCGTCACATTTGCTTGCAGGGTCATAGTCACGATTCTGCCCTATGGCACAGGCCAAGGCAGCTAGGTAGGTGACACCCCACAGGAAGCTAGCGCTGCTGCAAGGTCCCAGCATCGTCCAGGCAGCTGCGATTCATGGAATGAGGACTGGCCGGGCGTTTGAAGGTGCGTCATTTTCTGCTGATGCAAAGAGTATAGTAGACGGCCATGCCGGCTGGTTGACCATTGGACTACCCTGTCGGAGATGGTCGAGATGAGTCGTGGTAACAGGCGAACGTGAGCTATTTTCCGCAATTGGTTCGACTGGCTCAGTCATGTGTTCTGAGTCACTGCGTTGTTGTTCCCCAAGGCATACCGTAGAGTTTGGGGAGGAAGTTTTTAGGTTGGCACGCTAAACCTTTCAGGGCATGGTTAAGCGGATCAGGCGAGGTGAACGAATGACCGTTGTTCGCCCTACCGCCCAAACGGCAAGCGTACAGCCTCGAGGTCCTTGCAAGCCCCAGATCGGTCCTAGAACAACTTGCGCATCCTGGCAGACGCGATTGCCTTGCGCTGACGACATCCACGGTACCAGAGAGAGTCGTGCCATTGCGAGCTGGGCGTCGCAGTACGTGCGTAGCGATGAGTGCAGCAAGATGGCCGAGTTTCCAGACATCGCTTCCAAGCTAAGCGCACCTACCAAAGTCTCGCAGTTCGAAAAACAGAAGGCAGAGGCAGAAGCAAAAAGAGCGCGAGAAAAAGCTGAGACCGCTGCCGCTCTAGCTGAATTCGAGAAGAGTTTCGACGATGAAGGTGGGAGAGTCACACCTCTTCCTTCGCAGAGGGGTGCATTCGCATCCGCACCCGCACCTGGAAAGAGACACTTTACGAGCACGGGTCTGAAGAGTGGCCCTGGTACCCTGCCGAGAAGTGGTCCAGGCTCGCTGGGTCCTCTCCACAGCAAGAAGAGACCCTTCGACGATTACACAGAACGCAGGGTCAGAGATCGGAGGACGAGTCGCGATGAAGAAGAGAGGGAGGAGGAGAAGGCGCCAAAGCCCACGTTGCGTCTAGCATCAATGCCACCTGGCACATCTCCCACCGTCATCAAGAGTCTGTTTGCACATACGCCGCTGAATGTCGACAACGTGCTCATCTTACCTCCTGCTGCTCCAGCCGGGCCTCAGACCGATCGCAAGTCATCCTCAGCCATCGTCACCCTGGCTGCCGAGACCCCTGCCAGTGACATCGATACAGTGGTGTCGCATTTGCAGAATAAATACCTGGGCTTTGGCTTCAAGCTGTCCCTATCTCGACACTTATCCTCTGCCGCTGTAGCCAACGCTGCCCTCGCCTCGAACAATGCCAACACTCTTCCCTTCGGCGCAAGGCCAGTCCAGCTAAAAACATCGCTTTCTCGTGCTCCTCCCCCCAATCAACGTTTTGCCCCACCCAAATCTTACACTTCTTCCACGCCATACACTCGAGGTCCACCCACGCAAGTAACAGTGCAGTCCCCTCCAGATCTCAAGCAGCTCAAGCTCATACACAAGACTCTCGAGGCAGTACTCACATATGGCCCAGAATTCGAGGCACTGTTGATGTCCCGTGCGGAGATTCAGAGAGACGAAAAGTGGGCGTGGCTTTGGGATTCTGCCTCCGTGGGAGGTGTATACTATCGCTGGCGTCTATGGGAGACCGTCAGCCGTGCGTCGGCTCGACCTGATGGTCGCCTTCCTGGTCAGATACTCTTTGAAGGACAATCATCGTGGCAACCACCAGAAGGCTCCCTAAGATTTGAGTATACCACCCACCTCGAAGAGTTTGTAGACGACGACGACTACAACTCGTCGGACGAAGAAAGCGACGATGGAGGTCGGGGCGGCGATCTTGCACGACGCTATAACGACCACAACCACAATGCGCCCGTCATGACAAACTTGGATGATGCCAACGATGGAATGGGCTACCTCGACCCACTAGCCAAGGCCAAGCTAACTCATCTGTTATCACGCCTGCCAGACTCAACCTCAAAGCTGCGCCGAGGCGACGTCGCACGTCTGACCGCATTTGCCATCGAACATGCAGGTGCTGGTGGCGATGAAGTTGCCATGTTGATCACAAGAAATGTCATCCGGCCCTTTTGCAAGCCAGATGGCGAGGACTGGACGTCAGCGGGTATGGTGGGTCTGTACGTCATATCCGACATCCTCTCCTCTTCTGCCAGCGCTGGCGTACGGCACGCCTGGCGGTACAGGACCTTGTTCGAGCAAGCCTTACGGCAACAAAGGGTCTTTGAAAGACTCGGACGTGCAGAGAAAGACCTGAAATGGGGCAAGTTGAAGGGCGAA
>Ga0066648_10001846_pt1 | contig 11003 bp, 6 predicted proteins | sample CryGeyCG12114_NA_FD_59537 | JGI IMG/M metagenome (GOLD analysis project Ga0066648, IMG submission 59537) | Groundwater microbial communities from aquifer - Crystal Geyser CG19_WC_8/21/14_NA | ecosystem: Environmental > Aquatic > Deep subsurface > Groundwater | place: USA: Utah: Grand County... | reverse complement strand
TATTGTTTTTAATTGTGTTTCCATTCTTGTGGTTCAGTTTCTGTTCAAAACAATAAGTTCCCCAAGATAGCTCGTTGAGAATTTTTCTTTCCTTAATGCCTGTTAGATAATAGGAACGAATGACCTGAATAACTGCTCTCCTAATGAACAGGATAAGCGAATATTTTTGGAGCTACACTTTTGACATCACTTAAAAATAGCTATGGATCGGTAGTAGGATTTTCCCAATCAGTCTCTCTCTTGTATTGTAAGTTATGGATTCTACATTTTTTGTACTTCTCTCAATGTTGAATGTGAAAAGACTATCGAATTTATTGTTAAATTTATACTCATTGACGTATAATTCAGTTTTAGGTAATGTAGTCAGATGGAGATTGTTAGTACAATATTTGCAAATGTACAGTGTACTGGCGTTCTGTAAAATCAGAAAGAGGCCTATAATACACAGTTTACATGTATGTGCTCCTTTTACTGTTAGACCGTAGAAGTGTTCGGATAGTAGAGCCCTTTGTTTGAGAGACGACTGTTGCAACTGGAGCATTTTTCGTGCCATGATTATTTTTGTGTAGTTTTGTTGGACAATTGGATTAGATAGGGTTGATCTGATCGTTATTATTATTCTTGTTGTTATTAGACAGTTTACTTTGTACTGTTACATGCTTAACAATTTTGTATTTAATAAGTTCATTCATGAGTCGTACAGGTCACAAAATATGAATACTTGTTCAAGCCATTTTGTTTCAACTCCTTGGTATCTCAAAGAAATGAACTAGTGAGAGTTTGTAAACTTCACAAGTGTATAACATGTTATCTCATCATTAGTTAATAAGGTATTCTGTACTGAAGTGTATAATAATTACATGGAAAAAACACGTACGTACGTATTGACGTATGTATTATATATATATATATATATATATATATATATTGTCTAACATTAGGAGTATGATATTGTTGTTTACACAAGCCAGTAATAGCGAGTTTTTTCTCACAGTAGGAGTGTAGAATTTTTTTTATAGAACTGGTGATTTATTTATACAATTGAATATTAGTAGCTATAAGTGGTCAAAGTAATGAGCTAATTAAGTTTTTATATGGATCGTGGTTCACAGTTTTCTTGTAGAAGGAATCATTGGTTACTTAAATAATGCATACTTAGCTGTCTAAGGTCTGCTAAAAAAGACCATGTCTCCCAGAGAGAACAAAATGAACTTCCGAACTCCCCATAAGACGATAATGCAATCTTCTGTGGAATCATATATTATATATATATATATTTAGATTTATTATTCTAGGATTAGTGTAACGATAACGTACACGTATGGTTTAGCAAAATAACTCGTACTTTCTCAAACAATAAGAATACTTTACAAAACTGTACTATTAAACTAATTAACTACTTACACGTTACTATATCTACTTACATAGCATGTAATGACATTCTAAATGGAAGAGATTCTATACTTTTGAGCCTCCTACGTTGTTGTGACTTGTTCGGTATTATTGTAGCTTTGAATGATCAAACACTTGTTTTCATCTGAAGACTCTCGTTTTTACTGATATATTTTTTAAACACGATGCATTGTTTTACATATTACTGTTATTTATGATTATATGAACCATATACCTGTAGTCCACATGCTATATGATTGAGTGCATCTCTTCTGATCTGTGCATTATTTGATTCTCTTATACTATTTCATGTACTTTCTGTGTATGATCGACTATACTGTACCCAGCTATATAATGATGATAATTACGTTGTACACAGACTTTTACACGCATTTACGTACATTACTTAAGTACCGGTTGGTACGCCCGTTTGTTTAATGAGAATAAAAAGGAGAATCTGATGTACTAATTGAATAAATGAAAACAAGAGAGAAAGCAACGATTCCCTGTTTTCTTTCATCATTCATTTCATCCTTCACATTAAATCCGGCTTCTATTAAATGACATGCAGTTGTTAAAATCAGATGATATTGGTTCTCACTTTCACGGAACTCAAATCGAATACACGTTTCGCTTTATTAAACCACAGAGAGTTATTGTATAAATTATCATGTGCATATAGTAAATTTGTGTTAAATGTACAATTTTGTAAAGCTTATAACTTTTCCGCTGAGAAAGTTACTCGTGCGTAATACATGTGAATTGTGAAACTAATACAGCTAACACAGTAAATCTACATAGTGCGATCATCAAACTCACAATTATTACATACATTTCCATACATCTCATTTTTCCATGCAATATGTACAAATTAAAACACTTTTCAACTTTTCTGCCTTTAAAGTTTTATAATGATTACAGAAAATGCATATTACATCAAGAACAAGTAAAAATGCGAAAACTATTAATAAACTAACATATAGTATTACATATGACACTATTCCATTCCAAAGGAGGGTATCGGAATTACGTTGCCAAAAATATAAATAATAAACAGCCATTCGATGCAAAGATTTAAGCGGTACAAATGGTGGTTTTAAATCAATTTTTTTGGCAATGTAATTCCGATACCCTCCTCTGTAATTTAGAATTCTTTCCATATTGACTGACTTGAATGGGCTCAAAAAAACAACAATGGGCACCTATAGATTCGTATTATACAACTGTAAACTTTAGTTCCTGTTTTTTTAATTCTTCCTCCGCCGACGAAAAAGGCGACTAAAAAATCCTCTTTTCTTCGTTTCAGAATGCCCCGTCTCACGACTAGTAATGCTCAGTACTTCATCATTCACTTCAGGATATTCATTAATGATGGCACTTCCTCCATTGCCTTTACCTTTGAATTGAGAAAAACGTTTTAGCAATCATTATTTAACACATAAGTTGAAAAAATCACTATGAATCTTACTTCTTTTAAACTTAAGCAACATGCTCCTAAAAGTATTCGCTCTTCTTTGATTTGTAGGAGGTCTGATATTAAGGGGAAGCGTTGAGGATTGACCACGGGTTGCAAAAGTATGCTCTAAACGATCATGTTTCATCAAATCCATAAGATTTTCTTGGGACCGACTGGAATAGGCTTTGCTCCCGCTGTTCGAGAGGACGTCTGTGTACAAACAATAAAAACATAATTCACATTATTAACATCACAGATCAGAAGTATACATTGTATGCAATAAACTAAACTATTAATTCCCAGAATTTCAGTTTCTACATGAAAACAAGAATATTCATTTTTACCTTCATCAAATGGACGATCATACATGGCCCAGATATTTCGTTTATCATGCACAAAGTTACTTATAGGAACATCATCAGGGCTCTTGTATTTGGCATTTAGTCTTTCGGTGAGCACATCCACACCAGTACGATGACCAGTCCCATGCACATATCTGGAAGGCTTGGTCATCTGGGAATTTCTTGGCCGTTTCGGAATAAATCCCTCCCCCGAAGAATGGATAGAGCTGGTAGGGGTTGATATTGGAGGAGGGGCAGGAATGAAACTGGGAGGCGACTCATTCAATCCATCATAATCGCATTCCAGCATTTGAGGAGTCCCAACCAGTGGTTCAGTCAGCTTAATGGTAGAAAATGGCGAATTTTCGATTGCAGACTGATCAAAACTCAGTCCCAACACTTGACTGATATGACTGTCATTCACCGGAGTAGAAGTCCGCACCACCTGAGTTTCCTGGATAGAGAAACAAGAAACAGAGGGTTTGTAAAATTAGTACCTTTTATGTAAATCATTCGAAAACTCGTCAACAATATGTTGCAAATGAAATTACGTCAACATGTAGTTATATGAATTTTAGCAGTACCTACAACTAAATACAAACATTCACACCTACGACATATAACTGACTAATATGCATATAATTTCCATAGAAAGTTAATGTGTTACAGCACGTACGCAGACCAGCAAACTACACTAATACAGAATTAATAATGAAGTTTACCTGTTGTTTCATTGACTCGGAATCGAATCCTTCAGATTTCACACTATCCTCCACACTATCCCTATGTGGTGTGCACAAATCGACATTGTTAAAGTCTTGTTCATCTTCCAGAGAAGGAATTGACGAAATGATTGCATCATCTTCTTGGTCACTAGATTTTCCATCGTCCACTTTGGGCTCTTTTTGGTCCACTTTTTCTTCATTTGAAAGCAACGACTCATCTTTCTCCAGTTCGCTTAAGAATTTCTCATTGGCAGAGAAAAACATATTTACTACCTCATCCAATTCTTGAGATATTTTTTCCGTTTTTCTACGATCTTCATTTTCGTCATCGTTCTCGCATTTACTATCGGCCTCATTCAATGCAACTTCACATTTTCCCTCCTTCACTTCAACATTAAGATCTCCCACATCCTCAGTCTTATCTTCATTCATTTTGGTATTCAGTCCATCCACACAGTTCTTGGTAGTACTTTTCTTGCCTTTATTGGTCTTCCTTTTCTCCCCTTTAGAATTCTTCTTAACATTCTTCACTTTGCCACCATTGTAACTATTGGTGCCCATAATAGCTGTCTCCCCCACAGGACCAATCAAACTCTCTGTAGTTTGGCATGGCACTGACACAAGTGTTATGGCATTTGCATTCCGGGTGCTCAGTGGTTTGAAATTTGACTGGATTCGAATCTGATTGCGAGTTGTACAGTAAGGAGTCAAAGTGGTTAGAATTTTCGTCGTCAAATCGTCAGGTGTGTCACCACTAACGTCGGCTCTGCATACAGAAAGGAATGCGTTTACTCTACTGTTAAGTGCCTTGGGTGTAATGAGTCCACTATTGACTACAACTTGGCTGCCACCATTATTATTGTCAACTTTGGTAGTACTGTCTCCACTTGTCTGTATGCTCTCAACATTGTTGTTAATAGCGGTCTGATTAATCTCCGAGATTGAAAGCACACTATCTTCTTCATTAGAGTTATGCATGGTTAGTTCAGTTATTCCGGAACTATTCTCGGACGTAGCACCGCTGTCACTACTACAACTCATATGCATTGAACTACTGGTTAGGTTATTAGTAGTTGTCCCATCCTCGCCCATAGTGACGGTTAACTGTCTGCGGAACGCATGAGCTGGAGACCCCGCGTTGCCAGGGGATGAAGACCCAGTCGTGGCACCTGAATTCATCATTACCTCACTTTTATTGTTCTCTGTAACAGGCATCGACCCACCTCCTTCAGCCCACGGTACAAAAAAAGAACATGGTTTCGGAGCAGGTAAACACAAGTCTACTTGATTTCGATTGGCTGTTTTCTTCTCTCCCTTGACTTTCCTTTCGGGTCCAATCATGAATTTTGCTGGTGGAGATCCTTTGCGCTCCAAATCTTGAACTTCCATCGGACATGCGACTACAGGTTGTCGTGCGTATGAATTGAGCACTGACTTTTCTAAATATTGTGATGGCTCGTTCAAGAGAAATGTTAGTGGCTCCCCTGGTTCTTCCAATTCCAGAGAGTCGTCTGAAAAATATTCTTTCTGCAACTCTTGGGAGTATTTGACCATTTGCTGCTGAGCTCCAACCCCGTTCCCATTGTCCCTTGGATGACGATTAATCCTCTCGTTACTCAAATTTCTGTCACCGCCTATAAGCAGTGGCTTCATTTTTGGCCAAACTCCTTTGGTCACTTCTGAATCTCCCGGCACCACATTGGCCATTAATACATCCACAGGGTCCTGTGTAGAAAGCCTTTTGAGCTCCTCCTTGGAAAATGTTTCATTCTCAACCAACTCCTCCGGCCAGGGGAGAACTGTAGCTTCGTTCCGATTTATCATGCTCAGATATCCATCATCCACATCATGCACATTCACATTGTTTCCACTACCATGATGCCCCTTCCGTTTATTGTTTACTCTCACATCCTCACGACGCATGATGACTTTGTTGGGATTCTGTTGAACATTCCATTTTGCAGGAGAAGCACGCACAGGACTAATCTTATTCTTCGGTTTCTCCATACATTCTGTGGCTTCATTATCATTATCCATGGCAATTTTGCTTATCTGCTGCTCCATAGGGTTCCCATTACAGCTCAACTTTCCCCAGGGTGAACTACCTCCTAATATAAGAGGCGTCCCTTTAGCACCAGTGGATCCTCTTTCCTCATTACGATTATGATTTTTGGACAACTCTCGTGACAAAGAATTACTCGAGTCACTGGAGGAACATGTAGATGTGCTAGTAGTGAATGCAGACGGCGAAAGTAGAGATTCCTCTTCAGCATCCAAACATTCCAGCATCCCTTTGACATTGTTCTTATTTGCCAAACTCTCTGATTTTTTCTTGTACGGAGGAATAATTGGTATTAATTCTGGTGCACTTGCTTGCTTCCCTTTTGTAACAATACTCTCTTCATCTTTAGGCTTCAAACGTCTGCTTCCCTTCTTCTGCACATTATTATTATTGTTATTATTATTGATGTAAATGAGTTGGTGAGTCCCACTATTTCTTCGAATCACAGATGGACTTTCACTCATTTGGGACACTGTGCAATCCTTGTTGGCATCATGATTCGTCCCTTTGGCAATCAACTTGGGACTCGCATTGTCTCCACCCTCACTTGCTGCCGCAGATCGGATGACTTGGGGTTTCCCATTTTTGTGATGGCTTGAATCCATATTATCCATCTCTGCATTACTGCTGTTTCTACTGTTTCGCCCTCCATCGGATTGCCATCTCAAATGGTCCGGATTGGAGCTCATGGTGCTCTGGTTACTAGAATCTTCCTTACTCCCGTTCCCTTCTTCCATAAAGCAAGTTTTTCGTGTCTTCCGTAATGATCGGGGCAACTTGTTCTCCGTTATAAAGTTCCACTCCTCTTCTTTCATAGCACGCATCAACTTGGGAGAGTGATGAATTCCGCTGGTATCGTTTCCACAACAAACAGCCACTGAAGACTCGTTGGGTTTATCCATGGGAGAAGAGTTGGCAAATAATTTTCCGCATCCGGTGGTCAATTCTTGCACATGTGGTTTTCGATTCATGCTATCCAGCCCTTTGAGCTTTACAGAACTAGTGTCCAACACTACTGGTCCCCGGGATTTTACTTTAGGAAAGGAGCCACCTTTGTCTTCAGGATCGGTCTGGACATCCCATCCCATGGCCCTCTTGAATGCAGGGGAATAATGGGCCATGCAACTGCCACCGCGATAATTAGCATGTGATATGTTAGTGTTGTGATTAATCGCATTCACTGTAGTTCGTACTCGCATCGATGGACTAGATTTTGTCTCCACTAACATATTTACATTTGTAGCTTTATCCTCTACATGTGGTACTGTGTTTCCCACTGCCTTATGGGCAATCTTGGTAGACGCGGCTGAGCCATTCAACTGGGCTAAAAGAGAATTGGCCGACGCTTTACTGTATGTGGAGCCCATTTTGGATTCTCCTTTCTCGTGGCTTTTAGTAGAGGCCATAGGTGTTGACTGTGATTTGGTTCCAATATTGGATTCGTCAACTTCTTTTTGGACTCCATTCGAGCTGGACGGGTTGAGTTTCTTCATTGGTCCCGTTACGAAAATTACTTGTGTTCCTGACGTGGATTTATCCACCGATGGAGACTTGGGTGCTTGCCTTAGCGGAATTCTAGTAGGATTTCTTATAGAGGAGGATTGTTTAGAATCCGATAATTCGTCAATGTCCTTTCCCCTGGGAATAGTTGCCGACGTTACTGTTTCACTGGTAGGAGGACCGGACGTATCATCAAATTCTGCTATCACTTCATCCAGCACGGAGATACAACTGAGAATATCCTCACATCTGTGCATACAAAAAAAAAGACAATTATGTTAAAATTGTCTTTTTTAACGTTATAACGTGATAAATCAATGGCTCAATTCTATGTTTAACTAAACTAACTAAAAGAAAGATACCAATGATCAATTTTTGTTCTATACGCTGGATGAAAACAATTTCCCTTGCTAATGTGGAAAAAAATGATAATTACAATCACAATCACGGATGATCACTTAAAGTTGCTAACAATTTAAATATTTTATATCACTTATTATCTCACAAAAAATTGGGTTTTAGGTTTTAATATTTCGCAAGCAATGACAACTGTAGAATTTTAAAAATCTTTTGACTGCTGACTATTTATTTGTTTGGTGCCGAGCATCTAAAAGTTATTCATCGCCTTGACAACAAGACTAGTTCTTGTCGAATTTTATCAGGACTCACTCAAAGACTTATGTAAGAGGTAGTTGCATGATTTTTCATCAAAAACCTATAGGAATCGTAGCCCAGTTTTCAATTTATACTACTTTCACCTCATTCAAGTGAACATAATATGGAAATAATCTCGGGGCTTATGATTCAAACTAAATCTATAGATTCACACAGCCCTCAGCACCACTATTCAATCACTAGATGCGTAAAAAGCGATCCTGCGTGCTCATTCAACCACAAATAATATCATATAGTGTAGATATCCATGAAATATTCTGATTTACATGATTGTGCATGTCCTAAAGGTATTCCAATGACCTATTAACTTGGTATGGCATGGCACTATCCCTTCTATCTACAACATTGCAGCATGGCTACGCGAAAAAAATTCAACAAACCAACACTCTTGTCTTCAGAATCGAAAGATAGCATATAGTGCCAGTACCCAAAAAATTACTTGATTTGACAGACTCACAGAATACAATGAGAAGACATGGATACTCCATTACTTTGAGTTATGCAATCATCATGATATACAGGGAAAAAAACATAACTCTTTAAGGCGACATCATCATGCATGCACCATAAAACGGTGAATTCTGGTAGCATACTATATTTACAGCTCAATACACTCATGAAATGCGTTGAGCCTGCATCGCTCCAGTCGCGATATCATTTCACATGAACTAAAAATAATCATTCAGTACATAATTGCATTCTAGTAGAAATCGCGTCTATCTCCACTCAATCCTATTGCAATAACAAGCAGTTCACGGGTAGCATACATGAGCCCTTTCTGAAATCTATAAAGTATCTGTATTGGAGCTTGAGCACATAAATGGCATCATATTTTCCTACCCCATCCTTACAAAGAGAAAATTGCAAAGCAATATGTTCAACTGCCATAGCAGTAATATATAAGAAAATAATAATCTGGCAGCACATCCAAAAAAGAAGCATATGGTTCAACGAGAATCTTTATCCTCCTTTTTGTTCGTACAATTTCCTTTTTTAGTCACATGTAGCCATATTACATAAAAGAATCTGAAAATGAAGCCAAGTCCAATAATATATGGAGCTGTGTGTAACAGCCACCCTTGCATTTCATTTCATAGCAGACATGAAATCCATTGTGTCATGTCACGGTCCATTTTATATTATTACTTAGACTATCCCTTCCATTCTTCCATATTAATATTGCATACTCAAAAAGAAGATAAATCGAATTGAATTCTCAACCAGTCAATATAGTATATGAGCGCACACTGGCCAAAGCATAAGTAATGCGTGTAAAATGGAAATATTTGCTTGGATTAGTAGTAGCCATCCATTAGGAACTCAACTGTACGCTGGGCTTCCAAACCCAGGGGTGCCCAGTGCATAAATAAAAAAATCTGACTTCTCAACTCGTGCTCCAAAAGTGATGACTATCCTCTACTGTCATTTAGAAAATCTCGTCAACATAGAGAGCTCATGTCATTCATAATTATGGCCATGATCAACCTCATCAAATGACAAATACAGTACGCCGGGGAAAATAATGCATGTTCTCAGCACTGTGCCATATTCCTAGCATATTAGGGAGCAACGGGGACAGATGCAATACATTTTATTCTCATATGAGTTCCCATTACTCCCATGCTACTTCCATATACTGCAGTTGACATTAGGGCAGATGCACCATTAGCCTTGTCCCCATGACATGGAAAATAACCAAAATATGAAAGTATTAACCGAATAACTAACTAGCTTTTATATCCCCCGTAATCTGTTAATTTTATCTTTAAATGCATGCCACTCACTCAGTCAGTGCTAAAACTTTCAGTTAGCAGCTAACAAATGCGTCTTCATTTTTGCAACAAACAATTCATGGCTAACATGAGCACACAAACAGATCAAAATCTTGCAAACTCTAAAAGTTTACAAATCCCTAAAGAAGTATGAATTCTAATTTTCCATTCCACTAGGATTTAATGATGAATATTGCATGGCAAGTTCAAAACAAGAAAACCATTTTGCAATTTCGGTCATGCAGGCCTCAACTATTTAATCAAAATCCCATATGAACAAAATGATAATTTTTCACCTTTTGAGTGCTCTTTGTGTCACTGTGCTATCAATCTAACCTACAAGGTGAGAGATGAGTGTTGCAGATAATCTAGGGAGCTAACAGGAACACCAAGTGTGTGAATGATTTTTTTTCAAGGCGTGGTACTGTACTCTTTTTGCCGTTTCATGTTGGCAGCGTGTATACAAGTTCAATTGCAATTATTCAACGCCCTCGAAGCTCTTATTTCATCTCGCTATCCATGTGCTAGCTAACCTAAGCTAACCATCACATACATCGCTGAGTATCGCTGTTTCCATCAGCAAACTAACAGTGCAAATTAGTTAGGGGCTTCATGAGAACCAGCACGCAATAAACAGCTCAACTCTTCATTCCGTCCACAAATTTTCACCATTTTTTTCCCTTCCACGAGGGTAAATGTCAAAGATGACGATTTCACTCACACAAGTTGCCTTTTTTGTAACTTGTTGTGTGATTGAAAAAAAATCTTGCAAACAACGGAACTCATTGTTTCATTTAAACTAATTAGTAATTTATAACCCGGATATCATATAACACATTTTTCCTAATGCCATTTCAGGAACTTCTGGTTACTCCTGGCACAAACTACTAGACATATAATACAATATGCAGGTGCACGTTTTTTTTCATCCAACAAAAATGCATGCTTGTATTTATGCCCAAATAGTTGACTGCCTAATAGCACAGAAACATTTGAACCCTCAATGCTCATAATATTGGTTTACACTAGAAGAAAATAAGAAACTAGCAAAAACAGTAGTTATGTAGTATGCAATATGTA
>Ga0066648_10001845_pt1 | contig 11006 bp, 7 predicted proteins | sample CryGeyCG12114_NA_FD_59537 | JGI IMG/M metagenome (GOLD analysis project Ga0066648, IMG submission 59537) | Groundwater microbial communities from aquifer - Crystal Geyser CG19_WC_8/21/14_NA | ecosystem: Environmental > Aquatic > Deep subsurface > Groundwater | place: USA: Utah: Grand County... | reverse complement strand
CATCTCAAAAATAACTACTTCATAGCCAATTCCCTCACTTCACTTTTCTAGTCATTTTTTTACTAAAAATTTGTCACCATTTTTGAGAGTATACTGTGCCAGACAAAAAGGTACAGTTATATTCAGATTCTTTTCCATAATGTTCAAATTGCCATCACCATCATTACCTATTGATGCCATCGATCCAATGATTTTAGGCTCATTTTAACAATTTTAGCTTTTCATAGCAATTTCATACGAAAAGGTCCTTAAAGTTCAATTTAGTTTAGCGAAAACAAATTTTGTAGATTTCCGGTCACCTAGAATTTTGTTCTCAAACTCTACTGTTTATTTGAAACTAAAGTCTGTTTCAAATTGAATGACACCTCTGCAATAATTCGTTTGCTACTTTCGTTAAATGGTCATTGTTAACATTATAGGAGAACAGTGGAATCATTGTTATGTCACTAACTTCACAGGAGTTCCAAAAAAAGAAATAAATTGCGTGATTTAAAATGCAAGTTTCTAAAAAAAATTAACTAAGGTTATCTTGTTCACAAAAAAACCAGAAGAAAACAACTATTACCAAATTAATTCTCACTAAAAATGTTCTATTATGTTGGAAACGGACTGTAAAACAAGTTGCTCCGTGTTATCCCGATATCCTCGATAAATGAACGATTTTTGCAATCTGAGTCGAGTCACCAAATCTGTAAAAGGCTGGGGTATGAATGAAATGATAGCCGGGCCCACTAGCCTTTAGCCAGACTCACTCTTACGAGTGCAAATTATAACTTCTCCAATTTTCAATGATCCACACATTTTTTGACGCACAGAAATTTTCTAGGCAAGCGGCTCATAGGATTATGCTGATGTCGTGCATGAGGATTCTTGAAAACAATTTAACTTGTGCTTGTCTTCTGAAAATTCACTAGCTGATCTGTCTCTCAATGGTCTACAAAATCGCCAACTCGAAACTTTTTTATTTATTAAAAAAATTGTCTTAGGAAAATTTCCGACCTCAAGTTTACAAAAATGCTAGATAATGATCCTTTTTTTCAGCTGTATGAGAGATATCAAACAAGTAAAAAAGTATTGAGAAAATACTTGCCATTCTTGTTATTTATTTTGATTTATTTCATATTATCCTGTTTTTGTATTTGCGAATAAAACGCTGCTTTTTACAATACTTACTATACATTAGACCAGGAACCTATCGGCTCAGGTATGCAAGTTTTTAAAATACCATAAGTATGTCCTAATCTGGTACCAAGAAGTCTGGTGAATATCAACTCTACTGCTTGATTTGATTGATTCTAATCTGCAGACATGAATAACTGTGAACAGAGCGTTTGCGGGCAGTTATAAGAAAATTGAAAAAAAAGCCGAAGATCAAAAACTAGCTTATTCAAATTTTTCAAAACGCGTGATTCACCTTGAATCCAGCGTGACCAGGAAGTTTACAAAATCCGTTTAAAAAACGATTCAAGCCTTCAAGCAAAGAGTAAGGTATTTCGGCGTTAACTTTAGATGTTTTAAAAACATTTTGTTGCGTAGTCAGTACAGTAGTGTGTATTCAATCCTGCCAATAGTGTCCATACATTTGTCGTTCTATCCCATGTCATAAAAATTAGTTTTTGTTGCAGACTTTTCGCTTTTTGACTGGGATGATATAGCTCTTCTTTGGATACCCCACTCTTCGTAAAATTTTAATTTCGAAATTTGGTAAAACAAATATACCATCAACAGATTAGGAATCATTAATGGTATTTTAAAAAAATGCATACCTGTTACCGGTGCCAAGCTGTGCCGATGAGTTTGTTGCCCGCTGTAATTTAATTCTTTTGTATTGTTCTCACTCATAATCCCTGTCTCCCGAAAGAGTACATTGGTTGACATCATGAGAAACTCTAGACTTTTTTCCAGATACTCTTGTTCACATCTTGCTTTTTCAAGCTCAGCTATGTTTTGCCTTAAAAATTCAAAATTATGATAAATTTACAGCATTGCATTTTTCATTTTTTAAGTACAGATTATCTGACTTGCTAGTTTTTCAACATTCTTAAGAATTAATTTAAAAGCTGCATTAATGAATATTCTGATAGTGTAATTTAAACGTGAAATGTGAAGCCTAAAACCACGAAAGCTATATTTTTGAAAACTCAACTTTTCAAAACTGTGCCTGAAGCTTAAAATTCGCGGCTTACTTTTCATATAGATTTTAACATTAAATATTTTGTTTTGAAACTTTTTATTTCATCGCTAAATCAAGTGTCAACGTACAGAAATGCACAGTTTTCCTCAGAAAATTTCAAAGTAACTTTCTATATAGGTCTTCTTCAATAGCATTTTTATCCAAAAACTTAATATGCGAAAGGTTTTTTTTTCGGGTATTTTTGCTCGAAAATATCGATTGAAAATGTATAAGTTAGTCCTCCATATACAAACTTGAAAAATTAACAAGCATTTTATTGTGCTATATAACACCAGGGTAGCAATAATAAAATAAACACTATGACAAATTAAACGTCGCAAAAAAGCGCCATAATATTTCGGAAATTACTTGTTATGTGTTTGTTTAACATATATATAGTTGAATAGTTGAAACCATGGATCCGATGTCATATCTCCGCGAGTACTGCTTTATTTCGATCGTTTATCTGAAAAAATTATAATTGAATATATTCAGTCAGTCAAAGTTAATATAAAGTAATTCTCGAACTCGCTTATAAAACTACTAATTCACTTTGTGAATCTAATTCAGATGAAAAATAGCGCTAAAAAAGGCACAAATCATGTACCTTTATTCTCCCTCTGGTTTATTTAACGATAAAACTAATTCCTAAGTTGGGCAGCTTTATCCTATTTTATGGCTTTTCGCGATTTTTTTTAGGAGATCTTGGTAAAATCATTTTTTGATACTGGTCAATAAGTGGTTATGTGTGCGTGCAGTGTGAAGGCGCTTTCATTAACAAGTACGTTATCTCAGAAAATATCGTCTTGGCATTTTCAGCTAGCATGCGATAACATGGGAGAGTAATATGCATTTGTATGTATTTGCCGTACAAGCTGAAAACGCCAAGACTATAACTTTTGAAAAAATTACAAAACTTAATTTGAGACTGGAGACAATTGTTGATTTCTATAGTATTCACGCTTTGATGGCCACAGTTGAAATATTTTTTCAGTAAAGTAGCCAAGTTTGACTGATTTTCCAAGTTTTTATCGGTATTGTTTCTATTTTCAAAGGTTTTGTCACCTTTTTGTTTACTTTTAAGTTGCTTGAATGACGCACTGAGTAGCAAGTTTCACTTTTTACATCACACTCCTTGAAACAATCAGTTCAACAATGAATGTTTATTTCCATTCTCAACTTACAGAACGCATACTTTCAAACAAAAGTATTGGGTCTAGGATTTAATTATAGAAATAAGTTTGAGAGCATAAGCGTTAATTTGTTATTAGCTCAAGCTGCCCTCATGAGATAAATTTGTTTGAACGCTACTACCTGTTCAAATATGATTGATGAGAGACTTCTCATGTTAATTAAATTCAATAACATTCAACATTCATTCTGTACTTATAAAATGCAGTAGTCAACCGTAGCACCATATAAATGAGGAATCAATATCAATACTTTTAGAGAGACCCAAACTCACTTTTCACAAAAACTTGAAACTAAACTTGAAAACCAAAAAACCACTTTTCCAAATACGACAACTCAACAACCAAAATTCAATCCCCTTTTCCCCTCAAAAAATCGAGGTATGACGAAAAAATCTGACTTGAATGAGGTTTTTTTTTGAGTCTCGATATAACGGAATTCGAGACAACTTATTTGATTTCGTTGATGACTTTGTTAGTCGCTTCAAATGCAATTTGATCGGTGTGAAATTTTGCTTATTAGCTACTTGTTATAAATACTGACTGATACGATATCAATGAAATTCATGAATTCAATTAAAATAAAGATAAAAATACCAAAATCAAAGAAAGCTTAGGTTTACAACATACCTGTCAAGTTTTTTTTTCAAATAAGGATTGCATGTAAAACCGTCCAATAATAATAGTTGTTGAATTCCGTAAAAGTTAGAAGAAGCTTTTAATCTTTTTTCTGCAATATTTTCCTTTATTGAAGGCTATTTTACGGATTCATATAATAGAAATAATTTTTTCTAAATCGAATAACAAAACATCAAAAGAAGCGATGCTTAGCGGCGAGGTGTAAATATCATAAAGACAACATAGTTTCGCGCGCTTTGGTTTTTTCGTTGGGACACTTAGGACAAAATCCCCGCTTCTAATACGTAGCGATATCCAATTGAAGCTAACAACTAATGCGGGATTCCTGTTAAAAGCGAACACTAACACCAATTTTTGTTATGCTATTCAGGACAGGATACGATTGCATTATTCGATTCTATTTTAATTGAAAATAACTTTTAGTATTTAATCGCTATAGAAAATTCATTTAAAAAAAGTTTGTAGCAGGGTTCGTTTGCAATTTACTGAAAAAAAAACTTTGTTCATCATTAGTTAACCTTCTTATGTTGAAATCACTTATTTAAAACCGATGCAATATATTATAGGATCAAATTCATCCGAATCATACCAATAGGCATCCAATAAGAACCTTAGGAAAATGCTGAAAATTACGCGGATTTTTTTGATTAACTTGGTTTCTATATAGAACACAGCCCAAAGTAAGCTATAGGCTAAATCCAATTTGTTTGCACGAAACCAAGAGAAAACAAGAAATGTCAAATAACTTATTTGTGGCAAAAATTTTCCATGATTTTTTTTTAACTGACGGTACTTAATTTCATAATTTTAATAATATTCCATGCAAATCAATGTTGAATTCTTGGGGAAAGTACGAGCGTTTGCCTAGCCAAGTTTAGCTAAGCTCAAGCTGTTAAGAATTTACCGCAACCACTACGTGGAAAACTCATCATAACTTTAATAAAGTAAAAACACAAAAAGCTGCAAATTTTTCCCAGCAGATATACTTATTTACTCTTATAAAGCTATTAAATAGCCCTATTTAAAGTGATCAAACTTCTCACATCTTAAACCGCAATCAACTTTAGTTATGAAAGCTAGCTTACTACGAACACAGAAATTAAAAGTCTAGCTCAAGCTATAAAAGCTGATTCCATGAAAGTAAAATTATCCTATCATGACACTAATAATCTGAACGTCCCCATTCCATCCCAATCCTAGCCATCCTGAAAAATAAGCTTTAAAACTCCAATCCATACCCTCCGAAATGGAATATGAAAATTTAATTTGCTAATACATTTTGATTTCAAAGCATTTTGGGTTTGTCAATATTTCTCTGTTTTTTTTTCTATTAAGGTTTTATAGGCCAAAAAACTATGAAAGAAATCATCTTTTCTTCCTTCAATTGAATTTTAGATTTACTTTTTCTTCTGTTTCTTTTTTGTCAATGAAATGTGAATATCCTTATTTCCATCACCCTTCTTTCAACCTTCTGAAGAAAGATAATCAGATATGATGAATAAGTGTGTAGTATACGCACACTTCTACTACACTAGTGGTACAAATATGGTATATTTTTTCCAAAAAGGACTGGGCTCTACGTTAACAATCTTGAATTTGTTCTTGTACGAAAACGCAGAACTAACAGATGAGGTAGTTTTAATCCAAATTCGGCGACCATGGTGGTTATTAAAACAACGAATCCAATGAGTGCAAAGTGGTAACAAGAGTGATTTAGCAGAAGAACAGAGACTGCTAAAATGATAACTGATGAAAGCACAAAAAAAAAGTATGATAACGATGAATTAAACAGCAACATTTAGAAAAAAACATTTGCGAGCAATCTTGTAATTTGTAAATTATTTATTACGGTTTTCATCAAATTTTTTGGAGTTTTGTGTATTAAATTTTTTTACTTCAAAATAAGATCTGTTGATTATCACACTGTTACTTTGGTGCCTGTTGTAGTAACGACATGATACAATATGACAACAAGCTACAATTTTGATAGTATTCAAATATTTTGCAAAATTTTTCTTGTTGAAAGCGCTATATTTGATAATATCAGTTATAAAATAATGGGTTTAACAAATAGTAAAAATCAAAATACAAGACAAACAGTTTCAAACCTAAGAAAAAATATTAATAAAGAAGTCAATGCAACACTTCAACATTCAAAGCATGAATATGCTGTTTTATAAAAATTTTCTATATAAAAGTAAATCGATGAACACACAGGTTTTTCTCTTTATGGATGCAGCTGGATGTAATCCAAAAATCATTGTCCAGCCAGAGATTCAAAGGTTTAAACTCTGATTTGTCTACGAAGAAAGAATTTGTATTGGTGCATTCAATTTTGGCTGCTGACTTTTCCGAAATGTTAAGCAGACTGAAAAAGACATCAAACATATTTGACACGTTTTTAAGTACAAAATAGGAAGATTTAATGTGTTGCTGGGCTACATGATACTTGGTAAACTGGTAAACAGTCGATCACCAAAAACATTATTATAAGACTTGTTCATTGTAAAAAATCTCACCTTGCATAATCACCAGTTTTTTTTGCGTGAGATTCACACGACTTTAAGGCAATTCTTAAACTGCTGTCCAAGATATCGTTTTTATCGAATCGATGAACAGGTTGCAGTGATTTTTCAGGGCAAAGATATATTTCTTTGAACCCATTTTTTTTAACTATCATGAATTTTTCACAAAACCGAGAAAAAGTGAATTTGTCAACATCGTTATCGACCAAATTAAGAGTAACTTCATCAAAGTCTTCCGAGATTTTTACAAAATGTAATTTGTCGGCTATTTGTATCAAACAAGTGTTTATGAATCCGCTAAACATTGCCGAGCACATTGGAGACGCCTAGAATAGCAAAAACAAAAATTCCAATCTCCAAGTAACTTGATTAAGAGATTGAAAATAATATGAAAACTCTTACTTTGGTCAAAGACAATTTTTCTAATGTAAAAGATCTCAGCATGTTCAACCGAGTACCTTGTAATTCGCAAAGTACCACTTCCGTCGCATAACAAATTGTTGTCAAATTGGTTTGATTCAGCCAATTGACAGCTACAGGTGATGAACCGCGTTCCAACGTTGTAATTCTGTCGAATTTCTCAACTTTTGTCAAGTTAAGGATAACGAATTCGAATTTTTGATTAGCCAGGATCAACTTCTACATAAATATAAATCGTTATTTATTCAAACAATTGGTTGGGAAAATTTTAATTTCTAACATCAACAAACTTTTTTTTCAACCGGCACGAAAACATGCTGAGCTTCGAATTTCAATTCATGTTTGTTCTGCGTTTCATGCAAACTGACCACTTCTACAGATTCTGCATTTTTCCAAACAACCCATTCGCCTACTTGGCAAAGAAAAAAACCTTGTCCAAATTCCAATGTCTCCTGTAAAGAAAATGTCATGTTGCTAAATCTTCAAGAATTTCACGCTTTCTCAGAGTTGAGAAGTTTTTGCTCTGCTTTCGAGATTTTTTTTCAATGTAGGACATCAAAACCATATAGTTAAAATCACTATAATGATAATCCTTCTTTATTGCGCTTCACACCGCCGGAAAAAGATGAACAATTGAAAACTTGAAGTTTAATTCCTCATCTGTGGATGCTATGAGGTTTTGAAAAAAAGGAAACTTTTTTCTAAGATCAAAAACCAACCAACGCAAGAAAAATTGTCCGTTTTTCAAAAGCCTGTACGTCACTCAGACGCAGAGTCAACCTTTTATATAATAATTTGTTTTTCAAATATTTTTGTAATCTTTCTATGTACATCAACATTGGCAATGGTTTCAGTAAAAAAAGTTCACGATGCCTTATCTCAAAATTTGAAAAATTGTCATTAGTCATCACCCTGTCTTTCCAATAAACTTTAACTTTAATTGTCCTCCCTCACGGAGTTAGATCTATCTGATCCAAAGCTAAGGACGCTGCAAAATAATGATTTGAAATCAACTGTATTTTGGCAATGTGATTCCAATACCCTGTATCCATCAATTCGCATTCAGCATTCGCAAACGGTGCGAGATCCGCTTGAAGCCTTAGCTATGATTTGGCATCCGCATCATAAGATGCCGTGAACTATCACTTGGTATGGATCACAGATCTGAACTCAGGGGTAATTTCTAGGGTGATTAATCGGGAAAAATATTTAGAAGTGATGTTTTCCAGCTTGGCTGTTCTTTAGTGCTGCTAAAAAAAATTACGGAAATTAAGCAATGTGTGTTGTCTGTTTGAATTTATTTTGATTTGAAAAAAAATTGATTCAAAGGCCCAAATAAGTCTTTCATGCAGTAGTGTCGTTTAATTAACGTAAAAATGAAAACTCCCGAAAGTAAAAAATTCCTCAATGATCGACCAAAACCTGATTATGAGACCTGAAATGTAAGGAGATTTATGCCGTGCCTATCAACCTTAAAAACCATATTTTACAGGCTAGTCCACCCTAAAAATCAAATCGTACACGCTTGTCTGCCCTGAAAACCATATAATACACCTGTACCTGTACACCCTAAAAACTCTCCTATTAAATTAAGCCTGTCTACCCTGAAAAACCGTTGCGTATCGCGAAGTCGTTTTCTTTAGGTCGTCTTACTCTACGTCGTCATTTTTAGGTCGCCGACACTTTAGGTCGCGGTTCTTTACGTCGCTCAGAAGGAAATGAGCATGCTAGAGTAAAGTAAACAAACAGATTAAAAATTATTATAAATAAATGTTGATGCTCAGATTACAGTTAAGAATTATTAAAAAATTATAAAAATTATCATGCACAAAAATTACAAAAAAAAACCTAAGATGGCAGCAAAAAGTCTCCTTACTGTGGTTGACGACTGTGAAAATCGTGAAATCCTGGACTACATCAGAGCAATTGTAGTCCACATTGACTTTGAAGCATAAAGTTTTATCATCACTCACTTAATTATGAATATTTTATATTAGTTCTTTATAGTTCCATGACAAATGGCCCTTTCAAGGGCCACCAAAGTTTCCAAAGAACAAAGTCATTTAATTTTTTGCATGATAATTTTTATGATTTTTTAAAAATTCCTCTTTTTAATTAAAGCATAAACATTTATTGATAATTTTTTTTATTCTGTTTGTGTACTTTACCCTAGCATGCTTATTTCCTTCTGGGCGACGTAAAGAACAGCGACCTAAAGTGTCGGCGACCTAAAGAGTCGTTGACTTAAAAACGGCGACGTAGAGTAAGACGACCTAAAGTGAACGACGTCGCGATACGCAACGCTTCAGTACAGGCAAGCCCACCCTAATAATCATACAATACAGGGCTGTCCACTTTAAAATGCATACCATACAGGCTGGTCTACCCTGAAATTCATACCGTAGAGGCTTGTCCGCCCCAAAAACCACTTTATACAGGCCTGTGCACACAAAACATCATATTTCAGAGGCTGGTTCACCCTGAAAGTCAAATCGTACACACTTGTCCAGTTTGGGAACAATGCTCCACAGGTCTGTCCACCCTAAAAACCGTACTATACAGGCTTGTCCACCCCAAAACCCATACATTACAGGCCGATCTAAGCATAAAAACAATATTAAACATGTATACACGCCGGTCCACTCTGAAAACCATACTATGCAGGCCTGTCTACCCTTAAAACATAACTATACAGGCCTGTCCACCCTGAAAAATTTCCCATGCAGGCCCTTTCACACAAAAAACCACACTATACAGGCTTGTCTATCCTGGAAACTTTTCTTTACAGGCTTGTCCAACCTGAAAACCATAATATACAGGCCTGTCAATTCTAAAAACTTAACAAAACATGCCTTTCCACCCTTAAAACCACACTTGACAACCTTGCCCACCCTAAACATTATACTTTACAGGCTTGTCAACTCTAAAATCTATACAATAGAGGCCTGTCCGCCCTATAAACCAAACTATACAGAACTGTTCACGCTAAAATCTATACTGTACAGGCCTTTGCACCCTAAAAACTATACTTTACAGGTTAGTCCACCCTGAAAACCATGATATACAGGCCTGTCCACGCTAAAAGCCATACTTCTCAGGATAGGTCACCCTAAAAACTACAATATACAGGCTTGTCAACCCTGAAAACTGTACTTTACAAAACTGTTTACCCTGAAAACCATACTATTCAGGCTTGTACAACCTAAAAACCATATATTACAGGCCTTTCTATTTTAAAAACTCAAATAATCAAGCCCTTCCGACCCAAAAACAAAATATGACAGTCTTATCCACCCTAAACACTATACTTTACGGCTTGTCTACCTTGGAAACTATACTATACAGACCTGTCTACCCTGAAAACCCTACGTTACAAGCCAGCTCACTCTGAAAATCATACTTACCAGGCCTGTTCCCCCTAAAAAACACACTATGCAGGCCTTTTCGCCCGAAAAACCATATTTTACAGACTTGTTCACACTGAATATCGAACCGTACACAATTCTTCACCCTGATAACCGTACTTAACAGGTCTGTCCAGCTTGAAAAATTTACTATACAGGTCTTTCTACCCTGAAAAAAAAAACTACACGGCTATTTCCACCATTCCAACCTAAAAATCCCAATATACAAACTTGTTGTTTTTTAAAACTATTCTAAACTTGCTTGTTTACCCTGAAAACCATACTAAACAGGCTTTTTCGCCCTGTGAAACCTACCTAAGAGGCTAGTTAACCCTAAAAAACAAACCGTACACACTTGTGCACCACTGAAACCATACTCAACAGGCTTGTACACTCTAAAAACTATATTATACAGGTGTGCTTATTCTAAAAATTTAACTTAACATACATTTCCGACCCAAAAACTAAACCTGACAACCTTGTCCACCCTAAACACTATACTTCACAGGCTACTGTCCATTTCGGAATTAATAACAGTTGCCCTGTGTTATTTGGCGCCCCAGGGTTAATGAACAAATATTCAAAATCAAACCGTGAATTCCAAAAATGCTATGCCAACTAAATTCATATTTTCTACTTTTCAGTTCATTTTTTT
>Ga0066648_10001844_pt1 | contig 11007 bp, 9 predicted proteins | sample CryGeyCG12114_NA_FD_59537 | JGI IMG/M metagenome (GOLD analysis project Ga0066648, IMG submission 59537) | Groundwater microbial communities from aquifer - Crystal Geyser CG19_WC_8/21/14_NA | ecosystem: Environmental > Aquatic > Deep subsurface > Groundwater | place: USA: Utah: Grand County... | reverse complement strand
ATGATCAGACCATGGTCCGGGCTAGAAGTGGACAAGAAGGGATGGCGGCGAGGCGCAGGATATGTGCGGTATCATCGGCTGAAAAAGCAAGCAAGCGTCGTCTGCGCCGGTCCAGCCATCAGAGACAAGTTCAGGCCGGATCAGGGACCAACAGGACCGGCGATACGGATCAAGACGAGGCCAAAATGGGACAAGGACCCATGTCGGGACAACTTCCTGCAGTCCATGCTCGCTTGATGGACGATGGATGGGCAGATAGGGGTACGCTTGATGGGTACCACAAAAGTTGAATAGAAGCGCTGATTGCAAACAAGGTGACATGGCAAGCTACGATCAGTAGGTGCTGAATAGCCTACTAGTCGGATGACCCTAACTTACAGTACACACGGCAGAGCAGGACGCAGGCGGATACGTAGGCTACATCGGACACTGCAGAGTAATCACACTATTCGTGGGAGACGAGAACGAGTAGAATTCGGCGCAGACGGTTGCCACAACACCAGCCTGAGCCTGCAACGCGAGATCCTTAGCATGGCCAGCAGCATCGGATTCGTAGGTCATCCGAGGCAAGGGGGATGACGAACGGGTTTGACCAGACAAGGCGGAGTCTGCTCGAACCTGGAAAATGATAAGCCATGTCAGCAGTTGAACTGCCTGTGATGAGGCAAGCCATGAGAGGTCAGACAAGGTCACAGAGGATGACTCGGCATATCACCCCTCCGATCAAACTGCAACCAAAGCCTCGTGGTCACTTTAGTGGCAAAGCAACCAAGGTTTGGGCATAGGCGGATACAAATAGGCATTACTGTACGTTAGAGATCGATAAGTTGGAGGGGCTGGATAGCGCAAATTCTAGCTTTGCCAACACGAGATGTCTCCTACCCTGTCCTTCTGAACCAGTCAGCTCGCCTCACGTTCTAGCGCAAGACAAGGTACAAGCATCCCGTACGAGCCTGCTGGAGCCCGGGACTTACGAGGCACTCGCTGAGCTCTACGCCTGTTTGGGAGGTCGCTGGCAGATGCAACCATCTGAACCACAAGAGACGGAGTTGTCCATCACCAATCAATGTCCTTTGACCCATGCCGATGTGGTCACAACCGGACGTTGAAGTAGTCACTGACTGATGCTATCGGCTAGACCGCCAGATGACTTCTGCTTTGCAGCCTGGATAGACATTCGAGGCGCGGCCAGCGTTACCAAGGATGCATGCCCACAGGACATCGTGTTAAGTTCAATACTGATTGGTTGATAGCAACATCGTCGAGCTTTCATGTGTGTGAGCAGTCTTCCCTTCGATCCTGTAATACCGTGCACCCACCAGTATCTGAGCTCAAAACAGTCTAATTTGCGAAGCCTGTTGCCTAGGTCCAAGCATTATTCGAGACCGTAGCGGCGTTATCGGCGAAAACTTCAGCTCGGCTCGATGTTTCGTTCCATTGACTTTGCCTCAATCATGCAGCAGCAGCAACAAGTGCATCCACCAAAGTTGTTTTTTGCACATCTTGGTGAAGCTTGCAGTTCGAAGGAAAACACTGCATGGACAGTTTCCATATCATTTGTGCATGCCGTGCCTACCTAAGGTACTACTCAGCGGCTGACAGGATGCCGTCCCAGACTAGTCGTTCCAGTACCACTAAGGTTGGCAGGAAAGTCAACTCGGATTATCAAATCATAAGCCTGAGCAACCCTTACTGTTGCATTGGGCGTGTTCGAACTTTTTGACTTGTCTTCTCAGCGGGTGTGCCGGGCCTTGACCTCGTCGTAAAGCATACTGCGCAAGCATTGCCAAGGCAATTTCAGATTTCATGTCACAGTGTAAGCACAGCAGAAGCCGAATGATCATCGTTTGTGCGCGGATAATATTTCAATCATGACTCGCTTAATCCCTGTTGGCTTAATCGATAGTTCGACAAATCATCTGACACGCTATCTCTAGCCTGGAAAGAGAGTGGGGACATGTCAGATTTACCATTGATGCAAGCAGCCACGGTTAACACAAACGATCACGATAGAAAGCAATCGTCTTTGCCGCGCCTTGAAATGCCTTCACGCATCGTGTATCATCGGCCACCTTGTATCGTAAGGGGAAGAGGTCCATGTTCACGATAAACTACAACGGATATTACAGGCCTCGATCGAAACAACAATAACATGAAGTTGTGGAATAATAGGTCGCGTCAATGACTGTTTACAAGGTAATTATATCCTGACTTCGGGCGGCCGCGACTACCTAGATACCCTAATTCTGTACTGGCGCCCCCCCGAAACCTACAAATGCTACTGTATTCGGCTTACAGACAACGAATAATACTAAACCCACTATTCCACAACTTTTTGTTGTTTACGATCGAGACCTGTAGACGTGGGGTAGTCGTTGCTCTTCCACGTCACTTCGGTCTTAGATGGGTGCGTGTATGTCCGAGTATTGTCACGTCTTGCTCCAGCATCGCTTTCACCACGAATGCCCATATGGTTAGACTTCGCAATACTCAATAATGTGTAATATGCCACAAGACGCCTCGGCAAGCTGCGGCCGAAGATGTTACATGTTGGAGAAACAGGCTGAAAGCCACCTGTCCAATGTTCAGCTTTACCTTTGAGAGGAGCTTTCCATACGGTAGCTTCACGACGAGTTGTCCGAGGTTGCTCTGTATTTGCGGGTCATTGTGTGGTTCATTTCATTGGGTGGTGTTCACTTAGTGGGGTTCTGGCATAGTGTTTTTAGTATTTGCATTTGACGACGATTGCATTCTGCGGTATGCGCAGAATTAGGTATTTTTGAAGCGTATGAACAACATCGAATGGAGGAACCGAACTGTGGCCATGGTCAGCCATTTCCTATCGTGTGATGGAGCAGCTTTGCTAAATCCTTGAAGCACAAATCAACATACGACGCGTTTATGCCTGTCCAGTTTCCAACGTCAAACTCTGTGTCGTTACGTCTCCACCCAAAACGTCCGTAGCGAAGAAGACGGCTACACACTGGCATGATATCAAGCGATTATCATCCGTGCTCACTGAGTGGACGATACAAGGATCACGTCGAAAACGAATCGAGCATTACGATACGATGTGACTCTCTCTGTCTTACAACACTCACTGATGACCGTTGCTGAATCCACTTGACTTTGAGTGAGCATGGCTTAACATTGCTTCAGAGCAACTATAATCGCGCCGCCCGAAGGGCTGTGGTTCAAGCAAGCCATGCCAGTTATTGGTCCCAGATCATCGGATCTTGCAAGTCATACATCTACTGGCGTCTCCTGTGACCCTTGCTAACATCAAGCCGCTCAAGTTTGAGTTTCCAACATCTGCAAGCACTGACATTCCTTGTGACGAGTAAGAATCCAGTAGACCAATCCATCGATACTGGGTTGAGTGCCGCTTGGCATCATGCATTTTAGACCCAACGCCTGTGGGTCTTGAAACTTGAACATTTCTCTTTTCCTATTTTCGGGTCTCTTGACCGACACGCGTGCTTGTACAGTGCATGAGCATAGGGTACAGACCATCACACTAATTCGCGATTTGTTTCTCGCTGAGCTCGCAACGATTTCTGGCGTTCCGTCGTTGGACCCCATTGACCAGGCCAATGTCCAGAGTTGAGAAGTGGAATTCAATGCTTGCATGGAGACGCTATGCTAGAAGCGTCGTCAAGCGGCGGCGGCGGCCCCGGCGGCGTGAGAAACGATCAGCGGGTCGCAGGCTTGGACACTTGATATTCTCTCAAACTTCGCTTGGGACTGCTCTACGGCACCTATGACTACAGGCCTCGATCGTAAACAACAACAAGTTGTCGCATAATGGGCCGTGTAAATGACTGTTTTATAAAGTGGCTGTGTCCTAGCCTGGGCGACCGTAACCACCTAGATCGCCCTAATGCTGTACTGGTGCCCTCCCGAAACCTACAAATGCCACTGTCTTCGGCTTATAGAAAACGAACAATACAAGACCCACTATTCTTCCCTTTGTTGTTGAATTACGATCGAGGCCTGTAGAACAATGCCTGTTCGCACACTTTGCTCGTTGTGTCCATAATCTTGCTCGGCATGGATTGTAAGATCCTCGTCTTTGCGCATTGGCCGACACAGATCGCCCGGCGGCATACCCCAAGGAGCACGCTGGAGGCCGCCATGATTGAGAGAGGTTCAACAAACCGAGACCAGAGACCATTATTCCGAAACTTCCGGCCACTCTAGCTGAAGGACTTGATGATGCTTGTTGAGTTATGCAGCATGATCTCGATGATGAGGCCGCGAGACAAGACGTGATAGCATCGATGTTTTGCGTGCTTACATTACCGATTGCTAAGGTGAGCGCTCCCAGAATGGTTTAAGCCAACTTCGAATCGGGACAGTCGACCGGCCAAGCGACACCAAATGAGAATTTGGTTCGAGAGACTGAATCATAGTAAGAGCATCAAGACATCGCCTGATCGAACCTAGCGACACGCCGAGACGACGCACGAAACACATTTGCTACGTGGAAGCTGCGACATTCGTCCCAACGATGAATGTCAATCAGCACGGCGGAAGCAGTACCATGGTCTAACGAGCAGGCGACGACGTACATGTCGGCCGTAGCTATCCACGGAGTCTTGCACAGCGTGTCAGCCAACGGGCTCCATGTATGACAGATTGGCGGCTCGGGTGTGCTTACTGGTGTGCTGTACTACGCCCAGTCCTTGAAGAATGCAAGGAGTCTACAATGCAACAATGTGGCAGCAGTCGATATCCTGGAGAGCTCCAACTCGGGTGACTGTCCCGACTTTCGCTCTCTGTCCAAGCAGCAAACGCGCTGTCGTCTAGCGTGAAGTGGCAGAACAATTAACAATGGTCATGATCCAAGAAGATCTTTAAGAGGTTGGATCCCACGCAGTATAGAAGGTAAGTCTTTGCCGTGCAGCAAGTTTGAGAAATCTTTCCTGTCGGAACCATGTTCGCAGGGGTCATGACACTGAAGCATTGTGAATGCTCAGCATATCCTGACCATCGATGGCATACCAGGTCAGACCGCATGCTCTGCCGCAGCAGATGAAAGTGGTGGGTACATATCTTCAATTGCAATATCGTTAGCAATTTTCGTGAACTTCTGTGGCTTACACCGAGAAACTGCTCATAACGTTTCATGATTGACGATGTTTCCGATTGCACTAGCATGGCTTTTGCTTACAGCATGAATATTCAATTACAAGACGTGATTTGCGCAAAATATTTCCGGTCATCGTGTCGTCACGTTTTCGACTTCACACTTCCTGCAGCAGCTACAGCACCACGCCTTGAAAGCCTAACATGACTTGAATCTGTTGTCGGCGAGTTTCACTTGATCATTCCTCAGAAAGATTACAACACCGCACCATTCAGTATGACGGTCCTCAACATTGACTGTCGCTCCAGACAGCCGCCAACACGGGACTTACCATCCAACACAGCATTGCCAGAGTCTTTGCCCCACCCGAACAAGAGCCATGGACATCCCACGAAGCCCAGTGACAACACTAACGCCAGCCTGTTCTTCGTCGGTACAGCAACGACCATACTGTGGGAGCTTTGCCCGACTGAGAGTACTAGTGCTGATCGAGAATAGCAACTGGGAAGGCTTCACTTTGATGACAGATGTGCGTCGACAATGACGCCCACGAGTGGCTGATAGCTAACCTACAACTAGCCGAACTTCCTTCACGCTGGCGATCATGTTCACTTGGGACCAGGCGTTACAGGCACACGACAGACGAACCCAGCGGTGAACCTAGAAGATCTCCCCCACATTGATGCCATCCTGCTCTCCCATTATCATGCGTACGTGCTATATAGAGCTTCCTAAGCATACCTAATGGTCCCATATCATCATAATAACTGGCTTCTAGCGACCATTTCGACGAAAAGGTCGAACAGTCGCTCCGCCGGGATCTCCCAATCATAACCACACCACACGCTAAAGACCACCTGTCGAACAAAGACAACGAATCATTCACCAACGTCAACGCCCTAGATTTCTGGGAGGATCTCACTGTCGACTTCACCACATCTCAATCACCACCCGGAACTCAGCCGAAACCCCAAATCCACGTAACAGGCATGCCAGGCACGCACGTCCCGCCTGGACCCATGGCAGCTGCGAACGACCTCCTCGGTGCCGTCCCGCCCACCAACGGCTGGATGCTGGAGCTAGGCTACGCAACACATCAATCCCCACCACAGCCACCGTCCGACGATAACGCAAGCACTTTCCAGTCCGGCTACAGAATCTACATCAGCGGCGACACCCTCATGTTCGACGACCTCCACAAGATCCCCGAGATGTACAGCTCTCACACCGGCAAGCCCATAGACCTGATGCTTATCCACCTAGGCGGGACCACGATCCCGAGCCCGAAGGTGCCCTTGCTGATGGTGACGATGGACGCAAAGATGGGAGTGCAGCTCATGCAGGTCATCAACGCGGATGTCACCGTGCCGATCCACTACGATGACTATGACGTGTTTTTGAGCCCGCTGTCGGATTTTAAGAAGGCTGTTGAGGAGGCGGGGTTGAGTAGCAAGGTTGTGTATCTTGATAGAGGACAGGAGTATAAGTTCGAAGTGAAGAAGGAAGGGTGAGTATTACGAGACCGGATGACTACACGAGAGAGTGAGAGGATTGTGAATGTGGGCCATGGTAAGCAGAGGCGAGGGCTGTTCTGAGCGTGACCAAGCCATCCATCTGCGGTTCCTGGAAGGAGGTGTGGAAGACGAACGCACAGTACTCCATCTCGCTCAAAGCTAGCGACGTGCACGTAACTGATTTTGTGGGCGTCCGGATCGTTGCTCGGCGAGTGTAGATGCAGCAGTGTACATTCTGCCTGCTACCACATCAGACAGGGGTCTCATCCGTAGGAGTGAGCATACAGTGCACTGGTCAGTGTCATGAGTGACAGAAGTACAAGATCCAACCTAACCATATTACGTTCCATGACTTAGTAGAGCAGAGAGCTGCCCTCCAAGCAATGCATGCCTTTCCATTCTACAAGTACTAACAAGAGGCAGACGACGTAGCGAAATATCCTAGCAAGTACTGACTACCAATGATTGATGCATTACAATTTGACTATCGAAATTGTCCACTGCACTGAGCAATAGACAAGGTCCAACTCCTTCATTGACGTTTTGCTCATTCGATCCCTGTATCTGTTCCGCTAGAGCATACATACACCAGGGAATAGATTAAGATTATACAATAGAATTGTTCTGTACATGGCTAAGTCCTACCGAGCATGATCCCGCGAATGTCTTCAATAGGAAATCATTGCTTACTCTTAGCAAGCGGTCTATGTTCGAACTTCCTGCTGCTGTGGGCTGCATCAAGCTCTTGAGGCAATATTTTAAGCCGGTCTGCTAAGTGGAAAAGATCGGTGGAATCGAACATCCGCCAGATGTGGGTTGCTTCGAACAGCAAGCTCCTAACGGCCCATTTTTCTTGAGCTTGCGTTCGACTTCGCGTAAACGTGAGACTCACATGACCGGTTCTGGTCTTGTAGTCGAGACACTTGGGCATATAAGCTTGGAACTCCTCGACCACTTCTGGAAGCCGTTGTCTTTGCCATGTTTGTCGATTCCCAGATCCAGCCCAGTCATCCTCTCTTAATGAGCGCTGCGTCTCCAGAACGAGGGCTTCGTACTGCTGGATTGCGATGGGGAAGGCCATCTGGAAGTCACGACGAAACTCGATGAACTTCTGAGAGATCATGCCGTTCTCTATGATGCCACGAGCGTCCTGACTGACAGCCTTTATGGTGTCGACCATGAGTTGTAGGTTCTCGAGATGCTGCATCATGTCCTTTTCGAGGTGGCGCAGAGTGTCGAGGTTTTTGTCCAGGATTCTTCTGTCTCGGAAGTTTTTAGCGCGCATGCTAAGCATTACGGGATTGGGCTTCACGTTGTGAGGTGCATCAATCATGGTGTTATACAGGTTCTCTGGTTCTGTCCGAGGAATCTTTCCGGTCGACTGACCCTGATCGCGTCTCACCTTCGATCTGTACTTGCTCAAGACGTAGGTGTATTCGAAGAGCTCAGTCCAAACCGAGTCCGGGATGTCTAGGGCATAATTCCTCGAGGTATAGTCAAGGATGGTCCAAGCCTTCGCAGCGTCGTTGTTTATGGCGTAAGAGTGAACAATGGCGAACAGAAGTTTTGCCGAAGGCTTCAGAGGATGTGAGTCGCCATAATAGGTTGGACTTTCAAGTTCTTCCTCATCGAAGCTGTTTAGTGCGTTGACATCAATGTTCCAGACGGATTTGAGAATGCTGTCAACACCAGCGACATCGGCACCACGTGCGAGGCCTATCATAAGATTGGTAAAGGTTTCCTCGTTGGTGACGAGGCCGTTGTTGCTCATTTCCTGGAACAAGGCCAAGACTCGTGCACGAAGAGCCCACGTAGGATCCTGCTGTAGGCCTTTTGGGCTGACCATGTAACCAAGAAGATTCCTTGGCCGCCATACTTTCGAACGTAGGTTGAGATTTCGTTTGTAATTGCGCAGACTGACAGATGCTATTTCACTGTGGGCCAGATTCCAGATGTGAGCGTGCATGTATGCATTATAGCATCCCACATCAGGCTTGACATTATTGGTTGGCATGACGACGTCCCAGATGTGTTTTGCCATACGAACGTCCGCAACACTTGCGGCACATTTCAGAGCATGGCGACAGGCTTTAAGAGTGAGCGGCATGCCAGCCTCCTGCCTCGTGACCATAATGTAGTCGATACTGCTGGCGAAACGATGCAGACGACTGACGACCGATCTCTCAAAGTATAACTCTTTGTCGGTGTTCCTGCTGCCCTCCCTCAAATGCCGTTGTGCTTGTTTGAAGGGCTCAACCAGGATGTCAGGATCTACAGCACAGAACGCTCGATCAAACTCCTTGTCGTCAGCGACGGTGATGAAGGCCTTTCCAGCGGCATGATTTGAAAGCCATGCTAGAAGGCGTTCTGGACTGGCTTCTCGAAGCAGTTCGGGGACAGATATACGGGCAACAGTATCGTCGATACTGGAATCGAGAGAGACATAACCAGTCGCATCGGAAGAGGAAGGCTGGACTATCTGGTTGGCGACAAAATCGACGTTCCGGGATCTGGGTAAAAGTCGTCGCGCTCGGGGAGGGTTCGAAGAGGTACGAGCAGGTGGTGCAGCAGAGTCATCCTCCAGGAATGGTTCGAAGCCGGTCGGGGGCCACGTTGGAAGGGAGAGACTGTGGTAAGCAGCAGAGCTTTTATGTCTCAGCTGTTGTCGAGCGCGAGGGCCATGATCTTGCGCGGTCGAGCTTCGAGGCCGGTCGAGCTTTCGAACGATGTGATACTCCAGGTGTGGGATGCGTGAGGGAGAGGCTGTGGTAGTGACGTTCCTGATGGACCTCGCGAGAGGTGATGCTGTCTGCATTAGAACTGTCAAGACCCCGTTGAGCATCAAGTGAGCCAGGGAAGCACCGACTTTCGCCTGTGAGTACGTGGTAGGCTTAGGAGGAAAGAATAATCTCGGCCGGCGCACCTGCCCGATCGGGATCCCACCTGCATGCGGAGCTCTTTCCAGTCGTAGTTTCGAGGGACAGGAACAACTTTTCGGTGGTAGATCCAAGCACATTCATACATCACCAGCACAATGGCAGATGCTGGCGACCAGGGCGGCTCGGTCTCCGAACCTCTTGACCTTGTGCGACTGTCGTTGGACGAAATCGTCTTTGTCAAATTACGAGGCGACCGGGAACTCAAGGGCCGATTACATGTAAGCCAGACTACTGTCGACGAGACACCAGGCGCTGATGTTGCCACCAGGCTTATGACAGTCACTGTAACCTCGTGCTAGGAGAAGTCGAGGAAACCATCTTCACGATCGAGGAGGGTGACGATGGAGAGGAGACAGTCAAGGTAAGCAGTACAGCGTTGTGGTGGGGTCCCCTGGCTCATGCGTGAACAGACGACCAAGAAGCAGTCAGAAATGCTGTTTGTACGAGGTATGTGCACATGAAGACATGCTTTCTTATTGTGGGCTGTTCCTGACGGCGGGCAGGCGACTCGGTCGTTCTCATCTCACCGCAGCCTCCATCGTGATCCGACGTTGCGTAGGAGCCGTGAACCTACAACAGCTGCTGCCTGAAGAATGCCTCCGCACGGCTCGCCAACACCAGTATGGCATGCCACGACCGGAAAGAGCACCGTGCATGGAGTGGAAAGCACCTTGCACATGTACGCCGCCTTCGCGGGGTGACTCAAGGCTCAGACAAAAGGGTAGGGAGACCACTTGAGGACACCAGCAGCATAGACGATAAGAGTCATTAAATCGCGACGAGAGAGCTGGCAAGGCAGACACTGGCAACGCAGAACAGTGACCACAAGAATGAATTCTGAGAAAGCACGTTCCTGATAGGGCAAGACAAGTGGGGCAACCGGGCCAGACGATGACTCGATGAGCGTTGGAGAGCTCGACCTGCAGTGCACCTTCCGCAGCTGCACCATGAATATACCAGGTGCTTGCCCTCCCAGCCACGCACGCAACATTACGACAGTTGGAAAATGAACTACAAGCACTCGAGCAGGATGCGTTATCAGTGTTGATAGCTCGCCTCCCTCGAGACTTTGACTCTATACTATGCCAAAATGATCACTAGGATACCTCACTGAGCGCGGGGGCGATACAAATACCTTACTTCCTGCTCAATCTATCCTTGCCACTCCCCAACATCTGATCCACCTCCTCTGCCAACATCATGTCGGCCCGGCCTAACAAACAGACTCCGCAAGAGCGCAGGAAAGGAGAATTCGTGCGCCCACCTCGTCGCTCATGCTTGACCTCGCTGACCGCCACTGCAGGCTCTCTCCGACTTCGCCGACTACGTTGATAAACAGCAAGCCAAACTCGGTCAAAGAGCCTCGCTGGCTCCCAGCGACAGTGGCTACTCTACCGCTGGCCGATCCTCCGTCACCGAAGACCACGCCGAGCTCGACATCATCGACCAGTTAGGCCTCTCCGAT
>Ga0066648_10001837_pt1 | contig 11040 bp, 6 predicted proteins | sample CryGeyCG12114_NA_FD_59537 | JGI IMG/M metagenome (GOLD analysis project Ga0066648, IMG submission 59537) | Groundwater microbial communities from aquifer - Crystal Geyser CG19_WC_8/21/14_NA | ecosystem: Environmental > Aquatic > Deep subsurface > Groundwater | place: USA: Utah: Grand County... | reverse complement strand
CCCCCAGGCGCGCCCGGGGTGGAGCGCACGACGCCGTGATGGGCCCGCAGCGCCGTGATCGCGGCGCGCTGCTCGGCGGTGGAGCCGGGCGTGTAGATGACGTACCCGTCGTCGTGGGTGTCCGCGGCACCCGGGGTGCCCATGAGCGACCAGGCCGCCATGCCTTGCACGTCGGAGCTCGCCTCGACCTCGGCGAGCCACTGCGCCCGAGTCGGGGACGTCGTCACCGCGGCGTGGTTGCCGGTGCCCTTCCCGATGTCGTTGAGGGCGTCCCGCCAGTCGTACTCGCCGCCGATGAAGATGCCGCCCGCGCCGCGGACCCGGGCGGCGCCGGCACGCAGCTCGGCCAGCTTGCGCGGGTAGTAGTGCGCCCCGTACACGTCCAGGTCGGGTGAGGCGAGCGCGGCGTCGGTCGGGTAGGAGTCCGAGCTGGCGGACCCGTCCGCGACGAGGCGGCCGGGGAACAGCTGGCGCAGGTGCGCGGCGAAGCGCAGGTTCCACGCCTGCGCGGGTGCCCGGTAGCTGCCCGCCCCAGCGCCAGCCGGCCAGAGCTCGTTGCCCGTCTCGAGGATGGCCAGGGTCGGGTCGTCGGCATAGCGCAGCCCGCTGACGGTGCTCACGCGCTGGGCGACGCGGGTGGCGTGGTCCTCGAGCAGCTGCTGGGCGGCGGTGGAGGAGAAGAAGCACCACTCGTCGACGGGGTGCGCGCCGGACCGGGTGCCGGCGGCGGGGGTGGGGCAGGCGCCGGTGTGCGTGGTCCCGAGGGCCATCTTCGCCAGCGTGGTCGCGCCGCCGTGGAAGTAGTCCCACATGTCGACGAGGGGCGCCATGACCGACAGGTCCCTGCGGCCAGCGGCGGCGAACGCGTAGTCCAGGCGCTGCCACGCCGACTCGTTCTGCACCGTGGGAGTCGCGCCCATCAGCGTGAACGTCTTCCCGAAGGAGATGAGGGCGTGCGTGCGGATCGCGTTGCAGCCGAGGTCGACGGCCTGGTCCAGCCGGGCGTCGACCTCCGCCGTCGACAGCAGCCTCCCGGCGGAGTCCTTGTCGGAGGCGACGAGGTCGTAGACGTCCGCCATGGCGAGGCGCTCGGGCTGCCCGTCGAGGAGCACGCGGGTGCCGTCTGCGGACGCCGTCATCACCCGGGCCGTGGCCGCGAGCGCCCGAGGCGCCCACCGCCACGCCTCGGCGACGCCGGAGTCGCGGACGCCGCGGTGGCGGACGCCCCAGGGGGCGCCGTCTGCGACGGCCGCGGGGATGGTCTGCTCCCCGGCGGACCACGTGCCACCGATGCGGGGCGCCGACCCGGCGAGCAGGTCGGGCCCCGTCTCGGTGGCGCGGATCGCCCACTCCACGTGGTCAGCCATGGCGGCCCTCCTCGGTCAGCGAGTGGTGCGATGCGGGTCAGGCGGCGGGAGCGCGGGAGAAGTCGAACGGGGCCGGCTGCGGCGACGTGGGGCCCTCGCCCGGGACGGCGATCTGCACCGGGTGGGGCGCCACGACGACGAAGTCCCGCCAGGGGAACTGCAGCATCGGGTCACCCCAGTTGGGCTTCTTCTCGGCCTTGTTGTACTGCGTCCCGAAGGTCTTGTTGTGCTCCGCGGAGAGCCCGAGGATGTTCGCGGCGGTGTCGGTGATGACCATGCCGAAGTCCCGCAGGCAGCGGAGGAACTTCGCCAGCTCCGGGGCGGTGGCGCCGTACCCGTCGGTCTGCGGGCGGCCCTTCGCCGCGGCGTAGGCGTTCAGGTACTCGTCGGTCCACTTCTCGGGGGGGAGCCGGAAACGCACTCCCTCGGGGATGCGGAAGCGGTTGACCGCGAGGTCCGAAGACCGGGAGTAGTTGTACTTGTCGTAGCGGGTGGCGGGGAGGAAGTAGTCGGGGCGGGCCACCGACCCTGGGTCGTCGGCGAGGGCGTCCTCGCCGCCCGTGATGTACAGCGACAGCGACAGCGGGTGGAGGATGTCGGGGGCGTTGTAGTCGTCGGCGGTGAGCGTGAAGCCGGAGTAGGCGCACCCGGGAGCGCCGACGCCGTAGTCCCCGCCCTTCGGGTTGGACTCGTTCCGCGAGGACGCCCACCACCCCGGGTGGTAGCGGGTGTCGGCGATGTACCCGCCCTGCGCGCACCGGAACGTGTAGCCCTCCGCCAGGGCGGCGGCGTCCGCGGAACGTGCAGGGTCGAGGGCGCGGAAGACGAACATCTCCCACAGCTCGTGCCCGCAGGTGATGATGACGGACCCGTCGGTGCCCTCGGGCTGGATGAGCCCGTCCGGCAGGTCCGCCGGGTTCGGCAGGGGCACGCCGCCGTTCTTGTCGAGGTCCTCCTGGAAGTAGCGGCGCACACCGTTGACGGTGATCCACTTCGTGCGCATCGCCCCTTCCTTGCTTGTCTGGGCGACCTTGGTGCGAGGCCAGTCCAGGGGCATCCGGTAAGACGGGATGCTGTACTCGCCCGTCGAGATGCGGGTGCGGTAGACGCCGCCCGCGATCGCGTCGATGGGCCCGGCGCCCGGCTTCGGGGCGCCGTTGACGAATGGCTCGGACTCGAACTGCGCGACCAGTGCGGCGGCGATGTTGACGCTGTTGTCGTGCAGGGGCGCCTTCGGGTGGATCTTCGTCGTGAACTCGGGGTGGTAGAGCCGGACGATGGAGTCCGTCATGCGGCGCGGGGACCACGTCCACGGCCCCGGGGTGCGCCCCTCGGGCAGGGCCCGGTGACGCACCCCCCACGGGGACCCGTTGTCCAGGTCCAGGGGCAGCGTCAGCGTCCCTGCCGACCACTTGTCGCCCACGCGGGGCGCGGTGCCGGACGCGAGCGTCGCGCCGGTCTCGGTCTGGCGGATCTGCCACTCGACGAGGTCAGGCATCAGGCCCACGTCCCTTCGATCGTCACGGTGCGGGCGGTCACGGTGCCAGCGGGCGGGCTGGTCACCTCAGTGGACGGCGGCGGGCTGCCCGGCAGGACAGGCAGCGCCACGAGGGCGTGCTGGCCGGCGGTCGCCATGGTCGAGCTCGAGACCGCCGCGGCCCCGGTCGGCTGGGTGGTCACGAGCAGGGCCGTGTTCGTGCCGGCCAGGGTCGCCGCGATGGAGGTCTGACCGGCGCCCGGCGTCGGGGGCACCGTGTCGCGGACCGAGGCCAGCGCCAGCACGAGCCCGCCGACGGCTGCAGCGGTGGTGGCGGACAGCTGCGTCGAGGTCGTGGTCGTGGTGGCGGCCACCGCGGGTGTCCCGAGCGTCGAAGCGCCCTTGAGGGTGACCGCTGCTGCCGCGTGCGAGGACATCGAGCCGGTGTCCACGCGGGCCGGGACGGTCACGACGACGGTCGCCGCGCCGGGTGCGGGGTTGTCCAGCGTGAAGACCCGCACCGCGCGGTTGTGGCCGCTGCTGACGCCGCCGGTGGACGCGGCGCGGGCCGCGGTGACCTCGGTCATGTTGTCGCCGCCCCAGGTGACGCGGACGGCGGGGTCGAGCGTGGTGTGCGGGACGCCGGTGGCGACCAGGACCACGGCACGGCCGACGTCGGTGCCCGTCGTGTGCGTGAACCTGTTCACCTCCTGGTTGGTCGCCGTCGCGGACGGGGTCACGGCGTCGATCCCGAGCGCACCGGAGGGCGGCGGGGCCGTGTAGGTGGGCAGGACCGCCGTCGCCGTTCCGGAGCGGTTCCCCGCGGCGTCCACGGCGGTGAGCACGTAGTCGTAGATCGACGCCGCGTTGAGGGCCGTGACGGCGAGGCTCGTGCCCGAGATGTTGTCCGTGGTCACGACGGTCCCGGACGAGCGGGACGTGCGCACCAGCCGGTACCCGGTGACGCCCTGGGCGTCGGTGGATGCCGTCCAGGCCAGGGTGGCTGTGGTGTCGCCGGTGCGGGTGGCGGTGAAGCCGGTCGGGGCGGTGGGCGCGGTCGTGTCCGCCGGCGTCGTCGGGGTGGTCCCGATCTGGCTCGGCGGGACAGTCGGGTCGATCGGCCCGATGGGCGGGGGCTGCGATCCGGCGAGCACCGCGGAGTACGCGGGCGGCACGGACAGGTTGAGGCGGTCCTCGCGCCCGGTGATGACCGTCGCGCACTCGCGCGCGCCGAGGTTGAGGGTGGTCTGCTTCCCGTCGTGCACGACTCGGATCGTCTGGGCGGTGGTGCCGGTGTAGACGAGCGTGACGACGGAGCCGTCCGGGTTGCGGAAGGCCACCGCCGCGTTGCGCGACGTCGCCCGGACCCGCACCGCGCCGGGTCGCAGGTGCTGCGCGAGGTGGCGCAGCGCGACGTACTCGGGGTTTCGGGTGACGAGGCCCGGCTGCGCCGTGGACAACGTCAGGACCCCGCGTCGCCCGGGGCTGTTCCGGGTCGGCTGCCCGTTCTGGTCCAGGGCGAGGTTCCACAGGGTGATGAAGCTCGTCCCGCGCGTCACGGACTCGATCGCGATGCGACCGACCATCCCGTCCATCGTCACCGCGAGGGACTCCGACAGCAGCGAGCGCCACTCCGTGAACCACGTCTCCACAGGGCGCGAGAGCCGCCGCTGCACGAGCGTCTGCGCGTCCACGGTGCCGCCGTAGCCGTGCCACCCGACGGCGCGCACGTAGGGCGCCGCGGGGCCGGACGCGGCGGCCACGGCCTTGTCGGGGTCGTTCCAGTTGTAGTCGTGGGCGACGATCGCCACGTCCCCGAACCGGGCTGCGTCGAGCTCGGGGCCGAGGTAGTTGCCGGTGAAGTCAGCGAGCTGCGCCGCGGTCCAGTCGCAGGTGGGCCGCTCGGCGTTCACGTAGCCCGGCTCGTTCTGCACCGTGAGCGCGGCGACGGGGATGCCGAGGCCGCGGTAGGTCTGCAGGAACTTCACGAAGTACTTCGCGTAGGCGGTGAAGTTGGCGGCCGACGCGACGATGCCGCCGGCGAGGATGGAGCCGTTCGTCTTCATCCACGCCGGGGGCGACCACGGAGAAGCGATGATCTTCACGGCGGGGTTGATCCGCATGATCTCCTGCAGCACCGGGACGATGAACCGGTGGTCCTTCGTCGCGGTGGCCGTGCCCGGCGTGCCCGTGCCGACGGAGAAGTTGTCCATCGCCGGGTCAGAGGCGCCCGCGTCGTAGGTGTAGAAGTCCTGGTAGACGAAGTCGTTCGAGCCGATGCTCACCCGGACCGCGGACAGGTTCCCCTGGTCGGGGGCGAACAGCTCGCGCAGCAGCGCCGTGCGGCGCTCGACGTCGAGCGTGGTCATGAGCAGCCACGCCGACGCCTCGGTGACGGCAGCGCCGACGCCGAGCATCTCCTGGTAGCGCACGGACGGGTCGACCATCACGTCCGCGGACGTCAGGTCCGCCGACACCGGTCCCGTCGTGACGTCCTGCACGGCGTGGAGGCGCGTGCCCGTCGAGGAGGACCGGAACGCGCGCGTGACGACGGGGGCGGACCCGGTGCCCGGGTCGCCCTTGAGGGAGGCCAGCCACTGCGCCTGCGTGCCCGTGTAGCCAGCCGCCTGCGCGACGGCGTAGGCGCTGGCGCCAGCGTCGCCCTTGAGCGATGCGAGCCACTGGGTCTGAGTGCCCCCGTAGCCGGCAGCGCGGGCCACCTGGTAGGCGGAGTCTCCCGGGTCGCCCTTCTGCGGCGTGGGCAGGGCGCCGATGACGCCCTCGAGTGCGGCCTCGGTGACCAGGCGGCGGGTCTTCGGCTGTGCCATGTCGTGAGCTCCTCGTCAGGCCGCGGTCGGCGAGTAGTAGGGGGTGCCGTCGGTGTCCTCGGCGATCGCTGCGCCGTCGGCGCCGGACGCGAAGTAGGGGGTGCCGTCGTCGTCGAGGGCGATGCCCGACGCGGTCCCGGTCCCCTCACCGCCGCCGGTCCCGGTGGCAGTGACGGTGGCCGTGAGCCCGCTCGCACCGTCGTAGGAGAACCGGATGCCTTCGTGCTTCCCGGAGGTCAGGAGCGCCGCGGCGGCGTCCTGGGCGGCCTTGCGGAAGACCCCGCCCAGCGGGAAGGCCTCGAGCGCCGCGGCGGTGCTGGCCGCGTCCCTGACGGCGCCCTGGGCGATCTCCTGGGCGCGGACGCCGGCGGCGCGCAGCTCGAGGGTGTCGGTGCGCAGCTGCACCGTCCCGAAGTCCCACTGGCCGCCCTCGATGCGGGTCGTGTAGACGTCGGGGAAGGTGCCCACCGGCGACGTCGTCACACCCGTGATCGGGGTCCGGTTGAGGTCGTACAGGGGCAGGGCGTTGCCCTGGTCGTCGCGCAGGACACCGGGCGTGCCCATCGCGAGCTGCCCGGTGGCTCCGTCGAGGGCGACGCCGCCGGGAACTGTGTAGACCGGCGTTCCGTCGTTCAGGGTGGGCATCAGGCAGGTCCTCCGTCGATGACGCGGATGAAGGGGCCGTCGGCGGCGATGTAGCAGCCGCCGGTGCCGGCAAAGCGGTTGAGCTGCACCCGGTACGTGGTCCGCCCCGCAGGGGCGATGTCGCGGTAGTCCGGCTTCGACGGGACCGCGAGGAGGGTCGACGGCGGGATGCCGCCCTCGTAGCCGCTGGCCGCGCCACCCACGCGCTGGATCCGCGCCGCTGGGTAGGTCCCCGCCACGTTCGACTTCAGACGCATCGAGGCGTGGACGTAGACCCTGCGGGCCTCCGGCAGGTCGACCGTCACGGCCAGCTCGGCCACCGCGACGTCCTTGACGACGGTGGGGCCGCCGAGGTCAGCGGTTCGCGTGTAGGCGGTGAGCCCGAGCTCGCCGAGCAGACCGTCGGGGCGCCACGCGAGCGCCCCACCGGAGAGGTGGGCCCGGTACTTCTGCCCGCTGACGAGGTTCGCGACCATGCCCACGCGGGGGGCGGGCAGGTCGTCGACGCTGTTCGCCGAGACGACCTTCTGCGCCCACAGGCGCCGGTCGTAGATCATCTTCACGGCGTTCGACCCGTACTCGGTGACGGCCACGCCCAAGCCTTGGTAGGTCACCTTGCCGGGCACGTTCAGCGCGAGCTGGGCCGCCTTCAGGCGGGTGCCGTCGCTGGCGCTGTTCGTGACGGCGACCAGGTCGGTGCTGCGGGCGTCTTCCCACCGTCGGCGGGCGAAGACGCTGTAGCGGCGCTCACCGGGCGTGGGTGGGGCGGCGAGCTCCAGCTCGGGGCGCCCCACGTTGTCGTCCATGACGCCCCACCCGTAGGCCAGGCCCTCGCCCACGGACACGGTGGGGGCCTGCCGTCCTGGGACTGCGCGAAGCCGCCAGTCGTCGATGCCGGCGCACACGCCGTCCGGGGCTCCGTAGAAGCCGGCCAGCGACGCCATCGCGAGGTCGTCGACCGAGCCGGAGTACCCGTAGCTGGTGGAGCCTGTGGGCAGAGCGACCACCGGTCTACCTCCTGTTCATCGCGCGGGTGCGCTGCGAGAGCTGGGACACGGCCTGGACCAGGCGCGCGTAGGTGCTGGCCAGCGGGTCCTTGGCGTCCTGAGGCCGGTCGCCGGCCTTGCCGGTGAAGGCCAGGCCCTCGCCGGGCGTCCAGGTGAGCTCGGCCTGACGCATCCGCTCGTAGATCGGCGTCTCGTCCTGGGAGCCGGCGAGCGCCAGCGGCAGGCGCGCGCCGACGACGAAGCTCTCGACGCCGTACCGCAGCGACGGGTTCTCCGTGATGGACGCCGCCACCGACGTCGTGCCCTCCGCGTCGGTGAGCGCCTGCTCGCCGCGGCGGACGAGCTCGGCCTCGTAGGCGGCGCGCTCGGTCGTCTGCGTCGCGACAGCTGCGGCGCGCTGTGCGGTCGCCTTGTCCAGGGCCGTGGTAGCCGCGGAGACCTTCGCGTTCTCGGAGGTGGTCGTCTCGTCGAGGCTCTTGCGGGCCCGCTCAAGGGCCGCCGCGGCGGCGTCGCGCTCAGCTTGGGTGGCGGTCGAGGGCAGCACGTCGACTTCGCGCTGGGCCTTGTTGACGTCGATGGCCTTCTCGAGGATCGACGCCCGCCGGTCGACCTGGGCGTCCCTGAGCGTGTGGCGCGCGTCGAACGCAGCGGCAGTGGCTGACTCGACCGCGCGGGTGGCCTCGTCCAGCTCGGAGCGGGCGGCGCGCGCGTCCACGAACCGCTCGATCTTGCGGCGGAGGCGGGTCTCGCGGGCCGTGTCGACGAAGGGCCCGCGGAAGTCGCGGTCGGTGCCCTCGCCGCCGCCGCCGACGACGACCCGGGTGGCGGTCGAGTCGATCGTCTCGGTGGAGACGTCCACGAGGTCGCCGGAGACCTCGTCGAGGACGTGCGGGTAGCGGGGGCGGGGGACGACGTCCACGAGCAGCCCGGTGCGCTGCTGCTCCGCGCCCGTCGGGGTGACGCGGACCATCAGGTCCGAGCGTTCGAGGACCTCGGCGAAGACCTCGTCGAGCTGCCGCATGCGGACCTCGACGACGACCTGCGGGCCGCGGCCCTGGTCGGGCGCGACCTGCACGGCGACCGGTGCGCGCTGGGCGTTGGCGCGCAGCAAGCCCTTCAGGACCGTCTCGGCGGGCCCACGGCGCACGTCGTGCTCACGGGTCTGCGCGCTCAGCGGCGCTGTCGGGACCTGCCACCCGAGGAGGTCGGCGAGCACGACGGAGTCGTCGATGACGTCCACGGCGAGGACACCCGTCGGGCCGCCGGTGGTGCGGACCGGGCCCCGCCACCCGCCCATCAGGTAGCCGTCGTCGAGGTCGACCTCAACGCGGGCGCCGTCGGCCTGCAGGGCGGGCCCGAGGTCGTGGTCGAGCTCGACCGACATCGTCGCGGTGGACACGCCCGGATCCCGCAGCGTGCACCGGACCTCAAGGGGCCGGCCCACCCAGCCGACGCGCCGGCCGAGCTTGTCGTAGACCCGGACCGTGATCGGCGCGGCCCCAGAGCGCTCCAGCGACGCGAGCGCTGCGGCCCGGTACGGCGAGGCCACCTCAGAAGCCCCGGTCGTACAGGGGCGTCAGCGCCGTCTGGATGGCGCCAGCGCCCGTCAGGCGGGCCACGAGGGGGACCTTCGTACCCGGGGGCACCGGAGCCCACCGGACGGCGCCCAGGTCCCGGCGGCGGTCACCAGCGGACCCAGGCACGGCCAGGTCGGAGACGACGACCCGGCCGGCTCCGTCGACCGCCAGGCGCCCGTCCGCGTCGAGCTGGACGCTGCCCTGCAGCGCCCACCTGGCTTCGGGGGAAGAGTCGATCACCAGCGCCTTCCCCTCCGGCACCTCGAAGGGCACCTCGATCGTCCGGCCGCCCACACCGATGAGCGCGTCACTGCAGGGGCCCACGACGACGGACTCGGGCCAGGCGTCGTGCTCGCCGGGGTTGGTGATGCTCGCCCGCTGCAGCGTCGAGCTCGGCGTCGTCACGAACGGGGGCCCGAAGCCGGGCTCGTCCACCGGCCCGCCGCCGTAGAAGTTGACCTTCAGCGGGTTGCGCAGCGGGGCGAGGACGACCGGGTCGCCCTCCCACAGCGGCTGCTCGAACGCCTGCAGCGTCACGTCGTAGCGGGCCCACCCGAAGCGCAGCGGGTCCAGCTGGTACGCCCACGCCCCGTCATCGACGAAGCGCAGCCCCAGCGACCGCGACGAGGCGTCCGGCGCCTCGGCTACGAAGCGCCCCGGCCGACGCGGGTCCATCGTCCGCCAGAAGGCGTGCTCCTGCTCCAGCTGCTCGAGCTCGTCACCGCGGTGGTAGATCCACAGGTGCCAGACGACCTCGCGCTCGGTCGCCCGCCACCCACGCCACCGCGCGCCCGCGAGCGCCGGCGAAGAGGACGTGAAGTGCTCGCCCGTCGGCATGCCCAGGCCCCGGGTGCCGCGGGTGAGGCGAACCGTGGAGGACGGGTCGTTGAGCTGCCACACCGAGCCGTCCCACCCGACCCACGACAGCCGCAGGCCCACACGGGGCGGGGCCTGCGGCTGCGGCGGGGTGGGTGGGGCGGTCGGGGCGGCGAGGAAGACACCAGCCACCACGGGTCAGAGCCCGACCGCGAGGAGCGCGTCGCGCTGCTTCGCCGCCAGGCGCACCAGGTCCCGGTCGTCGCGCACGTGCAGCTGGCCCACCGTGATCCCTCCCAGCGTCTGGTTCTCCACCCGCGGGCCACCGCTCGTGAGGCCGTCACCGGCGAGGAGCTCGACGAGGCGCTCGAGCACCGGCAGCGACTTGTCGTAGGTGTCGGTCTGGCGGGGCGAGAGGACCCGCTCCGGCTTCGGCGTGAGCTTCGGCAGGTACCCGCGCCCGGACGCGACGCCCCCGTCGTCGAAGACTGCGCCGCCGTCGCGCATGTACCGGGCCATGTCACCGACGCGTCGGTACTTGCCGATGTCGACGTGCAGGTGGTTGAAGTGGCCTGGGGCCAGCCACTGCACGCCGAAGCCGCGGCGCAGGGCGTCCTGCGCCACCGGCGTGAGGCGTCGCTTCTCCGCCGTCGACTCACCGGCACCGGCGTTGATGTCCAGGGCGCCGGAGTTGCCGTACTTGTAGTGGTACCCCGTCGCGGAGTGGGCCCCAGGGCGTGGGTTGTCCCCGAGGGCCCGGTTCTCCCCGACGTCGAAGCCCTGCGCCCGCAAGGCCCGGCCGTAGGCCAGAAGCGCCGTCAGCGAGGCGCCGCCACCCGCAGGAGAGGAGAAGCCCCCGCCTTCGGCGGCCGCCGAAGCGACCGCCGCGCTGTTCACCGCGCCGGCCATCGTCGAGACCGCCGCCGCGCCCTCCTGCACCAGTCGCAGCGAGGAGGCGTTCACGGCGCCGACCAGGTCATCGATCGCACCCGTGGGTGGCGTCGTCGCGGTCAGGTGCAGACCGCGGCCCGTGCGCCCAGGAGAAGACGACGAACCCTCCGGCGGGTAGAGCCGCTCGGCGCCGTCCCCGGCCCGACCAGTCCACCCCTGCGCCTTCAGCTCGTCCCACCGCGCCGAGGAGACGCTGCTGGCCTCGACCGGTCCGCCGGTCGCCCGGTGCAGGACGCCCTTGCGCATCGCCTCGACGACCGCGTGCCCACCTGCGGCGGAGACCTCCCGCGCGGACCACACGTGCTCGCCGTCGGACAGCATCGCCGGGATGGAGTCCGACGTCGGGGTGCCCGGCCCGTTCACCGGGCCACC
>Ga0066648_10001835_pt1 | contig 11043 bp, 8 predicted proteins | sample CryGeyCG12114_NA_FD_59537 | JGI IMG/M metagenome (GOLD analysis project Ga0066648, IMG submission 59537) | Groundwater microbial communities from aquifer - Crystal Geyser CG19_WC_8/21/14_NA | ecosystem: Environmental > Aquatic > Deep subsurface > Groundwater | place: USA: Utah: Grand County... | reverse complement strand
AATGTATACATATGTGGAAAAATTGGTGATGCAAATATTCATAACTAATTTGGTCTCTTTGCTGCTTGGAGGTGACTAAAATAAACTCGAATAATTCGTGAAGTATATAAATTTTGTGTGAATATATTGATTTTCAAAAACAATTACACCATCATTTTGACCATACATAACAATATTTCTAACGGATAAACCAACCCTAATCGAATAATTTGCAGATTGGATTGTTCGTGTTAGATTTTGGTGGATTGTGAAGGTGATTATTATGGGAATGAGGAATGATTGAAGGGGTGAAAATGACGACCAGGGAAAATGCTGAGTTTAATTCCAGCAAAAAAAACGAGGAAATAGGATGATCTTTCGATTTTGTAGAAAAATGTTAAATCTATATATGCTCTCTGAAAAGTTTTTTTTCAAGCTTACGGAAAAATATATTCTTTAAGAACCGCAGTAGTTATTATTGACCATGCAGTTTGGCGTTGAATAAGTGCAGGGTATGATTTCCTTTTCTATAGTCTTGTAGTCAGTATATTTGGGTGGCTAAGTCAAAGACTGGCTGGGAAGTAAGCTTTGACCTAGCTGATTCCAATAGCTGGATTGATATGCTGATTTGCAACCAGGCACTGACCAATACATCACTGGCATCAAGTTACAATTGTCCACCCTATGTCATCGCTGAAGCCTCAAATTTAAATGCGGAAAAGTTGCTAGGTGAAGTATTTTAAATATTTTTGAGATCAATTTGTTTCAGTGTTCACAATTATGGAAAAAATGGGTGCAGCTCTAGACAGAGTTTGAATCATGTTGAGTATGAGAATTCGTTGTAATTACAGAAATATTAGGTTTTAAAATTTTACCCACCTTGATATGTTACGCAAATTTAGCGAAGCTAGCAAAAATTATCCTCATGATCATATCTCTCTTTAACTGCAGGAGGATTTTTTTTAAAGCACTTGGAGGAAGGCAAGTTGTATTATTGCTCTCAAGGTGACCTTTCATCATCTCAATCATCACATTTACTCACATTGAAACAAAACCTTTTCATCGTCAAGGGTAGGTTAGGTCAAGTTCAAAATGATATTCAAAATGTAATATGTAATGCATTCAATAGTAGTAGTATGTAGTCTCACCTCCGGTAGGATTTCCTAACCGACAAAATTTGACTTTGAGGACGACCAGATCCTGGTCTACAATTTTTTAAAGACGGATCCCATTTCACACTGACGGATCCCATTTCATCATCAACTCTGCCCTTCTAATATACTAAACTTTCTCTTCCAGTTCAATTTATAGTCGCAGTGGTGAATGAAAATTAACTTATTTTAAAATACCTGTCTATTTGAGAGTTTTGGGCATTTTACATACCTTTCTTGTTCCAAGAATAACTGACCATTTCTCACTATACCAGTTCTACAAATAAAACTTAAAATTCGGCCCAGAGACAGAAAAAAAACCAAAACTCAACGAAACAAAGTCAAACGCAGCCTTAACAAAGAAAAAAACCTTCAAACTCAACAAAACACAGCTAAACCCAGCCTAAACAAAGAAGAAAACCCTCAAACTCAACAAAACACAGCTAATTCCAGCCTTAACAAAGAAGAAAATCCTCAAACCCAACAAAACACAGCTAAAACAGCGTAAACAAAGAAAAAAAAGCTCAAACCCAACTGAACACAGAAAAAGACAGCCTAAACAAAGCAAAAAACCGACAAACTCAATGAAACACAGCTGAACCCAGCCTAAACAAAGAAAAAAACCCTAAAATTCAACAAAACACAGCTGAAACCACCCTAAACAAAGAAGTTAAAGCTCAAACCTCAAACCCAACAGAACACACCTAAAGACAGCCTAAACAAAGATAAAAAAAACCCAAATTCATCCAAATACAGTCAAAAGCTAGCCCAAACCCTGCAAAAAACGAAAGTCAACAATACACAGACAAAACTCAGCCCAAATCCAGAAAAATGACTCAAACCCAGCAAATTCCAGCCCATTTCCTCAAAACCTATGCCAAAAATGTGTATAAAAAAAACGAACTCACGTTTGGCCTACGTGAAAAATCCTCGATCAAGCCCAGCTTATAATATCTCGCAAAATTAACATTGCAACCTGACCAATCGCTGAGAGAAAAAAAACTAAACTCAGTATAGCTAATATATTTCACCAAAAGACAGAGCACAACCCACAGGGCGCTTTACTTTTGCATATAACTACTATCTGTTCCTCAAAACTATGAAAAATTTTATTTATATAATATATAATAATTCATATTATATAAATTTTATTTGGCATAGCTTGTTTTCTTCTAGTTTTCGTGTGAACAAGCTGGTGATAAAGTTTAGTTTTTTCAGTAAATCCTATTTGAAATCACGCAATGTATTTTATCTTTGAAGTTCCTTTAAACTTATTGCAATAACATTGAAGCCACTTTTGTCCAATAAATTTAACAAATCACTATTTAAACAAAAAAGCAAACTTACTATTGGAAAGGTGTCTTATTTTTTGAAACCGACAGTAATACATCAGCGCAGCCTTTGAGCATGTAATTATTTAATATAATTAGTATATACATAAAAAATTTCACTATTATCAAGAAAAATAAGACAAGGCAGGGCATATCGTACCGTTCATAAAACTCTTTAGGCTAACAAGGAGACTACACATAGTTACTTGAATGAGTATTTATTGCTGGAATACTCAAGCAATACTTCAAAAACCGTTTTGTGAAGCAATGTGAAACAGGTTAACAAGTTCATCTCGTGACGAACTACTTTTACCTGAACCACCTGAACAAAAAAAAATATTCCTGTCGCGATATCATGAATGTCGAGTTCTATTCCAAAGAAGACAACATACTTAAAAGGAAGAAACTGGTAACTGTTCAGACAAGATGAGGAATTGCTTGGTTAATATATCTTTGACAGCCTCATGCTCTACAAGTAGGAATCGTTGCGTGAGGATCCATATAAAATCCGATGCAATATGGGTGTTATTCTATGACCAAGTAGATTAGACAGGTCACTCCTAACGACTATGTGTTTTGGCGTTTCTACAGGATTGCGATAGGTAAGTGCCCCGTTTAGCTTGGCCTGTATGAAGAAAACAGTCGTAACATTCATGACCACGAGCTGGAGAAAATTTAAGAAAAAGAGAAGCTACTGCATTAGTTGGAAAAGTTCACTGCTATCAAGCTTCATGATGACACACCTTGTTTGTGTGGTGGCGCTACACACAGAGGACCACGAACATCGCCAGTATCAAAAATGATGACTACTATTATTGAGTATGAATGTCACTTGTTCAATGAAAACATGCAATGAATCCATACGCTATCTGGTTATTGACGGATACGTGGAATCATTCATTGGTTACTCCCTGACTTAATATGCTGTTTTCAAATCCACAAGATGTTATGTCGAATTCGGTCAAGCAATCGCACACTCAACCCTTGATTGAATTCTTTTTAATCAAATTCAATTTATTCAGTTTTATAATTTAATCAATAATTAATTGTTTTTAAATCACACAGTCCTTCCTCGCTCTCTTCTTCCCTCTCTTCCTTTTCCTCTCCTACGCAATGTTTTTAACGAAGACACCATCTTCGTATACTCCCAAATACTAACAGTACATACGGCGTCAAACTAACAAATCCAAAGACAAATTAAACTTAACTCTACTCATTCCGGCCCCCTTTAAATAATAAATTTAAGCACAAACAAATCAATAATTTTAGTTGATTCAAGTGCATAGTGTCCAGGAAAAACCTACTGAAAGTCTATAGGAAAACTCTGGACAAGTTCCAAAAGGGAACTCCCATCTCAGCTATGTCCTAATCAAGTGGCAGTTTACAAATTTCAAAATCCTATGTTAAACTCCCATGGGTTTCACATTAAATCCCTTTAGGTTACTTCCCTGTCAAAATCTCTCGTTAAGTCCCTGTAGGTTGCTTCCCTGACAAAATCTAACGTTAGAATTCCTCTAGGTTGCTTCCTTATCAAAATCTCACGTTACATCCCCCTAGGTTTCTCTCCTGTCAAAATCTCAGGTTAAATCCCTTTAAATTGCTTCTCTATAAAAATCTCACTTTACATCCCTCTAGGTTGCTTCCCTATCAAAATCTCACGTTAAATTTCTCTAGGCTGCTTCCCTATCAAAATCTCACGTTAAATCCCTCTAGGTTGCTTTCCTTTCAAAATCTTATGATAAATACCTCTAGGTTACTTCCTCGTCAAAATCTCATATTAAATACATCTAGGTTGCCTCCCTGTCAAAATGTCATGTTAATTGCTATTATGTTGCTTCGTTGCCAAAATCTAGTGTTAATTCCTATCAGTTGCTTCACCATAAAAATCCCAGCGTAACTTTTTATCAGTTGCTTTCCTGTAAAAGCTCATGTAATATTCCTCAAGAGGTTTTTACTTTGTTAAAATCGTACATTAAATCCCAATGTGTTTCTTGTTTGGTTAAATCCTGTGTTAAATCCCTATAGGATTTTTTCTATCAAAATCTCAAGAAATTCTTATAGATTGCTCCCCGGTCAAAATCACCTGTTAAATCCCTCTGGAGGTTTCTTTCCTGTCAAAATCCCATGTTATATATTTATGGGTTACTTACCTATCTCAAAATCATATGTGAAATCCCTATAGAATACTTCCCTGTCAAAATCCCTTGTAAATTCCTATGAGTTACTTCCCTGTCAAGAGCACATGTTAAATCCCTATAGGGTGCTTCCTGTAAAAATTATTTAATTATTCTTTATGATTAGCAAGGGGCACTGCAACTCATCACTTAATCAATTTAATAATGGGTTCGTATGACAGCAATTCATCATAGCAACCTGCTACCTTGACAATTTTTTTCAAAACTCTTTTATTAAATTTTTTATCTCGGCTTTTTCAATTAGTTCATTTCAGAAAAAATGGAATTTTTTTCATTAGGATATTTGGCATTAGTTGTTTAATTGTCAACATAATGTAAACAAATAATTTTTTCAAATATTTTTTTTAAGCTGGATAAATGAGCAATGAATTATTGTTGTCACAACATTTACAGATTTAGTAGTTTACTGTGTATAAATCTACCTTTTGTCAGGGATAGCTGAATAACTTGGGGCAATTTTTTTCACTTTGAAATGATTTTTATTTCCTAATGTTGAATTTCAACGTCGAAACAACAAAAGCAATGCAATAATTAGCAGGCGCAAGTTTGCATTCAAAAACTGTAGTTGGAAGCTAATCACTCAATTTATGTACGATGCTACAGATTACATTTCTATCATTGATATTGATAAAGCAAACTACTTCTTTGGCTGAGAGGTTAGATCGAAGATTTTTGTCATCAAAAGGTTTTTTCCACTCAGTTTTGTCAACTAATCAACCTAACCAGAATAGCAAATTTATGATGAGTTATATGCTTGATCAAATGAGCCAGAAAGCTATGAAATTACATTTTTTTTTTGTAAAAAAAGCTTCAAGGTAAATTATTTGTTGAAAAACGTCATGTTTAAGAAAAAAATTATAATTCTAATGGTGCAACTACAGTTAAAAATTATGCTGTAGTTTTGTCGGAAAGCTTGGCAATTAGTGAATCTGAAGTGAGCGTTAATATAAACAAGTCGAGCAATTTTGCTGATCGACTAATTTTTCTAGTTCAGTCTAACTAGAATTAGTAATAACATTTGCATTGAAAGAGTTTATTTGATAACTTTACGGAGAAAATCTTCAGAAAAAAAACAATAACTATACTAAATATACTGATAAGTAAACAATGCTAAAATATAACAGTAAACTATAACTTGACTTCGTCAATAAATTCTTCTACTGAAATTTATCCATTCATTTAAGTACATGTTTCGTAGTCATTGCTACCAGGACTGAGATTGCCACCCCCCCATGATAAGAACTGTTGATTGTTGTGAGCATGGCTCAAAAAGCGTCCATTGGATTGAGAAAGGCTCCTGTTTTCTGAAGTTGATGGCCAATTAAGCAAATGATCTGGCTTGGACCTATTTTCTTCAGAGATAGTGCTTCTCTTGAATCCTGGAAAGTAGGGAACATAGCCGGCTTCTGAGAGAGTACTGGAAACCTCAGAGGTAAGAGGCATTTGTGGACGCCGACTGGTTGTCACTCCATGGGCTGTGCGGCTGTACATTATTGTTTTATTGTCACCTTAAAGGGAAAGAGACTTTTAGTTGGTATTAACTGAAAGCATTAGAGAAACTTCCACTACAAAACTTTTCACATACATTTAGTATTGTAAGCATTTGAGCGAATGGAATCGATATAAAAGTCATGTTGATGAAAAGGCAATTGATGTGTGGGGGGAATTAGTTTTGGTTTACGAAGGAGCGTGAAAGCTCCAGATTTTCCACGGTATACTTCGTCCCCATTTCCGAGAGAATGATTCAAATAGTCACCAGCTGGTACCAAATGTTTATCAATGCCAGTGTTTTCATCCTCCTACGAAACAATTCACAGCTCAAAAACCACCGTCAAAGCATGCTTATTATAAAATGACTCAGACATTTTTAAAATCTGGTATTACTACTATCAAATACAATAAACTCAATAAAGTATTCTGCCTAAGTTACCCTACATCATATATACATTAGCCTTCTGCACGGAAATCTATGCTCAAAATACAGCTGATCCAAATCACAGTAATTCAACAATGAATATTTAATTGAAAAACAATAAAAAAACATGTTTTCAAAATAAACTTTTGCTGATTTCTATAAATTAGGTTTTTGTTTTTAGTTTGTTACTTATCTTTACTAGCCAGTCTCACTTGCCTTCAACGTGACTCAATCTTACAATATAAAAACTCTACTTCGGCAAATCAATGATTCACGAAAAAAGCATGGCATCAACTTATCATTTGAGACAAAAAATTTATGTTTTGGAAGTCTTTTAAGCAATAAGAATGCTGTATGAAAAGTTATTCTTGTTTTTCAAGTCTAGTCACAAGGAAGTTTGTTTGTCAAAAGTTTTCGAGGAAACGAAAACAAAACCTTTACGTGTTTAACATAAGGAGCGCGCACCATTTATGATTTGAATTTCTAACTTGCCAAAATTTCAATGATCCACACATTTTTTGTCGCACAAAGTGTTTTTAGAATGTGAGAAAGCGACTTTTCAAAAGGTTTGAAAATAAATTGCTTTTTCTCGCTTTATCAAATACTAGAAGTCTGACGAAAAACAAATTTAGACAAATAATTTTTAGATTTGGAATCTTCTTTTGAAATTGTTCCTGTTTGCATTTTTTGAAAAAATAGGTTAAAAACAGCGAAAGTACATTGTTTTTATAATCGGCGCACAAATCCATAAGGGACTGCTATTTCAGAAACATGCAGAAACCCTCAAAAGTGTCAAACTTGTTTTAAATCTTTAGAATTTTGTTTTATGCATGCAAAATAATCTCCGTAAGATGAATCAAGATTCATACCGGCATTTTTTCAAACACTCTAGGATGTAGTAATGCAAAAACGATAAAAAACAGTTGCCTTATTTTCTAAAAGATTTCTGTGCGTGAATAAGAATTTTTTCACTGATGAGAGTGTATCTGTCTAAAAGTCAGTGTGCCACGTATTGCAATTTATCGATTGTATGTTGTTCTAACGATTTCGTAATGATGATCTGGATGATAATAGGGGTTGGGGTTTTTGCACACACAATTTAGCGTTTCAGCTTTCACTGTCCTATTGTTAGAACTTTCAACATTCATCTCTAATGTGGTTGATTTACTGCTTCTTTTCCGGCTCCCTATAATTTAGAAAAATTGATAAAAATTACGATTCATTCCTATAATATGGATTTTTGATGAATACTACAGATGAGATCTAAAATAAGTAACCATAGTGGCATAAAAAAATTTTTTTTTCTGAAGGCTGCAAAAATGATAACAAAATGAAGTATACCAGTGCTATGATTGATTTTGTGGCCCAGTTTTTTCTTGTGGATTAAAAATGAGACGACCAGAATCGTTTGAACTATCATAATAGTGCCCAGAATGGAAACAGACACAATAATGATACTGTTACGCTCTCCAATGCAATCCAAGATTTCTGGCATTCCATAGCTTACTGAGTGATAAAAATTTAATGATTGATTATGCAATTTATTATAAAACAAGGAATGAGTGATAAGTCTGTCATTAGACCTCAATTTTTTGAGCGGCACTTAAGAAACAGGCAATAAGCACCACATTCAAAAGTAGCAAAGTAGCACCCAAAGTCCCTATAATAACCAAAAAACTCTCTACCAGGTCTAGCAATGCTTACATGCTCGAACAAAATGTTTTGTAAATTTTTTGCAGGGGGCTCCATTTGGGCTCATTACCGCTACTACTTATAGTTCATTTCAGAAAAAAATTTAATTTTTTTTTCTGTAGGTTATTTGGAATTGATTATTTCGTTGTCAGCAAAATGTTAACAAATAATTTTTTCAAATATTTTTTTCAAACTGAGAAAATGGGCAATGAATTATTGTTGTCACAACATTTTTAAGATGCATAGATCGACCATTTGTCGAGCATAGCGAAATAACTTGGGGCAATTTTTTTTACTCTGAAATAAACTAAAGGACGGTATTGAATCAATCTGCGTCCTACGTCTTTTTAAAAAGAACAAATAAGACACACGAGAAAAACCAAATGCGAAAACCAAGGCCGAACAAAACTGAAAGCGTGCGTGAATGCGAAATTTGAACATCAACTCAATATTTTCAGATTCGTCAGAAAGGTCAAACAACATTGAAAATACGAAAACTAAATCATACCATTAGCGAAAAATGGAAAAACTAATTGGTGGTCCAAAAACAATCCCAAATCAGAGTATTTTTTCCCAAAAAATGCAAAAATTATACCTAAAGTCTTCTGAAGAATAGACTGTGTGAAGTTGGAGGCACCTATTGAGTTGATAGCTTGCACACTGAAAGCAAATTCAGCGCCAGAAGCCAACATAGTGATAGTAAAACTTGTCTCATTTTCCGGAAAGACATCTTCATATCGATAAAACCTGGAGTCCACTTTTGTATACCGGATTTTATAAGATTGCTGCAATCCACCATTGAAACCCGGTACCCATGCAATTGTGACTGTATTGTGTGTAAAATCCAAGATTTTCAGATCAGTGGGAGGATCGGGAAAGGCACCCTTTTCTAGCAGTAGTTCGTGGGTCACAGTGCCCAGCGCATTTTGAGCTATACATGCATAAATGCCGTAGTCTCGGAACTCAACGCTGCATATTTCTAGGACTGATTCCCATGTCATGATATCCACCTAAAAATTATTAACAAAATACTTGTTTAACGAATTTTCCATGACAAACTTAGAGCATGTTTCACATTTTTGAGTATTGTTAATATTAAATTTTTCATTGAGTAATGTTTGAATCTGATTGAATCTTCTTTATTGCTTTAAACATAACTTATCATCATTGGGGTATTAATCCCTGATTTGGTGTGTGTGCACGGAATTTAAAAATCGAAATAGAGCTATTTCCGTCCTATATTATTTGATAATGGTTACTTTACGCTCGAGACTGAGTGACAAAATTTAGAAAATAGTTAATTTTTATTTGATACATGAGTTGTTTTGAGCAGATCTGTTAATTTTTAGGCAATTTAAGGTTTCGATTGACAGAGTTATTTTATGAATATTTGGCACCAATTTTTCAAGTTCCAGTTGCAGATTCTCATTTTTAAAAGCTTTTTTTAAATTTTCTATGTGCTTAATCTGCTTAAATTAAGCATTTGCTTTCAATTACAAACAATTCATTTCAATTTAATAGGTGGAATCTCCTTAGAGTGTGCTTATTTTTTACCGCTTAAAAAATGTGTACAATCAACCATAGCGCTGTTTCATTGAGAAACAAATATGTGTGAGGGATTGTTGGAGGTGTTCTTCTGTAACTCTTTAACTTCTTTTGAGGAGATCACTTTATTAAAAGATGCAGGGAAAATTGGAAATTATTAGTTTTATTTTGATGTATTATTGCCAATCCTTATTATTTAAATCATGTTTTCTACTTTTACTGGTAATTACTTCAATGATGGATTTTATTATGCAATAAGTCATTTTCCGAGAGCTTTGTCGAGTTATCCGGATAAGCCGGTTCCTTTTTACTTGGGATTAGAAAATATTGATAACCTGGGGAGTTTTAAACGCCGCACAATTTTTTGCCGGGTGTAAAGTCTCTAGAATGTGATAAACGACTCAGCGAGATTTTTTTAACGAACTTGGGATGCGTTAAAAAAATTTGTGCATCATTGAAAATTCCTCGGGTTCAAAATTTTGCTCGTACGATTTAGTTTGGATATAGGCTAGTGGGCCCGGCTCTTCATTCTTTAAAATCATAAAATTGGACGGTTTCGTTCATGTAAGTCTATGGCAGTGAAAAGTTTGAATAAGCATTCCATTCTATACATTTGTTGAATTATAAAGTTTTTTGAGCATCAAACAAAAACGGAACAAAGGCCACCTGCGGGGTTTCAGTTTCCTATAACAGAGTCTTATGAATATTTTTCTGAAATGAGACAGTTAAAAACGTTCTGTTGAGATCGCGTGCCAAAATGACGGAAAGCAGCATTTCACGACCAAATGGAGGCTTGTCAATTGCAATTTCTAAAATATTTTAGTAACTTGATTTTACTTTTATTTTAGCGTGAATTTTTAGTCAAATTTAAACATTTCAAGTTTTTAAAACATGCCTTTCCACTTTTTGCGGGAACATTCATAATTACTGATTATCAAATCAGTAAAAAAGACTCAAACTCAGACTCAGAGGCTCAGAGAGAGAGAAGAGAGTTATAGTCTTTGTTAATGTAATGACTATAATTTGATATCTACTGCTCTTTCTCTACCAAATAAAGTACTCATGCCTTCTTTATTTCTCCCGATTGGGTGTTTTTTCCAATTCATTTCCATATTTTAATTAATTATATTCGGATTAAATAGAATACAAGTTTTCAAAGAAAAAATCAGACTATGCCTGCATCAACCAACGCTAAGCTGTACAAAAATGTCAAAAATTATCACTTACCTGATTAT
>Ga0066648_10001833_pt1 | contig 11046 bp, 5 predicted proteins | sample CryGeyCG12114_NA_FD_59537 | JGI IMG/M metagenome (GOLD analysis project Ga0066648, IMG submission 59537) | Groundwater microbial communities from aquifer - Crystal Geyser CG19_WC_8/21/14_NA | ecosystem: Environmental > Aquatic > Deep subsurface > Groundwater | place: USA: Utah: Grand County... | reverse complement strand
ATGCTTGGCAAACATTGATAATTTTAATGGCCAAAATATTCCGTCACTAAAAGGAGCATTAAATCGCCCATCAATTTGTTATTTTATCCCGTAGATCCTGGGAAACAATTTGTTAGTAAAATCACGTACTTTATGTAACTACAATGAATATAATGTAGCAAGAAAGTGTCAACAAGATTTTTTTTACATTCTCATGCAGATTGCCCCGACTCAACTCACTCTCAGGCATATGACAGTACACTTAAACAAGCTACAGATTTGGAGTTCTAAAAAAGCAGTCACACTGTTTAAAAAAGAGATAGATGCCTACTTTAATTATGAGAAAACCGTAAATGATGACAAACCAAAGAAATTCCCCAAAAGTTTTTTGATTAGTGAGCTTTTATCATAAGCTTCATGCTTTTAGCCGCTTGTTATGCTCTAGTCGTTTCTCAAAAGTGAACGCTCACAGTTTTGGTTTGGTATGATGACAACCATTTGCTCACTAAACTTTGGTCATTTTATAGACTCATGCTCTAATCAGCCATTTAATAATTGCTCGAGCAAGCAACTTACTAATTTAGCAATCATGCTTTCATGTTTATTTGTGTACCAAACACTCGCAACACCACAGTTTATGTGAAATGCAATTGCATAGACAATTTTGTAAGAAAACTAACTTAGATTAGTTTTGGTACCAAAGCAACCAAAGCAGGCAATGCTATATAATCACACTTATTAAATGTATTTATTTTGCCATAACGTGAGTAAATAGACTATTAAACTTTAATTTCTTTACAATTTCTGAATTGTGCTTGCAATATGTCGTTGAATATTACAAATAAAAATATTATTGTGGACTACTTTAGAGTTGTATTTTTGCCCATGTTGTTTATTGTAAACAAAACAAACCAGGAGACACAATTCGAATGTGAAACTTGCATATGTTTTGATTCGGAGGATTCAATATAATAGTTAGCGATCCAGTTCAGGGGAAAAATAAACATAAAATTGATCTAAATAATGAAACATTGGAAAGTTTGAAAAGCATTGCTCCGTACACAAAGCTACAAGTAAAGTTTGCTTACAATTCATAAAGACACAATGGAGAATTTGCACACACCAATTTAAATACCGGATGTCATTGCAGTTTCCTATGCACACTTTATGTGCGTTACTGTTTTTAGCTCACTTTGTTAGAGTTAATGTGGGTAGCTAAACATACATATACTCCCACTCAGAAGCTAATATTTTCTATATATACACTCTGCAGTCTGGCAAAACTAATCATGGCTATGAACTAAACATTTTCATGTCAAACCTCCGTTTATTTTATCACTCTTGTGAATTGCAAAATGTAACAATAAGAATGACTCCAACTTTGCCAGTGAAGACAGAACAGATTTTATAATCAGGTTGCTTGTTGGATTCTTCCCATGCTTATAAATTGAATGTCTGTGATGTGCGCATTCAATGTGAACATGTATGTAGAACAGTTCAATTCATGTCTTGTAAACATAAAACTGAAAGTTGATTTAATGTCCCCAGTATAGTTTGCATGGGAAGCTTCCATTCACTTGTTAGTTAATTCTAAATAATTTCATAAGGCATAAATCTATTTTACTTCAGCTGGCCTTAATTTGTGGAGGCGTCCATGAATACAAAGAAGATACAGACAATATTTGTCAGTGTAATTTAAGTAGAGCTATGGAGATTTCGTTTGTGTGCAAGTGAAGTTTGCGGTACGGAATTATACTTAAAGAAATGCATAAAAATTGACTGTCAATATGTTTTTTCAAACCTTACGAGTGTTTGTGTTTTTCAGATAGCACTATTAGAACCTTCAAGGCTGCTAAAAACATAACTTCGCATGTACTATGAAACAAGCGTTATAGTCGATTTAAGTTACCACTACAAACCAATGTGTACGACAAAAGCATGTAAAATATTAAGAACTTAAGATGGTAAAATGCTCAAAACATCAACATGGAAATATTATTACAATATGGCACGGTTGCATAACAGTATTAACCTTTTAACCACACTAACAAGAATAAGAATATGCCATGCGCTTATTATGCGCACTGAAAATTCAGTCCATTTGTTTAAACTGACTTTGAAGAATTAAATAATGAAACTCACAATAACTGTAACCCCTTGAGAATAATTTGCAATTAGTCGCTTCCAAATTGTGCAAACAGATCCTACTATAACTAACTACACTGCAAATTACTGACTACAGTTAACTAACTACCAAAATAAGTAATTGGTGAAAACGAGAGTTTAAAATGGCTCATTGAGCAGCACATCAGGAAATGTCCTTAAACAAATCCCCAAGGAATCTTGCGATGCTTATAGTCAACAACTACTGTAGCAAACAACAAGTGTACGTATAAATGCATTTATTCAAGAAATTCGAAAACCAAGACACATAGAAAACACATCAAAGACAAAACTCAAGTAGCTAATCAACCTTACTGCAGAAATAGGCATAACCACTAAAAAAGTGAATAAACTTGAGAAAGGGCAAAAACGAATCCTCGAAATTTTAACAAACAACACGGTGAACAGGACAACAAGGATTTGAATAGCTCATGTATGATTTAAACGCTACTCACAAAAAACTAGACTTCTTATTCACTAGAGCACGGGGAATGGGAGACAAGCTATAAAAATATGTCATATCAAATTCACAAACACAGAATATGACCAAGGTTGTGTGACGCTGGCAATGCGATCAGAAAACTCAGGCTGAGTGACCGCAAATTCGATAAACTTGAGCAACTTGTTAAAATTTTCCAAATTACTCGTGTTTCTAGTCTTGTCACACTGATTACTATCATTGATGTCATTGTCTCCACTTAAGTTTGGACGTGCACCACTGCAATCGGATTCCTCTTCGTCAACATTGACTAGAAGGGTCGAGTTGGGCTGGACTACGGTGAAACGCCAACTTTGAGCACTTTCCTTGGAATGGGGAGATGATGGGATGTTGACTTGGCACCGCCAGTAGTCAAATTCTTGAACCGGGAAATATTTGAGACTCTCTTGGGGCTTTGGAATCACACTGAACGCCTTTATTAGACCATCTTCCGTGCAGAACTCCCAAGTTACGGGGTTGGCGTTTTCAACAGATGAATCAGCTTTTGTTTTCTTGTCATTGATTTCATGAAGGGCTGAATTTGTGGATGCAAACAATTTCCTCCAGTTTAAGTTCTGTTCCAAGTTGAAATGGATAATGCCAGCAGTGAAATACGCGTCTGAAGCCATGGGTTTTTGGTTTTTTCTCCCAAATTTTTGCTTCGCAGCTACGAAACAGAGTTCCAAAAACCGACGGAATGATACTGAAAACTTTGAGCTCCATTGTCCTATTCCCATTTTCGAAGATTTGGAGTTTGATTGTCCCGCCTATGTTATACGAGCAAAAAAATCCCATTCTTGAAGTTAGTCAAATATTTTCTGAATACTGTGTTCTTTGTAAGAAGCTGAGCTTACAGAAGATTATATTTGGAGTTGACATTGAAATAAAAGATTGGTAAAAATGAAAAGATTGTTAGAGTAATGACTTACGTTTGTGCGTTATGACATAAATCAACCGTTGGTATTTGCTGGTAGTAATGGTAATTGGCAAATTCCCTCTAATTTGATTGACACTACTTTTAGCTAGTAGGTAAACTGTAGTTCATAGTTGTGGTCACATTAGGATCATGGTGATGATTGAACGACACAAGTATGAGAACACGTTTTTCGAGTACTTTAAGTGTGAATCATTCGGGCATTGTAAGATTATGCCTTGGGTTAAATAAAAACAATTCCAGCAACACATTACGGTTGAGATAGTTCATTTGCCATGTCTAATCCTGTTTTGGGTTTCAGATTTCAGTTTTGCAATCGTTGTGAGATAAAGCCTGGCAGGTTGCAAGCCTCCTTCATATAGGGTTGAATGCGGGCTTCCTAAGATTCCAAGAATTCCTTTTTGTAGATTTAAATCTTATATGAGATTTAAAAAAGGCTAGCAATTTGGGTATGTAACATTTATTTGTGTGTTATTTCATATTCTTTAACTTTTGTTGATCTTATGTAATGATAGTTTATACTTATAACGCATCTTGTAATGAATTTGAGGTATATTGGCCAAGCTGCCGAGCATGTAATTACTTTATCTACCAAAATTATAGCAAGATGATTTATATGTTTTAGTTTACATGCAGATGATGTACGGCTTGTCTGTATATTGTCTGTATAAATATAGATGTGATAAATAGCATTTGCTAATGGTACACACTACTACAGGCAGTATAATGGCTTTGTTGACGACTAATATTTAGAATGCCAAATTTACTAGTGCAACAAGGAATTTATTGCTTTTTTATTGTGAGAATAAGAACATCCAGTGGTTCCCTCAATCAAAATTTGTTTTAGTCAGGGCAAATCAAAAATTGATGTTGGTTATCAACCTTATATTTATATGCTATTCATGCGATACGAAAACCATGTGTGCATTATTTCGGAGAGAACGCGACTATCTCATTACCAATTTGCCCTTTGAACTGTCCACTTGTCTTCTCTAGTTACACTATTGAGCGTAGATACGGAATTGTACTGAAAAATCAAGCAATATAATTCAAAAAGAAAAATTAGCATCTCCTATGCAGAACCGTCTCCGTCTCACTTTGCCCAGTGTGATTTGATGGATGGGTTCATGGGTTTCAAAGATTCTCGCTCATGAGTAGGAAATCGAATTAGTTAATGCATTATGCAAATGGCATGTATGGATGACATTTACTCCAGTCATGCCCGGTCGATGAAATTTATGAATCGTGGAAGGATGACTGTTGACATTAAATTCCTATTGTTGCCTTCATTGTTTATTTAAATGTACAGTTGGCAATTTTTGTATTTTGCTGTTTTAGTGCATTGTACACAGGCTAAATTATGCTGTGCAAATTGCAAATGCTCTACTTCTGGGTTTTACTTTTATTCACGTTCTCCGCAGCGTGCATGGCACGGGCACGACCGCACGAGTACGCGCAAGTTAACATAAGGCTATTGAGTTAAGCTTTCAGCAGCAGATCAACTATTTATTCTGTCAGCTGTTCTGTACTTGTGGAGCCCGCTGAGTGAACTATTCTGGACATCGTAGTATCAAGTTTCGATAATATTGAGTCAGCCAGCAATAATTGTTTTAAGCCTCATTATGTAGTAATTAAAGTAATTATTGTTGTCTCAATTTGTGAGTAACACAAGATCTGCTTGTACTTGTTCTTCAGTGTCGTCATATTTTGTAGTTTTATTTAATATTTGACTCCGGTTGTGCCATAGGTTTAATGCAGCTGTATATAGTATATCTGTTTCTAAGGTTTAGTGTCAGTTTGTAAACCTGATTACCTGATTTACCTGATGAATGTTAGTGTGAGTGTGGAGATTTTAACGAAAATCAGCCTTTGTAATCAACCTGCATTGATGTAAGCAATATATCATTCAATCAAGTCTTTTTCTGCATGAGAAGATAACAAGGGATTTAGTTTATGAAAATGAATAAAAATAATTGCATTGCTTGAACATTTGTAATATCACGCTACGTGCTTTTTTAAATTGAGATCTCTGAATTGTATTCGAGTATAAAATTGTAATTTTTACGGAACAAATGTCCTAATGCCTAACAATAAGTCCATTATTATAAGAAGAGCTCGAAAATTCATGTTCACATGGAAACTAGATACATGTAGTTGTTTGGTACTCACAGTTGCTTTGCGGAAGTGGTTTTCTTCGTTATTCTGAAAGTTTCATTGGACCAACAAGTGCGCAATATTTCACTCTCAATTTAATTATATATTTTCGGTCATTAAATTAAATAGTATTTTAACTGAAGTATTTAGTGACTCCAAGCATCAACGTCTGTAAAGCAGTATAGGGGAGCACAATATTAAGTAAACGAAGTATTGTTTTCCAATTAATTCGCGAATTATAATCGCTATCGATTTTAAAACTTAATTATCCCTTGATTTCAAAACAAAACACACCATAATTAAGTTATTTCTTCTCCGTAGTTGTTCCAGTCCGACCAAATTACATCATGGCGACTGATTTGAGACCTATTTTACAAGAAATAGCGTTTTCCAAGGTGAGGAATCACAGATAAATAATGTTTGTTTGCCAAATTCAAAAAAATAATAATGAGGCCTAATAAAATAATTTTATTTTCTACAGAGCTTAGGGCGAGCAGGTTATGGTCATGGGGTCCATTGCTGCATATACTCACCATGCAACGAAAAAGTGTTCGGGAAATTCAACAGTAGGGCAGCAGTTCTGGTAAAATAACTGTACTTAACTTGAAATATAATAAGAAATGCGCAGTATCAGTTACTGATTGGGCAGCTTGACTCATAGATTAGCCATATTACCTTTTTACATTAAGTATTACATTTTTCGTAGATGCAACTCCGATTTGATGGTCATATTGGGTTTGCTGGTGGACTGGTAGATGAACCCTTAGAAACGTACTGTCCTTCGGATCTTGGGCATGTTAATAGCGCATTTAATGTGCTCCTAGCTGCTTTGTCTCGTGAACTTGAGGAAGAAATGAATATGCCTCAAAGTCGTTATGAACTCTCACATGACCATTATCTGTTCACTCATGTTGACGAACATAATAAGATGTTCCTTCATTTCTTTGCTATGCAAGTAAGTTAAATAATCAACTACCTAATATGTAAAATTTTCTTTCTTTGAACCTGGGTTCAGGAATGCTGAGATTTATTTTCGTTCCTTTTGCGCAGTTAACGCTAAAACAGGTGCGTGAGATTGAACGGTGTGCCCTGAAAAGCAGGGACTTTGGACAAGAAGTATTAGGAATATTTCGAGTGCCTTTGTACACGATGGAAGATGAGTACTGTGGCTTGCCAGCCTTCTTTAATAATAATTTCATCGGCGCTGCAAAATCTCAACTTCGGGAAGGTCTCAGACGCTTAGGGATCATGAAAACTGAAGAAGTGGATGCAGCCATTACAGCTTCCGCCCTTAATCGACCAGATCAACCTGAAAGAGTTGTTGTGCGCAAAATGTCTTCTGTTAGTCCTCCTATAACTCGCATAATGAACCCGACTACCGTAGAGTCCTTAATGTCTCGGATCACATTTGAAGATGATGACTTGTTAGCCGCTCGTCCCAATCAGTCTAACTCTAATGGAGCTACCAGCATTGCTATCACAGATGATCTACCTTATCCAATGAAGTCGATCAAGTTTTATCAGACCACAAGTGCTGAAGAAGAAAAACCTTCAACTTCGTACAATACCAAATAAATACGATATCGTCTACCGGAATACTCTAATGGAATGGAATGGAAATATAATTACGGCTCAAATACTTCATGTTTTTATCGTATTACATGAAGTCGCTAATTTTATTTTTATGTCGCAACGACATCGCTATTTACCAGCAGCAGATATTCAAAATCTGTAATAAATTCGCACATTCGTAATCAACTTTAGTGTGTGCTAGTCTTAATACTTTTTCTTCGTCGTAGTCTTATAAGAATGGTTAGATATTTAGTTAGATTTTTTATGCCGCATGGTATGATGCCTCACACAGTGCAAACAAGGTGCAAATTGATAGATGAAGTAGATTACTGTGGGCATTTTATTGTATTTTATTATTTTATTGTACTAAAGCTACCATGGTAGCTTTAGTAGCTTAAAAATGCATTCAATTCTCTCTCAACGAGCCAACATGAAAAAACCAATTCTTGGCCCATGTCCGATTTTTTACCATATTTAGATGAATAATCGATTAGCATTTCTGTAAATCTCTCTGACATGTGTTTAAACAACCGATAAGTTGGATTATTTGGATTTTAGTGGTGTTCTTCTTGTAGTAGTATGTGCATACTGCAAATACCTATTCATAATATATATTCATCCAAGCACGTGTTCATCTCAGCGCATAATTAACTAACACTGAAATAGAAGGTAAACCGGGTGCGATAGGTATATAGTTGGCAATCTTTAGCACGTTTTTCATGAACCCGAACTTGTACGCATAAATACGAACCAGAGTTCAAAGACTAAAATCTCTTTAAGATGCCGATGACTACCGATGCCGAAAGTACACCGGAGAGTTTGCGAGAGGCGGATGATTTGATTCTTTAAATTCACTCTCTTCTCTAGTTCTAGCAGTAGACAAATAGCATTCAGATTCAGATTCAGATTCACTGTCTGTCTGTCTACCTATCAAAAATTAGTGTGTGCGTGTGTGTGTGGGGAGAGATTTCATGTATAAGGATCAATTATTTTTGTAAATATGTTTGTTAAACTTCCATTTTAGTTGTGTTCATCCTAATAGTCTTACGAAAGATATGGATTGTTGCTAGAGACTAGTTGCACCTTATCTTGCCGGCTGAAATATAGATCACTTTGCAACCTGTCTATTCCATGGACTGTCCACTCAAAATAATTGAAGATTGAATGAGCGGCTAATAATCATCGTTGAATTCTACTTCTTAGAATTAGGTGAGTGAGGTGAGTAAGTTGTTAACTGTTTACTTATTTTGAGGCTGATTGCTATCGAATTAATTAGCTTTGTCTTATTGTTTAAAGTTATTGATAGTGTTAATTTTCTTATTGGTTGTCCTTATAATTTTACAGAAGCTAAGCAACAATTACCTGTGATTTTGTGGGTGGTTTGATCTGTGGAAAAGCGGCTAGTATCATACAGGACAACATCATTCGACGTTAGTTTTGGGTAATTAATTTTATGCTAAAAACGTATCATTATGTATTGTAATTTTTAATATATACTGAAATCAATTTAAATTATATGGGCTCAGTTTGTTTGATTGGATTTGTAATAACATAGGAAAAATATAAAAATCAAGAGAGTGAATTCACTAAAAGTCAGTCATGTCGGATCCATCGTCTCGAGTCAACGGATTTTATAAGCCTATTAATTTGAATGAGAGGAAAAGCCCTCCGAAGCCGATCTTTTGCATTGACATGAATCGAGGCTCTGTCACTCATTTATTTGCTATTCGATCGTGCATGCTTCCAGCCTGGAGAGAGCAATTAGAACAGGAGTTTGGCAAAGGCAGTCATCTTTTTGGAAGTATCACTGAATTCGGATACTTGTCAGTATGGGATTTCTTGGTATGAATGATATCAAGCTATCCTCATTACGTTTGCGTTTATTATAAATTATCACGGTGGTCACTTTTCCTTCTTTTGCACACATATACAATCCAATAATGAAGCTATTTTTTGCAGTATCGCCGTGTCGCTTGGGGTATTGAAACCAATGAAATCCTTACAAGCTGGGTAGATATGTTCTTAGACGATAATGGAAAACCGGTCGGTCTAGTACAATCTCAAAATTCTGGACTTCATGTATTTCATTCTGTGGATCCTAACATCGCATCTATTGAGCGTTCGTCTTTGAAAGTAAAAGTGCACCATGGTTTTTGCCGACCGGCTTTGACACGCAACAAAAATATATTGTGTCCTTCTGGTCACGATACGTTTTACTATTTGCCCAAAGCCATTCTCCAGTCAGAAGGCTTGGAAGTGGGTGAAAGCAAGTCTATAGAATCAGGCCAGGGTGCATCCCTCGTCTTTTTACATCCGTTTGTTCATAAAGACAACGAGTACGTGATGTTCGGAACTGAAGATGGGAAGATTCATGTTGTTCGATCACCACTTGGAGAGAGCAACGAAAAAAGTTTGTCATCATTGTGTTTAATGGATCATGTCAGCAAAATCGGGAAGAAAATGGATCCTATCGTCCCTCTATGCTGTGCAGGTGACGAGACGAGTGGGTTCTTTGTGATTGGGACCACATCAACCGATCTTCCACTCTTAAAATGGGACGGCGAATCAGAAACTTTAGTTGTCAATCAAGTCAAATCCATCGTCAATAAAGGAATCGGGTGCCTGGCTCTGCGACCAGACAAAAAATTACTGGCCGCTGGATGTTGGGATGGCCGCATTCGGCTTTTCACTTTCCCAGGAATGAGGCAGTTGGTTGTACTAGACTTCCATAAGGCAACAATTACAAGCTTGCTCTTTTTGGATAAGGTTGATGACTGGACTGGCACAGACCAATATTACTTAGTATGCGGAGCCAAGGACAACCGACTCACTGGATGGGATCTGTTCAATAAAAAGTCTCGACCTCAATCTCAATTCGTAAAAGAAGACAAGGACGGTTTAGACTGGGAAATTGGGTAATTCTGCAATGTTCATCTTTTACTCTTCTGTAGAAGGTAGCTTGTTGAGGTGAGGAGAATATTAAGTCAAGTTGATTTTGGATCAAAAAATCTGAAGTTGGCGCATTTAGAACATTAGGAGTAAGCAATCTTGTAGACACGCGATTGATATATGCATTTCTTTTTTAAAGCATCTTTAGTGTCACATAAGACCAACTCGTTTAATTTCAAATCTACTGCTGTTCATAGTTAGGAAATCGAAATATTCTGAAGCATTATAAGCAATCGTGTTTTGCAAATCAGCATTACATTAATTGACCTTAACTCAGATGCTCATAACTTGTTCACTGGAGTTTCTAAGGATCAACTGTGGAATATCTTCCATGACCTAGTTGCCACGTCTTGGGGAACCAAATTGGTCAAAGAAAGTTGGGTTTTTCAAAAATTTCGAAAGTGTTTCGTTTTTAAGGAGTAAAATTACAGATTCTAGCCAAAAAATAATTTAAAAAAGGTTGGGAAGGAACGATTTAGTTATTAAAAGCCAATTTTCTGTTGAAGATTTTCCACCCATGCTTAGGACTCGACTTACTGAGTTAGTGTATCCGATCCAGTATTCAATCTTCTGTGTCGGTATCCTTGGATTGTAAGACTGAGGAATACAAATTCTCTATGAAAACTGAGACGATTTTGAAACAAATTGTAGAAGTAGTGATTTTCGTATCTACTATCTGGTTGAATTTTATGATCAGTTGTTTTATCGCTTAGTCATAAGATTACAAAATGTAAATGTGTGTCGTGTTCGTGTTTTTCATTGTCAATAGTATCTGTGGTATTTGTGAAGTTTTGCTAACTAAAAGTAAGTGTATGTA
>Ga0066648_10001830_pt1 | contig 11049 bp, 13 predicted proteins | sample CryGeyCG12114_NA_FD_59537 | JGI IMG/M metagenome (GOLD analysis project Ga0066648, IMG submission 59537) | Groundwater microbial communities from aquifer - Crystal Geyser CG19_WC_8/21/14_NA | ecosystem: Environmental > Aquatic > Deep subsurface > Groundwater | place: USA: Utah: Grand County... | reverse complement strand
GAGGTTTTGTCGTACGGCTTCGGCCGCTTCTTGCAGATGGCGCATGGGTACAGCAGTTAATATACTCCTGAAATGGCGGCAAGCCCCCTGCTTACAGACCTCCAGGTTATTCTAACCTACTGAATGATGAGCTTATACCCTATTTTTTTAGGTGAATTTTACGAAATCCACTGTCTACGCCCTGAATTTGCCAGCTGAATGGGTACCCCCGCCAAAAAAGCAACCACCGACTCTGCCGCTCCCTTTTCCAGTTGCTCTGCCACCCGATAAAATGGGTTGAAGAAGCTGCTTTGGTTGATGCCAACGCCCGTCGTGCCATCGGGGCCCTGGGCCCAGGTGCCGCCATAAGTCTGCACCAAGCACTCTCCCAGGAAGCAGCCCAGCGCCGTAACAACGCCTTCTTTTTCAGCTGCCGACAGCGTATCGCGCTGCCCCTCAATAAACGTATCCAGCACCTGCACCCCAGCCGTATCAAAAGCAGGTACACGCAGTTGCTGGCGCACGGCTTCGGCGGCGGCGCGCAAGGCGGCAAGGGGGTTGGCGTCGGACATGAGCAGTATAAAAAGATTCTATTTGGACGGGTTGCTAGTGGTCTGCTGCCATTGCTGATAAGCTAGCAACACCTTTTGCATATGTTGCCGACCCCACTTGCCGTGTTTGATTTTCTCGGCTACTTCTGGGCAGTCGCCAAACAATGGCAGCATGGCTTCCTCGAAAGCCCGCCGTGTACCTGGCACCCGTACTATAGGGCCGGTGCGAGGTTGAATTAGCCAGCTATTTTCCATAGCTGGCATCCGCGGGTCGAAGCCACGTGGACTAGCCAGTAGTGCATGGGCCACAGAAGGCATGACGTGCCTGTACTCCAGTAGCAAAAAATCACCACAACGGTATAAATGCTTTGCGAAGGCTTTAGCTACTTGTCGGTTACCCGTTATACCTACATTGAGCACCACACTAAAAGTATCCTGTTCCAGTACAAATTGACGAACATCATTGGGGCCGTACGCAGCGGTAAACTTGTTGGTGGGGTTACGTATCACTACTGCGTCACCGGAGTTGATGTATAGTTGCCCGGTGTACCACTTACCATCAAGGAGTTGATAGCTACCAGGCTTGTATGAAACGATAGCTGGCATTACCACTGTTTGACGCGGCATTTGTGCCTTCACATCCAAAAAAGCTAGTAGCGCAACAATAGCGCTAAGCAGCATACGGAAGCTTGTTGCTCTAAGCAAAACAGCATAGCCTGTTCCCATAAAGTTTGCGGCTAGCAGTCGTGGGTTGGACAGGGCATCCGGTCGCCGGGTTTGTGATGGCGCTTGAACGAGCGGGTTTTCTTTTGCTGCGGGGTGCGGCTGGTGCAGCCCGTAACGGCCACTCCTGAACTCAGGAACAGCGCCGTCAGCAGTAAAGTGGTAATCTTTCTCACTGGCACAGGTTTTCCTCAAATATACGGTTCTTTACCCGTTCGCCACCGTAAAGTGGCTGGCCCATCACTGTTTGCCTTCCCTTGTATGCCCACCAACTTCAGCTTAGAAGCTAACGTTATTAATCTGTTTGCCAACACAATAACTTCGGCTGTGCTGCGCGTTGCCGATGGCCGTGTTCAGGCTATTGAACCTACAGGCGCCCTCACTCCCGACCCGGGCTTGCCGTATGCGCTGCCGGGCTTTGTAGATGCCCACGTCCACATTGAAAGCTCTTTGCTGATTCCGGCCGAGTTTGCCCGTCTGGCGGTGGTGCACGGTACCGTGGCTACGGTCTCCGACCCGCACGAAATTGGGAACGTGCTGGGCGTAGCGGGCGTGGAGTTTATGCTGGAAAGCGGCCGACAGGTGCCGTTTAAGTTCTGCTTTGGGGCGCCTTCGTGCGTGCCGGCCACGCCGTTTGAAACAGCCGGGGCCGAAATAACGGCGCACGACATCGAGCAGCTGTTTCAGAATCCGGAAATCGGGTATCTGGCGGAGATGATGAACTGGCCCGGCGTGCTCAACCGCGACGCCGATGTGATGGAGAAGATCCGGCTGTCCGAGCAGTATGGCCGCCCCGTGGATGGGCACGCGCCCGGCCTGCGCGGCGCCGATGCCCAGCGCTATGCCGAAGCCGGCATCAGCACCGACCATGAGTGCTTCACGGCCGAAGAAGGCCTCGACAAGCTGGCGGCCGGCATGAAAATTCTGATCCGGGAAGGCTCGGCAGCCCGAAACTTTGAGGCCCTGATTGACCTGTTGCCCGAGCATTACGAGCACCTGATGTTCTGCTCCGACGACAAGCACCCCGACACGCTGGTACTTGGCCACATCAACCAGCTGGTGCAACGCGCCGTGGCCCGCGGCCAGGATGTGCTGAAGGTGCTACGTGTGGCCTGCCGCAACCCCGTGGAGCACTACCGCCTGCCCGTGGGGCTTCTACGTGTCGGTGACCCCGCCGACTTTATTGTGGTAGACGACCTAACGAATTTTCGGGTGCGCCAAACCTACCTGAACGGTGAACTGGTGGCCGAAGACGGGACCACGCGCATTCAGTCGGTAGCAGGTCGCATCGTCAACAACTTCCACGCCCGCCCGGTATCGGCCCAGGACTTCCAGCTTCCAGCCCCGGAAAACCAACCAGCAGCCAGCACCAAGCAGCAGCCAACCATCCGGGTAATCGAGTGCTTTGATGGTCAGCTCATCACGGCCCGCCATGACCTGCCGGCGCTAGTGGAAAATGGCTTGGTAGTACCCGACGTTGCGAATGATGTTCTCAAGCTTACGGTGGTAAACCGCTACCACGTTGCGCCGCCCGCCGTAGCGTTCATCCGGGGTTTTGGCCTGAAGAATGGCGCGCTGGCCAGCAGCGTTGGCCACGATTCGCATAACATCACCGCTGTTGGCTGCGACGATGCAAGCCTGGCGCACGCCATGAACCTGGTGATGGAAGCCCGCGGCGGCTTGGCGGCCGTGGGGGCCAATGGCGAGGAACTACTGTTGCCGCTGCCGGTAGCGGGCCTGATGTCGGAGCAGGACGGCTACCGGGTAGCCGAAGCCTATGCAGCTATTGATGCGCTGTCGCGGCAGCTTGGTTCGCCGCTCGGGGCGCCGTTCATGACGCTTTCGTTTATGGCGCTGCTGGTTATCCCCAGCCTCAAGCTCAGCGACAAAGGCCTTTTTGATGGGGAAGCCTTCCGGTTTGTAGAGGCCGTGGTGTAGCTGTTCTCTATTCGGGCCACACAAAAAACAGCCACTTCCTATTCGGGAGTGGCTGTTTTCGTTATGAGGCAACAACAAACCATGTCAGTTTGGCGATGGTCTAAAAGGTGGTTGTTGGCTTCCGCTCGCATCGACGATTATGTTCGTCAATTACAAGTTGAATGCGGACATGATGCATTTTCAAACAGCGGCTAAACGAACACGACTTGCGCACGAGTACGCCACATTTCTGGCGTAGGGAGCAGTTGATGGCCTCCACGATACTGGTCTGCCCGCTACCCTTAGCACTAGGCCGATGCGCGGAAGCCGGCAGTATGCCGACATAGGCCTTCCACTCATCGGTGAAGTACCACGTGCCCGTGCGATACGCGGCCGGGAGGGCGGCCCACAGGCGCCGAGCCGTGGCCCGCCCTCGTCCGCCCAGTACCCAGGCCACAATGCGGCGCGTATGCCGCTCGACAGCTAGCCAGAGCCACTTTTTTCGTTTCTTGCGGCCCACAAAGGTCCACATCTCATCGAGTTCCAGTAGCCGGGGCCGACTGGGTTTGGGACGCAGTTGTGGCGCGGTCTGCGCTTTTTTTTGCCAATTTAGCCACCGTCATGCGCGAGCCCCCCGTGGCGCGCACAATGCTGCGTTGGGAGTTGCGCTCGAGCAGCAACTTCTCCACCTGCGCGTACTGGGCCGCTTTGCGCGGAGCGGCGGGCGCAAAGACGGCTTGATGGCGGCAGGTAATACACAACTATTTCGCGTGGCCCTTGCTATGGCCGTTTTTGCGGAGGGCGGTGCTGCCACATTTGCCGCAGCATAAGGTGGTCTGGATCATGTCCTAAGCTAGCAAAAACCATCTACTAGACCACCGTCGTCAGTTTTAGAACCGTTTTTTCAGCAGCTTATCCATCTTTTCTTCGGTCAAAGGCTTAGCTAAGTACTCCACGTCGGGGTACTGCGCCACGCGGGCGGTGTCGGCGGCGTGCATAGAAGTGGTGAGCACCGCCATTACCGTTTTGGCCTTCGACTGGTCGGGCAAGGCGTCGTAGAGTTTCAGGAACTCGAAGCCATCCATACCGGGCATCTTCAGATCCACAAACACCAGCGCGGGCACGGCATCGGGCTCAGGCGTGGCACTCTCATCACCCCACAGAAACTGAAATGCCTGTTCCGCTTTCCGAAACGTGTGCACCTGGTCAGCTACGTCGAGGCGGCTGAGCAGGCGGTTGTTCAGGAAGCTGGTGGTTTCATTGTCATCAACCAGCACGATACTGCGCAACTTCTTCGACATAAGATTTAGGGTGTTAGTTTCGAGTGATAAAGCAACTATGGAGAGCTACATAAGGGCTTAGCTTACAGCCAGCCCTGTTCGCGCATCCAGTCGTCGTTATAGATTTTTCCCAGATAACGGGTACCATGATCAGGAAGGATAATCACCATGGTATCTTCCTCCTGAAGATGCTCCCGAGCATACTCCAGGGCGCCGAAAACTGCCGAGCCGCACGACCAGCCCACAAATAAGCCTTCTTCCTTGGCCAGCCGGCGCGTCATGAGGGCTCCATCCTGGTCAGTTACCTTGACGAACAGGTCGATCAGGTCGAAGTTAACATTCTTGGGCAGAATATCTTCGCCGATGCCTTCGGTCTTATAAGGATAGATTTCGCTCTCGTCGAAAACACCCGTTTCCTTGTATTTCTTGAACACTGAGCCGTAGGTATCAATGCCTACCGTTTTGAGGTCAGCATTTTGCTCCCGCAAATACTTCGCGGTGCCGCAGATCGTGCCGCCGGTCCCGACCCCGCAGGCCAGGTGCGTGATAGTTCCTTCGGTTTGCTTCCAGATTTCAGGGCCGGTGCTTTCGTAATGCGCCGCCGTGTTCGACATATTATCGTACTGGTTGGGATAGAAGGAGTTAGGCGTTTCGGCAGTAAGCCGGCGCGCTACTGAGTAGTAGGAGCGCGGATCTTCAGGAGCCACATCGACGGGGCAAATCACCACCTCGGCACCTACAGCCCGCAAAATGTCCTGCTTTTCCTTACCCTGCTTGTCGCTCATCACGAAAATGCATTTGTAGCCTTTGGCAATGGCTCCCAGCGCCAGACCCATGCCGGTATTGCCGGAAGTACCTTCGATAATGGTGCCGCCGGGCTTGAGAATACCCGCTTTTTCGGCATCCTCAATCATTTTCATAGCCATTCGGTCTTTCACCGAGTTGCCCGGATTGAGGTACTCTACTTTGGCCAGTACGGTGCCTTTAATGCCGTCCGCAACCTTGTTGAGCCGTACCAACGGCGTGTTGCCGATGGCCTCAACGATATTATTCAGGTACATGAAGGGGGAATTGTTGGTGAGAGAGGGGGCAGCAAAGGTACGAATTTCGACCGGGAGGCGCCGACTCATCAGCTAGGCTGATTTAGAGGCGGTGCCCAGATTCCCTACGTGCCGCTCAGCAATCCGGCGGCGGCAATTACGATGAGGTTCCGCTTCTTCGGGTGCCAGAATGACAACGGGCGCCTTGTGGCAGCCCCAAAAAAGGCTACTTTTGCGCACCCGCTGCTTGCAGCGGCCCCATTTCCCACCGGCAACTGCAACCTACCTATAACCCCCTCTTTACATGAGTGTTCTGGTCAACAAGGATTCTAAAGTGATTGTGCAGGGCTTTACCGGCTCCGAAGGCTCGTTTCATGCCCAGCAGATGATTGAGTACGGCACCAACGTGGTGGGTGGCGTGACGCCCGGCAAAGGCGGCACCATGCACCTCGACCGGCCCGTATTCAACACCGTAGCTGAGGCCGTAGAGCAGGCCGGTGCCGATACCAGCATCATTTTCGTGCCGCCGGCTTTCGCCGCCGACGCTATTATGGAAGCGGCCGATGCCGGCATCAAAGTCATCATCACCATCACCGAAGGCATTCCGACCAAGGATATGATTGCGGTGAAGGAATACCTGAAAGGCCGCGAAGGCCTGCGCATGATTGGGCCAAACTGCCCCGGCGTTATGACGGCTGGCGAGTGCAAAGTGGGCATCATGCCCGGCTTTATCTTTACGAAAGGCAAAATCGGTATCGTTTCGAAGTCGGGCACGCTGACCTACGAAGCGGTTGACCAACTCACCAAGGCCGGCCTGGGCCAGACCACGGCCATCGGCATCGGCGGCGACCCCATTATCGGCACCACCACCAAGGAAGCCGTGGAACTGCTCATGAACGACCCCGAAACCGAGGGCATCGTGATGATTGGCGAAATCGGTGGCGGTATGGAAGCCGAAGCCGCACGTTGGATCAAAGAAACCGGCAACAAAAAGCCCGTCGTAGGCTTCATTGCCGGCCAAACGGCGCCTCCCGGCCGCCGCATGGGCCACGCAGGTGCCATTGTAGGAGGCGCCGACGACACGGCGGCGGCTAAAATGGCCATCATGCGCGAGTGCGGCATCCACGTTGTGGATTCACCCGCCGAAATCGGTGATACGATGCTGCGCGTACTGGGCGGGAAGTAAGCTTTTCTCCTTTTTTTAGTTGTTAGTGAAAGAGCCCCGACTTACGCCGGGGCTCTTTTTTATTGGCTTTACTTTTTATTCAGACACCTTCAGCTGGTGCCGGCGGAGTAGATGTGGCCGCAACCCTGCGCCGATGCTGATCAACGAACTGTAGGGCGCCAGCTTTTCGTTGCTGGGGTTTTGGGGCTGGTACGGCCCGACGACGATGCCCCAACGGTAGCTTGTGCTATTGCTACTGGTTATGCTGCTTTCACTTGTTTGGAAAGCTGCTTCGCCCGCTACTAGCAACCGGCCGGTCGGCGACCAAGCGGCTCCGGCTTCGAGGCTATTGAAACTGCGAATCGCCGCCATAATTTCCATTTCTACCCCTTGCTCCGCAGCAACGGCGTGCTTGGAACGGTAGGCAATACAGCGCAGCTACTGAGCAGCGGGCAACCCAAAGCAGGTAGAATATTTTTCATATACAACTCGACTATTCAGATGTGTCAAGTTGTCCGTCTCTGCGTTGGCGACGAAACCTATACGCTAGCTTTTTCGACTTTCTGAGGTCAGCCTTTCAGCCGTTACGTTTTCGATAAACCCGGAAAGAAAAGTACAGAGGAGAAGGATTCCTGCGAATTACAAGCTGACTTTTACGCCTTTTACGGCCACGGTAAACAGCTCCAGAACACACTGAAAGCATTCTTACTTGCAAAGCGCTATTTCCGCCCTTCCTGCCCACCAAAATTCACCACCAGCCCAAATTGAAACACCGAGTTGGAGGCCTTCAGAAACTTGCGGCTGCGCAAGCCAAAGTTGCTGCCACTGATAAATTGGAGTTGGAGCGGGCCCACCACCTGAATACGGGTGTAGGTGATGGGTTCGAGAAATACATTGTCTTCAGGGGCGTGAGCCATGCCGTTGAGGCGAAAATCATTGAGCTGCATGAAGCTAGCGCGCAAGGCGGTACCGTAGTTGAACGGCCATTCGCGTCCCAGGGCATGAAAGCTTTTCTGCGTTTTGGAAGTGTAATTCACCTGCACGAAATACTTGTTGAGCTTGCCCTCCGCCGTTTCAGTGCTGACGTTGGTTTCGTTGTTGAAGCGGGTCCGTTTGGTGCTGCCTACCCCAATGCCACCGTACACTTCAAGCACGCGCCGATCCTGCCGCAAACGGGTGAAATAGCCAACCCCAGCTTCCACAAAATCGTGGTCTACTGATTCGCGCTCGGCTTTATTGCCGAAGAAGCTTTCCTTCTTATTGGAGTGCAGGAAGGAGGCCGACCCTATTACCCCGATGTGGTTGGCTACAGCATAAGCCCCTTGCACGGCGGTGTTCTGGCTGAAATTGGTGTGTACGCCGGCGCTCCATTCGCCTTTTTGGGTAAGCAAGGGCACCTGGGGCGGTGGTGGAAAATAGAGAGAAGAACAGCTGGCCAGCAGCGGCAAACTCAGCAATAGAAACGCGCGATACAAAATAGTCATAATCGACAGGCGGGAAACAGAGGAAATACGGTGGCAAAACGCGCAAAACTACGCTTTGTTGGGTGGCCGCAGGCTCAGCAGCTGCGTACAGTGCAGCAGGGCCGCCTATGAGGCAGGGTCCGTTCCTTCAAACTTCGCGCTTTATGCCCAATACTTCTTACGATGCCCTCATAATTGGCTCCGGCCAAGCTGGCAACCCGCTGGCCACTGCCCTTGCCGATGCCGGCCAGCGAGTGGCTCTCATCGAGGAAAACTTACTGGGTGGGTCTTGCATCAACTACGGCTGCTCGCCCGTGAAATCCATGCTTGCCTCCGCCGAGCGGGCCCACCAACTCCGTACGGCTTCCAATTACGGCGTGCAGGGCACCGAACCCAACGTGGATATGGCCGCGGTTGTAGCGCGCAAAGACGAAATCATTGGTGCCATGCGCGAGGGGGTGCGGAGCAACCTAACCAAGGAGCACAAAGGCATTACAGTGCTCGAAGGCCACGCCACCTTCACCGGACCGCGCAACGTGCTCTTCACGCCCACTAAAGGCCCCGTGCAGGAACTCACGGCCAAGCGTATTTTCATCAACACGGGTACTCGCGCCACTATTCCGGAAATCGAAGGGCTGGAAGTCCTCCCCTACCTTTCTACCACGCAACTACTTGACCTTAAAGAACTACCTAAGCACCTCGTTATTCTGGGTGGTGGCTATATAGGTTTGGAATTCAGCCAGATGTTCCGGCGGCTGGGCAGTGAAGTCACCATCATCGAATCGGGCAAGCAGCTGCTAGAGCGTGAGGATGATGACGTGTGTGAGGCGCTCAGCGAAATTCTGATCAAGGAAGGAGTGGAAATAGTGTTGAATGCCGAAGTACGGCTTGTTTCGCGTAACGCAGAAGGCATCTTCACCCTCACGGCCAGCACCAAGCAAGGCGAGCGGCGCCTCCGTGGCACCCACTTGTTGGTAGCTACCGGCCGCACCCCCAACACCGACACACTGGGCCTCGAACAAGCGGGCATCAAGCTCGATGAGAAGCACTTCATTGAAGTGAATGCCCAGCTCGAAACCAACGTACGCGGCGTGTATGCCCTCGGCGACGTGCACGGCGGCCCCCAGTTCACCCACATCAGCTACGACGATTACCGCATCGTGCGCGACAACCTGCTCAAGCGGGACAAGCGCCGCTCCGCCAAGCAGCGTCCCCTGCCCTACTGCGTGTACACTGAGCCTCAACTGGGCCGCATTGGCCTCAATGAAAGCCAGGCTCAGGAAGAAGGAATTGATTATCGTGTGGCTACCATGCCCGTCAGCACGATAGGCCGCGCCCGCGAAACTGGTCGTACCGGCGGCTTCTGGAAGGTGCTGGTTGATACTAAAGACCAGATTATTGGTGCTACTGTGCTCTGTGCAGAGGGTGGTGAAGTCATGACTATGTTCCAGCTGGCCATGATGGGCAAGCTGAAATATCAGCAGCTCCAAAACATGGTAATTGCGCACCCTAGCTGGGCCGAGGGCTTAAACAACATATTTGCCAAGCTGGACAAGCCAGAGTAAGACGTTAAGGATAAGCTGACCCGTTTACGTTTAAACTATTAAAAGCCCGTCATGCAGAGCATGACGGGCTTTTTACTGTGCTATTCCTCCCAACTACTATTTTCAAGTTGCTATAGCCTCACATAACCAAGCTCCTCATGAAGATATTTGCGGAAACCGAGCGGCTATTACTCCGTGAGTTCCTGCCCACCGATGCGCACGGTATGTTCGAGCTGGACTCCGACCCCGAGGTACACCGCTACCTGGGCAACAAGCCAGTGCAATCCATCGAGCAAAGCCAGGAAATGATAGCCTTCATCCGGCAGCAGTATCTGGACAATGGCATCGGACGTTGGGCGGTTATCGAGAAAGCCACCTCCGAATTCATTGGTTGGGCGGGTCTCAAGCTCGTCCGGGAGCCTATCAACTACCATGTTGATTTCTATGATGTCGGCTACCGGTTTATCCGCCACTATTGGGGCCAGGGCTATGCCACGGAAGCTGCTCAAGCATCAGTAGAGTATGGCTTCCAAGTACTACACCTGCCGATGCTGTACGCCATAGCCGACATGCGGAACCTAGCCTCTCGAGCGGTACTGGCCAAGGTGGGCTTACATCATGCTGGCATTTTTAACTATGATAGTGTGCCTACAGCTTGGTTGGAAGCCCAAAGGCCAGCACTTGAAACGTACTCAGCAGGTAGCTTTATTTAGCCTCATAGGCTACTCGCTACATGAAAGCCAGACGTTTGAAAACACATCCTATAGTTCTTGCCCTTTTAGTTACAGCACTTACATCCTGCGAACAAAAAGCCACTACTTCCGCTACGCCCGCGGCTCCCATCCCACCCACAGCAGACAGTACAGTGTCAACTTCGGCTCCAGCCAAACCCACCTATACAGGCACATACACGGTTCAGGACACAGCAGTATGCCCCCTCTCAATCATTATCACAAAGCAAGCCGGCGGCTATAGTTTCACTACAGGCATAACTCAGGGGCAAGTTCAAGTAGATCAGCAGGGCTCTAGCACGTATTTCACTTTTATTGGTCTACAAGGCGCCGACCCAGCAGACAATGTAGAAGCCGTTTGGCAGGACAGCATGCTAGTCATCCAAAACACTGGCAACTTCATGAATCCATACACGCGCTTTGAGCAGTGCGACGCGAAGTATCTGGAGTTGGTGCGGCAACGGTAGTACGATTGAACCTAGCTCTTGAAAAGCACAAAAGCTGTTGCGGCCGAAACCACAACAGCTTTTGTGTCAGTTGAAGCCTGAAACTTACTTCGCGTAAGCCACGGCCCGCATTTCGCGGATTACGGTAATCTTGATCTGGCCGGGATACTGCATTTCCTTCTCGATTTTCTGCGAGATTTCATAGCTCAG
>Ga0066648_10001826_pt1 | contig 11073 bp, 9 predicted proteins | sample CryGeyCG12114_NA_FD_59537 | JGI IMG/M metagenome (GOLD analysis project Ga0066648, IMG submission 59537) | Groundwater microbial communities from aquifer - Crystal Geyser CG19_WC_8/21/14_NA | ecosystem: Environmental > Aquatic > Deep subsurface > Groundwater | place: USA: Utah: Grand County... | reverse complement strand
TGCTAATGCCACCACTTTGTTGCGGAACCCGCTAGGCAAAGGCCAGGAGAATGTGGGTGTCCTTGATCAGCAAGCGAAGACGACCCCAACGAATTCGCAGTTTACCTTTACTTGTGAATCGGATGCTAAGGGCGTCAAGTTTCCCGAGCAAAGCCTCTACTCGCCAGACTATGCGACTCGAGTCAACTCGGCGCCTGCCGCAGCACCGTCGCAGACATCTCGGTACGGCAACAATCAAGCGACACAGTACGCTGGGACTCAACAAGCCCCTCCATCTCAGCAATCGGCGGCCAACCCTCCGCCCCAACAGAAGCAGCGACCTCGACGTCGCAAAGGTGACGTGTACGCGCTTGCCGCACGGCAGCGCAAGCTGCAGCAAGAGTACAGCAACCTACAGCATCCTCCTTCCCACGAAGACGTGTGGATTTGTGAGTTCTGTGAGTACGAGAGCATTTTCGGCAGCCCTCCACATGCTCTTGTCCGCCAGTACGAGATCAAAGATCGCCGCGAACGGAAACGTCTTGCCGAGAAGCGGCGGCTCCTGGAGAAAGCCAAACTCAAAGGTCGAAAAGGGAAGAAGCAGACGAAGAACGCAGCAAAAGCGGCCAGCACAACTGCTCAACAACCCATCAACAACCAGAACTATGATCAGCAACCGCTTGACCAGATGGACGACTATCTAGACGAGGGCTACGACGATGATCCAATACCCATGCCCGACCCCCCACCGCAAACACCGGCAAACCAAGCGATGCCCGGGTCGTACGATCGGGGTGGAGGAGCAGGCAGAACAAGCGCCGGGTCAGCAGGGGTAGCAGGCGGAGGGGCAGAAGGAGGGACGATACGATAGCATCTGCTGTTGAGCGGGTGTTCGATCGTCCTTCTCCTACTGTACTGCTCGTCCTGTTTTGCTGCTTGCTGTCTTGGTTCTGCGTCGCACTGCTTTGTTTTTGTCATCGTTATCGCTTTCGGTCTGTTTCCGCGCCGGTGTACCTGTTTATAGCTAGTCTGTCGTTTTGGATGTGTTGTCGGTTATCAGTTGGGTTTTGCTAGCATTGTACATAGTCTCTCTCCTCATATATCCTAGTCTTGACTGCAAGGTCATCTACAGATCATTGCGAAGAGTTGTACGCGCACATTCGTGGTCCGGTCATCTGCACGAGCTTCGAGCTCAACTTAGCAACACCCCTGCACCTGCATCATGCGCTCGACCACACGTGTGGGCTGTGGGGAGAAGAATTTGGCAAGCGAAAGCAACGGCGGCTTAAAGCTACCGCAAACAACCCACTCGGATTGGCTCTTGCGAAATCGAGATGCAACAAGTGGGGGCCACCAGGCTGAAAAATGATGTCAACAAAGCTCACGCGCTCTGGCAGGCTCTACAGCCAACAAGCAGGAAATTGCATGTTTGCCTGCTTGCGCCGACTACCTACCCAAACTATGAGAACGACTGGATACCTAAGTAGTCACCACACATATAATACCACTTTGTGTGCTCCTCGTTCTCTTGCTCCCACCACTGACTCGTGACGTTCCTGACCGCGCAATTCACAAACAAAAGTACCCGCGCATATTAGTTCTGACTCTCACTTGCGCACAGCTCGGTCCCGCTGGCTGCCTGTCACCACGTAGCTGCAAACACGTCCGGTGGTCAAGTCATTGCTATAGATAGAAAGCTCGAGCGTCGCGATCCTCTGTACCAACACGAATCTACCGTGATCGATATCACATCCCAGAACCAAGCAAATAGCCACTGATAGCTACGCCACTATTCGAAGAGAATCTACAGTGCAAAGAGGCTTACACCATGGGCTTGTACGACAAGTTGCCGTCAGGGCAGTCAAGAGGTGGCTTCCAATTGAGCAATATCTGCCACCTCTTCTACCGGTTCGTCCAGATCGTTCTGGCATGTGTGGTGATTGGGTACTATGCTTCAGACCTCAACGCAGCACGGAAGGTGCACAAGTACGCCGACTCGAAATGGGTACGCGTGCACTGAGCTCCCAACCTGACGTGCAATCCGTACTGACATCTGGCAGGTCTTTGCAGTCGTCGTGGGCTGCATGGCAGCCATCACCGCTTTGGTCTTCGCCGTGATCAGTATCTTCTCGCAGTACCGAACGGTCGCAATGCTGTTTGCCTGGGAATGGATACTGGTCATCCTGTGGGCTGCAATGACCGGCCTGTTTGGGAGCATGTATTACCATGAAAAGGTTGAGATGGAACGTGGTGTGGCCGCGATGAAGACAGCTGCCAACTTCGACGCGTAAGTACATCTTGTCTCGTTCGGCAACCAAGCTAAGTGGGTTTTCAGGGCCAATCTAGTCTTCTGGTTCATCTCGGCCGCGATCGCGACAGCGGTGTTCTTTAGATCTGGAAGAAAGAGCTTGCATACAGGTAGAGCAACCCTCTAGAAGAAGGAGATATGTCCAGGGCGACCAGTCACGGGCTGGAAGTTTGAGCTGCGCAGAGGCTGCAACGATGATACCCAATTTGTTCTAAGCATGGAGTATAACGGTGGCCCCGGCACACATCTGGCGAGGGGTGGGCTGAGGCGGACAACCAGCCAGGCTACGACTACGCAGAACAAGAGTGGTACAAGTACTAGACAGGAAGCCGTACACAAATAATCCACAGATGTATTCTTCCCGCAGCATGCATCTCCAATATGCGCACTCAGACTGCCTGGCTGCAAGCAAGATCGTGTATCGGCATGGGCGAGCCGAGCCAGGGGTGAGCTTTAAGGTAGGCGCAGTCTGCGAACGGGCTCCACGGAGATCAATGTTGTTGAGGAGAGAGCTGAGGACCGGTTCCTCGATGCGACAAAAATGCGTCCTCTGGGCGTGGACGGCGTGCTATGGGTGTGGACCCGGGGTGGATTTCTGACAAGTCGGACCCTGCAGCCTAACACGCATGGCGCGGGATGCCCTGACTACTGGCTAGCGACCGCCCGAGAGCTCTCAACGTTGCTACGTCATGCCAGCTACAACGCAATGCACCTGCATGCTGCCTCGAATTTTTGTGGTTCGAGGCTCGAGATACAGCGGTTGAGAAGAATTCATACAACATCTGATCTCTCCTTGTGCGTTATTGTTGACACATCTCCTTCTACACCCAGCCATCTACTCATTTCCAAGTAGAACCCTCAAGCCTCTTGGTGCTAATCAGACCTCCAAGCACAGAACGAGTCCCTCCAACATGGCTGGCCGACAGCAGATCCTCCGTGTAGCAACCCGTGCAGCAGCCGGACCACACCTCACAAGACCATTCCTCCAGTCCTCACTCCCTTCCACAACAAGAGCCATCACAACGAGCACACCGCGTTTCGTAGCACCAAGCAGTGGCAGGAGAAACAAGGATGACCCTTTCCATGAATCGTCCTCTGCAACCCTCGGTACCCCAGGCTACGAGCATGAGGGTTCGCAGGCAAGAACAGACAACACCATCATCGTCGAATATCCAGAAGACACACAAGACTTCCCACAGGAGCCCGTCCTACAGGGACGAGGCGGTCCTCATCTGAAGAGAACGTTGCCCAACTTCTCCCTAGAAGGCCGCGTTGCTGTCGTCACTGGTGGTGCTAGAGGTCTGGGTCTCGTCATGGCTCAGAGTCTGCTGGCTAGTGGTGCCGACGTTGCTATTGTCGACCTAAACAGTACGTGAGACATGTCTGCTGCATGAGTAATGCTAACTAGAACCAGAGGAGGAAGCCGAGGCCTCCGCAAAGGCAATCGTCGATCAGTTCAAGAAAGACAACCCCAACTCCGAGACCTACGACCGCAAGAAGTTTGCCTCGGCCAAGAAAGAAGGTGTCTTCCGTGTGCCCAGCGTCACCGCCCACCACTGTGACGTTTCAGACCCAACAAACGTCGAGTCCACCCTCTCTGAAATCGTCGACAAGCACGGCAAGATCGACCACCTGGTCACCAGCGCCGGCTTCACCGAGAACTTCGACGCAATCAGCTACCCCTACGAGCGAATGAAGAAGCTCTGGGGCGTCAATGTAGACGGCACCTACCTCTTTGCCACCGGCGTAGCAAAGCACCTCATGGAGCGTAAAGCAACCTCTGGCTCCATGGTCTTCATCGGCAGCATGTCCGGTGCCATCGTCAACGTCCCACAGCCGCAAGCACCCTACAACGCTGCCAAGGCTGCAGTGCGACACCTCGCCGCTTCATGTGCGGTAGAGTGGGCCCACGCCAACATCCGTGTGAACTGCATCAGCCCAGGTTACATGCTTACAGCACTCACGAGGAAGATTTTGGATGAGAACGCCGAGCTCAACAAGACATGGACGTCTTTGATCCCGATGGGCAAGATGGGCCGACCGGAAGACCTGATGGGTCCCGTTACATTCTTGCTGTCTGATGCCAGCTTGTATGTTACGGGCGCAGATCTGAGAGTTGACGGTGGATACACGTGTACTTAAGGGGTTATATTCGAGGAGTTACAGTGCTAGACGTAGATGTATTGGAATCTAGTATCGATAATGTTCAATGATATGGATAATCCCGTTGTCTGTACGTTCAGAACCCTCCTGCGTATGAAAAACGTCATATCGCATCACACCGTTGTTGTACGTATAAAAACATCGATCTGCAAAAATCCTTTTGTCATCGACCAACACGATCGCGGGTGTGTGTGTTTCTGTTACAATATGATCCCATTCACGTCGGATGCATTAGGTAGTAGGTACAATATCATGTTAATCGACACAACTCCTCTACCAGTGAACAAGTCGTAACACACACCCTCTGGATCGCGTCTGCCACGTGTAAAGAAAGGCGCTTTTGCCGGAACTGAAAGCTGCAGATGGGCTCCTCGTACCCAGCTAAGACACATTGTGATCCACTAGTAGCAGCTTTCATGCAACTCACCCCCGGCTGCTCCCTACTCAGACCTCTGTGGCAAGCCTAGATGCGACAAGAACGCCATCACGTGGATTGTTGTAGCGCATTTGTTTGGTTTAGTCACTCACTCACATACTAATACATCTATACATCTAACTTGGCTTTTATCTCGCGTCTATTGCATTGCCTCGATGATCTCCTTGTACTGCTTCCTCTTTTTCGGGTGGCTTGGGCGGAGCACCTTCTTCATGTGGCCGATCCACTTCGCCAGGCCGGGGAACAGGTACCTCTCGGCCAGATAGGCGATGATGAAGCCGACGAGCGCCAACGCGAGCAGGAACAGCGAGTACTGCAAGGACATGTCTGTCAGGTCCATGAACCACTGCAGGCCCTTGGCCGGGTCGAGGAGCATGTAGAGCGAGAAGGCCAATGTGACGACGAGCGTCACGCAGAAGGGCACGTTCTTGCGCATGGACTCGCGGAAGGGCGGGCCGATGCTGAGCACGATGCCGGACAGGATGTATTGGTAGCACGAGACGAGGAAGAGGGCCGTGTTCTGCGAGTTGTCCACGCTGGACTTCTTCCGGTTGACTTTGGGCGGGATGTACCATGGCTGCCATTGGACGGTTTCGAAGGCGACTGCTTGGATGAGGATGCACAGCACGATCTGGCCGAGGAGGGGTGTGAGGATCTTGCGGGATACGAGATTTGCTGTCGGTCTCTTCCTGCTGAGGGCTGGGTATGCGCCTGTCCAGCCCATGAAGATGGCGATGGGCAAGATCAATGCGAGGTCGATGAACAGGAATTGGAAGTCGCCGAGGTTCGAGGCTGATGCGTAGAGGAAGCTGACCGAGCAGAACTGGATGGCTGAGTACAAGCTCATGTACTTGAAGCAGCAGAAACTGGTGACGAGTGCGGCGCGACCTTCTTTGATCAAGGTTGGAACACACGAGATGTCGAAGATGTGGCTGGTGAAGGGTGCGGCGACTGATGCCTCCGCTTCCGATAACGACACGCCGACGTCGGCTGCTTTGAGAGCACCACAGTCGTTGGCGCCATCACCGCAGAAGCCACAGGTGTAGTCGATGCCTTGCAGCTTCTCGATTAGCTCGGCCTTTTCGTCTGGCGACATCCGTGCGAAGACGTGGCCCTTCACGAGCATGCGCTTCAGGACGTCGGCTGGGCCGAAATCGACGACCCATCGGAAGGCGTCGCCTGTGACTGCGAGTGTATAGTCGGTGTTAGCGAGAGCGTCGTATGGTGCAGAGTTGTCTTGCTCGGTTGGTAGAGGAGCAGGTAAGAGAGTCTCGCCGTCAAGCTGGTACAGGCTGTTGTCGACACTCTCCCAGGTCAAGACGGCTTTCGGATCCATCCTGTCACCCTCTGCGAAATGCGGTACGTAGCAGTGTGAGTCGCGGTCGACTAGCTCGCATTCCCGGGCGACACTGATTGCAGTCAGGATGTTGTCGCCTGTGCACATAACTGTTCTGATGTTCGCTGCGGTTAGCTCTTCGATGATCTCGGTCGTGATGTCCTTGAGTTTGTTCTCGAAGATGATGAACCCAGTCAGTTGCAGTCTCGACTCTGCCTCAGATCTGTCCATTTGCTGCAATTGTTGCCAGCTCATCCTAGATACGTATTTGGAGGCACAAGCAATGACTCGGTATCCTTTGTGAGTGTAGTAGCTCAGCAGATCTTCGAAGTCTTCAGGGATACTCGTTGGTGTGCAGATGTCTTTCATCACTTCCGGCGCACCCTTAACGTACACGCTAACACCAGGATCGCCGTTTTGCCTGATCACAACACTGGCTCGACGCAAGTGCGAGACAAACTCGAAGGATTTAAGGACGCCGAGCTCGACTGGCACAGGGTTGTCGTTGTGAGCGTCGTCCATGTCGTACTCCATGCCCGCAGGTGGGCGTATCACAGATGGAGGCGCCTGGTGTGTGCCCGGTTCCACAAAGTGTTGTGTTTTATGCGAGCCTTCTTCGAATGACCACTCTGTGAATTGAAACATTTTGAGATCGAGAGGATCTCCAATGAGCTCATCGTCAACGCTTCTGAGTGAGTGGCAGGTGGCCATCGCATACAGCATGTTCTTGTTCACGCGATAGTTGACAGTCGGATCCCGATCGTACGATGCTGGAGGAAGGAGATCATGGACCTCTTCTAATGTGTCGCCAAATCTAATTTCTGGATGCTGCACAAGTCTCACACCGAGCACATCCAATCCATCTTCCGTAAGAGTACCAGTTTTGTCGAAGCATACGATGTCCAGCTTGCCAGCGACGTTGACTCGCTGGGGACTAATGCAGAATATTTGTTTCTTCTTCAGGCGTGATAACGCGAAATTGGTTCCAATGGTCAAAGTCGCCGGCAGAGCTGGCGGCACCACAATCGTGATCAAATCCAGAGCCCGGACCACAATCAGATGCCAGGCAAGACCAAGTTTGACAAAGTTGATGAAGGATGCAACGAAACCGATGGCCGCAATGAAGCCCATGACACCAATGTATCGGAAAGAGTCTCGGTAGAATTTGAACCCGGCCGGCTTGGGAAATAGCATCGATCGGACCAAAGCACCTTTCGTAGTGTTGAAGCCTGTCCTGACGACCATAGCTAGCGCAACAGCTTCGTCGTCGTCCTCATCTTGTGGTCTTCTTGCGCGAATGATCTTGGTGCCGCAGAAAAGGAAGTGTCGTGCAACAAAAGGATGAATTGATGTGGCCCCCAGGTCGACATAATTAATGACATCGTCCGTGATGGGCACTTTCGAGACTGGGATAGATTCACCAGTTAACATGCTCTCGTTTATGATGCAGTCACCCGCAAGTAGTAAGCTGTCGCAAGGCAGTTGCGACAGTGACGGATCCGAGACCTCGTACACGTCACCGGGTACAAGATCACTTGAGACGGACTGACGCCAGAAACCATTTCTTAGCACACGAACATCGCATTCGAACCTGGATATCTCGCGTAGCCTGTTCATGGTAGACCTTGTTTCGACAACTGTGGAGGTTATGCTGAACACTGAGATCAGGAATATGGCGCAGGCATAGTAGTAATACTCGTCCAAGGACCAAAGAAGGAGACTGGCTATTTGGAAGATGTAGAAAGGGTGGAAGGCCTGCTCTTGTTAGTCGGGACAGCTTTTCATCAACGATTTCTTACCTCATCAAGCAGTAGTTCTGGTATCGATTTCTGTTTGATCTCAATCACGTTCTGCCCGAAGACCTGATCTCTTGGATCACGTTCTTCGCTGTCCAGGCCCTGCTTCATGGCCTTCACATCAGTCCATTGACTATCCCACCAATCGTTGTTGAGGGTGAATTTGTCCTGGCCTGGATGGAAGAGAAATCGCAGATACCGATAATCGAGGAAACGGAGCTCTTTGAGATCTGCGTCATTATCATAGCGATGCCCATTAAGCTGTTCCTTTGACGGCCGGTTGAAGACGCTAGACATCGGGTGGCCGTATTCTTCACTGGTGATGTTGTGGACAGTAAACTCTCCCCATTGGTTCTGTTTATTCTTAGCTGGGGACGTCGACCACTTTCTGTTGTGCTCAAAGCTCACCTCTACGACAGCCCACGTGCAGTCTTTCAGTGGGGTTGGTCTGCCAATCAAATTGACACGCCATCGTGGAAACCAACGTAACACCAAATAGCCAAGGCCGACGGTCATAAAGCAGATGACGATATAGGCGAGGTATCCTATGGTGCTAGTGGTAAACCCTGCAACGACCATGGTGAGGTCCTCGTTCTCGATATAGAACTTCTGGCTGAAACTGCCGCCCTCTTCGTGCTCCTGCGTGTCGGACCTTGTCGAGTCGAACCGCCGCAACAGGGGCTCTGATGCCGGATCTCTGTCCCGACCTGATGACTTGCGCCTCGAAGGCGATCGGGGACCAGCCTCAAGATCTCTATCGTGACCATTGGTCATGAAGAGTTCATCGTCATCGCTAACGTCTTCAATAGCCTCGTCCGAGTACTCGGGCGATTCCTGCTCATCTTGAAAATACGTGAAGCTGGCGATTGAGCCTTGTCGCTGCCTCGGCCTTGAATATGAGAAGGACACTGTACTGGTGGGCACACTCTCTGATATCGGACCGGAAAATGCCTAAAGGATTGAGCGTTTGTAGCGAAAATGAAGCAACACGGTGCTTACCTCATCAGTAGCCATCTCGACTTCGGAGACGATGCTGGCACTGCAGTGACGTGTAAGTACCTAGCCAGCCTGAAGTGATATTTGAGCTGCTACTCACTTGCTCATGTTCGAGTCACGTCGCTGCATACCTCTCCTCACGTAGGACAGGCTGCTGCGGCGCTGAGCCGAGCTCGACCTTCTCGGCCTATCCATGCCTGCTGGCACTCCTCGAGGCGTCACGTCAAATGTGGAGCTTCTCTATTGATTATCGCGCCCTCCGCGTCTGATGGGAGACGTGGTAGGGACGTGTCATACAGCGAAAGCGAGTGTCGGGGGCAAATCGTGTCAGCAGTCGAGGAACAAAGATGAACAAACACAGTGTAATGATCGTCTTGATGGTAGAGTACGCGAGCTGATACACGCTTCCACTGCATCTCTATCAACTTGACCTGACGTGAAATGCTCTCGAAGCTTAATTTCTCTGCTTGGCATTCAGTTGGCTGGAAGAGAAAGTGGAGTTGCTGGCCACTTGGGCGTCACGTTGGAGAACCATTCGTCGTTCGATAAGCCCAAGCAAATTTATGGTGGCGCTGCTACTGGCCAGCACCATTGGTAGGTCACAAGTCACCACATTTTCCAATCTGATTGTGTTTTCAGTCACCCCTCCAAACGTGTCCTGCAGTAGTCAGAAGCAGTCGAAGCCTGAGTCAAAAACTTGACGCAGGGACCAAAAGCAAGAAATTGTCATTGTGCAGCGAGCAGCAACCGGCACGGCCGAACTTCAAGTCCAGGACTCTTTTTAAGTCTTAAGTCTGTCGCAGCTTCCCAACAGACAAATCCTTGACAATCCAATTCTTCTCAGTCGATCCTCAACCACTAGCCAATCACTCAACAATGGCAGCCAGTAACATACCAGGGCGAAGAGATGTTACCGCTCCGTAAGTTTTCTTGTTCTACTTGCCCACCTGCGAACCGATCCCCTCTATCTCGATCACATCTTGACCGCAGTTCAGAGACGGCAACACTAACATGAATTCCTTCGACCTCAGAACGCCTCAGAACACGCCTGCCAACAATGCTCCCATCTCGTCTAGAGCACAGGCACCTACGATAGGTAGCATTCAAGAAGGTACGTACTTGCAGTCTGACCACACCCCCACCACACCGCTGATCAATGTGTAGAGGACCTTGACCGTGCCGCGGCCGCCTCGGTGTTCGCCAAGAACCCAGCCCTCGTCGCCATGATGCAAGAAAAGCTCGGCTCGCTCGTCGGGCGCTCGTCGGGATACGTCGAGTCGCTGCCCGCGCCGGTCCGCAATCGGGTCACCGGCCTGAAAGGCATCCAGAAAGACCACGCCAAGCTCGAAGCTGAATTTCAAGAAGAGGTCCTGCAGCTCGAGAAGAAGTACTTTGCCAAGTTCACCCCGCTCTACCAGAAGCGAGCTGCTATCGTCAACGGCGAGTCCGAACCTACCGAAGCCGAAGTAGAGGCTGGCAAGGATGAAGAGGATGAAGATGAGGAGGGTGCTGAGGCCGAGAAGCCAGAGGCCGGCGAGAGCAAAATCCCCGAGGATGCCAAGGGTATTCCCGAATTCTGGCTGTCCGCCATGAAGAACCAGCTGTCGCTCGCCGAGCTGGTCACCGACCGTGACGAGGAAGCACTCAAATCCCTCACCGACATCCGCATGGAGTACCTCGAGAAGCCGGGCTTCAAACTCATCTTCGAGTTTGCGCCCAACGATTTCTTCACCAACAAGTCCGTCTCAAAGACGTACTTCTACAGAGAAGACACGGGCTACGGTGGCGACTTCATATATGACCACGCTGAAGGCGACAAGATTGAATGGAAAGCTGGCAAGGACCTTACAGTCAGAGTTGAGAGCAAGAAGCAGAGGAACAAGAGTATGTCGACCCCGCCCTACACTTGGGAGCGATGCTAACCCTGTGCGTAGATACCAAGCAGACCCGGGTGGTCAAGAAAACTGTCCCCACGGAGTCCTTTTTCAACTTCTTCTCTCCCCCGGCTGCGCCAGGCGAGGATGACGATGTTGCATCCGACATTGAGGAGCGTCTTGAG